>Ga0335078_10014270_pt1 | contig 11788 bp, 10 predicted proteins | sample Lox_Sample_32_FD_206711 | JGI IMG/M metagenome (GOLD analysis project Ga0335078, IMG submission 206711) | Soil microbial communities from Loxahatchee National Wildlife Refuge, Florida, United States - Lox_Sample_3.2 | ecosystem: Environmental > Terrestrial > Soil > Wetlands | place: USA...
GAGCGCAGATTGCTCAGGTTTGTAACCCTCACGAAGCTCCCCAGCGGCAGATCCGGATGCGCCGCCGTGAGCTGAAACATGTCGTAGAGCTCACCGCTGGCGGTGGCCTTGCCGTGAAACAGCGCGCCGTACCACGACGCCCGGCCAACTTGGTAGGGCTTGGCTGGCTTGGCTGCGTCAACAACCTTGGGGGCAACGCTTCTTATCGCGGAATCATGCAAACTGGGTGCCGCGCCCAAGGTGCTGACCAGAACGGCAGCCAACATCGACTGGGTCATTACTCGTCGCATATTTCGCCCGCCTTTCAGATCCGGCTTTGGTCGCCCTATGGAACCGGAGGCATCCGGCCACGGTCTGCTAATTCTAATTGGGCTACAGACTTACAGTCAACCGCTAAGGAGAAACTCTGAATTTAGTGCTTGCCTTCTCGGCGCAATTATGCTAAGCAAAGCAGAGTACCTCAAAGGTCCGCAACGCGCCTTTTTTTGCCCGGCTGTAATCCTGCTTTTCCAGCCGTTTCACCGGCCTTTAACATTGTTCGCCGGGCATTCACAACGGGTGCTCTCTAAAGCACCTTTAGAATCGATGGGTAAGGCCCCGGATACGTTGTGTGGACGGGCATTTTATTCGCAGTTGAGGGCCAATTCGGGCCAAAATAAGCCGTTTTGGCTATGATGGGTCCTCTAACATGTTGCCCACGGTATTGCCAGGAGTGGCAAAGCGGCGGGAACGACTGTTTCCTCGGGTGAATTCGGACTCTGAGGGAGGTGATCCATGGCTCAATCGGTGAATAGGCCGGAGCACAAGGCGGCGCCCGTGGTGCTTTCCATCGCTGGCTTTGATCCCTCCTCGGGTGCGGGAGTTACCGCCGACATCAAGACGATTGCCGCCCACGGCTGCTACGGAGCCACTTGCATTACGGCGCTGACGGTGCAGAACACGCGGGGCGTCCGGGCAGTCGAAGTGGTCAGGCCGGAGGTGGTTCGCGCCTCCCTTCGGGAGCTTGCGGCAGACCTTCCCATCAGCGCCATCCGCATTGGCATGCTCGGCTCGGCTGCGGTGGCGGAAGTCGTGGCGGAATTTCTGGAGAGCACTCGCCTGCCCATTACGGTTCTGGATCCGATAGTGCGTGCAAGCTCGGGAGCCGAGCTGCTAGAGCCTGCCGGGGTAGCTATTCTCAGGCAACGAATGCTGCCGCTGGTCTCGGTTGTAACCCCTAACGTTGAGGAAGTGGCTGTGTTGGCCGGGACTCCAGTCAACGGGCCGGCGTCGGCTGCCGTAGGCCTTCTGGGTGCTGATGCGGAGCCGAGGCTCCAAGCGGCCGTGCGCGCGGCCGAGGTGCTGCTCAACCAAGGCGTTCAAGCCATCGTGGTTACCGGCGGCCATTTGGAGAAGCCAAACGATGTGCTGCTGTGGCGTTGGGAGGGAATACTGCAGCTTCGGAGTTTTCCCTCGCGGAGAATCGAGTCGCGCTCGACGCACGGCACCGGCTGTGCCTTTGCCAGCGCGCTGGCATGCCGGCTGGCTCTGGGAGCGCCGCTTCCAGAAGCGGTAGCTGGCGCCCAGCAATACGTATTACGAGCGATCGAGACGGCTGAACGGATCGGTCAAGGCACTGGCCCGATCAACCATCTCTGGCCGCTAGTGCAGCGGCCTCAACGGGGAGAGCCTGGCGATTCCTTCTGATCCTCTGCTGGAGCTACGTCCATTACCGGGGTATTATCACGCCGCAACAGGGCTGGAGGCGTGCCTTGGCGACGCCGAAGCTCCTGGTCGGTGCGTTGGGCGGCATCGATCGCCTGGTCGTTAATGTTTGCCACCACTCCCAGCTTCTGCCCTTCCGCCTCTTTCCGGGTAGCGGTCGCGATGCGTACGCCTGACTGCCGGGCTTGCAGGGCCTTGGCATAGAAGAAGTCAGCCGTTTCGCGGTCGCCTGCCAGTTCGGCAACATAGCCCATGTTGTTCAAAGTAAAGGCATTGTTTTCATCGAGGGCGTAAGCCTGCCGAAAGTACTGCTCGGCCAGCCGACGCTCGTTGCGGTTAATGGCTGAGACTCCTTGCAGGTTCAGCCTCGCCACTCTGGTTTCGGTATTCTGTTCCTTTTCAAGCTCGCGCTCCGCTTTCTTGGCGTTTTCAGCGGCCACCGAGCTTATACCTTTGCCCCGCCAACTCTTGTTCATGGCTACAATGATCGGTTCTTTGGAATCGAGCGCCGCCGAGCGCAGATAGAAATTCAGCGCCAGCTCGAGGTCTCCCTCTTTCTCTTTGGCATATCCTAGATTGTTCAATGTGAACGGGTTGTTCGGCTCCAGCGCCAGAGCTTTTTGCAGTTTCTGGTCGGCCTCGATGGCCCTGTCTCGCTCCAGCAAGCCTATGGCAGAGACGTTGAGGCGGTTGACCGCCATTTGCTGATCGCCCGCGTTACCTGCGATCTGGTCAACTTCTTTGCCGACCGCCGTTTTGTCCGAAGCCTTGGCCACAATCGCCTCCGACGGATGCTCGGCGGCCAGCGCGTAGAAGCGCTGAGCGCGGTCGAGATCGCCCTCTAACTCGGAGACGTAGCCGAGGTTGTTAAGCGTGAAAGGATCGTTGGGGTCGAGCAGATAGGCGCGGTAGAAGAACTTCTTGGCCTTTACGTAGTCGTGCTTCTGGATCGCTTGCACGCCCTGCTGGTTATATTTTTGCACCGGGGTCGGCTTGGAACCCTTGGGCAGGGGAATGCGTAGATCGCCGCCGCTGGCAAAGCACGCCGTTGCGACCAATAAAATGAAAGCCAAGGCTTGCAAACGCGGGGAACGCTGCGCTTGGGGAGAGGACATCAGGCCTCCAGAAATTCCACTGTCATCACCGAGATTGCGGCTCCAACCTGAGCCGGCATCACCTTTGCGCCCGGAGGGACCGACCGGGCTGCTCATAGTTGGATGGGTGAAAGGTGTTTTTTGTTGTGTGTCACCGGATTTCCCGCGCTGGCCCACTTGCTTGCAAACGCTCACTGGCTTCGCTGCATCCAATAGCAAAGGCAGAGTTTCTCACCCGCTGCCGTATCGATTGGCTCAGCCGGGTTCCGCGGCCCGTTCAACCGGCGATGCCGCCCGAGGACAAGATGAATCGACTGTTCCCCAACCTTGCCGTGCTCTTGCTTTCACTCACTCTGGCGCAGGCACAAAACGCGCAATCGGACTCTCCGGGCGAGAAGAACAAGCAGAAGGGCCCCGCCATTGAAACGCCAGCCGCGGGGGAGCACGCAGCTTCCGATTCTCAAGTGCAAGCGCAGCCCCACACTGAGATGATCCCGGAGACGGCTATCGCACCGGACCCGGTGCTTGACCCCGGCCCGCTGCCGCACAAACCCATGAGCCTGATCGGCGGAACGGTCAAAAAAGTTGATGCCGTTCGCAATCGCGTGCTGATCCAGCCCTTTGGCGGCGGCCCGGGAATCCCCGTTATCTTTGACGAGCGCTCGCGTATCTACCGTAATGGCGCGGCCACAACCGTGCTTGGCATCCATCGCGGCGAACGGATTTATGTAGACACCATGAGCCTGGACCATAAAGTCTTCGCCCGCACCGTCAGGATAGAGACTGCGACGGGACCGGTGGAGGCTCATGGCCAAGTCGTAAGCTTCGATCCGGCCCAGAAAGTCGTGAGAATGCGCGAGTCGCTCACCGCACAAATGGTGACCTTTTCCATCACCGACCGTACCACACTGCACATGAAAAACGGCACGGCTTCGACCGCTGATTTCATTCCCGGCGCGCTGATTGAGGCGGTATTTGCTCCGGGACGCAAGGGCGGAATAGCGGATGAGGTGACGGTTTTGGCGGTGCCCGGAAACAGCTATCTGTTTGTCGGACGAATTACCAATGTGGATGTGCGTCAAGGGCTGCTGGCGATTGAAAACGAGAGCGACCAGAGGAATTACGAGCTGCGCTACGACCCCGCACAGGTTCCCGAGCAGAACCGGCTCCGGGTTGGAGCCAAAGTGACCGCACACGCCCAATTCAATGGCACCAGTTACATGGTGGACTCGATTTCGGTGCTTGAGCCGGCTCCTGATAACGCGCAGGCCGCGCGCTGAATTCGGGCGGCTTTATGCCGCCGGTTTTTTCAGAAGCAGTGCGCCGAGCAAAAGCACCGCCGCCCCTAGCATCCACTCGATGCGCCAGGTCTGCACGGCCTGCCAATCAGCAATGGTATCGACGCGGTAGATAACACCAGCCAAAAGTGCGCCAAGAGCACAGGCACATGCCAGGGCGAGCAGGACAAGCGCAGCTAAGTTCAGGCCCAGCCTCTGGCATACGGTGTCGACTTCGAGCCACTCCATCCAGCGCGGGCGCTGCTCTGTCAACGTCTCACGCGGTGCACCACAAACGTGGCAGAAACGGGCTCCGAGAACGAATTCAGCACCGCAGTTTGCGCAGCAGGGCGCCGCAAAAGCAGAGTCAACGCCTGCGCGGGGCATATTGGTTGGTCGCCAAAAGTCCTTTGATATCTCGCGCGCACCTTCTGCCATCGAGGGCCTCCTGACATCTTTATGGTGCAGTCCGCAAATGAGATGCCAATCGCCGCAGCCGCGCAGAAAGCCCTGGTTCAGCACCCTGGTTGAAAGGCGAGCTGGTGAAAGCGCGGAGCGATGCAAGCAGAATTTACCGGGGTGGGCAGGAACTTCCAGCGCCGTATCGGTCGAGGCTAAGAGAGGAGTTGGTCCGGCGGGAGCAGCTCACTCCCGCCAGGTGGACATTCAGGCCTTCGCGGGCATGGTAAGGACGTTTTCCATTTCCACAGGCATCTTTTCCACCCAGTAAGAGAGCATCAGCAGGTCCGATGAGGTGAACTCGACGTTCGGGGGACGCGGCGTCCCATCATTAAAAACGTGTTCGTCGAGAATTGAGTACAGCGACGTGAGAGCGATTCCGAGTGCCTCACAGGCTTCTCTCTCGTTATACAAATGTTTCATTTGCGCCTTCAAAGTAAGCATAGTGGTCCTGTCGAATTGGGGAACGCTTCCTTTTTAGCGGTCTGGCGCGCTTACGGGAATCGGGTAAAGTTCTAAGCAGCTACTCTGCTTTTGCCTTATTAACCATGCTGCCATAGCCTTTCGCGCTACTAGATTGCTCAGAAAATCAATGAGATGCGGCGTGGATTCACCTGAATTATGGACGGGCAGCGCCTTGGAAGGGCATAAGACCCACCCTGCTCGGGCGCGCTCTCACGGGGGCGGGATGCTGCGTTGACATGGGCGGCGCAAGTTGGCGTGTCGGGACAGGCCGTCAGTCGCAAAAGCGGCGGCGGCTGACGGGGCACGGAGTTCCGACTCAGAGCTTCTCGTAGAATTCGCAAGCTGAACAGGAGATGTAAACTCCGCCGGGGATATCGCGTTCGCGATCTTTAACGCGCTTCACGATCCGGGTCGGCTTGCCACACTTGGGACAATCGGTGCTCTTGGATGTATCCATCACCTTCTTGCGGTCTGCGGTTTTCGCAATCTTCGCCATTTCCTTCTCCTGTTTGTCGCATCAGGCTGCAACGGGACTCTGCCGGCTCTGGCAGCGACGGTGACCGTCGCCGGGGATCCCGCAATTGATGGGGGTAAACGAACCGGCTGGCATTCTGATTTTAACACGGCCGATCGGATGCCCTGCGCGTGGTTGGTTTGTCCGGCGGGTTGGCAGGCCGGCATCCAACCGATGCCTGCTGCGGCGTGGTTGAAAACGGAGCGGGGAACCATAGCCGGAGGAGCAAACCTCGCATCCCATCTGTTATATTTTCAGCGAGTATCTGGTACAGGTCAAAATTTGCGGCTCCAGCTTTCCAGCCACAGCTAGAATGGAATTCTTCTCGCCATCGGAGTTTGCCAAGGACAAGATCCTGGCCGTCCAGGAATACGCCATGCTTGCATGGCATTCCCTGGCGAACCTTTTGCGGCAGCCGCGCTATTTGGCGGATATGCTCCAGCAGGCCGACGTCATCGGCGTCGGTTCATTGCCCATCGTGATCCTGACCGGTTTTTTCACCGGGGCGGTACTGGCGCTACAGAGCGCGAACTCCCTGACCCGCTTCGGTGCGCTGTCATTTACCGGGCAGTTGGTATCGCTGTCGATGGTGCGCGAGCTTGGACCGGTGCTCACCGGTTTGATGGTGGCCGGCCGCAATGCCAGCGGGATGGCCAGCGAGCTGGGCTCGATGCAAGTGACCGAGCAGATTGACGCCATGCGTGCCCTTGGCACTGACCCCGGCAAGAAGCTGGTTACGCCCCGGGTGGTGTCGACCATCGTCATGTTGTTTTTTCTTACCGTCATCTCTGACCTGGTCGGCCTTACGGGCGGTTCCATGGTGGCGGTGCTGCTGCTGCGGCTGGACTCGAATGAATACTGGAACTACGCCTGGCGCTCGCTGAGCATGGGCGACGTAATCCAGGGGTTGGCCAAGCCGGTATTCTTCGGATTCATCATCGCCAGCATCGGATGCTACTACGGGTTGAGCGCTCGCGGCGGCACGCAAGGCGTGGGCCGGGCCACTACCCAAGCCGTGGTTGCTGCCAGCGTGCTGATCCTGGTTGTCGACTTTTTCCTGACGCGATTGTTGATGGTAATCGTGCCGGTCGCCCGCTGATATGGCGAATGGAGAGCAGAACGAAGCCGTCAGCAGAAAGCTGAAGCAGACTATTGTCTTCGAAAAGGTGAGCATCGGCTTCGAAGGCGGTCCGGTGCTGGAAGAAGTTTCCTTCAGCCTCGAGCCTGGCGAAACCAAAATTCTGCTGGGCGTAAGCGGTTCCGGAAAAACACTGATTCTCAAGCTCGCGCTAGGGCTCATCAAGCCGGATAGCGGGCAGATTTATGTGCTGGACCGCGAAATCACGCGGATGAAGGAAGACGACCTGTTCGCCTTGCGCCGCATGATCGGCATGGTCTTCCAGGAAGGCGCTCTGTTCGACTCGCTTACGGTGGAAGAAAACGTCGCCTACCGCTTGTACGAAGAGCGGGTCGCCGAGGAGGAGATTCGCCGGCGGGTGGTCGAGGCGTTACGCTTCGTGGAGCTGGAGCATACGCTCGATCTTTATCCTTCTGAGCTTTCCGGTGGAATGCGCCGCCGCGTGGCCATTGCGCGGGCCATTATCAGCGAACCACATGTCCTGTTTTATGACTCGCCTACCGCCGGACTTGACCCGGTCACTTCCACCACGATCGTTGAACTGCTGGTCAAACAGCGCGACGTCTATAAAACCAGCGCGCTGCTGGTTACGCACCGGCTGCAAGATGCATATTTAATGGCCACGCATCAATTCAACCGGCAGACGAACCGGATGGAAGCCATCCGCGAAGGCGGGCAGGTTGACGTGCATACCAGGTTCCTGATGTTGCGCGACTGCCGAATTATCTTCCACGGTACTGCCGCCGAGTTGGCCAACTCCCCCGATCCATACATGCGCGAATACTTGAGTTGAGCCGGGGCCACTCCGCCAGGCTGCTCAGCCCTTGGCCGCCTGCTGGCGCATCTGCACGATGACGCGCACCCGCTCCTGGATGGCTTTGAGCTTGGCGCGCCCTTCCTTGCTGCGCGTCACCAGAGTCTCGATGTTGCGGAGAAATTCCGGGGCGCTCATGCCCTCGCGAATCTCGGCCAGGAAGGGATGGATCTTGGAAAAGTTGAACAACATCTCACCCGCACTGTCGATGAACAGCTCTTCGTGCAGCGCGCCCCGCAAAACCAGGCTTGCGGCCATATCCCAGTAGCTGAAGACCTGGCGCAGGTAAGCGTTCTGGTCGCTTCCCCAAGCCTGCATGATCTTGAGGAATTCATCGGCTGATTGCGGAAAGAAACCGTTTACGAAGTCCCTGGCCTTGCGCATCAGCGGCTCACGCCGAAGGTCGTAAAGCTTGAGGATCAATTTTGCATCGTCTGTTGTAGCCTTGCGTGCTTGCATGCTGCCTCCGCGTCCACAAAAGTGAAACCCGCCGGTAAGCCGGCGGGTTGGATTCTAGAACAAATTCTTTCATACCGCATTACCGTTGTTCCGCCCCGGCACGCGTAACCGCCGCTTGTGCCGGTAGCGCGCGGCGGGCTGCTCAGGCCGAGGCCTTTTCCGCCGGCAGGGCAATCTGGCGGCTAAAATTGCAGACCTTGGCCGGTTCAACAGCCGCAGCTTTTTTCTTGCCCTTGCCTCTTATGGGCGACGCGCCTTTGCCGTTCGGGCAGACCAGGAAGGTGCCATCCTTCGTTGTCTTCTCCAGCAGATAAGAGCTGCCGCATTCGGGGCAAGTTTCCGCCACCGGCTTGTGGGCGGAAGTAAAGTGACACTTAGGATAATTGGAGCACCCGTAGAAGTAATTGCCGCGCCGCGCTTTTTTTTCGACCAGTTCGCCGTCCTTGCACTGCGGACATTTCATCCCGATATAGTTCTGCTTCACCCACTTGCATTCGGGATATCCCGAGCAGGCGACGAACTCTCCGAATCGCCCGTGACGCAAAACCAGGTTGCGCGCGCACTGCGGACACTTTTCCTCCAGCGGAACGTCAGGAATTCTTTTGGCCTGGTCGAGCCTTCGGGTGGTCTTGCACTCGGGATAGCCGGTGCACGCCATGAACTGCCCGAAGCGCCCGCGCTTGAGCACCATCGTGCGGCCGCAATTTTCGCAGTATTCTTCCTCCTGCGTTCCCTGCATTTCGGCTTCGTCGAGGTCGGGAAGGTCGACCGGGTTTTCCTTGGTAAAGGTGCAGGAGTTCGGATCCTTCTTGTCGTAGGTGGAGCAGGCGAAAAACGAGCCGTGCTTACCCCACTTCAACACCAGCGGAGCGCCGCAGCGCTCGCAGATCTGGTCGGTCGGCTTCTCCATGCGCTTGATGTTTTCCATGTGCTTTTCAGCGTAGGAGAGGTCGCGCTCGAACTTGTCGTAAAAGTCCCGCAGCGCATCCGTCCACTTCTCTTTGCCGTCCTCGATCTCGTCCAGTTCTCCTTCCAGACGCGCCGTGTACTGCGGATCGAAGATGTCCTTAAAATTTTCCACCAGCAGATCGGTGACCACCAGGCCGATTTCCGTCGGAATAAACTTTCCACCCCGGCCGGGCGTCTTTTGCACGTATTGGCGCTCCTGGATGGTGCTCAGGATGGTGGCGTATGTGGAAGGCCGGCCGATGCCGCGTTCTTCGAGTTCCTTCACCAACGAGGCCTCATTGAAACGCGGAGGCGGTTCGGTGAAGTGCTGCTCCGGCTTGAGACCTCGCAGCTTGAGCTTCTGTCCCTCGACGAGCAGCGGCAGCTTGTGCTTCAGGGCCTCTTCTTCCTCGTCCTTGGCGTCCTTAGCTTCTTCATAGACCTTGAGGAAGCCGTCGAACTTCAGCACCGATCCATTGACGCGGAACTGGTAGCGGCCATCCTCGCTGGCGTTGGGGTTGGCGGCGAGCGATGCTTTCGCGCTCTCCGGCACGAGCGCATCGATATCGACCGTGGTCTGATCAAAAATCGCTGGCGCCATCTGCGAGGCCAGAAAACGCTGCCAGATGAGCTTGTAGACCTTCATCTCATCTTCGTGCAGATACTTCTTCAGCGAATCCGGATGCCGCGCAGCTTCGGTTGGGCGAATCGCCTCGTGCGCTTCCTGCGCTCCCTGCTGCTTGCTTTTGAAAACGTTGGGCTGATCGGGCAAATACTGTTTTCCGTAGTCGCGCTCGATGACCTGGCGCACCTCGGCCAGCGCCTCATTCGAGACGCGCGTCGAATCGGTGCGCATGTACGTGATGAGCCCGACCGTTCCTTCGTCGCCGAGATCGACGCCTTCATAGAGCCGCTGCGCGAGCATCATGGCGCGCTTCACGCTCATGCCCAGCTTGCGCGACGCATCCTGCTGGAACTTGCTGGTGGTAAACGGCGCGCCGGCATTGCGCCGGGTTTCGCGCGTCTCCACCGAGCGCACGGTCCAGCCGGCTTCCGGCAGAGCCGAGGCCAGCAGCTTGGCGGCTTCTTCGTTGGGGAGAACATTTTGCTTGGGATTGGTTCCCACCAGGCGTGCATCGAACGTGGGAGGCTTCGGCGCTTGTAGATGCGCGTCGAGAGTCCAATACTCGGTGGCCGTGAAAGCCTTGATCTCACGCTCGCGCTCGACAATGAGCCGCAGCGCGACCGTCTGCACGCGTCCGGCGGAAAGGCCGCGGCGAACCTTGTCCCACAACAGCGGGGAGACCTGGTAGCCCACGATGCGGTCCAGCACGCGCCTGGTCTGCTGCGCGTCCACCAGGTTTTGATCGATGTCGCGCGGATGGCGGAACGCTTCCTGCACCGCGCGCTTGGTGATCTCGTTGAAGCTGACGCGCACCACGCGCTGGGCGGCACTTTTCTTCGATTTGGCACCACCGTTGCCGAGTTCTCCGGCCAGGTGCCAGGCGATGGCTTCGCCTTCACGATCGGGATCGGGAGCCAGATAAATTGCGTCGGCGCTCTTGGCCAGCTTTTTCAGCTTGGCCAGAACTTTTTCTTTTCCGGGAATCACCTGGTATGCGGTCGCGAAACCGTTATCCACGTCGACCCCGAGATCGCTCTTCGGCAGATCCTTCACATGGCCGAGCGAGGCTTCCACCGCGTATCCAGCACCCAGGTATTTTTGAATTGTCTTCGCCTTGGCGGGCGATTCGACAATGACTAATCCTTTTGCCAAAGTTGACCTCTACAATGATTGGCGAACTTCCGGGCAGCAAATCGATATGCCATGAACCCATTTGAAGCTAGCACGAGCAGACGAAAATGACAAAACCGGAGCACTCGCGACCGGAATCCGGCTAAAAAACGCGCACGTAATTTTTGCCTGGGAGTTGGCGAATGCGTCCCGCGAGCTCCAGCTCAAACAGCGCGGCAAAAATTTCGGAAGAAGAAAGATCGCCCTCCAGTTGCTCGACCATCTGGTCGATGTGAATCGCCTCGTCGGCTTTGATGAGGGCATAAATTTTTTTCTCGTTTCCTTCTAGCAGCGCCTGCTGCCCAAACGGCGTCTGCTGTCCAAACAAAGATGCGCTCCCGGGTTCATTCGATGCAGCAGGGCTCAACTCCTCGACGCGCAGCCGGACGTCGGTCGGCAACTCCTCCCACACGTCTTCCCAAGTCGCAACCAGCTTGGCTCCTTGCTTGATCAGCGTGTTAGGCCCCCAGGCGAGCTTGTTGGTCACATTTCCCGGAACGGCGAAAACTTCCCGGCACTGTTCCAGGGCACAACGCGCAGTGATGCGGGTGCCACTGTATTCGCCCGCCTCCACCACCAGCACGCCGCGCGACAAGCCGCTGATGACGCGATTGCGAATCGGAAAGTTCTGCGGCGCGGGTGAGGTTCCGGTAGGAAATTCGCTGACCAGCGCTCCTCCGCAGGCCAGAATCTGCTCGGAAAGCTTCTGGTTCTCTTTTGGATAAATAACATCTATGCCGGTTCCGAAGACGGCCACGGTTTTTGCCCGGGCATTCACCGCCCCGCGATGTGCCGCCGAATCGATGCCGCGGGCCATGCCGCTAATAATGATGAGCCCGCGCGCCGCGAGGTCGCAGGCCAGCCTCTCTGTCATGCCAACGCCATAAGGCGTAGGATGCCGCGTGCCGACCACCGCAATGCCCGGCCGGCTCAGCGCGTCCACATCGCCCAGCACCCGCAGCACCGCCGGAGGGTCATAGATCTCAAGCAGTTGGCGCGGATAGGCCGCGTCGTCTGGAACAAGCACGGTCGCGCCCGCCGCGTGCGCCCTCTCGAACTCCTCGTCGGCAAGCTGCATGGAAGAGCCGAGCGCGATCGACTGGGCTGAAACCGCCGGCAAC
>Ga0335078_10014271_pt1 | contig 11788 bp, 5 predicted proteins | sample Lox_Sample_32_FD_206711 | JGI IMG/M metagenome (GOLD analysis project Ga0335078, IMG submission 206711) | Soil microbial communities from Loxahatchee National Wildlife Refuge, Florida, United States - Lox_Sample_3.2 | ecosystem: Environmental > Terrestrial > Soil > Wetlands | place: USA: Florida...
GCACCGCCAAAGTCTTCCAGGATTCCATGCGCAACATGGGCATCCTCCTGTTCCTCGCCATTGCCGTGGTCTACATCGTCCTCGGCGTGCTTTACGAGAGCTACGTGCATCCCCTGACGATTCTTTCCGGCCTGCCGTCGGCGGGCTTCGGGGCCCTGCTCACGCTGATCCTGTTCAAGGTGGACCTCAGCATTTTCTCCTTTGTGGGCCTGATCATGTTGATCGGCATCGTCAAGAAGAATGCCATCATGCAGATCGATTTCGCGCTGGAAGCCGAGCGCCACGAGGGCAAATCGCCGCTGGAAGCGATCTACGAAGGCTGCCTGATCCGCTTCCGGCCCATCATGATGACCACCATGGCCGCCCTCCTGGGCACCCTGCCGATTGCCCTCGGCTACGGCGCCGGGGGCGAATCGCGCAAGCCTCTGGGTATGGCGGTCGTGGGCGGCCTGGCGTTTTCACAATTGATGACCTTGTACCTGACCCCGGTGGTGTATACCTATATGGCGGCAATCGTCGAGAAGTGGAACGTGTGGAGAGCGCCCAAGCAGCGGAAGAAGGCTAAGGCGCTGACGCCGGCCCTGCAGGCGGGAGACTAAACCGTGGCAGCCAATATCTCCCGAACCTTCATCGAGCGGCCCATCGCCACCAGCCTCCTGATGGCCGCCATTGCTCTGTTCGGCGGCGTCGCCTATCGCTCGCTCGCGGTCAGCGATCTCCCCAACGTGGACTTCCCCACTCTCCTGGTCACCGCCAGCCTGCCCGGCGCGAGTCCCGAAACCATGGCAGCCGCCGTGGCCACGCCACTCGAGAACCAGTTCTCCACCATCGCCGGGCTGAATTCGATGACCTCCTCGAATTCCCTCGGCAATACCCAGATCACGCTGGAATTCGACCTCGCGCGCAAGCTGGATGGCGCCGCGGTCGACGTGCAGGCGGCCATCACCCAAGCCTCCCGCCTGCTGCCGCAGGGAATGCCCACGCCGCCTACCTTCACTAAGGTCAATCCGGCGGACCAGCCGATTCTGTACCTCGCGCTCACCTCGCCCACCCTGCCTCTTTGGACCCTGGACGAGTACGCCGAAACGCGCATTGCGCAGCGTATCTCCATGATCTCCGGCGTGGCGCAGGTGCAGGTGCTCGGGGCGCAGAAATACGCCGTGCACGTGCAGATGGATCCGCACGCGCTGGCCTCCAGGCAGATCGGCATCAATGAGATCGAAACCGCGCTGCAGAACTGGAACGTCAACCTGCCGACCGGCGCCATCATCGGGCCGCAGCGCGCTTTCACCTTGCAGGCCAGCGGCCAGTTACTCACCGCCGATCAGTACAAGCCCCTTGTCGTGGCCTATCGCGGCGGCTCGCCGGTGCGTCTCGAAGAACTCGGAAACGTGATCGACAGCGTACAGGACGATAAGACCGCGTCCTGGTTTTATACCCACGAGGGCCACAGCCGCTCCATCATTCTGGCCATCCAGCGCCAGCCCGGCACCAACACGATCGAAGTGACCGACGGCGTGAAGCACCTGATTCCCACCTTCAAGGCCGAGCTTCCGCCCTCGGTCAACATGGACATCCTCTACGACCGCTCGGACACGATCCGCGAATCCTTCCACGATGTCACCTTCACCATGGTGTTGACCCTGGGCCTGGTGGTGATGGTAATCTTCCTGTTCCTGCGCAACGTTTCGGCCACCATCATTCCCAGTCTCGCGCTGCCGTTCTCGATTATCGGTACGTTCGCGGTGATGTACCTGCTGAACTACAGCCTGGACAACCTCTCCATGATGGCGCTGATTCTCTCCATTGGTTTCGTGGTGGATGACGCCATCGTGATGCTGGAGAACATTGTCCGCCACATCGAAATGGGGGAGCGGCCGCTCGGGGCATCGCTCACCGGCTCGGGTGAAATCGGGTTCACCATCGTCTCGATGACCCTGTCGCTCGCCGCGGTGTTTATCCCGGTGCTGTTCCTCGGAGGCGTGCTGGGCCGCCTGTTCAAGGAATTCGCGGTCACCATTACCGTGGCTATTCTCATTTCGGGCGTGGTTTCGGTAACCTTGACCCCTATGCTGTGCAGCCGTTTCCTGCGGGCGGCTAATGAAGAGCACCGCGGCTGGTTCTACCGCACCACCGAGAGCTTCTTCCAGGGTATGCTGAACCTCTACGACGTCACGCTGCGCTTCGTGCTGCGGCACCGCGTGGCCACGATGGTCAGCTTCGTGGCGGTGCTGGGGGCCACAGTGTACATGTTCGTGACCATCCCGAAGGGTTTCATCCCCGACCAGGACACCGACCAGTTGCAGATTTACACGGAAGCTCAGCAGGGGACTTCGTATTACCAGATGGTCAATTACGAGACCAAGATCGCCGACCTGGTTTCGCAAGACCCCAACGTGGAATCGCTCATGGCCAGCGTGGGAGGCACCACGGCCTCCAACCTGGGCGGCCCCAATTATGGCGAACTGGTCATTCACCTCAAACCGCGCGCGCAACGGCAGCTCGGAGTCAACGACATCATCAAGGAGCTGCGTCCGCAGCTGGCCGCCGACGCCGGCGTAAAATCCTATCTGCAAAACCCGCCCACCATTCAAATCGGCGGACAGGTAACCAAGAGCCTCTACCAGTTCTCTCTGCAAACGCCCGACAAGAAGGAGCTGTACGCCGAGACCGACCGTCTGGCCAAGCTGGTGGAAGACCTCCCCGGCGTCGACGACGTGACCAGCGATGTGGCCGTGACCACCCCGCAGGTCAACGTCGAAATTGACCGCGATAAGGCCGCCGCCCTCAACGTCAACGCCAACCTGATTGAGGATGCGCTCTACGACGCCTATGGCCCGCGCTGGGTCTCCACGATCTATGGCTCGGTGAACGAATACGAAGTGCTGCTGGAACTGGAGCCGAAATATCAGGGCGACCCCAACGCACTTTCGCTGCTGTATTTCAAAACGCCCGGCAACAAGCTGGTTCCGCTGGACACCATGGCCAAGGTGGAAACCGAAACCGGGCCGCAAACCATCAACCATTACGGCCAGCTGCCCTCGGCGACCATTTCCTTCAACCTGAAGCCTGACGCCGCTCTGGGCCAGGTGGTAGACCAGGTGCAGGGCCTCGCGGACCGCGAGCTTCCCGACACCATCTCCACGCAGTTCCAGGGCGCCGCCAAGGAGTTTCACAATTCGCTCGGCAACCTGGCGGTCCTGCTGGTGATCGCCATCCTGGTGGTGTACATCGTGCTGGGAATTCTGTACGAAAGCTATATCCACCCCATCACCATCCTGTCCGGTCTGCCCTCCGCAGGCTTTGGCGCGCTAGTCACCCTGGAGCTGTTCCACATCGATCTGAGCATCTACGCCTTCGTCGGTCTGATCATGCTGATCGGCATCGTCAAGAAGAACGCCATCATGCAGATCGATTTCGCGCTGGATGCCGAGCGGCAGAATGGCCTGCCTCCGGAAAAAGCCATCTACCAGGGCTGCCTGATCCGGTTCCGCCCGATCATGATGACCACTATGGCGGCGCTGCTGGGAGGCGTCCCGATTGCCCTGGGCTACGGCGCGGGCGGCGAGGCCCGGCAGCCTCTCGGCCTGGTGGTTGTCGGCGGCCTGGTGTTCTCCCAGCTGGTGACTCTCTACCTCACGCCCGTGTTCTACATCTACATGTCGGCCATGCAGACCTGGGTGCAGGGACTGAAGCGCGGCAAGAAGATCGGCAAAGAAGCCCCGGTAGCGAGCTGATCTTCGAGCAATTCCGCCGGGCCGAAAATCCAGCCGTAGTGTGACCGGATACTCTGGCAGCCACGTCCCACCGGCAAACGAACCACACTTCCCAGCTCAGGCCGGTTCCCCCGCCCGGGCTTGGCCAGTCATCAGACTGTGGCCGGAGTTGCCCGGATCGCGTCGAGTTCGCGGTCCAGGTCCTCCTTTGCCCGGCCAGTCAGTTCGGCCGCCAGTAGACCCACCAGGACTGCGACGAAATGGTAGGTCCGCGTTCCCGCGATGATCAGAACGATCCCCGGAACCACCGACGCATAGCACCAGATCCGAATCCACTCGAGCAGCGCGCACTGCCGGTCCAGATCGCGTCTATAGGCTTCCCGCCGCGCCTCCAGGCTCATGCGTGCGGCAACCTGCTCTCGCCCCCGCTGCCGCCGAAGTGCTATGGCGGTGCAGGCGCTGCCGCCCAGAATCAGCCCACCTGCAACCCGCATGCGGAGAGTGCCATTGAAGCCCACCCATACCGCTATTAGCGCCATCGAGAACGCGGCCAGCATCGCACTGCGCTCGACGAATCGCGCCTGTCTGCGCAACTCCCCGGTACGGCAGGAGATCTCCTCGGCGGACGCGGCCCCGGCGCGCACCGGACCGGCTATCCCCGTCCTTGTGCCCGGCGGGCATAATGCGCGCACCAGGACAACGAACCACGGCCCCACCATCCCGCCTTCGGTGGCATACCAGTGTGGCAGCGCAAGCGCCGGAAGGAATCTGGCCAGCGGGAGCTGAGTCGCGAACGCCAGCGCATACGCGACCACCACGTCCACCACGGGCGCGGCTTGGGCAGAATCCTCAGCGGAACCCCAAACGTTCCGCATCCACAAACCCGCCAGGGCAGCCAGAGAAGGGATCGCGACCCGCAAGAAACCCACCGGCTGCTCGATCAGTGAAGATTGGCCAGGACCCAAACCCGCGAAAGTGAACGACCACGTGACCGCCGTGCCTTCCAGCAGAAAAACGCGAAAATCGGAGTGAGGCTGGATGCTCGCGCCCATCTTGCTCCGATGATACAACGGCAGGCAATGCCCGCCGTCTTTACGCGATGCGCGACATCATTTCCGGAGCGGCTGTCTCGGCCTCGGGCACGCCCAGAGCCACGCCCAGGCAAGAGGCGAACCGGTCCACATCCGCCTGTCGCGCCCCCGCCGGCGCCAGTTCGTTCGCCAGTGTGCGCGGCCCGGAAGACAGCTTCGGCCAGGTGCTGGTTCTGGAAGCCAGGTACAGGGCCAGATCCCGCACCTGCTGCGCGGGCGCGAGGCCGATCCACTCACTGAAGGCGCGAGTGTGCACGCGGGCCAAGACCCGTTGTGTCTCAGCCTCGCCGTACGTCTGCGCGCTCTCCGCATCCTGGTACTTGCCGGTGACGCGGTCACGCCGCAAGGCGGCGAACACCAGGCCCCCAAACACCGTGGTGATGGGAGTGAGGCGGTCTTCCCAGAAATCGGCGCAGCTTTGCATGGTCGAGGGCGCAAGCGCCGCTTCCGCTATTGGAGTGTCCGGCTGCTCCTGCACGAAGCAGCTCTCGAACGCACGATCCAGCAGTTGGTCCGTCAGCGTGAACGGCAGCTTCTCGAAATCGACCAGGTTGAACGCGTGGGTCAATACATCCCGCGGATGGCAGCGCCGGAAAGGCTTTCCATTCTGCCGGTAATGCCGCGTAATGAAACGCCCGATCATCTCTCGCGAGCAAGCCATGTTCTTCGATGCGCAGAAGCTCTCGAAGATCCGCACGAATTCGTTCTCCGCCGGACCCCGCAGCAGCACCTTATACTGAATGCGCCTCAGGAAAGCTTCGTCGCCCAGGTCCGCCGGGTTTAAATTGGTCGAAAACACCAGGAACGTCTCAAACGGCACCGTCATTTTTCCGCCGGTCATGAAGCTCAGGTAATCCACCCGCCGCTCCATGGGCACGATCCAGCGGTTCAGCACCTCGGCCGGCGTAGCGCGCTGCCGGCCAAAATCGTCGATCAGGTAGATGCCGTTATTGGCCTTCAACTGGAAGGGCGCTTCGTAAACCTTGGACGTCTGGTTGTATTGCAGGTCCAGCATGTCCAGCGAAAGTTCACCGCCGGTGACAATAAAGGGCCGCCGGCACTTGATCCAGCGCCGGTCGAACTCGGCACGCTCCACAGCCACGCTCATAGCGGAAGGCCGCTGCTCCTCGACAGGCGTGTGATAGATGGGGTCGAAGACCTGCACAATGTTGCCCTGGCATTCGAGGGCGTGCGGCACGAAGATCGGCGCCGATTCCAGGTTGTTGAGCGACTCGATCAGAAACGTCTTGCCATCGCCCGGTTTGCCGTAGAGCAGCAGCGAATTGCAGGCAGCCACGGCGGGGCCGATCTGAGACAATACGCGCTCGGTGATGACCATCCCACGGAACGCCTTGGCCAGGCCTTCTTTGCTGATCCATCCCTGCCGCGGCTTCTGGCGGCGGACGACCTCGATATACTGTCCCAGCGGCACCGGCGCGGGCCCCGCATACTGGTTCGCTTCCAGACACTCGCGGGCGCGCTCCCGCCCGGCTTCCGTGAGCGCCAGCAACGCGCCCACATTGCCCATCCCCAGGGAGCGTTTCACGTGCACCAGGTGCCGGAACTTCAGCGATTCCACCAGGTCGTGGAGCACGCTGAAACGCAATCCGATAGCGTTTGAGAGATCCTGTCCATAGAGCTCGCCGCGGAAGTAGAGCACTTTGAAGATGAGTTGCTCGACAAGCGATTCCGCTAAGCCGGTTTCCTCAAGCGTCCCTGGCTCCTGTGGAACCAGAGGTTCTGGATCGAGGGTATCCACGCGTCCTAGCTTACAAAGGCTGACCCACCGGCCGATAGTTGCCGATGGATAGATGACCGGCAAGGTACCCGGCCATAACGCCCTTATCGAAAGTAAGCTATCTTTGGTCAATAGCGTACCCGCGGGCCGGTAGGCAGTCTCACCGGACAGCGAAGACTGCCTGCCGCCTTGCCACCCGCTACAATTAGATAGAGTCTACTTCCCGAAGGAATCTCCGTGACAGGTCACGAAATCAGAAAGCGCTTTCTCGACTTCTTTGCCCAAAGAGGCCATCGCGTGGTCCGCAGCTCTTCGCTCGTGCCCGCCAACGACCCCACTTTGCTCTTCGCCAATGCCGGGATGAATCAGTTCAAGGACACGTTTCTGGGCCTGGAGAAACGCGACTATTCGCGAGCCACCACAGCGCAGAAGTGCGTCCGCGCGGGCGGCAAGCACAACGACCTGGAGAACGTGGGCTATACCCGCCGGCATCACACCTTCTTCGAGATGCTGGGCAATTTCTCCTTCGGGGATTATTTCAAGGCCGATGCCATCGCCTTCGCCTGGGACCTGGTCACCCGGGATTTCGGGCTGGACAAGGAACGGCTTTATATCACCGTCTTCCGCGAGGACGACGACGCCGAGCAGCTCTGGCAAAAAGTTGCGGGTGTGCCCAGGAGCCGGATTTTCCGCCTCGACGAAGCGGACAACTTCTGGCAGATGGGCGAGACCGGTCCCTGCGGGCCGTGTTCCGAGATTTCCTATGACCTGGGACCCGAAGCCGCCGAGCCGGGGCGCGAACACGAAGAGTTTCCCCAGGATGGCGGCGGCCGCTTCCTCGAATTCTGGAACCTGGTGTTCATGCAGTTCGATCTGGATGCGAGCGGGCGGTTCACGCCGCTGCCGCGCCCCTCCATCGATACCGGCCTGGGGCTGGAGCGCATCGCGTCGATTTTGCAGGGCAAGCTGACGAATTACGACACGGATCTGATTCATCCCATCCTGGTGTACGCCGCCGATCTGTTCGGCATGAGTTACGGCGATGACCCGCGCATCGATACGGCGCTTCGCATCGCCGCCGACCACGCGCGCGCCACCGCGTTTCTGATTCACGACGGGGTGCTGCCTTCCAATGAAGGACGAGGATACGTGCTGCGCAAGATCATGCGGCGCGCCATGCGCAACGTGCGCCTGATCGGCGTGGATGACCCGTTCCTCTACAAGCTGACCGGCTTCGTGGCGGACCTGATGGAGCCGGCATATCCCGAGCTGATGGAGAGCATCGAGCGCGTAGCCCGCGTGGTGAAGGACGAAGAGCACCGCTATGAAACTACGTTTCTGGTGGCGGAGCGTGAGTTCGCCGATGCAGTCAGGAGACTCGAAGGCCGCACCATCCCCGGCGCGGTTTCTTTCAAGCTCTACGATACTTATGGGCTGGCCCTGGATGAGCAGGAGGACATGGCGCGCGAGCGTGGCCTCGAGATCGACCGCGCCGGCTTCGACCGCGACATGGAGCAGCAGCGCGAGCGGGCGCGGGCGAGTTGGAAGGGTGCGGGAAAGGGCGCCGTCGTGCCGGCGTATCAGAAGCTTCTGGAGCATGGGCGCACGAAATTTCTGGGCTACAGCGACCTGGAAGCCGAGTCGCGGGTGATCGGTCTGCTGGCGGAGAAGCAGCCCGTCGATCGCGTCCCGGCGGGCGTTCACGCCGAACTGGTCTTCGACCAGACCCCCTTTTACGCCGAAGCCGGCGGACAGGTGGGCGACCGGGGCGGGCTCTACTCGGCATCGGGCGAAAAGGTGGCGGATGTCAAGACCGCGTTCCCGGGCGTGCCCGGCCTCACGGTGCATCGTATTTTGACGCATGCTCCGGTAGCCGTGGGCGACGTTCTGCGCGCCGAAGTGGCCGTCCCCGTGCGCGACTCGACGCGCCGCAATCACACCGCCACCCACCTGCTGCACGCCTCCCTGCGGCAGGTGCTGGGCACGCACGTCAAACAGGCCGGCAGCGTCGTGGATCCCGGCCGGCTGCGCTTCGATTTCACGCACTACGCCGCGCTCGACCGCGCCGAGATTGAAGAAGTCGAACGGCTGACCAACCAGCAGATTCTCCGGAACACCGGCGTCGAGACCGAGGTGATGCCGCTCGACCAGGCAATCGCTACCGGCGCTATGGCGCTCTTCGGCGAGAAATACGGCGAGCAGGTTCGCGTGGTCACGGTGCCGGGCTTCAGCCGGGAGTTGTGCGGAGGTACGCACGTGCGTCGCACCGGCGATATCGGCATCTGCAAGATCGTCTATGAAGGCAGCATTTCGGCTGGGGTGCGGCGCATCGAGGCCGTCACCGGCGAAGCTGCCCTGCGGCAGTATCAGGAAACGTCCGAGGCGGTGCGGCGCATCGCCGGCCTGGTGCATGCGGGCGAGCCGGAACTGATCGAGCAGGTGGAGAAACTGCTGGCGGCCGAGCGCGCGTACGCCAGGCAGGTGGAGCAGTTGAAAGAGAAGCTGGCGCAATCCGCGGCCGGCGCTCTCGAAGGACAGGCCCGCACCATGAACGGCTCGCGCGTGCTTGCTGCGCGTCTGGATGGCATGGACCGGCAGCAGATGCGTTCCCTGGCCGATTCGCTGCGCAATCGATGGAAGTCGGCCGTGGTGGTGCTGGCCTCGGCCGAGGAAGGCGGCGTTTCCATCGTCTCGGCCGTCACCAAAGATCTGACGGCCCGGGTGCACGCCGGCAAACTGGCGGGCACGGTGGCGCAGGCCGTGGGAGGCAAAGGCGGAGGCCGTCCCGATATGGCCGAAGGCGGCGGCAAAGACCCTGCGGCGCTGGACGCCGCTCTCGAAAACGTCTACCGGGAGGTAGCGGCGAAACTGTGAGCGAATACTGCGATGCATTGGTGGTTGGCGCGGGGCCGACCGGCTTGGCCTGCGGCATCGAATTACAGCGGCGCGGCGTGAAGGCCATTCTGGTCGAGAAGGGTTGCGTGGTGAACTCGATCTATCACTACCCCACCAATATGACCTTCTTCACCACGCCCGAACTGCTGGAAATCGGCGACATCCCCATGACCAGCCTGAATGAAAAACCCAACCGGCACGAAGCCCTGAAATATTACCGCCGGGTGGCTGGTCATTTTCATCTGGATGTTCGCCAGTATGAACGCGTCGACCGGGTCTGCGGCGAGGATAACGACTTCCGGATATTCAGCACCGACAGGCTGGGCGCACACCGTGAGTATGGGGCCCGGAAAGTCGTCCTGGCAACGGGTTATTATGATGTACCTAACCGGCTGAATGTTCCGGGCGAGGATCTGAGTAAGGTTCTTCATTATTACAAAGAGCCACATCCGTACTATAACCATGACGTGGCTGTAATCGGTGCCAAAAACTCAGCGGCGATTGCCGCCCTGGAGTTGTGGTGGACCGGCGCGCGAGTTACTCTGATCCATCGCGGAGCAGGCATCTCGGACCGCGTCAAATACTGGATCCGGCCCAATATTGAGAACCGCATCAAGAATGGGGAAATCGCCTCTTACTTCCACTCGCGGGTAGTGGAAGTGCTGCCCGATTCGATCCGGATGGAGACCCCCGAAGGAGAGATTTCTCTCAAGAATGACTTTGTTTTCGCGCTGATCGGCTATCGGCCCGACCTGGAATTTCTGAACGCCACCGGCATTGTCCTGGAACCCGACAGTCAACGGCCGCGTTCCAACCCTGGCACGCTCGAAAGCGACCGCGCGGGGATTTACCTGGCCGGAGTAATCGTTGCCGGCATGCACACTAATGAAATATTCATCGAAAACGGGCGCTTCCACGGCCAACTGATCGCAGAATCGATTGCCGCGCACTTAAAAAGTACCAGTTAAGGTGATCCCCGGGTTCTACGCGTCAGCGGGTGTAACGCTTATCCTTCTGTTCTCACTAGTACAGTACTGGAAACGGGCGTGAGGTTGGTAACTGAAACCTCCGCCAAAATTCATGTATCTAATCTATTCGAAGGGAGCCCGACATGTTTCAAAACCTCTTCAACGCGTTTTTCGGTTGTTCTCACCGGCGCAAGACTTTTCCTTTAACCCCCGGGCGAAGGACCATGGCTCCCAGCGCCAATCGACTGGGAACGTATGTGGTTTGTTTGGATTGCGGCAAAGAATTCGCCTACGATTGGCAGTCGATGCGGGTGGGACAACCAGTCTCCGAGAACGTTCGCCCAGTAGCGCAGCCGAGTTACCGGTAGCGTTGCCTGCTTGAGGGACGCCTCCGTTCCTGTTTTGGACTAGTGATTAAAATCGCCAGCCAAACTCGAACTGTAGGGTTCGGGGTGTGGGAATTTGCAATGCCGGCCGCTGATTGAACTGCGGGCCGCTGAAGTCGTCCTCGACAATTTTGTTTCCGTTGTTGAGGATGTTCAGCAGGTCTGCGGCGAGGGCGAGCCGGCCAGTGGCAAGAGAAATCTCGCGGCTTAGACGCAGATTCCAGTTCAAGACGTACTGCGCCCGATTTCCGCCTTCCGGGCTTCCGCGCAGCGTGGTGTCCAGAAGGAACGGCCCTTGGGGCAATCCAGGCACCAGCAGCTCGCGCGCAAAGGGAAGTCCATCCAGATAATTCAACGTGTTGGTAAAACGAAGGCGGCCCAACCAGGCGGGCAGCAGCGATATCTCCTCGATCTTGCCCAGGAAAGCCCGATCCATAAAGGGATGTCCCGTGGCGTGAATGAGGGAGTTGGGGTCGCTGTAGAGCGCTCCCACCATGCCGGGATCGTTGACCCACCCAGAACTACCGGGGTTGGTCGGGCCGAAGGCCTTCTCGGCAGTGAAGGAGACGCGGACGTCCGCATACCGCTGATGCGTCTCCGCCGCGGCCGTCAGAACTTCGTTCAACTCGCGCAAGCCGGGGGGATTGGTGAGCAGGTATTGGTCATGTCCCAGGCTGGCCGGGTTTTGCGCGTAGACGGTCAGGGTCTGATCGTCGAACGTGCCCGGAATGAAATCCGGGCCGGGATCGTCAATGACGACCGGCGAGTAATCCGCCGCGGTTACGCCGGTATTGACGGCAGCGATGCGATCCTTGTCGTCCGCGCGCAGGAGATGGATGGAAAGCGCGCTGCGAAACGGCAAAGAAAATTCGCCGGCCAGATGAAACTGCTCGGTGTAAGGGCGCTGAATCTGGGGATCGATCGAAGAATAGGCGCCCCCGAAGCGTTGTAAGAGGTGGCCGGTCTCCGGACTGTAAACCAGGCCGCTAGGGGA
>Ga0335078_10014272_pt1 | contig 11787 bp, 9 predicted proteins | sample Lox_Sample_32_FD_206711 | JGI IMG/M metagenome (GOLD analysis project Ga0335078, IMG submission 206711) | Soil microbial communities from Loxahatchee National Wildlife Refuge, Florida, United States - Lox_Sample_3.2 | ecosystem: Environmental > Terrestrial > Soil > Wetlands | place: USA: Florida...
TTCCATGTACTCGAACTTGGGCCCAGGGGATCGTTTCAATCAGGTGACCGTCGCTTCGGAGATGCATCAGTCCAGATTCGAGGTTCAGAACCCAAAGATCCCCGTGGGCATCTTCCGTAATCGAAAGAATGTCCTCTCCCCCAGAGGCAAGTATCGGAACCGCGCGTCTGTTTTCAAACCATGTCATGCCGTTCCTAGTGTTGGTCGCGACTAGCAGCCGTCCACCGTCGGTTCGGAACATGCTGGTGATTATCCGGGACGGCAATCCCTGCTCCGTTTTAAAGGAGGTAATAGCAGAGCCCTCGATCAAGTCGAGTCCACCATCTGTGCCAACCCAAATGTCGTTGGAGTCACGAAGCACAGAGTTCACTACGTCGCTCGATAGTCCTTGTCGCTCGGTGATTACCGTAATGGCCAGCCTTCGGAACCGGTCCAGTCCACCGTTAGTGGCTGCCCACACGTTTCCTTCCCGGTCCTCGAAAAGACCGTACACCATATCGGACGATAGGCCGTCCTTCTTCGTGAATGTATCCAGCCTGCCATCGTGGATATGTACGATTCCTTGTCCTTGGGTTCCTATCCATAGAGAACCGTCGCGATCTTTCAAAAATCGTGTTGCTCCGATCTGCTTTCCGTCGAGAGTGTAGTTGTACATTTGCAGCTTACCGTCAGGCGCAAGTATCTCGATCTCATTGCTGTCTGCAAGAAGCAACCTTCCCGCGGAATCCTCCGAGATATCAGTGTTTTGCATTGCATACCTGTCCTCAAACAGTTGCTGTATTCCAGGTCGAAACCTCCAAAGGCCACTTCTCGTTCCAGCCCACATATTGCCTTCTCGGTCTTCGAAGAGGGAGGTTACGCTTATCCCGGGAAATTTCTGGCCGCCATAGCATTGTGTCTTTTCGGATTGGATGCGACAAAGATTCTTGATTGGAGGCCCGTCGGGGCGCGCATTGCTTATTCGAAATCCTCCAACCCATAGAGATCCTTCCCTGTCTTCCAGCATGGCAAGGACATCAACGTGGTCTAGTTCGGGGTAGCGAGTGAATTTACCATCTTTCAATTGCAAAAGTCCTGAATGATAATCACCAATCCAGAGGCTTCCGTCCCGGGTTCCTAGAATCTTAAAGGAGCCAAGAGGGTTGCCTTGCGGCGACATCTGTTCCACAAATCGAACGCCATCGAAGCGAAATAAATGAGAGGAGGTTGCTATCCAAAGATAACCGTCGGTAGTTTGGGTGAGAGATAGCGGACTATCTGGAAGCGAGCCCTCCTGCGTCGTCCAAGAGGTATGGCCAAATTGCGAAACGTCAAGTGCCTGACAGTGCAGGATGGGGCTCTGAAACGAGACTATCGCGAGCCACGCCAGACTGAAGAGGATCTTCGTCGCCCACGGCATTTTGACAGATATCCGCACAATCCTCCAGCCAGCATACGCCGGACGGGAAATTGGACTCGATCTGCAAAAAGGAAATTGGAAAAACTGGGAATCCGCTGACCGGGTTCAGCTTCGAGGTCCGAGAACTGGACGTAGTATTGCACGAAAGACGAGGGTCTGAGAATGGGACTGCGAGGCTCTCCCACGTGAAGGATGAGCGTCTGCACAAACCTAGTCATGCACGACTTAAGAAGAGAAGCTGTGGAGAGCTTGCCTGGCTTCCCCACAGCTTGTTCACTATCCCTGAATGAAGGCTAGGAGATCTGCGTTGATCGTCTCCGCTTGCGTGACCGGCATGCCATGCGGAAAGTCCTTGTAGGTCTTGAGGGTGCCGTTCTTGAGCAACTTCGCCGTCAAGGGTCCTGCGTCGGCGTAAGGGACGATCTGATCCGCCTCGCTATGCATCACCAGCACCGGCACCGTGATCTTCTTCAGGTCTTCCGTGAAATCGGTTTGTGAAAATGCGACGATGCCATCGTAATGCGCTTTCGCGCCGCCCATCATGCCCTGACGCCACCAGTTTGCGATGACAGCCTCAGAGGATTTCGCGCCGGGCCGATTGAAGCCATAAAACGGACCTGCCGGAACATCGCGATAGAATTGCGAGCGATTTGCCGCGAGTTGCGCCTGAAATCCGTCGAAGACGCTCTTAGGAAGACCGCCCGGATTGGCTTCGGTCTTGACCATCAATGGGGGCACAGCGCTGATCAGCGCAGCCTTCGTAACACGGCTCTCGCCATGTCGTCCCAAATAGCGCGCCACCTCACCACCGCCGGTCGAGTGGCCGACGTGTATCGCGTTCTTCAGATTGAGATGCGCCGTCAATTCCGCAAGATCGTCGGCATAGTGATCCATGTCATGTCCGTCAGCCGTTTGGGTGGACCGGCCATGGCCGCGGCGGTCGTGGGCTATGACGCGATAGCCGTGGTTGAGGAAGAACATCATCTGTGCGTCCCAGTCATCGGCGGAAAGTGGCCAGCCATGGCTGAATACGATGGGCTGACCGTTGCCCCAATCCTTGTAATAGATCGTCACGCCGTCTTTCGTTGTAATCGTGTCCATGGAATTCTCCTTTGAGGGTTGATGTGATGGAACTTGGTCGAGGGTTGCCGCTGTTGCGGAGTGCGACAGCATAAGCCCTGCGGTAGAAGCCGCCGCTGCAGCAACGAAGCAACGGCGGCTCATGTGGTGCGATGAGGGGTTCGTAGTGCTCATACTGTTCTCCTCTCAAGGTCAAGGTGCTCTTAGTCTTCTTTCATACCGGCGCACGTTTCGCGGGACTCATTCTACGTGCACAACTCACGTATCGGAGGCGGTGGAGGCGAGGAACCATGCTCTGCGCTCCGCTTCATCGATCCAATTCTCAAGCAGGCTCGCCGTCGCGAGGTCTCCATTCTGATCGCAAATCGCGTGCGTCTCCCGCATGAACGATGCGAGCTTCAAATTGTCGGATCTGAGTTCTGACAGCATGGTAAGCGGCAGCATATCCTCACTATCGTTGTCGTCAAGACGCTGCTTTCTGGTCACATCGCCGGCTGACCGCAGAGTTGTTGCCCCGATCTTCCGCGCCCTTTCCGCAATCGCATCCGTTGCCTCGAAGAGTTGGTCTCCCTGCTCATCGAGGAGCAGATGATAATCGCGAAAATGCGCCCCTCGCATGTGCCAATGGAAATTCTTGGTTTTCAGGTAGAGCGTGAAGAAATCGGCAATCAGGGAGTGCAGAGCGTCACCGATCAGTTCAACTCCCTGGCGCGGAATAGTGAGGGAGCCTGCCATTGAGTTCGCATCTGGCTGGACGGACTTTGTCTTGGATGTCATTGAAACCTCGGGCTTCGCTGCAATTACTGACGCCAGTAAACAACAGGCCGGTAAAAGGCACACGACTCTTTCGAGTCGGCCCCGCTCCCCATGATCGGGGGATGTGCTCAACCCGGACCTGATGTCTTCTAAAAAGCAAAGTGGCATACAGGAGGGGTCATGTATCAGTCCAGGACAAGCTACTCACAACCAGGAGCCGATCAGATGTTTCCCCGATTAAGCAAACCGATGCTCTGCCAGCTCGCGGCCTATGGTACGGAACTCGCAGTCCCCACCGACGGAATTTTATTTGAGCGCGGGGCTCGCGGCGTAGCCCTGTACGTCGTATTGAATGGAGAGCTAGAAATCCGTGAAAAACGTGCTGGGCATCTATTTTCCGTGATTGCACGCCTTGCAGAAGGTCAATTTACTGGTGAGATGGACCTACTGAGCACTCGTGAAACGCTCCTCGATTGTGTTTCTGTTCGACCCACACGAGTGCTTTGCATTCACAGGGAACAATTGCGACGATTGATGCGTGCCGAGTCTGAAATCGCGGAGATCATTACCACGGCCTGCGTGAAACGCCGGAATGAGCTTCTGCAAGAGGCCACTGGAGGCGTTCTCCTCATAGGAAAGAGAACCTGTGGCCCCACGATGTTGCTGCAACGATTTCTCCTGCGCAACAGCTATCCGCATCGCTTGTTGGACCTTACGTTCGACGCGGAGGCTTCCGACCTCTTTGAGGGCCTCGGTTTATCCATAGAGCAACTACCGGTAGCGGTGCTACCGGATGGCAGAATTCTCCATCACCCCAACATCATCACCGTCGCTGATAGTCTCGGGCTGAATGAGCCTGCGGACGCCAAGGATATCTATGATGTTGCTGTCGTTGGGGCCGGTCCATCCGGCCTCGCGGCCGCGGTATACGCGGCATCCGAAGGCTTGACCACCATCGCGATTGAAGGCAACGCGCCCGGAGGGCAAGCCGGAACCAGTTCCAAAATTGAGAACTATCTTGGCTTCCCCACCGGAATATCCGGCCAGGAACTCGCAGAACGAGCACAGATACAAGCGCAAAAGTTTGGAGCGCGGCTGGCGGTGTCGCGGAACGTGACGGGGCTCTGCAAGAGCGAGAATGTCTTCCACCTGGTTCTTGAAGACGGGACCGGCTTCGCCGCCCGCGCAGTGGTTATTGCGACTGGCGCTCGCTATCGCAAGCTGGATCTTCCGAACTACAAAGTTTACGAGACTCAAGGCATACACTATGCGGCAACCCCGATGGAGGCAGCGATCTGCATGGATGAAGAAGTGGTCGTAGTCGGCGGAGGCAACTCCGCAGGACAGGCAGCAATTTTCCTTTCTCAAGCCGCGAACCACGTCCACTTGCTGATCCGCGGTAACAACCTGGCCTCAACCATGTCAGACTACCTGGTCCAGCGCATCGCAAATTCCCCGAAGATCACTCTTCATGCGAATTCGACAATCATCCGACTATCGGGCGATTCCATTCTGCGGGAGGTCACGTGGGAAACCAGAGGTGCAGAACAGTGCATAACCCGCCAGATTCGCAACGTATTCGTCATGATCGGCGCAAAGCCGAATACTGAATGGCTAAAGGGCATCGTGGAGCTGGATGCTGCGGGATTTGTCCAAACTGATTCTACGGGAGGGTCAATCTACGCAACCACACTTTCGGGACTTTTCGCGGTGGGAGATGTCAGGGCGGGTTCAACCAAACGGGTTGCTTCTGCAGCCGGCGAAGGGTCAGCTGTAATCGCAGCCGTACATGCTTACCTGAGCCAACAGCGGGAAAGGACACCTATGCATACCTACCCTAGTGATTCAGCTATCACCAGCGTTGTGTCTGCGGCAGCCCGGTAGAGACGGAAGCCGCACAATGCGAAGTCAAAACGTTTCTTTAGTTTTGTCCGCGACAATCAGGAACTTCATTTCTTTAACTCAGCAACAGAAAAATCATGCCTCTGGCAGCCTCCAGTTCCTCCTTCAGTATTAAATGAGGTCGCCTGGGATGCCGATTCAATTGGACACATGCCCCCATGCGCTCCAGTTCTCGAGCCGAACTCTCAACACGAGCCCAGGGCACTAGCGGATCTGGGTCGCCCGAACTCAAGAGCGCTGGAGTTCCCTTCAGAGACCCGGTATGACGAAGATCGGTACCGGGCGCTCCTATAAGTCCTCCCGTGAGTGCAATTAATGCACCATACCGTGACGGATGCCGTGCAACAAATTCCGTGGCGAGACAAGCGCCCTGAGAAAAGCCCCCTATGACTACCTTCTGACGCGACACACCCGCAGCGACGCACATCCGTACCACAGAATCGACCTTTGCGATGGCCGAAGAAAGCCATGGCTCATTCTGTTCAAGGGGAGCAAGAAATGAATATGGATACCAGCTATTTCCGGCTGCCTGTGGTGCGAAATAGGTGATCCGTTCATCATGCATATCCTGCGCGAGCTTAAGGATATCCTCTGCTGTGCGCCCGCGCTCGTGCAAGAGCACAAGTGCAATTTCCGCAGAAGACGGGTCGCAGCCAAGCTGTACAACAGGGGTATTGCGATGAGGATCAGTCATGAAAGTGTTCGACTCTTCTAGGCAGCAATACAAGTGGGACGTGAATTTCGTTCGAGAACGGCTCAGTCATTTTCCGACTAAACCAGGATCGTCGAATTTTCTCCAAGGAAACCAAGAGCCTACTGAACGTGAGGCGCCGAGACTAGCTACAATCTCTCTCGCTGTTCTGACGCTACGAAATTCTCTGGAACTTCGCATCCCCATTTCGGGTTGACCGCCCTCGATTCTCTTGACTCCCACCGTTCGGCGCGCCCCGAAAGAGTTGTTCTCGCGAACCCACATCAGGGCGTGTCTAGCCCTCCGTCTAGCCTTATGTTCAACCTCAGCAGTATGTGGCGCATACCGAGAGTCTCGAAGAGGACACGTTGACCTCCGTGAGAGCATCCGCAGCATATTGCAGTTGTCTTGATCCCGAAAATGAAGGTACAAACCATGATCCTGGGCGCATTTACTTATTTTCATGTCCTGCTGAGTCTGACCGGACTTGCCGCAGGCTTCGTGGCGATCTCCGGCCTCATCAAGGCTAAACCAACCGACGGTTGGACAGATGTGTTCCTTTGGACGACACTCGCGACCAGCGTGACTGGGTTCATGTTCCCTGTCCATCGATTCATGCCGTCCCATGGGGTCGGAATTCTGTCTGTCATCGACCTCGGATTTGCCTATTTCGCTCTATACAAACGTCAGCTCGACGAAGGATCGAAGCGCGTCTTCGTTATCTCCTCGGTTGTTGCGCTCTATTTCAATGTCTTCGTTGCGATTGCGCAGTGCTTCGAGCACATCAAGTTCCTCAGAATCCTCGCACCGACGCAATCGGAACCTCCGTTCCTTGTAGCTCAACTGATTGCTCTCGTTATCTTCATCGCTGTAGGCGTCCTCGCCGCGAGAAGCGCCCACGCTCTGCCAGCCAAACTGTCACTCTGACTGGGAGCGGACAGTTGGGATAGATCGTTCACCACGCGCCGTCCTGCAACCGGTATATCGGTATTCATGCTGTGTTCAGTTTTAAGCCACCGCCGGAGGGGCCAGACTCTTGGGAAAGAAGACCAGCGCGCTACGCGGCACCGCTAAAGTTGATGCAGTCTATATTCATAACGCAAAGACCGCGGCTGCCACGTTATTTCAGAATAAGTGGAGAATTGAAATTCTCTGCGCGATGTGTTCCGGCCCCACTCGCCTGGGTCAATTGTCGAGGAAAATTCCAGGGGCCTCGAAAAAGGTCCTGACTCAAAACCTCAGACAATTGGAGGCCTCCGGGATCGTCGTGAGAAGGGATATGAGTGACCTCGTTCTTCACATCGAATATGATCTTGACCGTGACATAAAAGCGGGGGTCTGCGCGCTTCTCGACTATCTGGCAGAATGGGGCCGCCATCGCTTGAACAGCCCTGCGCCGATTCGTGAAAACAATCGCAGTTCAACGTAGAACCGTGCATCGGTTATCTATTGAAGACCATGATTCGGAAAAGATCTGTTGGATACGATCTGGGCGGTTCACTCTGTGCGGCGGCACATCCCCCGGAGATTGATCCAGGCCGACGGGCGCGGGCTCGGAACAGCGGGATGAGGGTGCCGGGAGAAACCAGCACGGTTTCTCCCGGCGCAATTTTTAGATAGAAAGAAATGAGGGACGGCGAAGTGCCGCCCCTCGCTGGATGGATAGTTAAGCTGCCATTTTTCTGCTCTTCGTTGCTGGGTGTGGTGTTTTCTTGCCCTTCTCCTTTGCGGAGAAATCCTGCCGTACTTTAGCGGCGATAGCGTCGGTATCCACTTTGTAGGTAGTCGCGGCATCCTTGAGGACGCTGGCCGGGTTGCCGCGCGAGGCTGCCAGGAGGATGCTTGCCTCCACCAGCAACCGGGAGAGCGTGCCTTCATCGGCGCGGCGAACAAAAGCACTGAACGTCTTTGCAATGCCTCCGTCGTCCCGCTTCTGCCGGACGCCGTGCTGCCGCGCTAGCATCTCCACGCGGTTCTCGTCCATGACGCTTGCCAGCTTCTCGATGATGAAAAGTAGGTCGCGCTTCAACAGGCGGACAGGAACGACCGCACCCACGGCGGCGAGGACACGGAGGCCGGTCGTATTGGCGATGGCCTGTTCCCTGCGTTGCTTGTCCTGCTCGGCCTTCCACTTCTCCTCGTTGCGGCTGGTTGACTGCTTCGGATGGTGGACGGGGCAGGATGGATTGGCGCACACCTTATGGATGGTCCCCACGTCACTGCCTTCGGTGATGATGGCCTCGGTGGTGAACTTGCACACCTTGAACTCGGGACGCTTGGCGTCGTCCTTCGACTTCGGCTTGTCGTCCCGAATGGCGGTGTACTTGTTACGGGGGAGTACGGCGCTGCCTTCTTTCTGTCCGCCGTAGGCGGTGCTGATCTGCACCAGCTCCGGCTTCGCGGTGATGGTTACGGCGATGTGCGCCGTTACCTTTGCGTGATAGCAGGTCGGGTCGGTGCAGCGGTCTCCCTGCCTGCCGAGGTCATCGCCGAACAGAAGTTTGTTGTGTCCCGTCCTCTTGGGGCAGTCAGCGCAACTGCCCGCAGCAGGGACAAGCTGCGCATCGCGCTTGTTGAACGGGGCATCCTTGAGGACGAGCAGGATGTTGCTGTCAATCCAGAACTGCAGGTTGCGGACAGGCAGCAAGATACGCGCTGGCTTCGATGCTCCACTGTTGTAGACTTCCTTGAAACATGCCTTGAGTGCGGATTCTTGTTGGTCTCCGGGCAGCTTCGACAGTAAGACCGCGTGACCCACGCCGATTTCATCGGCATAGAATGCTTCGACCGCAGCCGGAATGAGGTCAGTCAATTTCAACCTCGAAGCCACGAATGCGGGGCTTTTGCCCACCTTCGCGCCAATCTGCTCGATGCTGTACTTAGGTTCTTCCAAGTCCAGCAACGCGCGGAAACCTTGCGCTTCTTCCATAGGATGAATTTCGGAGCGAATCAGGTTCTCGACTAATTGCGCCTCCAGCGCCTCCGCATTGGAGAGGTTGACGATGCGGACGGGTACGGTCGGGGCATCGGCCATCTGCGCGGCGCGGTAACGCCTTGCCCCCGCAATGATCTCGAAGCCGTTTTCCGTTAGAGGCCGCACCAGCAAGGGCGAGAGAACGCCCTGAGTGCGGATGGACTCGGCCAGTTCCTTCAAGGCGGTTTCCTCGAAGGTACGGCGGGGATTGGTCTTTGACTCATTCAAGAGAGCGAGAGAGACGTTGCGGTATTCGGTGGCATTGATGATCTGCGTTTCCATGATGGTGTGCTCCTTTCGAGCGGTTGAAGGGTGAAAGGTTGTGGAGCGGAGACGCGCTGGCTGTTCCGCTCCGAAGGAGCGGACTAGCCACAAATGCACTTGTCCGTGAAGGCTTCCACGAATCGCTGCGCGTTCAGGTTCCTGTCCCATAGCGCGGCGAATCGTTCATGTTCGCGGTGAAGGATGGTATGGAAGGCATACTGTCCCTCGTGGATGAAGCGCGACCACTGCTCAATTCCGGTGTAATCGTTGCGGTAGTAGAAGGCCGTCAAGTGCGGGCCTCCCGCCATGCCAAGCTCGAAGCACATCTCCGGGTCGCGCATGGCGTCGCCGTTCAGTTCGCCATAGTGAGCAACGGAGATGGCTGGAAGCCCGCAAGGGCCGGATTCGTCCATCGCTTCGATGACCAGTTCCATATACGGCGGGTTGTCAATCTTGAGATAGAGGCTGGGCCGCCAGCCTCCGGCTTTCTGGATGATTTGGAGAAGGGTCTGCATTACGCCACCTCCGCCAATTCCGAGGCTTCGTTGGCGCTTCGCTCCTCGTCCGCGATGGGCGGCTCCAACGCGGCAAGGATGACGCTGGCGGTCTGTTGAATCACTTCCAGCGATTCAGCCAGCAGTGAGGCATTGCCGTGATAAAGCTGGATGTAGTCGGCAGACGCGCTGCCCGTCACCAGCCCAACGGCTTTACCGACCACAAAAGCCACGGCCTCGGCCTCTGTCTCGCGTACCGTCTTCGTGGTAGCGGTGCGCCGCTCTGCCTCATGCAGCAGTTCATGCGCCGTCTCATGTACCAGCGTGGAAAACTCCTCGGCCTTCGACTGACCGGGCAGGAGTGCGATGCGTCCGCCGTAGCTGATGCCAAGGGCGGGCGCGATGTTCTCGTTATAGGAGAGCTGGATGCCACGGCCACGCACGAACGAAGCCAGCCGCTCCAGATTCTCGCCGGGGTCGCCGGAGATTTCGCGCATTACGGGCAGGTCTACGCCGTCGGTCTGCGAAACATCGAAGACGTAGGCATTGCGAAAGCCGAGCAATACGCGCTCGTTCTGTTTGGTGATGTCCTTCTGTGCCTCTTCGTCTTTCTTGCGGCGAACGCCGACGATGGGAGCAAGAATGCGAATACCCTTCTCTCCAGCCTTCACGCTGCGACCTAAGTTTTTCCACGTCCAGAATCCGGCCACACGGGTAGCGGTGGGCATCTGCCGTGCAATCTCCAGCACGTTGCCAAAGCTGTAGTTGTGAAAGCGGCTCATGGCCGTGAGGTAGTTCGTGAGGGCGTCGGACTTTCCGGCCTCCAACTGCTCAATCAGCAGCTTGATATTGGCGGCGATGAGTTCCTGTTTGGTGTTGGGCTTCTTGCTGTCGATCGCGGTGACGCTGCGGGTGGTGGCTGTGCTGCTCATGGTGTTTTCTCCTTTGCGGTTGCTTTTCATGCCATGCGTGGCATGTACCTACATGCCGAACGCCTCCTGGCGAAGGCGGGGGTAGCAAGTGCAAGGAGAGGGGGATCACCCACCCTTGGAGCGCAGCGGAAAGGGCGAAGGGCTGCACAAGCGGAGCGCGGAAGCCTGGGGAGACTCCTTGCGCGCGCGGGGGGCAGCGCCCCCTAGGAAGGCTTGGTTTCCTTATGCGTGCGCGCCAGCGCACATGACTTTCAGGGTCGCGTTGCGGCAGGAACGGGCCGCTGTGGTGGGAAGCGGAGAATGCGCAGCAGTCGCAGCGCGGGAGGAGGCCCCTCCCGAAGAAGAAGAGGAACGAACGCTCTTCTGGAAACTACGTTTCGCGAAGATTGCCAACTCCGGGTGGATGCCCGAAGATGGATGTGGGACGGGTACGCACCGTCCTGGGGTGTCGAAACCCCGATAGACAAGTGAGCGCCGACGGGCGCTCTGAGCAACTCCCTAGACCTTTCGGCGTCGGGGAGCCTGTGGCGTATGTCCAGGCCCCTAAAGCTAAAGGCCACAGGAGCCTGTCTATCGGCTTTCGAACTCCCCGACCTCGGGTTTTAGGGCTGTTTGCGGGGGCGCACCGCAGACGTTTTCCCTGTCTCCCGGCTGAGGAGTTATGCTGATCCCTCGTACTATTCCCCATGAACGCTGCTACCTGCCGTCTTTGCTTTTCGACAAGGAACAGTGGCACGGTTCTGTTTGGCTGGAATTTTCGTGCGGGAGAGCAAGGGGATGTCCGCGATGAGCACCGTTCGCGAATTGAACTTTCTCCCCAAAGGCGAAGGGCGCCTGCCGCTGCCCGACCGGTGCAGCCTCGATGTCTCTTGTTTTAAGGAGCCGGAGATCCAAGAGGCTCTGGCGATTGCCATCGAAGAAACACTTTACCTCGTCGCGCTTTCTGGGATTGAGTTGCATGCATTAGACGGCGTGACGGTCGCGCCCGATTGTCGTGCAGCAGCATGCGCCTTGCAAAACCTACCCGAGGGCGAAGTGCCACTGGAGATGAATCCCCAGCCAGAGGTGATGGAGATGGCACGAACGGCCGCCGTCCGTCGCGGCGGGGAGCTGCGTTTCCATATCGTGTTGCGTCCGGGCCTCGGCCTGATGACGTTCTCCCCGGAGGCGGAGATGCAGCGTGTCGCGCGAGCGTGCATTGCCCATGAGGCGGCGCATGTGGAACATGAAAGCCATCTCTACCGGATGTTCCCCGAGAGCTATGGAAAACCATTAGAGTGTGGAAACCGATCCCG
>Ga0335078_10014273_pt1 | contig 11786 bp, 6 predicted proteins | sample Lox_Sample_32_FD_206711 | JGI IMG/M metagenome (GOLD analysis project Ga0335078, IMG submission 206711) | Soil microbial communities from Loxahatchee National Wildlife Refuge, Florida, United States - Lox_Sample_3.2 | ecosystem: Environmental > Terrestrial > Soil > Wetlands | place: USA: Florida...
GATAGCGGCCCTGGGCGTCGACCACATGCGCCTGCTGCTCATCTGGCCCTATTTCCAGCCCAATCCCAAGTGGGTGAGTTCGCTTCATCTGGAACGGCTCGATCAGCTTCTCGCCTGGATGGGCGCCTGTCATCTCGATGCCCTGGTCACCGTGTTTACCGGCCAGTTGAGCGGCTGGTTTTTTCTGCCGCCCTTCGACCGGCCCTCATCCGGCTTCTTTACCGATGAGACGTGGTGGGCGGCCGAGGAACTGTTCGTCCGTGAACTGGCGCGAATCCTTGAGCCCCACGAGAATGTCATCGGCTTCGACATGGGCAACGAGATCAACACCTGCTGGGGCGCGACGACAACGGCCGGCGACGCGTGGATGGCAAGAATGTTCAAGCGAATGGACTCGGCACTGCCCGGTCATCTCCATGTCAACGGAGTGGATCACATGCCGTGGTTCACGGTGGACACCTTCTCTCCACAGGCGCTGATCGCGGATCAGCGCCTGCCGGTGATGCACTGCTATCCCTACTGGACCGGCGCGATGAAGTACGGCGGCGCATTCGACCCGCCCAGCGTGAGGCTGCTCGCCGGGATGGCTGCGCTGATCCGCTCTTACGCGGGCGCGCAGCAAAAACCGGTGTGGGCCGGCGAATTCAACACCTGCATCCAGGAACTGGGCGAGAAGGAGCAGGCGCGATGGCTGGAGCAGGCCGTCACTGCGGCCATCGGCGAAGGCGTCTGCTGGTTCACTTACTGGGACAGCCATGACGTCGATCGCCGCTTTGCCTTCAACCCGCTTGAGTACAGTCTCGGCCTGCTGACCAACGATGGGCGTGTCAAGGAACAGGGACGGGTTTTCAAGCAGCTCGCGGAGGCGTATCGCGGCAAACCGGTGGTTTTCCCAAAAGCCAGCCTGCCCGCACCGCCTGCCGGGCGCACGCAGGATGCAACCTGGCAATGGATTCTGGAGTGGCTGGGGTGGAAGGCGAAAACGACTTAAGTACGGAGCTTGCGTCTGGGCTGCAGACAAGAACGAATCCAAATGCTCCCGCAGCAGAATATCTGCCTCGCTGACGTCCCGTCTCACGGCACCCGCTTCAGCTCCGGGTTCTGGCCGCTGTCGAGATGCAGGACGAGCACCTGTGCCGGTCCCGTGTCGGGGCTAAAGGTGCATTCGTCGGTCGAGCTTGCCGAGTAAAAGTCAGACGGGCTCTCGGCTAGATACTCCTGGTCCGGCTCGTCGTTCTCGCGGATGTAGAGATGCCCGTCTTTCACCGTGATGGTGAGGACGATGTCGGTGCTGAGCGCGTATCGGCCGGCGAGACGGTTCAGCTGTTCGGACGTAAGCGTGACGCGTTTGTGCTCCTTGAGCTTGGGCAGAGGAGGCAACTTGTCGTAGGGCGTATAGCCATCCCAATCGAAGGGAAAGCCGGTCTGGCCCAGCAGCGCTTCGACGAGCGGCTTGAAGATGCCTTCGCCGTTGGAGCTGTTGGTCATCGCCAGCAGGCCGTCGCCGTTGCGCAAGCAGAGCGCGAGGTTGCGCCAACCTTCGTCGTGGCCCTCTTTGAAGAAAGCGGGGCCGTACGGCGACTTGTAGATTCCCCAGCCGATGCCGTAGCTCAGGTCGATGGGGTCGTAGGCGGCGGTCGTCTCGGTGTTCAGCGACGGGAACTGGTGCGCGGAGTGGATGCGGATCTGAGGGCTGAGCATCGTGTCCAGCGTGCGCGCATTGAGCACTTCGCGGCGCATCAGTGCGCTTAAGAACAGCGCGTAATCGCGCGGGGTGGTCTGCATGGAGCCAGCGGCATTTGGCGACTTGCGCCGCTCCGGCCCCAGTGAGCGGCCATATTCGTCGTAGCCGTTGGCGAAGTCGCTCTCGAAGCGCGGCTCCCAGACCATGCTGCTTCGCGTCATCTTCAGCGGTCCGTAAAGTTCTTCCTGCATCAGCTGGGTGGCGGATTCTCCGGTGACCTTCTCGACAACAAACTGCGCAAGTACGATGCCCTCGCCGGAGTAGCCGTAATGCGTGCCCGGATCGTAATGAATGTGCAGCTTGTGGTCGTCTTCCAGGCCGCGGAAGTTGGCGAAGCCGGTGGTGTGATCGAGCAGGATGCGCAGCGTAAGCTTGCCGGTGCGAGGATCGCCCTTGAGATCGGCATAGGAATCGAAATCGCCGAGGGGCTTGCCGAGATATTGCTCGATTGGCTTGTCGAGGTCGAGCGCGCCGCGCTGGACGAGCCGCATTACCACCGTTGCGAAGGCAGACTTGGTCAGCGACGCCGCGGTCATTACCGAGTCCGGCGTGAGGGGCAGGCCTTTCTCGGTGTCGCGCATTCCGTAGGCCTTCAGGTAGACGATCTTGCCGCCATGGAACAGCGCGACTCCGGCGCCGGTGACATGGGCGGCTTGGATCAGCGGGTTTACCGTCGCGTCGATCTGCGCCGGCGAAAGCGGACGGCCGTCCAGCCGCGCGATAGCCGGCCGTTGTGCCTGCGCCGACACAGCGCAGACAAACAGGGCTGATGAGATAGTCGTCAAGGCTCGATTCACGCGGTGACTCCTTCTTTTTCTAAACGGCGACGCGCCCGCAAAAGTTCCGGCGCCGCACCGTTTTGCGTGACGAGCGCCATAGAGCCTGAGCCCACATTCCCGCCTGTTACCATTTCCGCATGTCGGAGTCAACGTGTCGTGGCAAAGCTTCTGTCGATTCGGTCGCAATACTTGCCCTGGGTCTTGCATCGATTCTCTTCCCCACGCAATTGTCGGCGCAAAGCGCGCCGGCTCCGGATCGATCTCATGTCGAAGATATTCTGAAAGGTCTCAACCGCGGTATGTCCATCGGAGCTGTCGCGTTGTCGCCGGACGGAAAGCGTCTGGCGTGGACTCAAGGGTCGCGCGAAGGCATGCAGCTTCGGGTCGCCCCGACCGACGACCTGGCCAGGAGCGAGCGCGTCACCGCGGCCAAAAAGGACGACCAGCGCTGCCGCGAGGGCGCGCCGGTATGGAAGCCGGATGCGAGCGCGCTTGTGTTCCTCTCCGATTGCGCCAGCGAGAGCGGGCAGGAAGATCTCTATCTTGCGCGGCTCGACGGCAGCCCGGCGCGGCGCATCACGCAATTCGAAGGCTACGTGCACGAGCCGGCGTTTTCACCCGACGGGTCGAAGATCGCCTTCCTTTACGTGAAAGGCGCGACCCGGCCCGCCGGAGCGCTGGCGGCGATGAAGCCATGGGCCGGCGTGATCGGCGAGGACAACGTCGAAGTGCAGCGCGTCGCGGTCGCCGATGCGAATTCGACAAGTCCCGAAGCGCCGACGGAAGTGACGCCGGCGAATCTGCACGCGTACGAGTTCGACTGGTCGCCGGATTCGAAGGCGCTCGCCTATATCGCCGCCGAGCCGCCGGGCGAGAACAACTGGTGGGTCGCCAAGCTCTACACGCAGGCGCTCGAAGGCTCGCCCAAAGCGATTCTGGCTCCGGCCGAGGTTGCCGGGTCGCTGCACGGGCTGCAGATCGCGGTGCCGCGCTGGTCGCCGGACGGCAAAGAGATCGCCTTCATCGGCGGGCTGATGAGCGACCAGGGTTCGACGGGCGGCGATGTGTGGATTGTTTCGGCCAACGGCGGCGGGCCGCGCGATCTCACTCCGAATCGGCCTGCCTCTCCGGCGTGGATTGCCTGGGACGGCAATGAGCATCTCTACGTGAGCGAACTGGCGGGCGGCAACTGCGAGCTTGTTCGCCTGGGCGTGCAGGGCGACCGCAGCGGCGAGAGCGGGGCGCCGGTCTTTTCCATTCCCGGCACGGTGGGCGACGGCCGCTTCGAGTTGAGCCTTTCTTCCACTGCCGACCGTTCGCTGTTCGTCTTCGAGTCGAGCAGCTTCGAGCATCCGCCCGAGATCTATGCGGCAAAGCCGGGAAAGACCATGTCGGGCGGACTCGAAGGCCTGACACAACTCTCGCACTTCAACGACGGCATCTCGCCGGCGTGGGGCAAGACCGTCTCGCTGGATTGGACCAACGAGGGATTTCATGTGCAGGGTTGGCTCATGCAGCCCAGGGACTACGACCCGGCAAAGAAGTATCCGCTGATTGTCGAGGTGCACGGAGGGCCGGCCGCGGCGGTGGTATCGCGCTGGGGCGGCGGAGGCGGGCTAAGCGCGACGGCCTTCTCGGCGCTGGGATACTTCGTTCTCGAGCCCAATCCGCGCGGCAGCTACGGGCAGGGCGAGGCGTTTACGCAGGCCAATCGCAAGGATTTCGGCTACGGCGATCTGCGCGACATCCTGGTGGGCGTCAAAACGGCCGAGGCTAAATTTCCCATCGACGACAGCCGCGTCGGCATCACCGGCTGGAGCTACGGCGGCTTCATGACTATGTTCGCCATCACGCAGACGCAGCGCTTCAAGGCGGCCGTATCGGGCGCGGGCCTCTCGGACTGGCTGAGCTACTACGGCGAGAACTCGATCGACCAGTGGATGATTCCTTATTTCGGCGCGTCGGTTTACGACGACCCGGCCGCCTACGCCAAGAGCTCCGCGATCAACTACATTAAAAGGGCGCACACGCCCACGCTAGTGGTGGTGGGCGACCGCGACGGCGAATGCCCGGCGCCGCAGTCTTTCGAATTCTGGCACGCGCTGCGCGACGAGCACGTGCCCACGGAGCTGGTTGTCTATCCCAACGAAGGCCACGGCTTCGTCAACCCGGCGCATCGCCGCGATGTGATGGATCGCGCGGTGGAGTGGTTTTCGAAGTATATGCCGGCGGGATCGCAGGAGACTTCTGCACGAAATGAATTACGGCCGCGGCAGTGAGAGCCGGCTCGCGCTGAAGCAGAAGGTGCGGGCCGTCGATTCGGCAACGGCTTGTCGTCGCATCTCAGGCACGGCTGAAAACGCGGGTATCGAGAATCCCACCCTTTCGCCAAAAGAGGGCGAAAGGATGGGGCACGGAGGTTTTTGTCATCCCACCCTTTCGCCCGTCCGCAGCCGCGGACGGGCGAAAAGGTGGGGCAACCCCGTTGATTGGCGAAAAGCGTTTTCACCCGTTTGGGTGGGCCGAAGGCCCATGGAGACGCGGCTGAAGCCGTACCCTTTCAAAGCGTCGAATTGTCCGGCGAGACCCTCAATGTCACACGACCTCGTGTTTTCGCAGCCTCTGCTCCCATTTCCCTATCCAGCAAAGTCTATGGAAAAGAGGTCGCGGACCGGTGGGAAGTCGGTTTCCCTCAGGGGCTAAAGCCCGGGAATCATTTTTGGGGGACAATTCGCATACGGGCTTCAAGCCCGTACCTTCCCTGCCGGCGCCATCTCCAAGAGCTGTTCGACGGCCTTGCCTTGATACACTTTTCTTTGGAGTTTTCGGAAACATCCTGCGCTGACCGGCCGCGGAATATTTCGCGCGCCGCCGCCCCGAGAACCGGAGCGGCTCTTGCCGGTTGCGCGAATACCCTGGACGACGTGACGACAAATCCATTCAACCCTTCGATTTTCTGAAAGAACCGTTCCGCGCCTCGGATGGGCGGAGCGGGGAGGATGCATGCGGCGGTTGCTGACGCTTTTTTCCTTGCTGTGCCTGGCCATCCCGGCTGGGATCTCGGTTTCCGGCTGTACCCGCAACCCGGCGGCGAAGTACTGTAACGGCCTGGGATACGGGTTGAGAGTGACGGACGTAGCGACAATCAACCTGCAGCCGCAGACGACCGGCATTTCACTGGCGTTCGGGCAGGTGCAGCAGGTGGCCTCGCCGACGGCGAAGACCTGCAAGGGAGCATCGGCAAGCGTTTCCAAGTATACCTATGGCACCAGCAACAATCAGCTGGTAGACATCTCGCCCAGCGGCAACATCTGCGCCGGGACGTGGAACCGCAACACCGGTGGCGGCATTGCCGACTACACGTATTGCAACTACCCCAAGCCCACGCCCGACACCGGCGGGCTTCCTTACGGCACCGCATTCATTACGGCGTCGGCAAACGGAGTCACGTCGAACCCGGTAGAGGTCTATATTCACCCGCAGGTGACGAGTGTGGCCCTGGCCGGGCCGTCGCAATGTATTTCGCAAGGCCAGCAATACACATTCGCGAACGGCACACCGCGTCCTCTCGACGCGCAGGCGTGTTACTCAGGGCAGGGCGGAAAGCAATACGAACTGTGCGCCCCGGCGGGAACGACCACCTACCAGTGCAGGGATGGGCTTGCGCCGGGCGTGAAATCGCTGCCCACCTGCCCGTCTTCCATCGGAGCGCTCTCGTTCACGGTGGGCAATGCGGCCATTGCCACGATCAACAATGTGAATAACGAAATTACTGCCGAGCAGCCGGGCACTACGGTCATCACTGCCTCGGTGGCAGGGTCGGGATCGGCGGCCGGCTATTTTTCCACCTGCCCGCCCCAGTCGATCAAGGTGACGCTGCAGAATGGCGCCACCAGCGGCACCATTACGCAGGGCGTGCAACAGAGCCTGGTGACCACCGTTCTCGACACGAACGGCAAGCCGATCACCGGCGTCACGCTGGATTATCAATCGACCAATCCGCTCGACACTACGGTGGCCGCCGGCGGAGGCATCACCACGAACTTCCCCGGTACGGCTACGCTCTATGCGGTCTGCCAGCCCCCTACCTGCGATTCGTCGCCGATCAACGAAGTGGGGTTGTACGGCACGGGATTGTCGATCTCGTCGAACCCGGTGATCGTCACCACGCCGGGCACGGCCAGCGCCTTCATGTGGTTCGCGGCGCCGGGCAAGTCGCAGTACTTCGTGCCCCTGGAACTGCTCACCGGCACGCCCGGCTCGGCGGTGCGCCTGCCTTACGTGCCCAACTCCATGATCATGGACCAGCTGGGCACGAATCTCTATTTCGGCTCGGCGCACGAGCTGATGATTTATTCGACCACGAACAACGCGATCAGCAAGGAGGATCCCACCGTTCCCGGCTTGGTGCTGGCCGTGGCGCCCAATAACTCCTCCATTCTGATCAACGACCCCATACGCCGGGTTTTCTACATCTACTCGAGTTCGGGGATCGTTTCCTCCAGCTTCGGCGGCATCGGCAGCGGGGCCTCCTGGACGCCGGATTCGAAGACGCTGTACATCACCGACAGCGCGTCCCTGGGGCCGGGCCACAGTGACACCTTGTACGTGTACAACGCCAACTCCAACTGGAGCGCCTACGATCTGAGCGCATCGGGAGGAGCCAAGAACCTGGCCCTCACGGTTCCCGGCGTGGGCGCGTATTTCAGCGGCAGCCCCACGGTGGCGCACACCTGGTGCCCCACGGGAACGGCGGGCGGTGCGGGCCCGGCGGGGAACGCCTCGATCAGCGCCTACTATCCGCAGGCCGATTCGGTGCCCGCCGCCACCGACATTCTGACCGCGACCACCGATGGGCAACATATTCTGGGCGCGGCGCTTGGGACCGGCGGAATCGCGTTCTCCGATATCGGCTTTACTCAGCAGGATCGGGCGCAGTTCTCGGCGATTTGCCCACAAAGCGGAACGAGCCTGGGCGCTCTTACTCTCAGCCACACGCTTAACCAGACACAGATCGCGGTCAACGCGACGGCCGTTCACCAGATCGTCGCGTCGCCGCCGCCGACGTTGCTCAACGGCAGCACGTCGCAGGCGCCGAGCTTCGCCTTCCTCACCTATGACGGCACCACCGCAGGCGCAAATCTGCCATACTATGTGCCGAACAGCGATCCCAGCGCGCTGGGCACCGTGGGTTATGTCGCATTGAAGGGCGCGTCCGGCATTACCGCGCCGGTCGCGGGCGCCTTCAGTCCCGATAACACCTTGTTCTTTGTCTCCACCGCCGGCGACAACAAGATCCATTACATTGACATTCCAACTTCCGCCAAGGCAGTTCCAACGGATACCCAGCAGATCAGCCCGAAGCTGCCGGCGTGCGTTCCGCAGTCAGCAACGGACCCGTACTGCACCAACCCGCTCGATACGCCTAAAGGCAGCCTGACGCCGGCGACAGTGATCGCAGTGAAGCCGCGGTCGAAGACATAACGAGGCTGCAACTCAGCCCGGCCGAACTCCTGATTCGCAGGCAGGAGTCATTTGTATCGAGCCGCGGATGTGCGAAAAGGGTGGGGCACCTATTATCCCAGGTCCGAAAACACGGACCTGGGGCACCCACTTTTTCATCTATTCGGGTGGACCGACGGCCCATGGAGACACGACTGAAGTCGTGCCCTGTTACAAAGCCTGTTCTGAAGAGTCTTTCCGCAGCCTGTGAAGCCCGTACTTCCCTCCCGGCCGGCTACGTCCTCGGTTTGTGATTTCTGCACGTTAGAATCGAACCATGATCAAGGGAATCTCCTTTCTGCGCCCCGCCGGAGGCGCCGAAGCCTTCGAGCGCCTCGCGAATTTCTTCGCGGCGTTGGGCTTTGCGCCCGGCAAGGGATGGAGCGAGGAGGGCAGTCGAGGAGCGTCCTTTGTCGCTCCGCTGGGCAAGCTGGAACTGGTCGATGGCCGATTCCCGCCTACCGGCGACATCGTCGTCGAGGTGACGTCGCTCGATGCCGTTTACCAGGCCGCCGAGGCGTGGCTGCGCGCGCAAGGCGCGGACCCCGCCGCGCGGCTGAAGCCGATCGCAGAGACGAGTTGGAAATCGCGCCTGTTCACCGTCGAGCCTGAACCTGGATTCGCGCTCTCCTTCTGGGCGTGGACGGATCCGCTGCGCGCCAAGCCGGTCGCCGTCGAAGGCGACCTTTCGGCCGCGGGAATGAAGTTCGCCATCGTGGTGGCGCGGTGGAATGCCGTCATCACCGATCGCCTGCTCGATGGCGCGCTGGACGCGCTGCTGCGCAGCGGCGCGCAACGAAGGCACATCGAGGTGGTGCGCGTTCCCGGAGCGTGGGAGATTCCCGCCGCCGCGCGCACGCTGGCCGATCGCGGCAATCTCGATGCCGTGGTTACGCTCGGCTGCCTGCTGCGCGGCGAAACCGCGCACTACGAGGCCATCTACAACGAGGTGGCGCGCGGCATCGGCCAGTCGCAACAGGAAACCGGAATTCCCCACAGCTTTGGCGTGTTGACCTGCGAAAACCTTGAGCAGGCGCTCAATCGCGCGGGCATCAAGGCAGGCAACAAGGGCTACGAGGCCGCGGTGGCCGCCATCGAGATGGTGAGCCTGCGACGCAAGCTGATCGAAAGCGGCCACGCTTGAGCTCCGGACGGCGCAAATCGCGCGAACTCACCATGCAGATGCTCTTCCAGGCGGATGTCGGCAAGCAGACGCCCGAGGAGGTGCGTGCGACGTTCTGGAGATCGGGCGTCGAAGCCGAACCGGAAGTGCGCGGCTTTGCCGAAGATCTGTTTCGCGCCGCAACCGCTCACCGCGACGAGATCGACCGGCTCATCGCGCAATACTCCAAGCACTGGCGGCTGGAGCGGATGCCGGCCGTGGATCGCAATTTGTTGCGCATGGCCGTGGGCGAGATGCTGGGCTTCAAGGCGACGCCTTTTCCCATTGTGATCAATGAAGCGCTGGAGATCGCCCGCCGCTTCTGCGCGCCGGAGTCGATCAACTTTCTGAACGGGATTCTCGATGCCATTGCGCGCAGCCTGTTGCTGAAGTAGATTGCGGTCCCTGGACCCTGGACCCTCGTTCTCGCGAAGAGAAATCAAGCCGGCTGATATTCTGGAAGAGTGATCCCGTTCACCCAAGGCAAGGGCCATGCAGCCATGGTCCTTTTGTTGGCTCTGTCGGTGACGGCGTGCCGCAAGGAGGAGCAGGCGGTTGAGGGCGTGGCCAGGAATGCGGCCAACGCGCAGCGCCAGGCCCAGGCCGCCGCGACGGAGATCGACCGCCAGCGCGCGGCGCTGGCGCAGATTCCGCTGCCCACCAAGAGCCTTTACGTCGACGTGCGCCAGCCGAACGCGTGGGCCAATCCGTTCCTCTCAGTGAATGCCGACACGATCGACCTGCGCATCCTGTTGGCCGATGCCAATCCGAGCCCGGCAACTCAGGGAACGTTCCTGCGGCCCGAATCGGCGCGCCGGCAGGAGATCGAAATCCGGCCCGACAAGCTGGCCGATGCGCTGGTCGCGCTGCCGCAGGGCGCGTGGCAGTACGGACGCGTCGTCGCCATCGCGGAATCGCCGCTGGCGCGGCCCAAAGACCGGCCCCAGGTTCGCCGCAACGTCGAGGTCGCGATCCGGAAGCTGAACGATCTCGGCATCGTGGTTGAGGAATGGCCGTCGCGCTGACTCGCTGACCGGCTGCTCTGCTGAACCGCAGACCGCTGTCCTTCTTACCCGCTGACTCGCTAACCTGCTCGCCTGCCGACTTGCTGATTTGCAAACCGGCTGTCTTCGATGCCTTACCATTCCAGCGTGGGCCAATTTCAAATCCTCTCCAATCTTCCGCCGCTCGAGCACGAGGGCTTTGCCGCTCATCGCGATCTTGAGTTGCGCCTGAGAGCCGCAATTTCCGGCGACGTGCGCTTCGACCTCGGCTCGCGCGCGCTGTACGCCACCGATGCTTCCAACTACCGCCAGCTTCCCGTCGGCGTGGTGCTGCCGCGCAACGCCGCCGATGTGGAAGCCGCCCTGGCGGCGTGCCGCGCCACCGGAGCTGCGGTGCTGCCGCGCGGCGCCGGAACCAGCCTGTGCGGGCAGTGCACCAACGTCGCCGTGGTCTTCGACTATTCGCGGTACATGAACCGGCTCGACTCGATCGATCCGGACGCGAAGCTTGCGCGCGTCGAGCCGGGCATCGTGCTCGACCGGCTGCGCGACGCGGCCGAAGAGCACCATCTCACTTTCGCTCCCGATCCGGCCACGCATTCACGCTGCACGCTGGGCGGCATGATGGGCAACAACAGTTGCGGCGTGCACGCGCTGCTGGGCGGAAAGACTTCGGACAATGTCGAGTCGCTCGACGTGGTCCTCTACGACGGCACACGCATGACGGTGGGCCGCACCAGCGACGAGGAGCTCGAGGCGAAGATTCGCGCCGGAGGCCGCATCGGCAAAATCTACGATGGGCTCAAGAGCATCCGCGATCGCTATGCCCCGCTCATCCGCGAAAAGTTCCCCGACATTCCCCGGCGCGTCTCCGGCTACAACCTCGATCAGTTGCTTCCCGAAAACGGTTTTCACGTGGCGCGCGCCCTGGTGGGCTCGGAAGGCACATGCGTCAATATCGTCTCCGCCCAACTCAATCTCACCGCCAGCCCGCCGCATCGCGTGCTCACCGCGCTGGTCTTCGCGAATAAATTCGCGGCCGCAGACGTCGTGCCGCGGGTGCTCGAGCACAAGCCGATCGGTCTGGAAGGCTTCGACGGACTGATTCTCGAATTCATGCGCCGCAAAGGCATTGCGCCGCGCGATCTGCCGCTGCTGCCCGCGGGCGACGGATTCCTGCTCGTCGAAATGGGCACGTGGGATGCCGCCGAATCGCAGGCCAAGGCCGAAGCGCTGGCGCGCGACGCGCAATCGTGGCCGGAGGCTCCCACCGCGCGCGTCTTCAACGAGGACGAAGCGGCGCGGGTGTGGCGCGTGCGCGAGTCGGCGCTCGGCGCTACGGTTTTTGTCCCCGGCGAGCCCGAAGGCTGGGAGGGTTGGGAGGACGCCGGCGTGCCTCCCGAAAAACTCGGAGGCTATCTGCGCGGACTGTTTGCGCTGATGGATGAATACGGCTATCGCAGCGCGCTGTATGGGCACTACGGACAGGGCTGCGTTCACTTGCGCATCAACTTCGACCTGCGCACGCCAGAGGGGATCCGCGACTTCCGCGAATTCCTCGATCGCGCCACCGATCTTGTGATTCACTTCGGTGG
>Ga0335078_10014274_pt1 | contig 11786 bp, 11 predicted proteins | sample Lox_Sample_32_FD_206711 | JGI IMG/M metagenome (GOLD analysis project Ga0335078, IMG submission 206711) | Soil microbial communities from Loxahatchee National Wildlife Refuge, Florida, United States - Lox_Sample_3.2 | ecosystem: Environmental > Terrestrial > Soil > Wetlands | place: USA...
CGCCATTCGCCATTCGCCATTCGCGCTCAGTCATGACAGATTCAGCTACCAGGAATTTCACCATCAATTTCGGGCCGCAGCATCCGGCCGCCCATGGTGTGCTGCGCCTTGTCCTCGAGCTCGACGGCGAGGTGGTCGAGCGGGTCGATCCGCATATCGGGCTACTGCATCGCGGCACCGAGAAGCTGATCGAGCACAAGACCTATCTTCAGGCGATCCCGTATTTCGACCGGCTCGACTATGTCGCGCCGATCAATCAGGAGCACGCCTTCTGTCTGGCGGCGGAAAAGCTGCTCGGCCTCCAAATACCCAAACGCGCGCAAATCATCCGCGTGCTCTATTGCGAGATCGGCCGGCTGTTGTCGCATCTTCTCAACGTCACCACGCAGGCGATGGACGTCGGCGCGCTGACCCCGCCGCTATGGGGCTTCGAGGAACGCGAAAAGCTGATGGTGTTTTACGAGCGCGCTTCCGGCTCGCGCATGCACGCGGCCTATTTCCGGGTCGGCGGCGTGCATCAGGATTTGCCGCCGAAGCTGATCGACGATATCGCCGCCTTCTGCGATCCGTTCCTGAAGGTGTGCGACGATCTCGAAGAGCTGCTCACCGAGAACCGCATCTTCAAGCAGCGCAACGTCGATATCGGGGTGGTCAAGCTCGACGACGCCTGGGCGCGCGGATTTTCCGGCGTCATGGTGCGCGGCTCGGGCGCCGCCTGGGATCTGCGCAAGGCGCAGCCCTACGAGTGCTATGCGGAAATGGATTTCGATATCCCGATCGGCAAGAACGGCGACAATTACGACCGCTACTGCATTCGCATGGAAGAGATGCGGCAATCGGTCCGCATCATGAAGCAGTGCATCGAAAAGCTGCATGCCCCCGAGGGCCAAGGCCGCGTCACCGTCGACGATCACAAGATCGTGCCGCCGCGTCGCGGCGAGATGAAGCGCTCGATGGAATCGCTGATCCATCATTTCAAGCTTTACACCGAGGGCTTCAAGGTGCCGGCGGGAGAAGTTTACGCGGCAGTCGAGGCGCCCAAGGGCGAGTTCGGCGTCTATCTGGTCGCCGACGGAACCAACAAACCGTACAAGTGCAAGATCCGCGCGCCCGGCTTCGCCCATCTCCAAGCGATGGATTTTCTCTGCCGCGGCCACATGCTTGCGGATATTTCGGCGATTCTCGGCTCGATCGACATCGTGTTCGGCGAGGTCGACCGATGAGCGTGCGCCGTCTCGCCGAAAAGCAGCCGCCGAGCTTCGCCTTCACGCCGGAGAACCTGGCGTGGGCGAAGGCGCAAATCGCCAAATATCCGGAAGGCCGCCAGCAGTCCGCGGTGATCCCGATTTTGTGGCGGGCGCAGGCGCAATGCGGCGGTTGGCTGCCGCAAAAGGCCATCGAGGCGACCGCGGATTTGCTCGGCATGGCTAAAATCCGCGTGCTCGAAGTGGCGACCTTCTACACGATGTTCAATCTGTCGCCGGTCGGGCGCTATTACGTGCAGCTGTGCGGCACGACGCCCTGCATGCTGCGCGGCGCCGAAGACCTCAAGAAGGTCTGCCGCCGCATGATCGGCCACGAGGGCGAGGTCACCGCCGACGGCGCGTTCTCCTGGACCGAAGTCGAGTGCCTGGGTGCTTGCGTCAACGCGCCGATGGTCCAGATCAATGCCGACTATTACGAGGATCTCACCCCGGAAATCCTCACCCGCATCATCAACGATTTCTCCAACGGCCGCACGCCGAAGCCGGGGCCGCAGATCGACCGTATCAATTCGGCGCCGATCGGTGGCCCGGATACGCTGACCGACCCGGCGCTTTTTGCCACCGGCAAGGCCGGTGGGGAAGCGACGCCGGCGCTGATGGACGACGAAGGCAAGAAGCCCGGCGCCGCCGCCAATGTTCACGAATCGCCGATCCCGAAGCCGCCGATCGCCGACGCCACCGATCCGAGGCGCAACTGATGCTTGCCGACCGCGACCGCATTTTCAAGAATCTCTATGGCCAGCACGACTGGGGCCTCGACGGCGCGCGCGCGCGCGGCGCCTGGGACGGCACCAAGGCCATCCTCGAAAAGGGCCGCGACGGGCTTATCAACGAATGCAAGGCCTCGGGCCAGCGCGGCCGCGGCGGCGCCGGTTTTCCCACCGGGCTGAAATGGTCGTTCATGCCCAAGCAGGTGGAGCGGCCGCATTATCTCGTCGTCAATGCTGACGAGTCCGAGCCCGGCACCTGCAAAGACCGCGAAATCATGCGGCACGATCCGCACCTTCTCGTCGAAGGCTGCCTGATCGCGGGCGCCGCCATGGCGGCGAACCATTGCTACATTTACGTGCGCGGCGAATTCATCCGCGAGCGCGAGCGGCTGCAGGCGGCGGTCGACCAGGCCTATGCGGCCCGGCTGATCGGCAAGAACAACAGCCACGGCTGGGATTTCGACATCGTCGTGCATCACGGCGCCGGCGCCTATATCTGCGGCGAAGAGACCGCGCTGTTGGAAAGCCTCGAAGGCAAGAAAGGCCAGCCGCGGCTCAAGCCGCCGTTTCCCGCGAACATGGGTCTGTACGGCTGCCCGACCACCGTCAACAACGTCGAGACCATCGCGCAAGTGCCGGACATCATGCGGCGCGGCGCGGCGTGGTTCGCCGGCATCGGCCGGCAGAACAACACCGGCACCAAGCTTTATTGCATCTCCGGCCATGTCGAGCGGCCGTGCAATGTCGAAGAGAACATGGGCATTCCACTGCGCGAATTGATCGAGCGTCATGCTGGCGGCGTGCGCGGCGGCTGGGATAATCTGCTCGCGGTCATTCCGGGCGGCTCGTCGATGCCGCTCGTTCCCGCCGGACCCGACCAGGCCGACACGCTGCTCATGGATTTCGACGGCTGCGTGGCCAAGAAATCGGCGCTCGGCACCGCGGCCGTCATCGTCATGGACAAGTCCGCCGACATCGTCAAAGCGATGGCGCGCATTTCCTATTTCTACCGCCATGAAAGCTGCGGCCAGTGCACGCCGTGCCGCGAGGGCATGGGCTGGATGTGGCGCGTGCTCGACCGCATGGCGGTCGGCCACGCCACCAAGCGCGAGATCGACATGCTGTGGGACGTGTCGAAGCAGATCGAAGGCCACACCATCTGCGCCTTCGGCGACGGCGCGGCCTGGCCGGTACAGGGACTGTTGCGCCACTTCCGTCCCGAGATCGAAAAACGCATCGATCAGTACACCGCCAATCCCCACCCAAATCCGATCGCGCTGGCAGCGGAGTGAGGACCATGAACGCCGAGCGTCATCTCGCGCAGCTCAATATCGGCCGTTTCCGCCACCCGACCGACGATCCGCGCATGGCGGATTTCATGAACAATCTCGCTTTGGTGAACGGCATCGCCGACCGCAGCCAGGGTTTTGTCTGGCGCCTGCAGGACGACAGCGGCAACGCCACCGGTTTCCGCCCGTTTCCCGATCCGCAGATGGCGGTCAACCTGTCGGTGTGGGAGAGCGTCGAGGCGCTGGAGCGGTTCGTGTGGCAGACCGTGCATAAGCGGTTCTACGGACGGCGCCCGGACTGGTTCGACACGACGGACACGCCGCATTTCGTGATGTGGTGGGTGGCAGCCGGGCACCGGCCGTCGCTTGCGGAGGCCAAAGAGCGGCTTGAATATTTGACCGCGCACGGGCCGAGCGAATTTGCCTTCGGCTGGGAAAGCGTGTCGTCGGCGCAATTGTGGAAGACGGCGCGCTGTGGCGCGGCGCACGGCCAAGCGGCGTGAGAGGACAATGACCAAGCTCGTCGTCGACGGCAAAGAGATCGACGTTGCGCCGGAATACACGCTGTTGCAGGCGTGCGAGGCGGCCGGCGCGGAGATCCCGCGCTTCTGCTTCCACGAGCGGCTGTCGATCGCCGGCAATTGCCGCATGTGCCTCGTCGAGCTGGTCGGCTCGCCGAAGCCGGTGGCAAGCTGCGCCTGGGGCGTGCGCGACTGCCGCCCCGGGCCCAACGGCGAGCCGCCGCAGGTCAAGACGCGTTCGCCGATGGTGCGCAAAGCCCGCGAAGGCGTCATGGAATTTCTACTGATCAATCATCCGCTCGATTGCCCGATCTGCGATCAGGGCGGCGAATGCGATCTGCAGGATCAGTCGATGGCCTATGGCGTCGACGCCAGCCGCTTCCGCGAGAACAAGCGCGCGGTCGAGGACAAATATCTCGGCGCGCTGGTCAAGACCTCGATGAACCGCTGCATCCAGTGCACGCGCTGTGTGCGCTTCTCCGCCGAAGTGGCCGGCGTGCCCGAGCTCGGCGCCATCGGCCGCGGCGAGGACATGGAGATCACGAGCTATCTCGAACAGGCGATGACGTCCGAACTGCAGGGCAACGTGGTCGATCTGTGCCCGGTCGGCGCGCTCACCTCGAAACCCTATGCCTTTGCCGCGCGGCCGTGGGAATTGACCAAGACCGAGTCGATCGACGTGATGGACGCGCTCGGCTCCGCCATCCGCATCGACACCCGCGGCAGCGAAGTGATGCGCATCCTGCCGCGGGGCAACGACGACATCAACGAGGAATGGATTTCCGACAAGACCCGGCACGTGGTCGACGGCTTGCGCACGCAGCGGCTCGACCAGCCTTACCTGCGCGAAAACGGGCGCTTGCGCGCGGCGACATGGCCCGAGGCGTTTTCCGCCATCGCGGCGAAAGTCGGCAAGGCCAATCCGAAGCGCATGGGCGCCATCGTCGGCGACCTTGCCGCCGTTGAGGAGATTTTCGCGCTCAAGGAGCTGATGACGCGGCTTGGCGTCGTCAATCTGGATTGCCGGCAGGACGGCTCGGCGCTCGATCCGGCATGGGGCCGCGCCAGCTACCTGTTCAATGCCACGATTGCCGGCATCGATGCCGCCGACGCGCTGGTGATCGTCGCATCCAATCCGCGCCGGGAGGCGGCGGTGCTCAACGCGCGCATCCGCAGGCGCTGGCGCAACGGGGCGTTGCCCATCGGCCTTATCGGGCCCAAAGCGGACCTCACTTACACCTACGATTATCTCGGCGCCGGGCCGGAGACGCTGGCGGCCATCGCGCGGCATTCTTTTGCCGATGCGATGCGCAAGGCCGAACGTCCTTTGATGCTCGTCGGCTCAGGTGGGTTCGCCCGCGGCGACGGCGCGGCGATCGTATCGCTTGCGGCCAAGGCTGCGCTCGAGCTTAACGCCGTCAAGGACGGCTGGAACGGGTTCTGCGTGCTGCATGCGGCGGCGTCGCGCGTCGGTGCGCTCGATCTCGGTTTTGTGCCGGGGCAGGGCGGGCTGACCGCGCGGCAGATGGCGGCCTCCGGAACGCTCGACGTCGTATTCCTGCTCGGCGCCGATGAGATCGATATCGCGCCGGGCGCCTTCGTCGTCTATATCGGCAGCCACGGCGACCGCGGGGCGTCGCGCGCCGACGTCATCCTGCCCGGCGCCGCCTATCCGGAAAAATCGGCCACTTACGTCAACACCGAAGGCCGCGTGCAGATGGCGGCGCGCGCGTCTTTCCCGCCCGGCGATGCCCGCGAAGACTGGGCAATCCTGCGCGCGCTGTCCGACGTGCTCAAGCACAAGCTGCCTTACGACTCGCTCGCGGCGTTGCGCCAGGCGCTCTACAAGGCGCAGCCGCATCTGCTGCGCGTCGGCCAGGTCGCGCCGGCCGATGCCTCCGCGATTGAAAAACTTGCGAGCCTCGGCGGCACCGCGGACAAGGCGCCGTTCGTCCCGGCCGTAAGCGACTTTTATTTCACCAATCCGATCGCGCGCGCGTCTGCGGTGATGGCGGAATGCTCCGCCATCGCGCATGGCCGCACGGCCGTCACGGCCGCGGAATAGGGGACCTTCGATGGAGGCGTTCTGGTCCGATTATCTGTGGCCGCTGATCATCATGGTGGCGGAGAGCGTGCTGCTGCTGGTCGTGCTGCTCGTCGCCGTGGCCTATGTGCTCTTGGCCGACCGCAAGATCTGGGCGGCGGTGCAAATCCGGCGCGGCCCGAACGTGGTCGGGCCGTGGGGGCTGTTCCAGTCTTTCGCCGATCTGCTCAAATTCGTGCTCAAGGAGCCGGTAATCCCGGCCGGCGCCAACAAGGGCGTGTTCCTGCTCGCGCCGCTCGTCACCTGCGTATTGGCGCTCGCGGCCTGGGCGGTGATCCCGGTCGACGCCGGCTGGGTCATCGCCAATATCAATGTCGGCATACTTTATATCTTCGCCATCTCGTCGCTCGGCGTCTACGGCGTGATCATGGCCGGCTGGGCGTCGAACTCCAAATATCCGTTTCTGGCGGCGCTGCGTTCGGCGGCGCAGATGGTGTCCTACGAAGTCTCGATCGGCTTCGTCATTATCACCGTCTTGCTGTGCGTCGGCTCGCTCAATCTGTCGGCCATCGTCGAAGCGCAGCAGCATCGCGGGCTGGCGACGCTGCTGGGGATTCCCTGGCTGTCGATCCTCAACTGGTATTGGCTGCCGCTGTTGCCGATGCTGGTGATCTTCTTCGTCTCGGCGCTGGCCGAGACCAACCGGCCGCCATTCGATCTGGTCGAGGCGGAATCGGAACTCGTCGCCGGTTTCATGGTGGAATACGGCTCGACCCCCTACATGATGTTCATGCTTGGCGAATACGTGGCGGTCTGCACCATGTGCGCCATGGCGACGATCCTGTTTTTGGGCGGCTGGCTGCCGCCGTTGCTGGTGCCGCCGTTCACCTGGGTTCCGGGCGTCGTCTGGTTCGTGCTCAAAGGTCTGTTCGTGTTCTTCATGTTCGCGATGGTGAAGGCCTTCGTGCCGCGCTATCGCTACGATCAGTTGATGCGGCTCGGCTGGAAGGTGTTCCTGCCGATTTCGCTGGCCATGGTCGCGATCGTCGCCGGCGTGCTGCAAGTGACGGGATGGGCGCCGCAATGAAGGGAGGACGGCATGAACTATTCGCTGCCGGCCTGGCTCGGCGGGCTTGCCGGGACGATCATTGCGGTGGTCATCTATGTACCGGCGATCCGCATCGTCGAGCGGCGCATGCGCGAACGGCGCGGTCCGCAGGCGCTGGAAGACCGTCCGGCCTTCGAGGATCGCCTTTCGGTGGCCCGGCGCCTGATTTTGGCCGTCGCTATCGCCGTGCTCGCCACCTTGGGCTATTGGATCGGCAAGGCGGCGAGCGGCAGCGCGGCGGGATGAGAAACTGACATGAAACTCGATCAAGCCGCCCGTTCGCTGTTCCTCAGAGAGTTCGCGCAGGCGTTCTTTTTGTCGATGCGCTACTTCTTCAAGCCGAAAGCGACGCTGAATTATCCGTTCGAAAAGGGCCCGCTGTCGCCGCGCTTTCGCGGCGAGCATGCGCTGCGCCGCTATCCGAACGGCGAGGAGCGCTGCATCGCCTGCAAATTATGCGAGGCGATCTGCCCGGCGCAGGCCATCACCATCGAGGCCGGACCGCGGCGCAACGACGGCACGCGGCGCACCACGCGCTACGACATCGACATGGTCAAATGCATCTATTGCGGCCTGTGCCAGGAGGCCTGTCCGGTCGACGCCATCGTCGAGGGGCCGAATTTCGAGTTCGCCACCGAGACGCGCGAAGAGCTCTATTTCGACAAGGAGCGCCTGCTCGCCAACGGCGATCGCTGGGAGCGCGAGATCGCCAAGAACCTCGCGCTCGATGCGCCCTATCGGTAAGACGCGCCGCCCATGATCATCCACGCCATCTTCTTCTATCTGTTCGCCGCGATCACGGTGGCATCGGCCGCCATGGTGATCTCGGCGCGCAATCCGGTGCATTCGGTGCTGTTTCTGATTCTCGCCTTCGTCAATGCCGCCGGGCTTTTTGTGCTGATGGGCGCCGAGTTTTTGGCGATGATCCTGATCGTCGTCTATGTCGGCGCCGTCGCCGTCTTGTTTCTGTTCGTGGTGATGATGCTCGATGTCGACTTCGCCGAACTGCGCGAGGGCTTTCTCAGCTATCTTCCGGTCGGCGCGCTGGTCGGTGCCGTGCTGCTGGCCGAGCTGCTTCTCGTGGTCGGCGCCTGGGCGATCGGGCCGGAGGTGGTCAAAGGCGTCGCCGCGCCGATCCCGGGCGGGATCACCAATACCGAGGCGCTCGGCCTCGTGCTCTACACGCGCTACGTCTATTTCTTTCAGGCCGCCGGCGTCATCCTGTTGGTGGCCATGATCGGCGCCATCGTGCTGACGCTGCATCACAAGCCGCAGGTGAGGCGCCAGAATATCGCCGAGCAAGTTGCGCGTAATCGCGCCGCCGCGATCGAAGTCGTCAAGGTCAAGTCGGGGCAGGGGCTGTCATGACGATCGGTCTCGGCCATTATCTCGCCGTGGCGGCGGTGCTGTTCACGCTCGGCATTTTCGGCATCTTTTTGAATCGCAAGAATGTCATCGTCATCCTGATGTCGATCGAGCTCATTCTGCTCTCGGTCAATATCAATCTCGTGGCGTTCTCGAGCTTTCTCGGCGACATCGTCGGCCAGGTCTATGCGCTGATCGTGCTCACCGTCGCCGCCGCCGAGGCGGCGATCGGGCTGTCGATCCTGGTCGCCTATTTCCGCAACCGCGGCTCGATCGCGGTCGAAGACATCAATCTGATGAAGGGCTAGCGCATGATCCCGAAAAGTGGCTACCGGTTTTCGGACAGGATCATGCGCCAAACGAATAAGCGCATGATGCCGAAAAGTGGCTACCGGTTTTCGGACAGAATCATGCGCCAAACGAATAAGCGCATGATCCCGAAAAGTGGCTACCGGTTTTCGGACAGGATCATGCGCCAAATCGCGGGCGGCTTGATGCAACCGGGATGGGGCGGTCTCTGACATGTACGAAGCCATCGTAGCCCTGCCGCTGCTTGGCGCGATCATTGCCGGCCTCATCACGCTCGTCGGCGCGCGTAATCGCTTCCCGGGCGAAGATCCGCCGCCGCCCCACGACGATCGTGCCGCGCCGCCGGTGCCGGAAGGTCATCCCCGCGGCGCGCCCGATCCGCATGCCGCGCATGCGGCGTTCTCCAATACCCATGCCGAGGAGCATGAGGCGCACCAGCCGTCGGCCGCCGGCTCGCTCCTCGCCATGCTGGTCACCTCGACCTTCCTGGTGATCGCCTGCGTGCTGTCGTGGCTGGCGTTCTACGACGTCGGCATCGAAGGCCACGAAACCCGCGTAACGCTGTTCTCGTTCATCAGTTTCGGCGACCTGCATTCGGAATGGGCGCTGCGCATCGACTCGCTGACCGCGGTGATGCTGGTCGTGGTTACGACCATCTCGTCGCTCGTGCACATCTATTCGATCGGCTACATGGACGAGGATCCGTATAAGCCGCGCTTCTTCTGTTATCTGTCGTTCTTCACCTTCGCCATGTTGATGCTGGTGACCGCCGACAATCTGGTGCAATTGTTCTTCGGCTGGGAAGGCGTCGGTTTGGCGAGCTATTTGTTGATCGGATTCTGGTATCACAAGCCGGAAGCCAATGCCGCGGCGATCAAGGCCTTCATCGTCAATCGCGTCGGCGATTTCGGCTTCTCGCTCGGCATATTCGCGGTCTTCTATCTCACCGGCGCCATCGACTTCGATACCGTCTTCGCGCAGGCGCCGGCGTTGGCGGGAAAAAGCTTCCACTTCCTCAGTTGGGACGTCAACGCGCTGACCGCGGTGTGCCTGCTGTTGTTCATGGGCGCGATGGGCAAGTCCGCGCAGTTTCTGCTGCACACCTGGCTGCCCGATGCCATGGAGGGCCCGACGCCGGTCTCGGCCTTGATCCATGCCGCGACCATGGTCACCGCCGGCGTGTTCATGGTGGCGCGTTTGTCGCCGTTGTTTTCGCTGTCGCCGGACGCGTCCGCTTTCGTCACCTTCATCGGCGCGACCACGGCGATGTTCGCCGCGACCGTGGGGCTCGTCCAAAACGACATAAAGCGCATCGTCGCTTATTCGACCTGCTCGCAGCTCGGCTACATGTTCGTCGCCATGGGAGTCGGCGCCTATTCGGTCGGCATGTTCCATCTGTTCACGCACGCCTTCTTCAAAGCGCTGCTGTTCCTGGGCTCCGGCTCGGTCATTCTCGCGATGCATCACGAGCAGGACATCCGCCACATGGGCGGACTGTGGCGGAAAATTCCGTTTACCTACGCGGTGATGGTGATCGGCACTTTGGCGTTGACCGGTTTTCCACTGACCGCCGGCTATTTTTCCAAGGACGCCATCATCGAGGCGGCCTCGGTCGGCACCAATCCCATGGCGGCTTACGGCTATCTGATGACGCTGGGCGCCGCCGCGCTGACCGCGTTCTATTCCTGGCGGCTGATCTTCAAGACGTTCCACGGCGCCCCGCACGACCGGCAGCACTACGAAGCCGCGCACGAAAGCCCGAAAGTGATGCTCATTCCGCTGGCGATTCTGGCCTTCGGCTCGATCGCCGCCGGCTGGCCGTTCCTGTCGATCTTCACCGGACATGGCGCCGAAGGATTTTTCCGCGAAGCGCTGAAACTCAACGGCGCGCAAACGCTGTTCGAGAATGCCGAGAAGCTGCCGCTGTGGCTGTCGCTGTTGCCGACGCTGATGATGATCGTCGGATTTTTGGTCGCCTATCAGTTCTATATCCGGCGGCCCGATATTCCGGTCGCGCTGGCGCGCGACCAGCGCGTTCTTTATGAGTTCCTGCTCAACAAGTGGTATTTCGACGAGATCTACGACTTCCTGCTCGTGCGCCCGGCGATGTGGCTCGGCCGGCTGTTCTGGAAGGGCGGCGACGGCTTTCTCATCGACGGCCTGGGTCCGGACGGGGTGTCCGCGCGCGTGCTCGACGTCACCCGCAATGTGGTGCGGCTGCAGACCGGCTATCTCTATCACTACGCCTTCGCCATGCTGATCGGCGTCGCCGCGCTGATCACCTGGTTCATGTTCGCGGGGCCGCACTGATGACGAGCTGGCCGATCCTTTCCGTCGTCACCTTCCTGCCGCTCATTGGCGCGCTGTTCATCGCCTTTCTCAAGGAGGATGCCGCCGGCGTCCGCAATGCCCGCTGGGTGGCGTTGTGGACCACGCTCGTCGCCTTCGCCATCTCGCTTATTCTGGTATGGCGCTTCGATCCGTCGACGCCCGATTTCCAGTTCCTCGAGAGACGGCCCTGGCTCGGCGGCACGATTACTTACGCCATGGGAGTGGACGGCATCTCGCTGCCGTTCGTGGTGCTCACCACGGCATTGATGCCGATTTCGATCCTGGCGAGCTGGACCGCCATCCAGCGCCGGGTGCGCGAATATATGATCGCGTTCCTGGTGCTCGAAACGCTGATGGTGGGCACGTTTTGCGCGCTCGACCTGGTGCTGTTCTACTTGTTCTTCGAGGGCGGCCTCATTCCGATGTTTCTCATCATCGGCGTGTGGGGCGGGCCGCGCCGCGTCTATGCGAGCTTCAAGTTCTTCCTCTATACGCTGCTCGGCTCGGTGCTGATGCTGCTCGCCATCATGGCGATGTATTGGCAGGCCGGCACCACCGACATCCCGACGCTGCTGCATCATCCGTTTCCGCTCGCCTTGCAGACCTGGGCGTGGTTCGCCTTTCTTGCCTCCTTTGCGGTGAAAATGCCGATGTGGCCGGTCCATACCTGGCTGCCGGACGCCCATGTCGAAGCGCCGACCGCCGGGTCGGTGATCCTGGCGGCGATCCTTTTGAAGATGGGCGGCTACGGCTTCTTGCGCTTCTCGCTGCCGATGTTCCCGGAAGCTTCGCAGCATCTGGCGCCGCTCATTTACGCGCTGTCCGTCGTCGCCATCGTCTACAC
>Ga0335078_10014275_pt1 | contig 11785 bp, 11 predicted proteins | sample Lox_Sample_32_FD_206711 | JGI IMG/M metagenome (GOLD analysis project Ga0335078, IMG submission 206711) | Soil microbial communities from Loxahatchee National Wildlife Refuge, Florida, United States - Lox_Sample_3.2 | ecosystem: Environmental > Terrestrial > Soil > Wetlands | place: USA...
CCCCCGGGAAAACTGAACGTCCCGATGTAGAAGGTGGGCTGCATCACAAAGACAACGCGCAAACCGGCAGCCTGGGGCTTGACCAGCACATCCACCGTGGTGAACTGTCTGGTTTTTTCGAGTGCAGCCACGCTCTCCTTCACTTTTTCCTGGGAATAAGGCTGTCCGGCTTTTTGGATCACCAACGGACGCAAGGCTTCCACATCCGTTGTGGGCTTTGATATCAAATCCACCACGGCAACCTTTTGACCCTCGTAGACCGCCTGCTGCTGCAAGGTCAGTTCCTGCGCCTCGCTAAGAACCGCCGGCTGGACCAGGCTGTACAACATCGCCGCCAGGATGAGCCAACACGCCCCTGGCAGCCCGATGGGCTTGGCCTTGAGCAGCCCGGGTGAAAATCTCCCTTGGACTGTCATTCCGACCGTGAGTGAAGCGAGGAACCCCGCTCCGAGCGTTTGGCAGGGCACTGCGAGATTCCTCGTCGCCTTCGGCTCCTCGGAATGACCGGCAAGGGACGTTCTCACACGGGCTCTGTACCCCCGCTCTTCCCGGCATTCCGCAAAATAACGCGGACTTTTGTCACCAGCTACCGGCACGGTTTCCGGAGGGATCCCCTCCCCGTGCCAGTGCCTCCACCGTGATCGAAGATCAAACTTCAGTGTCATCGATTCCTCCGTGAGGCGTTGTCCGTGCTTCTTGATGAGTTGAATTCCCGCCCGGGCCCGGTGGCCAGGTTTCAGACCGGATCTTCTCGAGCTGATTGTTGACTTCAGCTCCTACCAGAATAATCAGGCTGACGATGTAGATCCAAAGCATGAGGATCATGAGTCCGCCCAGGGCCCCGTAGGTTTTGCTGTAGCTTCCCACGTAATGGACGTAGGCGTCAAAACCCTTCGACGCCAGCACCCAGGCCAATATCACAAACACGCTGCCCGGAGTCACCCACCGCCAGGGCCGCTTCAGATTGGGAAGGGCGTAGTCCGTGATGGCGGCAGCCAGTCCAATCAGGAGGAAGGTGATTACCCATCGGCCGGCGTCCCACAAAGGGCTCAAGGAAACGGCCCCGCCGGCGCGAGCCGCCAGCCAGACTCCTAGCCAATGACCAATGCTGAAAACTCCGAACGCCGCGATCACCAAAATGGAGAGGATAACCAGAAGCAAAAGAGCCAGGGCGCGCCGCTTCCAGTAACTGCGCGTTTCACGGACTTCGTAAGCCGCGTTTAACGAATCAATCAGGCTCATGATTCCGGCAGAGGCGCTCCAGGCGGTGCCTAAGACTCCCAGGGAGAGGAACGGTACGCGGCCACGCGTAAGCCCCAGTACGGCGAGTAGAACCCATTTTTGAGCGTCGGGGGGAAGGTAACGGACCACCCAGTTGACAATTCCATTCCAAAAGCCTGTGAAAGGCAGGAAGCCGACCAGCGCCGCGAGAAAGATGAAAAACGGAAAGAGCGCCGCAACAAAGTAGTAGGACATCTCTGCCGCCCACCCCGTGCAGTTGTCGGCGTCAATTTCTCTCCAAACTCGACGGCACAGTTCACCCCACGAAACGCCACCCCTGGCGCCCAGCGCAGCTTTCCAATTTACCGCCCAACCCATCGGTCAACCCTGATTCCAAGTCTGGCTGATTATTTGATGCAGCTAGACCACAAAGGAGGGCACTACTACGGGCTCCCTGTGTCGTACGCGTAAGAAAGCCTACCCAATGCGGTGGAGGGAAGAAACAGACCTGAGGGCTTGAGGCGCGCCCTCTCGCCGATGTGCGTTGCCTGTCCGAAATCCCAGAAGAAAAGTGTGGAGTTGTCGTAACCCGTTCAGGCGCCCAATACAGCCGGACGCCAGCCGCCTTGAGGGCGGGGTGGGGGATGGGCGGACGGCATGACCGCCGCACCCCCAACCGCGCTCCTGGCGCCGCGGGACCGGAATGTGGTTGTCCAGCGGCTGACTTAAGTAGGCTTGAGTCACAGAGTGGCTTGAGTCGGTCGCTCGGCCCGTGGATTGGCTCCGTTGACTGCTATGCCCGTGAGTTTCTTGTCGGCTTCCTTTTCTTCCTGCAAGGTTTCTTCGAGCATTCTCGCGCCTTGCGTATCGTTCAACTGCTCCGCCCACTTGCGTACTGTGCCGTAAGCCGCGATCTCGTAGTGTTCCACCCGTTGCGCGGCAGCGATGATTCCGGCGTCGCGCACGACCGGATCGTCGATGTCGCCGATGGTATCTTCGCCTTCGTTCAGGATCCCTTTCATGCCGTCGCAGGTTTTCGACTTGGCGGATTGACCCAGCCCCTGGAAGACCCTTTCCAGCCTGCTAACATGTCCTTTGGTCTGTTCGAGGTGGTGCGCGAGAGCGCTCCGCAGTTCCGGATCACTGGCCGCCTCTGCCACTTTCGGCAGGGCCTTTACAATCCGCTTTTCGGCATCATAGAGATCTTCCAATTCTTCAAGGTACAACTCTTTCAGGTTGGCGACTTTTGCCATGTGTATTCTCCTTCCCCGTGGGGTATCGAACTGACTTCAGACTTTTGGATGGCGTGCAGTTTCAGAAGGGGTGCAGATTTAAATTGCGGGCGGCGCTCCGGCGGGGACTATTGCTTGCTTACTGACGGGCCGCTCCTCGGGGGCTTTAGCCCCTGAAGCCGCGTTGTGTCAGGGCCTAAGGGACCCATCAATCGCGCTCTGCGTTCCGGCGGGACTAAACAGTCTGTGTGAGAACTCGCCCATCATGTTATCCTGAGCGCAGCGAAGGATCCCCGCGGTTTGTCGCAGCTACTAAGCTCAAGGAACTGCCGGGATTCTTCCTTCGTTGCACTCAGGACCGCCTTCGGCTCCTCAGGATGACATGCCAGCTGGGTTCTCCCACAGGCTCTAAAGCCCCGCTCTTCCAGGACTCAGAATCACTGCGCTTCTTAACCCATCGGAGCACTAGCCGGATGGTTTTTTCGCTTTGTGGTGAAAGTCCGGACCAAACGAAGGGTCGGCGCGCGTGCCGGTGATCTTTATGGGAAGCACCGTGACGTGGTTCTTGCTGAAAAACGGATCCAGCGGCTTAAGCAGATCGGATTTGATTCCGGTGGTCGTTTGTGAGAGCTTCGCCTGGAGCGACAGCGTCCCGTGAAAATTGATCGCGCCCGTGTGCAGCGCGTAAGTTCCGTTGAAGTGGAAAGCCGCTCCCGCCACGTTGAACGCCAGATTGGAGCACCGAAGCAAGCCATCTTTAAGGTTGAACTGACCGCTGAAATTGAAGATGTCACTGCCCTGGGCCATCTGGCCGGGCTTGCCCTCGCCGGCGCGGCTCAGGGCTTTTATCTTTTGGGCGAGATTCAATTGGGTGAAGTGCGCCTGCCGCACGGTAAAGTGCCCCTCCAGCTCGAGTCGCTCCGCAATATCTTTATCTCCCGGAGGGATATTCAGCTTGGATTGAAAGCTGATGTCGCCAGTCATCGGCTGGCTGCCCTTTACCGCCAGCCGCAAGAAGTCCTGCAATTGTGCGTTGGTGGAGGTGGCGTTGAGTCGCACATCTCTGCCGGGGGAGTCATTCGATTTGTATACGCCGCCCTCGGCCAGGACCTGGGATTGCAGGAACTCCGCGCGGACGGGCTGGAGAAGCGTGTCCCCATTGCTGCCGTCCACAATCGCTTTGTATTGGGTGCGAAGATGCACCGGGTTCCCGCTGATGTCGAGCGAAAAATCCGGGGAATCCGTTTCGCCTTCCACCTCGATGTGGTCGAGCGCCCCGCGGAATTTTCCCTGAGACGAAAGGGTCCCTCCCAGCCCTTTGATGCTGTTCATATCCACGTGGTCAAAAGAGAAATGTCCTGACACCTCGGTGGCGCTCGGGTCGTCGCGATTCCATGGCCCAAAGTGGCCCGTCGCATTGATCTGGCCAGTGGGCTTCGGATTCGTGAGTGTAACTCGATAGGAAGCCGGCCGCCCCAAGCCAACAGAATGCATTTCGAGCCCGTGAATCATGAATACGCGGACCGGCTTGCCGGTGTTCTGGGGCAGCAAGTCAAGCTCCGCATCCTGGGAGCTGATCGTGTCAACCACGAAACGCACCGGAAGCTTCGCCCGCTTGGCGTTACTCTTCTGATCGTTCCGGTCCCGGTGAGGCGGCACCTGAATGTGCAGACCTTCAACCGATATTTCCTGCACGTGCCGGGTTGGCCGCAGCAATTCCCACAAGCTGGCTTGCAATGAGAACTTCCGCACCGCCACGAGCGGCGGCATACCGGCCTGCTCCGGTTGTCGCACGACCACGTTTTCACCCGCGATCCGTATGCTTGGCCACAGCGAGACCTGCAAATGGTTCACTTGCATTTTGCCGCCGAAGCGATCCTCGACCGCGCGCACCAGCTCTTTTTGAACGTATTTTTTAGGGCCGAGACCTAAGGTAAGGCCAAGCAAAGCCGCACAGAAAAGCGCAATCACAACGACCAGTAGCCACTTTCGACTTTGCTTCTCAATCATGTCGGGTGTCCGGCAACCTGATTAGTGACCGCGGAGTTTGCGACGGGCGTCCGGCCAGAACTCTTTGAATTCCTGCCAGACAATGTCGGAAGCGAGCGCGGTGGAGCCACGATAGAGAGCGCTATGGAAGTTGGAGTACGGCGCAGGGTACCACGCGTTCGACACAAAGCCTGCTGCATAGGAGCCAACGATGCGCGAATAGGCAGGCATCAGTCCCCCCGACGCGGTGTGCGACACGAACGCGCCACGGGCTGCGTACAAGCCGCGCTTCCAGACTCCCTGCTCGCCGGTCGGTCGGCGCCGGGGATCCTCCTTCGCCACATAGGCAACTCCCAACCCTATGGTGTTCGAAATTACCTGACGGCTATAACCCGACAACAGGCGCCGCCCGTAGCCTGGAAAACCCTGTCCCCATTGGGGTGGGTTTCCCGTTGTCCATTGAGTGACGGCCGCACCTGCGATGGGGCCCGCCAGGGCGAATGGCGTAAAAGTGGTCTTCTCGTAGAATCGGATACGGTCTCTTTTCGTGAAGGGGGCGGGCCGCTTCGACGCGTCGGTGACCGGGGCGGTGGTGGGATCGGAGCCAGATTGTTGCGCCCACAGAACGCTCGGAGAAAACGCACCGATGAGCAGCGCAATAAACAGGCCGGCCGGAAGTTGCCCCTGGAAAACCGTTCGTTTGCGGGCGCTCACCATTGTGCCTTTTTCCCGTCCAGCTCTGTACTAAAAAACGGTCTTGTGCTTGGTTGGTTTAATGAATGCAATTTCCAGTGTCCTTCGGAAGGGCGGGGGCGGCGGAAAAACCTTCCCGGCTGTCATCCTGAGCGCAGCGAACGATCTGCGTTTGCGCGCTCTCGGGGTGACACTGCAGATGCTTCGCTCCGCTCAGCATGACAGATAACCTTTTTCCGCAGCCGACTGTTATCAAACGCCATGAAGCAGGGTTGAGTAGTGTCCCAGTTTGGCATAGCGTCCTGCGACGCCCCAGGGCGCCGTAAAATCGCAGCTGCTCAAACCGGGACACTACCCGGCGTCCTGTCAGATACGCAAACTGCCGCCTAAGAGTATGAAGATCAGCAGAATGATCAGGAGCAGGCCGATTCCGCCGCTGGGGTAGTAGCCCCAACTGCGGCTGTAAGGCCACGAAGGCAGCGCCCCGATCACCAGGAGCAACAGAATCACCAGCAATACCATACCTAGCATCTGGGTTCTCCTCTCTCGGTCCCCGCACGGCGGACCAATCTCTCAACGACGAGGTGTGGGCCACAGACCTTACTCCTACTGCGGATTCGCTCACTTCCGACCCCAACCCATCGACGTAGCCTTTGGATGTCGCAGCGGCGTGAATGGGTGTCATGTTTTCTCCGGGCCGGGTCAATGCGGAGCCATCCTGTAGAACTCACCCAAGATGCTTCCGAACACGGCGTGTGCAAGAATCACTGAAAGCGGCGTACTGATCCCGTAATTCAGTGCCAGAAATCCAGGGGGCTCGAGTTCTCGATTCGCCGCAGGACCATGCTGCTCATTGGCCATACGCGGATGCAGACCCGGCAGGATCGACATGACAACCACCAGCACAAAAAGCGCGTGCAAGACGCCGATTACCAGCCCGCGCCACCAACCGGCGGCGCCCCAGGACTCAAAGATGAGCACATACAGAAGTGAGAATCCCCATCCGTTCGCCAACTGAAAGAAGAACCCATACAGCCGGGCTTTATCGCGATTACCCGTCACCATCAATCCGAGCGTGTAGGGCATGTTCATGCGCGTCAGCCCGAGGCCCTGCAATCCTCCAAGGGTAGTTGTTAGTAACAAAGTGCTTACGAAACCCCATAATAACCAGCTTCCCAAATTCATCAAGTCACCTCCCAGGCCGCGCCGCACTTTCCTCGCGATGCGGAAGCTGCTGCTTTCCTTCCTGGCGTTCCTGGATCGATATCGCTGCACTGATCAGTCCCACATGGGTAAAGGCTTGCGGGAAATTTCCCAACGGGTCGCCTGTTGCCGGGTCTATCTCTTCAGCTAACAAGCCGAGATCGTTCCTGAAGGACAGCAAACGTTCAAACCCGCAGCACGCCTCATCCAGAGTCCCGCCGCCCAACGCCAGGTATTCGGTGTCCCAGAAGCAGCAGATTCCAAACGCGCCTTCCGGGGGGCTAGTCTTGTACCTGTAGAGCAATGCCGGTCCGGCCCGAAGCTCACGATCGATGGCACGGTAGGTCCCCGCCATTCTCGGCGCATCCGCGGCTTCGAAACCATACCAGGTCAACTGGAGCAGGCTGGCGTCCAGTGCGGCGCCGGCGTAGGTCTCCACGTAGCTGCCTAAGCTTTCGTTCCATGCATTCGCTTCGATGTCGCGTTGGATCGTCTCGCGATGCCGGGCAAACAGCTTCTCGGGGGCCTTCTCAATTGCGCCCTGGCTGGCAAGCTTCACAAGCCGATCGAGCGCCGTCCAGCAAAGCAGCCGGGAATGGGTGTGGTTGGCGCGTCCATCGCGAGGTTCCCAGATCCCCTCGTCGGCGCGCTGCCAGTTCTGCGTCACGTATTTGCCGAGATCAACCAGCACTTTCTGAGTGACGCGATCAAAGCGCCTGCCGTGAAAGGCAAACTGGGCCGCCGCGTCAATCACCTCACCGTAGACGTCGAGCTGCAACTGGTCGCGCGCGCCATTTCCAATCCGCACCGGGCGCGATCCACGGTAACCGCTCAAATAGCCGATTTCGCGCTCCACGGGCGCGTTTTGCCCAAATGGCGTGTATAAAATGCGCAGCCTCGGATGAGTAAGGCGAGTAGCGTGAAACATCCAGCTCAGAAAGGCCTCCGCCTCGTCCCAGTATCCAAGACCCAACAGGGCCCGGGTGGTTAGCGAGGCGTCGCGAAGCCAGCAGTATCGATAATCCCAATTCAGGCTGCCTCCGACTCTTTCCGGCAGCGAGGTAGTGGGCGATGCCATGATCGCCCCCGAGGGCGCATAGGTCAGCAACTTTAGAACTAATGCGCTACGGACGACTGCCTCCCGGTACGGTCCGGTATATTGTGCCTTCTCTGCCCACCGCTGCCACCACTCCAGGGAAGTTTGGATCCGCTGTTTCGCCGCGTCTCCCAGGCTTGGCAAGACCGCCGGAGATTCCTCCGCATGGCTTAAGGAAAACTGCGCGAGTTCCCCAGCGTGAAGATGCACCTCTGCCCGTACTGCGGATCCGTTCGGGGAGAGCGGACAACTGCTGCGCAGCCAGTACACGCCGCTGGAGTCTTCGAGTTGCAGTCCAAGCCCGCCCTTCCGGCGGATCTCGAATCCCTTGAGCCCGTAGTTCACGCGCGGCTGGAAGTCGAATTGAATTCGCATTTCCCCTCGAAGGCATTGGATCTGCCGTAGGATCTCGTGGTCTGCCATGAGGGTCTGCCGCTTGTATTCTTCCGAGGCCACCGGCATGAGGTCCGTGAGGACAGCCTCACCGTCGGGACAGCGGAACGTGGTTTCCAGCACGTTGCTTTCGCCGACGTACCGCCGATCAGTCTGGCAGGGAAAAACCGGACCGATTCGCCAATGGCCGCCGCGCTCGCCGTCGAGAATGGCCGCAAAGACGGCCGGGCTGTCGAACTCGGGCCAGCATAACCAGTCCAGCGAACCATTGCGTCCAATCAGCGCGGCAGCGCGGCAATCACCGATGATTCCGTAATCTTGAATTTTTAGAGATTCGAGGCTCATGTGCTGATGATGCTCGACAGCATTTATTTAGATGACGCCAAACGCCCAAAGAGCGGCATCTTAGCCGTAGCGCATGTCCATAATCGACCTCATATTCGGCAAGCCCGTAGCCACATCGGAGTCCAAAAAAGAGGAGCTTTCCGTCTGGACCGGTGTGCCCGTGCTCGGGCTGGATGCGTTAGCCTCTACCGGCTATGGGCCCGAGGCTGCCCTGATCGTTTTGTCAGCCATGGGCGCGAGCGGGCTCCACTATTATTTTGCCATCGTCCTCTTGATTGTCGCGCAACTGGGAACCCTGTACTTTTCCTACCGCCAAACTGCGGAAGCCTACCCCAGCGGTGGAGGGGCCTACAATGTGGCGAAGGACAATTTCGGGCCGCACGCTGCACTTTGGGCTGCGGTCGCTTTGCTCCTGGACTACACGCTGAATGTTGCGGTTGGAATCTCCGCCGGAATAGGCGTAGTGGTCTCCGCCATCCCGTCGCTCCAGTCGCGTACCCTGTTGCTGTGCCTGTTGGTGCTGGTCACGCTCGCGCTGGTCAATTTGCGCGGGGTGCGGGAATCCGGCCTGGTTTTCGTTGTGCCCGTCCTCGTCTTTGTGGTTTGCGTGGGTAGCACGCTGGGCATTGGACTAGTGCGGGCTTGGGCAACCGGCGGCCAGCCCCACCCTGTCATTCCGCCGCCCCCCATCCCGGCAGCTATCACCGGCGTGAGCGCCTGGCTTCTCCTCACGGCCTTTGCCAATGGATGCACCGCCATGACAGGTATCGAGGCGGTCAGTAACGGCGTACCGCTGTTCCAGGAACCGAAAGTCCCCAATGCGCATAAGACGTTGACCGCCATCCTGCTGATCCTCAGCTTGTTTCTATTGGCGCTAGGGTATCTCTGCCCTGCGTATCACATCGGCGCCATGAGCGAACTCCAACCCGGCTACCAGAACGTGCTCTCGCAGCTCGTCGCGGCCGTTGCAGGCCGAAACGTTTTTTATTACGTGGCCCTCGGAAGTATCTTCGTCGTACTTACCTACTCGGCGCAGACCAGTTTTGCCGACTTTCCCCGCGTCTGCCGATTTCTGGCCGAGGATTGCTTTCTGCCGCCCGCTTTTGCCCACCGCGGGCGGCGCCTCGTTTTCTCGCACGGAGTCGTGGCGCTGGCCTTTCTTTCGGCTTTGCTGTTGATTGTATTCGATGGGATTACGGATAAGCTGATTCCGTTGTTCGCGGTTGGGGCTTTCGGAGCCTTCCTTTTTTCGCAAGCAGGCATGGTAAGGCACTGGCTCCGAAAACGCGGGCGGAGATTCCAGCTGCATTTGTTTGTGAATGCCGTCGGCGCGGCGGCCACCGCCATTGCGCTCACGGTGCTCGTTTTCGTGAAATTCAAGCAAGGAGCCTGGGTGACTGTGGCCGTGGCGCCTGTCTTGGTGCTCCTTCTGCGAAAGATAAACCGTCACTATAGGAATGTTGGCCGCCAAGTGGGGCGGGCTGTCGAGTTGCAGGTATCCAAGCTGCAGGCCCCTGCGGTGGTCATTCCCATTAACGGCTGGAACCGAGTGGCGGAACGTGCGGTACGTTTCGGATTGATGCTCTCCGACGACATCACGGCCGTCCACATCTGCATCGAGCAGGATGACGGAGACCGCTTAAGGAAGCTTTGGGAAGATCAGGTGGTGAAACCGGCCCGGCGCGAGGGAGCCGCAATTCCCAAGCTTGAAATTGTCGACTCGCCTTACCGGGAAGTGGACCAGCCCATCCTCGACGTTATAGGCAGGATCCGAAAGGAGAAGCCGGACCGCTTCGTTGCCGTCGTCATTCCAGCCCTAGTGGAACGCCGCTGGTTCCAGTTGCTGTTTCACAATTGGCGTGCCGCCAGGCTGCGTACGAAACTCTTCCTGAAGCGTGACGAGCGCACCATCACCATCAGTACCCCGTGGTATCTTCAGGACCGCTAGAGTTGGTCAACCACAAGTCCGAACCTGTAAAGGGGTTTTGGTTGTGTCATCCTGAGCGCAGCGAAGGATCTCTGTAGTGGTTCCTGCTACGCCAGGTCGCCAGTATCTTGCGGGCCCGCCCTAAAACAAAAAGGCAGCCTCGCCGCCCCTTGAACATGAACAGGTGTGTGTTCGCTTGGGGGCGGCAGGCTGCCTCATTACACGAGGATTGAGGAGTTTCTACCTCTGTCCGCTGGATTGACCTTGACCACCGGGGCGACTGCCTTGGCCGGAGCCCCTTTGGTGCGATTTTTCCTCGTGCTCACGCCGCTCGCGCTCCGAATTGAACGTCTGACCACATTCGTTGCACTTGAACTTCTCAGACTTCTGTTCGCCTTGTTGCATTGTTCTGACCTCCTACCCTCAGATGCTCCGGGCGAGCCACGAGGGCTCAGAAAAACCGCGCCAACACTCGCCAACACACGAAACTCTTCGTGCGCCTGCCGAGATCAGCGCGAACTTGTTGTCTTTGGTTCTGTCCCTGCCGCCCCTGCGGCCAAAGCTCTCAACAGCGGCGCGGCTCCGGCAGGCGCCGGCACGCCTCCGGTGAGAATCGCGGTCCTGTCAGCGGTGCCGTATAACGCTTTGTTGCCGCTCTCGTCGGGTTGCAGCACCGCTCCCTTCAAGTCAATTCCCGCGAAGATCCCACGGCTGCGGGAATAACTCAGCACCTCCGCCCGCATTGCGACATCGGTGTCAGCGGCAGCAGCTCTTCCAACCGGTCCGGCCGCGGCCTCGGCGTCGGCGCCGAGTTGAAATTTGTCGCTCAATTGTTTTTCAAGCCCGTGGCGACTGCGGAACACCAGGATGATGTCCGTGGACGTGGCTCCCCACTGGAAGCCAAAGCTGCCGCCACCCATGCTCAAAAACAGAGGCGCGCTCCAGTCCCCGTTGGTCTCCCGGCAACTTACCAGACCCTTCCCCCAATTGCCGCCCACGAAGAACGCGACTTTCTTTTCGCCGGGGACAATCGCCACGCACTTCGCTGACTGCATGATCTTTGCGGGGATCGCCCTGTCTGGCGTGCCTTCGATTTCGCGGAGAACCTCGGCGGCATTTGCCATCCGCCTTGTGTCGTCTTCCCGCGAGGTCTCTGCCAAGGCGGGAACCGCGCAAACTATTGCGAACACGACTAAGCTGATGATGTTTTTCCTCATCGTCTCTCTCCTCTCAATTCGGATATTCAACGGCCCGGAATGTCATCCCGAGCGGAGCGAAGGATCTGCATTCGCCCGTCCTCGACACTGCAGATGCTTCGCTCCGCCCAACATGACTCCTGGCCTTTTTCCGCACCCTGGTTTAGCCTCTGAGGCAATTGACTTCGGGCCTAAAGGTTCCAACTGGAACCGTTATTGCGAGCCTCCGGTGGGCGAGCTGCCACGGGATTCGCCGGTGATTTGCCGCTGGGTCTTCTCAGCAAGCCGCAGGTGCTCCTTTAGAGTGGGTAGACTCTTCTCGGCGAATGCTTTCAGGTCCGGATTCTGTCCCTCTCTGACCTCGCGCTGGAAGGCTGCGATATCGTCGCGATGGTCCTTTATCATGTCGGTAATGTAGGCGCGGTCGAAGTGCCCTCCCGAATACATATCGAGCTTCGTCTTCTCGGCCTTCTCCGTAACGCTGATATGG
>Ga0335078_10014276_pt1 | contig 11785 bp, 11 predicted proteins | sample Lox_Sample_32_FD_206711 | JGI IMG/M metagenome (GOLD analysis project Ga0335078, IMG submission 206711) | Soil microbial communities from Loxahatchee National Wildlife Refuge, Florida, United States - Lox_Sample_3.2 | ecosystem: Environmental > Terrestrial > Soil > Wetlands | place: USA...
CCCTTGCCGACGGTCTTGGCGACTCCGGTTCCGAAGCTGAACGCGGAGACGAAGTTGAAGAACGCCGCCCAGATGACAGCCTGCAACGGCGTCAGAACGCGAGTGGCGACTACGGTGGCCACGGAGTTGGCGGCGTCGTGGAATCCATTCAGAAAATCGAAGCACAAGGCAACCCCGATGATCACGAGAACCAGCAGCAGCTTGTCAGGCATGAGAGTGTGGAGGCTTCGGTCCTTCCTCGCCGTTGAGGCGATCGCCGGCGGACGGCGAGTGCGACCGCGAGCGGGCAGACCATCACAATCCCGGCCACGGGGAACGCGCCGCGCACGCTAGAAGACTAACGTTGGATTGTTACAGAAATGTTACGGGTATATTACGTTCTGGTTATCGTGTTCGCGGTTACCGGCTCAGCTTGAGCACCCAGGCGGGCTGCCGCACCAGACCCTCGGGCAGCAACGGCAGGTCGACCGAGACGCCTCCCTCCGTCGCCCTGAACTTCAGCGGCGCCCGCGATCCCAGCAGCCTGACCGACTTCACGCCGGTGACGTCCTTGATACGGAAAGCGCCACCGGGCCAGCGCGGCAGAATGGCAAAGATGTCGTTGCCCTTCGCCGTGAAGAACGCCTCGATGCCCGCGGTCGACTTCGTGACATCGTAAGCGGTCTGCCACTCCTTGTTGTATTCCACGTCCGGCGCCTCGCCCGCGCTCCACTGGCGCGTGACCTTCCAGGGCTTGGTCCCGTAAATCGCCTCGCCGTTGACCTGGAGCCAGTCGCCGATCTCGAGCAGACGCTCCTCCATCACTACGGGGATCGTGCCGTCCGCCGCCGGTCCGATATCGAGCAGCAAATTGCCGCCGCGGCTGACCAGATCCACCAGCATGATGACCAGTTCGCGCCCGGAGTGATAGTGCTCCAGGCGTTCCGCGCGGTTGTACCCGAATGAGAAGCCCATGCCGCGGTTCTCTTCCCACGGATGATCCAACCCGCTCATGCCGGGCGTGTACTCGGTGGTCCAATAGCTGCCGTGCTTGTGCCGCGTGTCCTTGCCCCAGCGGTCGTTGACCACCACATCGTCCTTCACCGGAGACTCGTTGAACAGCCAGGCCAGCAGCTCTGGGCTGTGCCATTCGGCGGAGGTCAGTTCCCACTCCCCGTCGGCGAAAACGATAGCCGGCTGGTAGCGCGTCACTAGGTCTTTGAACTGCGGAAACATGTGCCCGCGGATGTAGCGGGGCTTGTCGGCCAGCCACAGCGGGTTGTACAACTCATAGAGCGAATAGTAATAGCCCATGCGCAGGCCCTTGCGCCTGACGGCGGCGCTCAGATCGCCGAGCACGTCGCGCCGAGGTCCGATCTCCATCGCGTTCCATGGCCGGCCCCACGTCGCGGAGGCCTCTTTGCTGGGCCACAACGCGAATCCCTCATGGTGCTTCGAGGTCAGCGCGACATACTTCGCGCCGGAGCGGGCGAAGACGTCCGCCCAGTGGTCCGGGTCGAACAACTCCGCGCGGAACTGCGGTGCGAAGTCCTGATACGGGAAGCCGGCGCCGTACACTTTCTGGTGAAAGGCCCAGGTTCCGGTCTGGATGGGATTGGCATTGGGGTCGTCCCTGCCTGCGGTCATCGCGTTCCAATACCACTCCGCGTAGGCGAGCTTTCCGGGAAGCACCGGCGCGTATGCGGGCACCGAGTAAACGCCCCAGTGGATGAAGATGCCGAACTTGGCGTCGGTGAACCACGCCGGCGTGGGCCGCTTGTCGAGGGACTCCCAGGTGGGTTGATACGGCTGCGCGCCAAGACCGGCGGTGACGGCAAACAGGAGGAGAGCTCTCATGGCAATCCTCATCATAGCTGTCACCTTTGAGGGCGGCGTGCCCCTTTGGCTCAGGCAAATAGCTCGCTATGCGAGCCGAGCCGCGCCAGACGTACTGTGTGGGCGTCGGGCTTGCGGTAGATCAACAGCAAGTCAGGCTTGATGTGGCACTCGCGGTAGCCCATCCAGTCCCCGCTCAGGGCATGGTCGCGATTCTTCTGCGGCAAGACCTGGTCCGATAGGAGCAGCTCGACGACCGTGGACACAAGCAAGCCCACATCCTTCCTGTGACGCGGTGTTGCCTTGACTCGTCTGTAGTCGCGCCTGAACGCGGAGGACCGCTCAATCGTCCGCATTCAGGTCCACCATCAGTGCGGCCGTACTATGAAAGCGTTTGGCTTTCCCCGCCTCCAACTGATGGATTGCCTCGCGGGTCTTGGCGTTTGGCGCCTTGACTTCGAATGGTAACCGCCGCTCGGCCACGACACGGAGCATCAGGAGGCGGATCGCATCCGAGATGGACAGGCCCATCGCTTCCAGGGCGTCCGCGGCGCGCTCCTTGGTGACGCTGTCTATGCGAGCGCGAACGTAGGTGTCGGCAGTCCTCATGGTGACCCTCACGCCCTATTGTAGTCACACCGTGACTACACAGCAAGTCCCTATAGGAAGAACACCAGCGCCCCGCTCGCCCGCGGGACGTCGAGCGTGAAAAGCCCGTGCTTATCGGGCTTCAGTCCGTCTTCGACCGGCTTCCAGCCGCCGCCGGTGCCGACCTCCTTCCCGGCCAGCGTCACGCCGCTCGTCGCATCGAGCGAAGGCGCGGAAAGACTCCAGACGCGCGCCGGCTTGGGCGGCCGGCCGGGATCGATCTTAACGCGCAGGTCCTGCTTCGCGTCCTTGTTGAGGATGGCGACGCGAAGATCGCTCTTCGTGGTGGCGGCGTATGCGGTGGCGTTCACGAACTGTGCATCGAACTCGGTGGCGACCGCCGTGGTCCCGCCAAACTGGTCGCCGATCATGATGCCGTAGAAGATCGGGCGCGGCTCGAAGCCTTCCTCCAGACTGCCGGCGATGGGAGTGTAGAATGCGCCGCTGCGTCCGGCCGCGGCGGGCGTCTTCGCCACCGTCTCGCCCGGAAGGTGCCCTCCCAGCGCGGCGCGGATCTGGCGGGTGCCTCCGCCATGGAAGTTCACTCCGACGTAGCCGGAGCGGGCCGTCATGAGCATGTAATCCGCGGCCCACAGCGCGGAGGCGAACGCATCGCTCATGCCCGGCTTGCCGCCGCGGTAGCAGGAATTTCCCTCGGCCATGCGAAAGCGCAGATGCGCGTCCGCCGCGATCTTCGCGATGCGCGCGACCCTCGCGGCGGCCTCGGGACCCGGTCCGAGCAGCCGCTCTATGTTCACTTTCGGATCGTCGGGCGGGCCCATTGCGTAGTAGTGGCCCGTTAGCGAGACGATTGCGTCGGAGACTTTGGGCGGCGCTCGAGCGGCGAACCGAGCGATCCAGTCGGAATCGCTCGCGACATCCGGACCGGCCATCCGGGCGAAGGGAACGCGCCCGAAGATGGCCGAGGCGAACTTCACCCACTCGGAAAGATAATCGTCGAACCCCCAGGAAGGCGGACGGAGTGCGTTGTTGGCCCGTGGATACAGGTCCGGCTCGTTGCCGATCTGAAAGTATTCGAGCCGCGTGCCGATCGTCTTGGCCACGTACGCGGCCTCCTCGGCGGCGCGCTCCGGCGTCCCCGTGCCGAGATTCAGGCCATAGATCAACTTCCAGCCCGAGGCGTCCAGGAAGCCCGCCAGGTTGTCGATGGCCTGCGGCGTTATGGCGGTCAACTGGTGCGGCATCCAGTTGGCATCGGCCGGTCCCGGAGGCGGCTTTAGCACCGGCGCCACGGCGCCCGGAGTGGCCTTCCACCACGTGAACTCGCTCGAGTTCCCGCCGATCCGCAGCACCCCGCGCGCGCTGAGCCGCTTGAACAGCAGGGACAAGTCACGGTTTCGCGCCGAGAAGAACTCGGGCTCGGCAAGCTGCGAGGATTCGTAACTGAGCCCGGTGTAGCGCACCGGAATGCGGGCGCCGGGGCGGTCGGGATGAACGGTGAGCGTGGCGGTCTGCTCTTGCGCCGCCAGGGGCGACGCGGCGGCCGCGGCAGCGAGCAGAAAACGACGGCGGTCCACCGGCTATACCTCCAGGATGACCGGCATGATCAGCGGGTGCCGCGAGGTCTGCTTGATCAGGAAGCGCCGCAGGTCGCTGCGGATCTTCTCCTTCATGACGCCCCAGTCGGCGCGCTCCTCATCGGTTGACGTCGCCACCGTCCGCGCCACCAGCTCGCGCGCTTTCTCGACCAGATCGGAGCCGTCCTGGGAAATGAACCCGCGGCTGACTATCTCCGGCAGGCCCTCGACCTTGCCGGTGTGCTTGTCGATGGCGATGATCGGCAGCATGAAGCCCTCCTCGGAGAGATGCCGCCGGTCGCGGATCACGATGTCTTCGACGATGTCGTCGAGCGCGCCGGAGTCGATGCAGACGCGGCCCACAGGCACCTTTCCCGCCTTGCGCGCGCCGAAGCGGTCGATCTCCAGCGTGTCGCCGCTCTCGAGAAGGAACGTCTCTTCCAGGCCCACCTTGCGCAGGTGCTCGGCCAGCGAGGCGTGCTTGGCGAGTTGCCGGTACTCGCCGTGAATGGGCATGAAATACTTCGGCCGGACCAGGTTGAGAATCAGCTTCAGCTCTTCCGAGCTGGCATGCCCGGAAACGTGCAGCGGTGGATTCATGGAGCCGTAGAGCACCGAGGCGCCGCGCTTGGCGAAGTGGTTCAGCATCCGGTAAATTGCCTTCTCGTTACCGGGGATGATGCGCGCGCTCAAAACCACCGTGTCGCCGCGATCGACCGACAGGCTCTTGTGATTGTCCACCGAGACACGCGCCAGCGCCGACATCGGCTCGCCCTGACTGCCCGAAACCACCGCCAGCAGCTTTGACGGCGCGACATCCATGATGTCCTGCGGCCGCAGGAGCAGGCCGTTGGGAATGTGCAGCAGTCCCTGCGAGTGGGCGATTTCGGTGGTGCTCAACATACTGCGCCCGAGGAACGCCACCTTGCGCCCGAACTCCGCGCCCAGGTCGATGATCTGTTGCAGCCGGTGCACCGACGAGCTGAAGCAGGAGACCACCACGCGCCGCTCGGCCCGGTTCAGGATGTCCTCCATGCGCGGACGTATGGCGCGTTCGCTCTCGGTGTAGCCGGGACGGTCCGAGTTGGTCGAATCGGAGAGCAGCAGCAGGACGCCGCGGCGCCCGTAGTCGGCCAGCGTGTGCAGGTCGAAGAGATGGTTGTCGGTGGGCGTCGGGTCCACTTTGAAATCGCCGCTGTGGATCACGACGCCGAGCGGAGTGGTGATGGCGAGCGCGACCGCGTTCACGATGGAGTGCGTGACGTGAATGAACTCGATCTGGAACGGCCCGATTTCGAGCTTGTCGCCGGCCTTGACCTTGTTGAGCTGTGCCTGGTCGAGCAGGTCGTGTTCTTCCAGGCGGCGCGAGATCAGCGCCAGCGTGAACTCGGTTGCGTACACCGGCACGTTGATCTGCGAAAGCAGGAAGGGCACGGCGCCGATGTGGTCCTCATGGCCGTGCGTCAGGATCACCGCGCGGAACTTGTCGCGGTTCTCCTCCAGATACGCGAAGTCGGGCGTGACGATATCGACCCCGAGCAGTTCTTCGTCGGGGAACATCATGCCCGCATCGATCAGAATGATGTCGTCGCCATAGCGCAGCACCAGCGAGTTCATACCAAACTCGCCGAGACCGCCCAGCGGGATTACTTGGAGCTTTTGATCGGACATTTGCCTTGTACCAATGTACTCGTTTGGGCTGCGGAGCCTGTGGCTCGTGCTTGGCTTGTGGCCTGCGGCTCGTTGCCCGTTGATCGGCCTCACGAGTCCGTGCGCTTCGCGAGCGGGATGGGTCGCCACGCGAAGCCCACGCATGCCGCAGAGGATTCACAGGCCACAAGCCACGAGCCACCGTTCAATTGATCCGAATCGAAGTCAGCGGCGCGGGCGCCACCAGCGGCGGGTCCTCGGACGGCAGAAGATCGGCCAGCATGGTCTGGCCGAGCACGCCGTCCACCGCCTGCTGCACGCTCCGCCACAGGGAGCGTATGGAGCACTCGATGGTGTGGGCGCAGACCGTTTCGGCGCCGCCGTGCTGGTCGCAGAAGGCCGGATCGTAGAGCCTCCCGCCGAGCACCGCCAGGGCTTCGCTCACGGTGATGCGGGAGAGCGGGCGCGAGAGCGTGTATCCGCCCGCCTGGCCGCGAGCGCTCGTCACCAGGCCGCCGCGCCGCAACACGCGCAGCAACTTCGCGACGTAGTGGCTGGAGATGTGCTCCGCCCGGCTGATTTCGGGGATAGTGAGGCTGGCATCCGGCCCGCGCCTGCCGATCTGAAGCAGGCAACGGATTCCATATTCTTCCTGCGCGGAGATTTTCACTACATCAGTCCCAATTGAACCAGCGCCGCGGGCGAGAGCCGTTCGCGGCCCCAGGGTGGATCCCAAACCAGTTCCAGCTTTACGTCGGTCACGCCCTCGACCGCCCGCACCTTGCGCTCGACCTCTCCGGGCAGGCTTCCGGCCGCCGGGCAATTCGGCGCCGTCAACGTCATCTGCACGGCGACGGCGCCGCTCTCGTCCACCTTTAACCCGTAGATCAATCCCAGCTCGTAGATGTCCACCGGGATTTCGGGATCGTAGCAGCTCTTCAGCGCCTCGATCACTTTCCACTCCAGAGTGTCGGCCATCTAAGCGCCAGGCTCCTCGGTGCTCACCATCGGCTCATCGCCCTCGAGCGCGGCGCGCAGCGCGTGCCAGGCGAGCGTGGCGCACTTGACGCGCGTCGGATAGTCGCACACGCCCGAAAACGCCGCCAGCTTGCCCAGGCCCGGTTCGTCGTGCGCAGGCTCGAGGCCGGTCACCAGGTCGTGAAACGACTCGAACAGCGCCTCGGCATCCTCCAGCGTCTTGCCTTTGAGCGCCTCGGTGAGCAGCGAGGCGGAGGCGGTCGAGATGGCGCATCCGGAACCCTGAAAGCTGATGTCCCGAACCACTCCGTCCTCCACCTGGACGTAGATGGTGACCTTATCGCCGCAGAGGGGATTGTAGCCGTCCACCTTGCGGCTGGCGCCGCCGAGGACGCGGAAATTGCGCGGACGCTTGGCGTGATCCACGATCACCTGCTGGTACAAATCGGTCAACTCGGAGCTCAATGGAAGATCTCCTTCACGGCCTCGATGCCGGCGGCCAGGGCATCGATCTCTTCCCTCGTATTGTAGAACGCCAGCGACGCGCGGCTCGTGGCGGCCAGCCCGAAGCGCTCCATCACCGGCTGCGCGCAATGATGCCCCGCGCGTATGGCGATGCCGCGCCGGTCGAGGACGGTGGCCACGTCGTGCGGGTGGACGCCGTCGAGCACGAACGACAGCACCGCGGCCTTGTGGCGCGCCGTGCCTACCAGATGCAAGCCCGCGATGCGCGTGAGCCGCTCAGTGCCGTAGAGCAGCAACTCCTGCTCATATGCGGCGATCTCGTCGAGCCCCACGCCGCTCACGTAGTCGATGGCGACGCCCAGCCCGACCGCGCCGGCGATGTGCGGCGTGCCGGCCTCGAACTTATACGGCAGGTCGTTGTACAGCGTCTTCTCGAACGTCACCGAGCGGATCATGTCGCCTCCGCCCTGCCACGGCGGCATCTCCTCGAGCAACCGAGCCTTCCCGTACAGCACGCCGATTCCGGTCGGTCCGAACAGCTTGTGGCCGGAGAAGGCGAGGAAGTCGCAATTCAGCGCTTCCACGTCGATCCTGAGATGCGGCGCGGCCTGCGCGGCGTCGATCACCGTCACCGCGCCCTGCCCGTGCGCCATCTCGATCATGCGCTCGATCGGATTCACGGTGCCGAGCGCGTTCGAGACGTAGGCCAGGGCGACCACCTTGGTGCGCGGCCCCAGCAGCTTTTCGTATTCCTCCAGGATCACGTCGCCGCGATCGTCGATAGGCGCGACTCGAAGGATGGCGCGTCTCTCCTCGGCCAGCAACTGCCAGGGCACGATGTTCGAATGGTGCTCCAGCGCGGAGATGAGGATTTCGTCGCCCGCGCCCACGTTCGCCCGCCCCCAGCTCTGGGCCACCAGGTTGATCCCTTCGGTTGCGCCCCGCGTGAAGACGATCTCGCGCACCGAGCCGGCGTTCACAAACGTCTGCACCGTGCGCCGCGCATCCTCATAGGACGCCGTCGAGCGCTCGCTCAACAGATGAACGCCGCGGTGCACGTTGGCGTTCTCGGTGGTGTAGAACCGCACCAGCGCGTCGATCACGGCGCGCGGTTTCTGCGAGGTGGCCGCGTTATCCAGGTACACCAGCGGCCTTCCGTAGGCGCGCTCGCTCAGGATGGGGAAATCCCGCCGGATGCGCGCTACGTCGAAACCCGCGGTGACCCGGGGGATCGCGTTGGCACTCATACATCGCCTCCCGCCAGGCGCTTCATCAGCAGCGGACCCAGGCGCCCGCGCACCGATTCCACCTTCATCGCACCGATCATTTCGCTCGTGAAGGCGTAAGTCAGCAGGCTGCGCGCCTCCTCGAGCGGGACGCCCCGCGAGCGCAGGTAGAAGATCGCGTCGGCATCCACCTGGCCCACCGTGGCGCCGTGCGTGCACTTCACATCGTCGGCGTAAATTTCCAGTTGCGGCTTGGTGTTGATCACCGCACCGTCGGAGAGCAGTAGGTTCTTGTTGCGCTGTATGGCGTCGGTCTTCTGCGCCTCGGGACGGACGATGATGCGGCCGTGAAAGACCGCCTGGCTGGCGCCGTCGAGCACGCCCTTATAGAGCTCGTGGCTGGTGGTGTGCGGCTGCGCGTGGTCAAGCGTCGTGTAGTTATCCACGTGCTGCCGGCCGCCGGTGACGTAGAGGCCGTTCAGGTTCGAGTCCGCGCCCTCGCCCCCCAGCGCCACGGCGATCTCGTTGCGCGCCAGCGCCCCGCCGAAGGCAATGTTGTGCGAAACGAAGTTGCTGCTCACGCCCTGGCGCACCGCCAGCATGCCGAAGTGCAGCGCCGCTTCGCCCTCCTCCTGGAGCTTGTAGTGTTCAATCACGGCTCCATCCGCCGCCTGGACCTCTGTCACGGCGGCGGTGAAATATCCAGCGGCGCCCGAGCTAAGATAGGTCTCGACGATGCGCGCCTGGCTGTCGCGGCCCGCAAGAATGAGGTTGCGCGGATAGGCGACAGCTCCCTCGGCGGCCGCGACGAACAGCAGCTCGACGGGCGCCTCCAGCACCGCCCCGTCCGCGATTTCAATCAAAGCGCCGTCCGCGAACATGGCCGTGTTGAGCGCCACCATCGCGTTGGTATCGAACGCCGCCGTCGCGCCGATGCGATCCACGATCGACCGCCGCGTGAATGCGTCCCTGAGGCGCGAGAGCTTCAAGCCCGCAAGCGCCTGCGTCTTGGAAAGTTCCGGCGCGAACCGGCCGTTGACGAAGACTAGCCGCGCGGCGCCGGGACTCGCGGCCGGAAGCTCTCCGTTGAACGAGGCAGGGGGCGCCGGCTGGTACGGTGTTTTCAGAAACGGCGCCAGGTTGGTGTACTTCCAGGCCTCGTCATGTGTGGTGGGGAATCCGAGTGCGCTGAAGCGCTCGATGGCCGCCTGCCGTGTGCGGCGCAGGCGCGCGCCGCCCGGGAGAGTGGCGCCGGCGAACGCCGCCAGATACGCGTCCTCGTGCTCCCTCGCTGACATCACGCTTGCCGACATATCAGGACCCCACCGCCGCCTGCTCTTCGAGCCAGGCGTATCCTTGCCGCTCCAGTTCGAGCGCCAGATCCTTGCCGCCCGAGCGGACAATGCGCCCGTTGTGCATCACGTGGACGAAATCGGGCACCACATAGCTCAGCAGGCGCTGGTAGTGCGTAACCACGATCATGCCGCGGTCGGGAGACCGCATCGCATTGATGCCCGCTGCCACGGCTTTGAGCGCGTCGATGTCCAGGCCGGAGTCGGTCTCGTCCAGAATCGCCAGCCGCGGCTCCAGCACTGCCATCTGGAAAATCTCGTTGCGCTTCTTCTCGCCGCCGGAGAAGCCTTCGTTAACCGGGCGCGACAGCAGCGTCTCGTCCAGACCCAGCAGCTTGGCCTTGTCCTTCACCAGCGCCAGGAAGTCCATGGCGTCCAGTTCTTCCAAGCCGCGCGTCTTTCGCTGAGCGTTCAGCGCGGCCCGCAGGAAGTACATGTTGCTCACGCCCGGGATTTCGACGGGATACTGGAACGCCATGAACACGCCGGCGCTCGCGCGCTCTTCGGGCTTCATGGCGAGCAGGTCCGCGCCGTTATAAAGGACCTCGCCGCCGGTCACCGCGTAGACCTCGCGGCCGGCCAGCACTCCCGCCAGCGTACTTTTTCCCGAGCCATTCGGCCCCATGATGGCGTGCACCTGGCCGGCGTCCACCGCCAGATCGATGCCTTTCAGAATTGGTTTATCCGCTACTCGTGCTTGAAGGTTCTTGATCTCTAAGAGCATGCAATCCTCAGTGTTTCTCCCTGACGGTCGCGGCTCTGTAACTGCGTCGTTTCCGAGCCGCGCGCGTCAGCAAGCGGTCCGACTCACCCCACACTTCCTTCCAGACTCACGTTCAAGAGCCGTTGCGCTTCCACCGCGAACTCCATCGGAAGCTCCTTGAACACCTGCTTGCAGAATCCGTTGACGATCATCGACACAGCGTCCTCGGTCGAGATGCCGCGCTGGCGGCAGTAGAAAACCTGGTCCTCGCCGATCCGCGATACCGACGCTTCGTGTTCCACCTGCGCCGAGTGGTTTTTGACTTCGAGATAGGGGAACGTGTGCGCGCCGCACTGATTGCCCAGCAACATCGAGTCGCACTGCGAGTAATTGCGCGCGTTTTCGGCGCCCGGCAGGATCTTCACCATCCCGCGGTAGCTGTTCTGCCCGTGCCCGGCCGAGATGCCTTTCGAGATGATCGTGCTGCGCGTGTTCTTCCCGATGTGGATCATCTTGGTGCCGGTGTCGGCCTGCTGGTAATTGTTGGCCACGGCCACCGAGTAGAACTCTCCCACCGAGTTATCGCCCATCAGAATGCAACTTGGATATTTCCAGGTGATGGCCGAGCCGGTCTCTAACTGCGTCCACGATATCTTCGAATTCACGCCCGCGCACTTACCGCGCTTGGTCACGAAGTTATAGATTCCGCCCTTGCCCTGCTTGTCGCCCGGATACCAGTTCTGCACGGTGGAGTACTTGATCTGTGCGTTGTCATGCGCCACCAGCTCCACCACGGCCGCGTGTAACTGATTCGTGTCGCGGATCGGCGCCGTGCAGCCTTCCAGGTAACTGACATAGGCGCCCTCATCGGCGATGATGAGGGTGCGCTCGAACTGGCCCGTATCCTTGGCGTTGATGCGGAAGTAAGTCGAAAGCTCCATCGGGCACCGCACGCCTTTGGGCACATAGCAGAACGAGCCGTCGCTGAAGACCGCCGAGTTCAAAGCCGCGAAGAAGTTATCCGTGTATGGAACCACCGACCCCAGGTATTTCTCCACCAGCTCGGGGTGCTCGCGCACGGCTTCCGAGAACGAGCAGAAGATGATGCCCATCTCGCTCAGCTTGTGCTTGAACGTGGTGGCTACCGATACGCTGTCGAAGACCGCGTCCACCGCGACTCCCGCGAACATGGCCTGCTCCTTGAGCGGGATGCCCAGCTTCTCGTAAGTGCGCAGCAGCTCCGGATCGACCTCCGCCAGGCTCTTGGGCTGGTTCCCGCCGACGCCCTTGGGAGCCGAGTAGTAGACGATGCTCTGGTAGTCGATGGCCGGGTAGTGAACGTTGGCCCAGGCCGGCTCCCGCATCTTCACCCAGTTGCGGTAGGCCTTCAGGCGCCACTCCAGCATGAAC
>Ga0335078_10014277_pt1 | contig 11784 bp, 6 predicted proteins | sample Lox_Sample_32_FD_206711 | JGI IMG/M metagenome (GOLD analysis project Ga0335078, IMG submission 206711) | Soil microbial communities from Loxahatchee National Wildlife Refuge, Florida, United States - Lox_Sample_3.2 | ecosystem: Environmental > Terrestrial > Soil > Wetlands | place: USA: Florida...
ATGCGGAACCCAGCTCCAACGGATTTTTTGTCGAATACGCGGATTTCGTTTCCGTCTTAGGCGCGTCGGATAAGTTCGACCATGCCCATCCGCCCGCAATCCCAATGGCGCCCAAGACGAGAAATGGAACGAGCAGGCGATCCATGAGTTGGAGATTAAAGATTCCAATCAGGACAAGAAAGCGAAAGTACATCACGCCTGAAGCAATCACAATGCCTCCGGCGTAAGTATGCGGCGCGCCGGCTGTCTTGGCTTCTTTTGCCATGACTACGGTCGTGAACGTCGACGAATATAATCCTCCGAGCAACGCCGAGAGCCTTACGCCGCCTTTTCCCTGCGCCAATTTCTCCAGGAGATAACTTCCGTAGGAGACGCCGCTGATGGCCACAACCACCAGCCACGACTTGAACGGATTCACCGCGTACGGGCCGAAGTTCTTATTCGGGACGACCGGCAAAATGACGAAGGTCAACAGAAGAAATTTCGTGAACGTTAAAATCTCAACAGCGGGAATCTTGCTGGTGAGATTTTCGAGAAATTCTTTCAGCTCGAGAAGCAACATGCTGATCACGGCGATCGTGGTGGCGATCCAAAACTGTTCGCGCGAAACGAGCGCGCCGATCACGTAAGTCACGAGCCCCGAAATTTCCGTCGTCACGCCGGCTTCGTTGTACGTTTCGAGTTTGTGCCGGTAGGATAGCCATAGAAACGCGCCGATCACGCCAAATCCAAACGTCAAAGGAAACACTTGCGAGCCGGACAGCAGGGCCATCGCATAGCCGATTAGCCCGATCAACGGAAACGTGCGCACGCCGCCAAAGCTGTACCGCTGGCCCGCAGCGCGGTGCTCTTCGCGTTCCAACCCAAGCAGGAAACACAAGAAAAGCGTGAGCAGAATCTTGAGGCCTTCCGGCGGCAAGAGTTGAAGAAGTTTGTCAGTCACGGATTCGGTTCGGCGTCCCTTTCGCCCACGCGAGACTATCGGGAATCGCGGGCAAACTCAATGCCCTAAGTAGCACGGGCTTCAGCCTATGGATCTTCGGCCTGTGGGGCTTTAGTTAAATCCGCTGAAAGCTCACAGGCTCAAGCCTGTGCCACAAGAGAAATGCAATTTAGGCGGGGGCATCGGCGAGCGGGAGCCAAACTTGAAATCGCGTGTCGCCGGGCTTCGAGTTGACTTGAATGCTGCCGCGGTGCTTTTTCACAATGCGTTGCACGGTGTCCAGGCCGAGGCCGGTTCCTTCGCCGACACCCTTGGTGGTGAAGAAGGGCTCGAAAATGTGCGTCTGCACGTCGGGAGAAATACCCGGGCCATTGTCGCCGATTTCCACGACGGCGCAGGAATCGTCGCGATAGGTGCGCACGCGCAGCTCGCCCTTGCCGCCCATGGCGTCGATGGCGTTGTCGATGATGTTGGTCCACACCTGATTGAGTTCGCTGCCGAACGAATTCACGAGCAGAGGAACGCGGACGTACTCGCGCTGCACGGTCACGCCCTTCTTCAGTTTGTGGTTCAAGATCGTGAGCGTGCTCTCCAGGCTTTTTACGAGATCCACGTTTTGCACGGGCGCCTGATCCATGTAGGTGTATTCCTTGATCGCCAGGACCAGGTCGGAAATGCGCGCGGCGCTGTTTTCGATTTCGTCGAGCAGGCTGTAGACCTCGGCCACGGCCGCGATTCGCACGAGCGCGGCGCGGGCGGTGGCGGGTTCAAACTCCGCAAAGAGCGATTCGAGGACATCCGGATGAATATTGCGCTGCGCCAAGCCGGCCGCAAGCTGCCACAAATCGTTCTGCCCGTGGCTGCGAAGCAGTGAATCCAATTCCTCCTCGAGGTCGGACATGGCCAGCGTGTCCGGCGGGGGATCCTTGTGCTGAATGATGGAGGCTTCCAGCTTTTCAATTTCCGCTTTCTGGGTGGCCGTGAGATCGCGACGGCCAAGTTCGTGCGCGGCGTCGCGAATCTTTTGCAGGATCTCCCGCAACTGGCTGGAGGCGCGCTTGGCGGCCGAAGCGGGGTTATTGAGTTCGTGGGCGAGTCCCGCGGAAAGTTTTCCAAGCGCCGCCAGGCGGTCGCGCTGTTGTTCCCGGCGCGTCATCTCGCGAACGCGATCCGTCATCATGCCCACGAGACGCTCGGTTAACAAGGGCATTTTCTGAACCAAGTCGTGAAACTTCGATTCGTGAAATCGAAGGATGCGGCAGGGGGTCAACGCGCGTATGCCGAATGTAATCGTCTTCATTCTGGAAAAGGGCAGCCGCCCGGTCACGGTCCCGGCGTCGATCGTAATCATGATGGTTTCGCCGCCAAGTTCGCCGCGGGCCTGGATCTGGCCATCGAGAAGGACGAACATGGCGTCGGCCGGCTCGCCCGGATTCATTAGTGTATCGCCGGGCTCGAAGCGGAGTTCCTCCACCTGGTTGAGAAACCATTCGATCTGGTCTTGGGGCAAATCCGCGAAGACCGGGACGCGCAGCAGATCGGCATGATCGATCATTGGATTTTGCTCAAATTCGTGGCACAGGCTTCAGCCTGTGAAGTTCAGTTCTTGCAAGGCCCAACCCACACAGGCTGAAGCCTGTGCCACATCCGGTCATTGGACTTTGCTTAGATACTGATGAATAAATTGCACACCTACTGAACCTTCTCCTACTCCCGAAGCCACCCGCTTCACCGAACCGTGCCGCACGTCGCCCACGGCAAAAATCCCGGGCACATTGGTTTCGAGCAGGAATGGATCGCGCTCCAGCGTCCAGCCCTTGGGGCGCTGGCCATCGAAGAGAAGGTCAGGACCGGTCAGAAGGAAACCGCGATCGTCTCGCTCGACCATGCCCGCCAGCCAATCGGTTTGCGGCAATGCCCCGATGAAAATGAACATCGAGCTTGCGGGAACGCGCTCGATCTTGCCCGTATCCGAACACAAGATGGACATTTCCTCGAGATGCGTTTCGCCGTGCACTTCGGTCACGCTTGCGTGCGCCCAAACTTCAATTTTAGGCTCCTCCTTAATTTGATCGATCAGATATTGCGACATGGTGCTGGAAAGAGAGCTTCCTCGCACCAGGATGAAAACTTTATTCGCGTATTTGGCGAAATTCATGGCCGCCTGCCCCGCGGAATTCGCGCCGCCCACCACGTATACCGTTTCGCCCACGCAGGAGATCGCCTCCGTGGCGCCGCCGCCGTAGTAAACGCCGGCGCCCTGCAAGCGATCGATTCCAGGCACGTCGAGACGCCGCCATTGCACGCCCGTCGCGATCATCAGCGCGTGGCAGGAAAATTCGCTCCCGTCCGCCAGCTTAATGATTCGATAAGGACCTTCCGTCCGCACACCTGCCGCTTCCGCCGCCAGAATTTCCACTCCGAATCGCTGCGCCTGCACCACCGCGCGCCGCGCCAGGTCTCCGCCGCTCAATCCCGAGGGAAAGCCCAGATAATTTTCAATGCGCGAGCTCATGCCCGCCTGCCCGCCTGGCGCCTCGCGCTCGACCATCACCGTGTGCAGACCTTCCGATGCTCCGTACACGGCGGCAGCAAGCCCTGCCGGCCCCCCGCCGATAATCGCCAGATCGTAGAAATTCGTTTGCGCGCGCGTACGCAGGCCGACCTTCTGCGCCACTTGCGCCGGAACGCACTCGAGCAGCTTCGTGCCGTCCGGAAATAGAACGACCGGCAGACTCGTGGCTTCCGGTCCGAGACTCGCCAGCAAAACCTTCGTCTCCGGATCGGTTGCGGAAATTTCCGCGTCAATCCATTGGTATGGAATATGATTGCGCGCAAGGAAATCGCGCAATTCATACGAGCGTGGCGACCATCGCGTGCCCAGCACGCGAATTCCCGAATAGGGCGGATGGTAGGAAGCCTGCCAGTCTTCCAGCAAATCGTCCAGCTGCGGATAGAGATGCTCGGTGGGCGGATCCCACGGCTTCATGAAAAAAAAATGGATGCTGGCCTCATTGATGGCGCCAATCGCGGCCGTCGTATCGGCGTAAGCGGTGAGCAGCGCGCGCTTGGCTTCCGGATAAATCCGCATGGCTTCCTGCAAAAAGTGCACGCCGTCGATGCGCGGCATGCGCTGATCCGCCAGAAGCAGCGCCACGCTATCGCTGCGGAGTTTCAACTGCTTCAAAAGGTCCAGCGCGCTTTCAGGAGAACCGCTTCCCAGCACGCGATAATCGGCGCCGTAATGCGAGCGCAAGTCGCGTTCGATCGCCCGCAAAACGTCGGCGTCGTCGTCCACGCTCAGTAAGATAGGTTTAGGCATAGTGGGTCCCAAAAATACGACTTCAGGGGCAATTTTAAGACACGAGGCCCCAGAGTCGCCAGATTGGATGCCAGAAAAAAACTTTGGTCGCAGGATTTCGTAGCGCGGGCTTCAGCCTGCGGGGGTTTGGTTTCGCCAAGTTCAAAAACCCGCAGGCTGAAGCCCGCGCTACCTCGCCCAAAGATAACTATGCTCGCAACAAAAGCGAAAGATAAGTTAAAGTGTAGCGGCGGAATCCCGAATCTTTCTCTTCTCCGGCAGCCATGGTCGGCAAAACGATTTCGCATTATCGCATTCTCGCGCAGCTCGGCGGCGGCGGGATGGGTGTGGTCTACGAAGCCGAAGACCTCAAGCTGCGCCGCCACGTCGCCCTGAAATTCCTCCCTCCCGAAATGGAGCACGATCCCGCGGCGCGCGAACGCTTCCAGCGCGAAGCCTTCGCCGCCTCTGCGCTCAATCATCCCAATATTTGCACGATCCACGAAATCGATGAAGCGAACGGCCAGCACTTCATCGCCATGGAATTACTGGAAGGCCAAACGCTGAAGCATTGGATTAACGGCAAACCGCTCGATATCCAGGAAGTCCTCGATTTGGGTGTGCAGGTTGCCGATGCCCTCGACGCGGCCCACGCGCAAGGCATCGTGCATCGCGACATCAAGCCCGCCAACATTTTTGTCACCAAGCGCGGGCACGCCAAGATTCTCGATTTCGGCTTGGCGAAGCAAACCTCCGAGCCGAAGCCTCTATTGCCAAGCATGGAACAGAACATTTCTACCGGGGCGACGCAAGTTCCCGAGGCGCAACTGACCAGCCCAGGCACCGCCATGGGAACGGTCGCCTACATGTCTCCCGAGCAGGCGCGTGGCAAGGAACTGGACGCGCGCACCGATCTCTTCTCTTTCGGAGCCGTGCTGTACGAAATGGCCACGGGTTCCCTGCCCTTTCGCGGCGATACTTCCGCCGTCATTTTCGAGGCGATTCTGAATCGTGTCCCGCCCGCCCCCGTGCGTCTGAATCCCGAAATCCCTCCCAAGCTCGAAGAGATTATTCGCAAGGCGCTCGAAAAGGATCGCGAATTGCGCTGCCAGAGCGCTGCGGAACTTCGTGCAGATTTGAAGCGATTGAAACGCGAGATGGATTCCGGCAAGAGCGGAGTCCCCAGCACCCAGGAAGGATCAAGTGAAGTACCGGCCACGCCGGCGACAGCCCCCGGGAGCGCGATCACTGTCGCCACCTCGCCGGATTCATCTTCGCTAGCGGCAATTGTTGGGGCGCGAACCTGGTGGCGCGGCAGAGGCGTCATGGCGATCGCCGCGGTGGCCGTGGTAGCTGCACTCGCAGGGGCCGGCTGGTATTACCGGTCGCGCATAGCCGGGGGCGAGACGATCGATTCGGTAGCCGTCTTGCCCTTCGTGAACGCGGGGGGCGATCCCAACGCGGATTACTTGAGCGATGGAATCACCGAGAGCCTGATCAATAGCCTTTCGACCTTGCCGCATTTGAAAGTGATGTCGCGCGACTCGGCCTTCATGTTCAAAGGCAAGGACACCGACGCCCAAATCGTGGGGCAAAAGCTGGGCGTGCGCGCCGTCCTAAAGGGCCGCGTCATCGAGCGCGGCGACGACCTCGAAGTCAGCGCCGAACTCATCGACGCGCGCGACGACAGCCACATTTGGGGCCAGCAGTACAACCGCAAGGCCAGCGATATTTTCGCGCTGCAAAACGATCTGGCCAAAGAGATGACTTCCATGTTGCGCGTGCGCCTGACCGGTGAAGACGAAAAGCGCATGATGAAATCCTATACTGCGAATGCCGAGGCCTATCAGGATTATTTGCAAGGCCAATTTTGGTGGAATAAGAGGACTGAGGAGGGTTTCCGCAAAGGGATCGAATTCTTTCAACAGGCCATTGCAAAGGATCCGAACTACGCCTTGGCCTACACCGGCCTCGCGGACTCCTATAGCCTCCTTGCGGATTACGGCTTTGACCCTCCCAATGTGGGTTTTCCAAAAGCTAAGGATGCAGCGCTGAAGGCACTAAGTCTTGACGACTCCTTGGCTGAAGCTCATGCCTCAATCGCATACATCCAAGGGAATTATGAATGGGACTGGCCGGGCGCCGAGCGGGAGTTCCGGCGAGCCATCGCGCTGAACCCGACTTACGCGATCGCACACATCTGGTACTGCCTGCTTCTGGACATTATGGGAAGGCGTGAAGAAGCCGTAACAGAAGCAAGGCGAGCTCTACAGCTCGATCCGCTCTCTCTGATCGTAAATCGAATTCTGGGGACCTCACTATATGATGCGCGGAATTACGACCAGGCGATTGAGCAGGAACAGAAGACGCTAGAACTCGACTCAAACTTTGCCCTCACATACACGAATTTGTGCCTCCCATATTTGCAACAATCGATGTACAAAGAAGGCGTCACAGCCTGTGAAAAGGGATTCGCGGTTTCCCCACGCAGCCCTGGCGCTATAGCGGCTCTCGGATACGCCTACGCGGTTACAGGCAGAAAAGCGGAGGCCCAACGGTTGTTGGATCGATTAAGCGATCTCTCAAAACGCGGCTATGTCCCGGCGTGGTCGGAGGCCTACGTCTATACAGGCCTCGGTGAGAAACAAGAGGCCATTCGACTTTTGGAAATGGGCCTCGACGAACATTCTTTGGGTGACTTTCCCATGGTCAAGGTCGACCCTATATGGGATCCGCTGCGCTCGGATCCGCGCTTCCAGGATATTTTGCGTCGCATGAATTTGCAGCCCTAACGCTATGATTGGCACAACCATCTCGCATTATGGGATTCTGGAGAAGCTCGGCGGCGGGATGGGTTCTGCGAAGCCGAGGACATTAAGCCGCACCGGAATCTCCTTATGAGTCAGAGGCGCGAGGATTTTTCAAAATTTCAGGAGGATTGAAAATGAACATCCCATCCACGGCCTGGAGCCGGGCGCTATCCCGGCGCAAGCTCGCAGCATTCGTCTTGCTGGCATGCGCCATTGGCTTGGCTCAAACACGGATCGAGAGCAAGCCGGCCGGCAAAGCGCCAGGATCGGGCAAAGTGGCGTTGTACGCGGCCGTGGCCAACGAGCTCACGCAATATGACGTGGATGTCGACGGCGCGGCTCTCGTCGAGCGAGGCTCGATCACGCTTCCCGAAAAAGTGCAGGAAGCCGCGCTTCATCCTTCGAAGCGGTTTCTTTATATTGCCTGGAGCAATGGCGGACCCAGCCCCTCGGTGCCGGAGAGCGTGAACTCGGGCAGCCATCACGGCCTGAGCGCCTTTCGAATCGATCCGGCCACGGGCGCCTTGTCGCCTCACGGCCAGCCTGCGGCGCTGCCTTCGCGCCCGATTTACGTGACCGTGGATGTGCCCGGCACGCACGTGCTCACTGCTTATAACGATCCGAGCGGCATCACCGTTCATCGCATCGAGGCGGACGGGACCATCGGCTCGCAAGTAAAGGAGCCGCCGTGGCTGGACGTAGGAATTTACGGCCATCAGGTGCGCGTCGATCCTTCGAACGAAACGGTAATTCTCGTGACGCGGGGCAACGGCCCGACTCCAAGCAAGCCGGAAGATCCCGGCGCGCTAAAACTTTTCACCTACAGGGATGGCTTGCTGGCCAACAAGATTTCCATCGCTCCGGGAGGAGGCTACAACTTTCAATCCCGGCACCTGGATTTTCATCCCACCCGGCCGTGGATCTTTTTAACGCTGGAGCGGCAAAATAAACTCGACGTTTTTGAGAAGAAAAAGGACGGAACCCTGAGCCCGAATCCGCTGTTCTCAAAGGACACCTTGGTCGATCCCGGAAACGTGCGGCCGGGGCAGGCCGTGGGGACCATCCACGTGCATCCAAACGGAAAATTCGTGTACCTGGCCAACCGAGCGAACGGCACCGTGGATTTCGAGGGAAAGCCCCTCTTCGTCGGGGGAGAAAACAGCATCGCCGTGTTCGCGATCGATCAAGAGACTGGCGAGCCGACGCTCATCCAGAACGCCGATACGCATGGAATTCACGTGCGCACGTTCGCGCTCGACCCGAGCGGCAGAATCCTGGTTGCGGGCAACATGATGCAAATGTCCGTGCGCGAAAAGGATGGAGTGAAAACAGTTCCGGCAAACCTAGCCGTGTTTCGTGTGCGCAGCGACGGGAAACTGGATTTTGCGCGCAAATACGACCTCAACGTGGGCAATAAAAATTTGTTCTGGATGGGAATCGTCCCGCTACCATAGCCCAGAGCACGATCGGTAGACGCACAGTCGTTTGCAAGATGCGAACGATTCCCGGCACGCAAGACCAATGAGCGAACGCACCAGCCGCCCATTGGCCGCGCGCACCGAACCTACGAATTTCTAGAACTTTCCGCGAAGCACGTCCGCGAAATTACCGCTATGCCAGGCTGGAACTGCCCATAAGGTATTTGTCGACCGCGACGGCGGCTTTGCGGCCTTCTGAAATGGCCCACACGACGAGGGATTGGCCGCGGCGCATGTCTCCCGCGGCGAAGACGCCGGGAACCGAGCTCATGTAGTCGGCGCCGGTGGCGACGTTGCCGCGCGGATCGAGGTTCACGCCGAGTTGCTCGATCATGCCCTGCTTCACGGGGCCGGTGAAACCCAACGCGAGCAGAACCAGATCGGTCTTCATCGAAAATTCCGTGCCGGGCATGGCCTCGAATTTCGGCGGCGGGCCGACGCGAACGGCGTGCAACTCTTTCACGTTGCCGTGTTCATCGCCCGTGAACTTGGCGGTGTTGAGCGCCCAATCGCGTTTCCCGCCCTCTTCGTGCGCGCTTTCGGTGCGCAGTTGCAGCGGCCACAGCGGCCAGGGCGTGCTGGGCGCGCGCTCGAGCGGCGGCATGGGCATGATCTCGAACTGGTGGATCGATTTGGCCTGCTGGCGGTGGCAGGTGCCCAGGCAATCCGCGCCGGTATCGCCGCCGCCGATGATCACCACGCGCTTGCCGGTGGCCAGAATCTGATTCGGAATCGCGTCGCCGGCCACGGCCTTATTTTGCTGCGGCAGGAATTGCATCGCGAAATAAATTCCCTTGAGCTCGCGGCCGGGAACGTTGAGATCGCGCGGATTTTCCGCGCCTCCTGTCAGCACCACGGCGTCGAATTCCTTGCGCAAATCCTGCGCGGGAATGCTCCCGCCCACGTGCGCGTTGGTCTGAAATTGAACTCCCTCGGCCATCATCTGTTCGAGCCGCCGGTCGAGCACGCGTTTTTCCAACTTAAAATCCGGAATGCCGTAGCGCAGCAGGCCGCCGATGCGGTCCGCTTTTTCAAACACCGTGACGGCATGTCCCGCGCGATTCAATTGCTGCGCAGCGGCCAGGCCTGACGGCCCCGAACCAACCACGGCAATGCGCTTGCCCGTGCGCCTCTCGGGAAGCTCCGGCTTGATCCAACCTTCTTCCCAAGCGCGATCCACGATGGTTTTTTCGATCAGCTTGATGGTGACGGGCGGCTCGCTGATCCCCAGCACGCAGGCCGCTTCGCAGGGCGCGGGGCAAATGCGCCCCGTAAATTCGGGGAAATTATTGGTCGAGTGAAGGACGCGGATGGCGTCCTTCCAGCGGTCGCGATAAACGAGGTCGTTCCAGTCCGGAATAATATTGTTGACCGGGCAGCCCGTGTGGCAAAACGGAATGCCGCAATCCATGCAGCGCGCGCCCTGCACGCGCACCTTTTCTTCCGGGAACGGCAGATATACCTCGAAATAATCGTGAACGCGCTCGGCGACGGGCCGCCGCGCCGGCATCTCGCGGGTGTATTCCTTGAACCCGGTGACCTTACCCATGAATCCCCTGCCCCTGCGCGCCGAGCGATCCGGCCTGCGCCGCCAGGACGCTTGCGGGGATTCGCGGAATTCCGAGAACGCGTTTGTATTCGTGCGGGAAAACCTTGACGAATTTGGGCAGCATGGCGTCCCAGTGCTGCAATATCCATTTCGCCTGCGGGCTGTCGGTTAGCTCGGCGTGGCGTGCGATCAAGCCATTTACTGTTTCAATATCTTTTCCATCGACTAATGGCTCGAGGTCTACGTCGGCGCGGTTGCAGCATTCCGCGGCAAATTCGCCGCTCTGGTCCAAAACGTACGCCACGCCCCCGGTCATCCCAGCGGCGAAATTGCGCCCTGTTTTGCCGAGCACTACCACCAGGCCGCGCGTCATGTATTCGCAGCCGTGGTCGCCAACGCCTTCGACAACGGCCGTGGCGCCCGAATTGCGCACCGCGAAGCGCTCCCCAGCCATGCCATTAAAGAAAACCTCGCCGCTCGTCGCGCCATACAGACACACGTTGCCGACCAGGATATTTTCCTCCGGCACAAAACGCGAATCGCGCGGCGGATAAATCACCAGCCTGCCGCCGGAAAGCCCCTTGCCGACATAGTCGTTGGCTTCGCCTTCCAGGGTGAGCGTCACGCCCGGAGAAAGGAACGCGCCGAAACTTTGCCCCGCGCAGCCGTGAAACTGAATGCGAATGGTGTCTTCCGGCAAGCCCGCGGAGCCGTGGCGGCGCGCGATTTGTCCGCTCAGCATCGCGCCAACCGTGCGGTGCACATTGCGAATGGGCAGATCGAGCGATACCGGCGCGAGGTTCTCGATAGCTTCGCTCGCCTGCTGGATCAGTTTTCCGTCGAGCGCATCGTAGAGCCCATGGTCTTGCGCCTGCGTGCAGCGGCGGCCGACGTGGCTGGGCATCGGCGGATTGTACAGGACGGAAGAGAGATCGATGCTCTTCGCTTTCCAATGCTCGACGTCCGTGCGCTGCGCCAGGCAATCCACGCGCCCGATCATTTCGTCGAGTTTCCGGAAGCCCAGCTGCGCCATGATCAAACGCAGATCCTCGGCCACGTAGAACAGGAAATTGATGACGTGCTCGGGCTTGCCCGCGAATTTCTTGCGCAGTTCCGGGTCCTGCGTGGCGATGCCCACCGGGCAAGTGTTCAGGTGGCATTTGCGCATCATGATGCAGCCCATGGTGATCAAGGGCGTGGTGGCAAAGCCGAATTCCTCGGCGCCCAAAAGCGCCGCGACGGCCACGTCGCGTCCGGTTTGTAGCTTGCCGTCCACTTGCAATCGCACGCGGCTGCGCAGATCGTTCATCACCAGCACTTGTTGCGTCTCGGCCAGGCCGAGTTCCCAGGGAACGCCCGCATGGCGGATCGAGCTGATCGGCGAAGCGCCGGTCCCGCCGTCGTAGCCGCTGATGAGGATCACGTCGGCGTGCGCCTTGGCCACGCCCGCGGCCACGGTGCCCACGCCCACTTCCGCCACCAGCTTCACGGAAATGCGCGCCTGGGGATTGACGTTTTTCAAATCGAAGATGAGCTGCGCCAAGTCCTCGATCGAATAAATATCGTGATGCGGGGGCGGAGAAATCAGGCCCACGCCCGGGATCGAATGGCGCACGCGCGCAATTACATCGTCCACTTTGTGGCCCGGCAACTGGCCGCCCTCGCCGGGCTTCGCGCCCTGGGCGATCTTGATTTGCAAATCG
>Ga0335078_10014278_pt1 | contig 11783 bp, 10 predicted proteins | sample Lox_Sample_32_FD_206711 | JGI IMG/M metagenome (GOLD analysis project Ga0335078, IMG submission 206711) | Soil microbial communities from Loxahatchee National Wildlife Refuge, Florida, United States - Lox_Sample_3.2 | ecosystem: Environmental > Terrestrial > Soil > Wetlands | place: USA...
ACGAAAGCTATGTCGATTTCAAGCGTGTGCCGGACAACGCTTCCCTCGAGCAGGCCGCTGCTCAGGTCCGCCGCGCTGCCTCCGGCGACTGAGATTCCTTCAGAACTGATCCGGCTCAGTCGACACCGGATCGCACAGAGTAATCAACGATCGCAGGTAGTCTCTAGGAGGTGGGGGCTTCAGCCCCCACGTAACCGGAGCTAGAGAGCTGGGCTTCAGCCCCTGAAGCAAGCTCTTCGATATTGCCAGCCTGCCGCGCCGTACCACCCTTTAGCTTCGTTTGGATGGCACAGTGCGCGGGCTGACGACCCTTTCCTTCAGTTCCTCGCCCCAAACCGTTCGGCCGCCCGCGCCTTGGCCTTGGCTGCTTCTTCTTCCCGATTCTTTGGCGGCGCGGTGGTCTCTAGCGACTCGATCAACCGCGCAGACACTTTCGCGATTTCCTCGATCGCCTTTTCGAACGCTGACTCATTGGCTTTCGACGGCTTCGTAAACCCGCTGATTTTCCGCACGAATTGAATCGACGCGGCGCGCACCTCTTCCGGCGTCACCGGCGGATCAAAATTGAAAAGCGGCCTGATATTTCTGCACATCTGCGCTCCCTTCACACGTTATTTCACGCTGTCATCCCGAACCCGGTCCCGCGTCTTTTGCGAGAACGGGGGTGAGGGATCTGCTCTTCATTCCGAGCGTCGCACAACCAAATCCGCACAGCGCCATCCATCCAGATTTTCCACACAGGACAAACCGCTGGCAAGTATCTCTAATCGTTAGGAATTGGTTCCGCTGCTCGCCGTCTTTCCCCGCGTCGGCGCCGTCAGCCGCTGCCGCGCATAACCGCACCACGGGCTGTTCGGGTCCAGCTTGAGATACGCTTCCCAATGCCGCCGCGCTTCATTGTGCGCACTCAACTTCTCGCAGACAAACGCCAGGTTGTAGTGGGCGTCGGGATAGTTCGCATCGAGCCGCACCGCGTGCCGCAAATGAATTCGTGCCGCTTCCAGCCGGCCGACTTCTTCCAGCACGCTGCCTAGATTGAAATGCGCCAGCGCATTCTCCGGATCGACCTGCAGCGCCCGCGTAAAATATTCTGCGGCCTTTTTCAGATTCCCTTCTTCATAGCACAGCGTCCCACAATTCAACAGCGCATCCAGCCGCTGCGGATCGATGCACAGCGCCCGATCATACGCATCCATCGCTTCTGCGCGTGTCTCGCCGTCGGCATCGTACTCCAGCGCCGTCGCCAGCCAATCGTCCGCGTTCGGACCGGCCTTCGGCTTCATCACACGGACCCTGTCGCGCAACTCGCTGGTCTCGAAATTCAACGCGAATTGCCCGGAGACCGGCTCCAAACGTGCGCCGCCATGCTCCACCAGAATATCTTTGCCGTCCGAAAGCACGCGCAGCTCCGCCAATGGCGCTTGCACCTGCGAGAGCTTTTCCCGCAGCGCCGTCAAGGCGTGCCGCAATCGTCCCGGCGGCACACCTTCTTCCACCAGCTGCTTCACCGTGCGCAGCCCAATCAAATCGCGAAAATTGTAGTAGCGGATTCCCTGCTCTTTGTGCGGCGAAACGAGACGAAGCCGGTCCCAGTAATCCAGCTGCTTCCCCGTGAGCCCTACTATGCGCTGGACGTCTTCCGGGCTGAACCTGTCCATTGCACCCATTGCGCGTTTGCCGGCCCGTTCGAACTAGCCGGCGGCTTTTTTCCCCTTTTTCTGTGCCACTGGAACTGGTTGCAGCGCCCGTGCCGGCGGTTTCTTGCCAACCGGCGCGTTCGAAGCGGCCGCAGTCGTCGCAGCAGGAGCCTGCTTTTCCGCCAGGCTCTTTTTCAGCGCTTCCATCAAGTCAATCACCGGCGCCATATGCGGTTGCGCCACTTCCGTCACTTCCTGGCCTTTCAGCTTCGCCGAAATCATGCCCTTTACGTTTTCCTGGTACTCGTCGCGATACTTCTCCGGCTGGAACGGTGCCGCCAAACTCTGAATGAGCTGCTCCGCCAGCTTCTTTTCCTGTTCCTTGATCTCGACCTTCTCGCCGGGAATCGCGTCCGCCTTGCGGATTTCGCTCGTGTAAAACATCGTATGCAGCGTCATGCCTTTGCTGCCGGGGCGAACAATCACGATGTGCTCGCGCTGGTGCATCGTCAGCTTCGCGATGGCACCGTAGCCCGACTCTTTCATCGCCTGCATCAGCAGTTGATACGCCTTCGTCCCCCCTTCTTCCGGCGCTACGTAGTACGACGAATCGAAATACAGCGGGTCCATCTCATCCAGCTTCACGAACTCCAGAATCTCCATCACCCGCGCCGACGGCGGCTCAATCTTGTCCAGCTCATCCTCGCTGAACAAAACGTACTGATCCTTCTCGTACTCGTAGCCCTTCACAATCTCCGAGCGCTCCACGTTGCGGTTGCATACGGGACAGAACAGCGGCTGCTTCAGCCGCGAATGGCACACTTTGTGCAACTGATTGAAACTGATCCGCTCGCCGCGCGCCGCCGCGCTCATGTGCACCGGTATCGATATCAACCCAAACGTCAGGTGGCCCTTCCAAACACTCGTTGCCATGGGAGCCGCTCCTCCTGAGCACCGCCGCATCAATCACGCAAATCAGGGCCCGCGCCTCTAAGATTAGCCGCCCCCGCAAGGCGAAAGCAATACGAAATCAACCCCAGTTGCTCCTATCTTACAAACTCGCAGCCTCCGATCGTGCGCCTGGCCGAGGTCGCTCTACTTTTCTTGCTGCAGATAGTACAATATATGCTACCATCTAAACGATGGTCGAGATTCGCGAATATCTGGACCTCGCCGGGCGCAGCCCCTTCGGCGTTTGGCGCCAACTGCTCGACGTACCGGCCAGGAAAAAGGTGACCACCGCTATCTACCGCCTCGGTCTCGGCAACTTCTCGAATGTGAAGGGCGTCGGAGGAGGCGTCTTTGAGTGCAAGATCGATTTCGGCCACGGTTATCGCGTCTATTTTGGTAAAGACGGCGAACAAATCGTATCCTCCTCGCCGGTGGAACCAAAAAACGGCAGCAGCAAGACATTCAAACTGCAGCGGAACGCTGGCGAGAGTACCAGGCAAGAAAGAAGCAAGGAGAATGATATGGCTCTGACCAAGGATTTTCGGAAAACCGTGCAGGCCGACGCGCGACGCGATCCCGCCTTTCGCCGCGGACTGCTTAGTGAAGCTCTCGAGAGTCTGCTCGCCGGCGAAGTCGCCCTCGGCAAGGAACTGCTGCGCGACTACATCAACGCTACCGTGGGCTTTCCCACGCTCGCTGCAGAAACCAAGATTCATGTGAAAACTCTTCATCAAATGTTCGGTCCCAGCGGCAATCCCACCGCCAGCAAACTCTTCGAAATCGTCGCCAATCTCCAACGGGCTGAAGGCGTCCATCTCGAGGTTCGCTCCGCTCGCGACGCGAGCCGCACCAGACGGCTGACTCCGTCTCGCAGAACGAACCGAGCGGACGGGGTCCGTTCAAGCCGGTAATCGCCGCAGCCTGTTACCATCTCCGTTCAGAGTATGGCCAAGCTGGAAGAGTATCGGAGGAAGCGCAAGTTTGAGCGCACGCCGGAGCCGTCGGGCGACGCTGGCGTGGCGCAACTTGCCGAGTCGCAGTCCGAGCAGGCGGAAGCAACCGAGAGCGCAGGCAAACGCAAGCGCCTGCCCAATCCGAAGCTACGTTTGCCGGAGGTGCGCGAGCAGGGCAATACGTTTGTGGTGCAGAAGCATCGCGCGACTCGCCTTCACTACGACTTCCGCCTCGAAATAGACGGCGTGCTCGCCTCCTGGGCCGTGCCCAAAGGCCCGTCGCAAAATTCAGGCGACAAGCGCCTCGCCGTGCAAACCGAAGATCACCCGCTTGCTTATGGCGGCTTTGAAGGCAACATTCCCGAAGGCAACTATGGCGCCGGCAACGTCATGGTTTGGGACCGTGGCACATACACTGTCGAAAATGCTCCGGGCAAGCATCTCAACGCCGCCGAGCAAGTCAAGAAAGGCGAAATTAAATTTGCTCTGAACGGCGAAAAACTGCGCGGCAGCTTTGTGCTGGTCAAACTGAAGCAAAGCCAAAAAGGCAACGAATGGCTGATGATCAAGCACAAGGACGCCGCCGAAGATCCCGACTGGGACATTGACCAGCATGACGGCTCCGTCCTCACCGGCCGCACCATCGAAGAAATCAAGCAAGAAGCTCCGCCCAAACGCGAGCCAAGCCCGCTAAGTCCGGGCGAAGTGGAAGGCGCGCATCACGCGGCCATGCCGACGAAGCTCGAACCCATGCTCGCCACCATCGGCGATCGGCCTTTCTCGAATCCAGACTGGCTCTTCGAGATCAAATGGGACGGCGTTCGGGCGCTGGCCTTTATTGACGACGGTGAACTCACCATCCGCGCGCGCAGCGGCGCCGACATTACTGCGCGCTATCCCGAACTCGCCGGGCTGCCCAACGCCATTTCCGCGCAGCAGGCCATTCTCGATGGCGAAATCGCCGCGCTGGATGAACGCGGGCATAGCGACTTCGGCCTGCTGCAAGAACGGATGCACGTTCGCGCGCCATCCAAAGAATTGGTTGCGCGCGTCCCCGCTGTCTATTTTCTTTTCGATCTGATCTATTGCGACGGCTACGACCTGCGCAAATCGCCGCTGCTGGCACGCAAGCAGTTGCTTCAGCGCTTGCTGCACGCTTCCGAAACGTTTCGCTATTCCGATCACCAAATCCAATACGGCAAAGAACTCTTCGACCTCGCCAAACAAAACGACCTCGAAGGCATCGTCGCCAAGCGCGTTGACAGCATTTATGTCTCCGATCGCAGTTCGAGTTGGCTGAAGCTCAAAGCGACCAAAAATCTCGACGCCGTCATCGGCGGCTGGACCGAAGCGCGCACCGCGGCGCTGCCCTTCGGCTCGCTGCTGCTGGGCTTGTACGAAGGCAAAAAACTTCGATTCATCGGCCACGTTGGCACCGGCTTTGACATGAAGAAGCACGAAGAGCTCAGCGCCAGAATGAAAGATCTCGCCGTTTCCAGAACGCCATTTGCAAAGGTTCCGGAGACGAACGAGAAAGCCGTTTGGATCGAGCCGAAGCTCGTGGCGCGCGTCAAGTACAGCGGCTGGACCCACGATGATGCTCTGCGCCATCCGGTGTTTATTGCATTGCGCGAAGACATGCGTCCGGAAGACTGTAAATGGGAGACCGAAGCCGAACCGGCGCACGAAAGTCAGTCGGCTTCGGAGCACGCCGAGGGCGACACGAAAACAGACTCGCCGGACGAAGAGATGACTACGCCGAAGAAAACGCACGCCAAAGCGAGATCCCACGAAGCGGCGAAATCGGACGGCGCGGCGCCGTCGCATGCAGCGCCGGGGATCGTCCGCTCTCCGGAAGTCATCGGTAAAGTCATCACGAAAAAATCTGACATCGAACACGAACTCTTCGAGGGCAAAGCGGAACAGATCAACATTGAACTCGACGGCAAGCGGCTGCGTTTCACCAATCTCAACAAAATTTATTTCCCCGAGTCCGGCTATGCCAAGCGCAACCTCCTCGCCTACTACTACCAGATGGCCGATTACATTCTTCCTTTTCTGCGCGGCCGCGCGCTGGTTTTGCGGCGCTATCCCGACGGCATCAAAGGGCAGGCGTTTTTTCAGAAAGATGTGCGCGAAGGCTTGCCGGAATGGTTCAAGACGGTGCCGATAGATTCGGAGGAGCGGGGCAAAGTGATTCACTACGCCACGGCCGATGATCGCGCTTCCCTCCTCTTCCTCACTGGCCTCGGCTGTATCGACCACAATCCGTGGTCCAACCGCTACGATGACTACGACCATCCCGATTATTTTTTCTTCGACCTCGATCCAAGCGACGGCACGGAATTTTCCGTCGTGGTGAAAGTGGCGCAGGCGCTGCACCAGGCGCTCGACGAAATCGAAGTCACCCACTTCATGAAAACTTCCGGCGCGACTGGCTTTCACATTTTCGTTCCCGTTGAACCGGTTTACACCTACGACCAACTGCGCACGTTCGCCGAAATCATTGCGCGCAACGTGACCGACGAGCACAAAAACCTGGTGACCAGCGAACGCATCGTCGCGAAGCGCCCGGCCGGCCGCGTCTTGATTGACGTGGCACAAAACGCCCACGGCAAGCCGCTGGCCGCGGCATACTCGGTTCGTGCGTTTCCGAAAGCGCCAGTGTCCACGCCGATCCTGCCGCGAGAACTGAAGACTTCGCTCAAGCCGGAAACCTTCAACATGAAAACGCTTCCTGCGCGCCTCGAAAAAATCGGCGACCTCTGGGCCAAGTTCTGGCAAAGCCGGCAACGCCTCGAAAACGCGATCGAGCTGCTCAGCCAGCGCATGTCCAAGTAGTTGTGGCCAGGACCCTGTCGGAACAAGCCGTGACGGGAGAAAAGCAGATCCCTCCGCCCCAGGCCGCGCGGGAGCGCGACCCGGGGGTCGGGATGACAATTTCGTGGGTTGCGGGGCGAAAAGACCCGCCCTCTGAAGAGGGCGAAACGCAGGGACACAGCGCGCGCATGTCCCCGTGACCTGAGCGGCTAAAGCCGGACCGATTTTGACGCGCTTTACGACACGACTAAAGTCGTGCCCTCCCGTCCGCGCGCTTCTCGCAACGCCGGGGCTGTGATTAAATCTCGAAGCGGAGAAAGAACCATTCCAAACGCAGGCAAACTTCTGGTGGGCACATCCGGCTACTCGTATAAGGAGTGGAAGGGGAATTTTTATCCGGAGAAGTTGCCGGACAAGGAGATGTTGCCGTTTTACGCGAAGCAATTTTCCACGGTCGAGATCAATCACAGCTTTTACAAAATGCCGACCGAATCCGCGCTCATGAACTGGGCCAAGAGTGTGCCGGAAGGATTCCGGTTCGCGCTGAAAGCGAATCAGCAGATCACGCACATTCGGCGGTTGCGGGATTGCGAAAGCACGCTGAAGCGTTTTCTGGAAGTGGCCAGCATTTTGAAAGATGGCGACCATCTTGGTCCCGTGCTGGTGCAACTGCCGCCGACGTTCAAGTTTGACAAGCCGCTGCTGGAGGAATTTCTGGCGATGAAGCCGGCGGCGTTTCATTTTGCGTTCGAGGTGCGGCATCCGTCGTGGTACCTGGAGGAAACGTACGAAGTGCTGCGGAAATATGAGACCGCGCTGTGCCTCTCGGAGACGGACAAGCAAACGCCGCCGGAGGTGATCACGGCGCCGTTCGCGTACGCACGGCTGCGGCTGGAAGATTACACGCCGAAGCAGATTGCGGCGTGGCGCGAGCGCTTCGATAAGTGGCTGGCGCAAGGGATGGATGTGTACGTTTATTTCAAGCATGAGGACGGCGGGAAAGCGCCGGTCTACGCGCGACAACTGCTTGGTCTGAAGCCTTAAATTCAATTTTGCAAGTCCCGTGCAATGAGCAATTTCGCAGACCCCGCCTGGTAAGCCCTTTGGAATGAGAAATTTTGGAAAAAATGGGGGAGGGGTGGGTGCGATGTGATGTGCTCCGTTGCGTTGGCGGCGTATGCCACCCCCGGCATTTTTGGTGAAAAAGCGTGGAGTTGTCTGAAAACAAGGGACATGGATTTTTGCGAGGTGCAAAAAAATGCAGAAAAGTGCAGTTCTTCGCTGTTGCCTGCGAGCGCGTCCTCGCGGCGAGCCGGTATGCCACCCCGGGTGTTTTGCGCAAAGAGTGTGGAAGATGATGAAAATGCGGGAGTTAGGGTTTCTAGAACGGCAAAAGAGTCCGCAAGAGTTTGAAAGCAAAGGACATAGTGAGAGATGAAGAGTAGCGAGCGAGAGGTGAATACAAGATCGTCAAGAGCAGAGAGATACGGGAAGACGGTGAGTGGAGGGGTGCGACGGTGGGCGGACTGAAGCGAGGACAGCACGGAGCATGCTAGCACGGAACTTGATTACTGTCAAGGTAAATTATAAGAGGGTATCGTTCGAACGCGGGGCGGGAAGTGGAGTGGATGCAAGGGGTTACCGGGAGGTTAGGTTGAGGTAAATGGGGAAAACGACTTGTACGGAACGAGATAGGTGCGCTGATTTCAGGAAAACGTTTGGCATGTCCCAGGGTTTCCCCCTTGGTTCGACTTAGTTTATCCGATACCAATCACAACGCGACTGATCCGCAACAGCATCACTCTAACCCTTGTTAGTTCTTCGCTGTGCTCCGGAAGATTAAATACCTCGCAATGAGCACGGTTGTCAGTTTCCGGAGTATGTTCTACCGTTAGCCCTCCAATATTCCGAATGTGGCCAACAGGGAGCTCGACAATTGCGTTGTCCAATGGGTTTTTCCTAGCTCGATTACGTGTGTCCTCTGGTTTCGCGTACTTGTTCCAGTCTGCGGACATGCCGCCGTCCTGCGGTCTGAACACTCCGGGCGCTAACTCGTCGCCCTTGAAGAACACCTTGTGAGCACGCATAAACACGAAGTCTGCGTCGGGAATCTCTTCAGTGGGCCAGGCTACCTCATCAGCCACAAGAGAATTCCCACGCTGAAGTCTTTCAGGTCAAACGAACCACGAACCCTTTGAGTTCCGTAGTCATCACCATAGAAGGTCGCTAGCTCAGACGTTTCAGATGGCACGTTGATGAGCAGTTCCCAAGCAGGCATTTTCCAATGTATATCGATGCTGCCGTTCGGTCCCGGACCAATACGCGGTACTGAGGCCACTACACCATAAAACATCCACATTTGCCTCAGACAATTTCTGAGGAAGGCCGCTGCTCTGTCGAATGTGGCTGCCGAATAGGCCGTACCACCGTCGTGGTCCCAATCGCTCTGGGAGTCAAACACCGTCCTGGCACGATCGATTTCCCTATTTAGTTCAGCTATGGTTCGCTCGGGAGCATCTAGGTCTAGCTTGTCTTGGGACCGCTCCGCGACAGCCTCGCCCCAAGGCGCCAGAGCGACGCTCGCTTCAGGCCATTCGCGGATTTCGCGGACCTCAGTAGCCCATTCACATAGCGCTTCAATCGACATAGCCCGCTCCTAAAAATTAGCCTTGGGGTCGATGAGAGCAACACCGGATTTCTCTGTTAGCTGTTTCAGAGTCTCTTCTTTCTTTAACGCTCGATCGATCAAGGCTCTCATCTTCCTTAGATCGTTGCTGTCGAGTGCGAAATATTTGTCCCATTTATGTCCCTGGTTGTCGCGCTCTGTGATGCGGAGCATATGGACCAGCAAGGCTGCTTGCGGTTTCTCGGCCACATCTTGATGAAAAATATGGCGGACGTCCGTCATAATCCTAGCGTTAAAAAAAATACGCTCGTGCTGCGTGTGAACGTAACCGGCTTTCGCCGCCGTACCCAGCGTGTCCTCAAGCGATAGACCGGACAGAAGGAACTGCCGCAACTTCGCCCATTGCTCTTCCATCCTATCTTTGTCAAACGCATTCGAAGCCTTCAGTGCATCCTGGACTCCCTCATCGACGAAGTTCTTGAGAGGCGTGTCTTGTGAATCCTTTGTAAGGTAAAGACTACCCAAAACCTGAACTACACCTGACACGAGCTCGCGTGGTAAATTCGATACTTGGCTTACCTCATCGCCAAGATCGCGAAGGTTAAAATGCGGTTTTGCTTTCGCCAACGCAGCAATAAACGCATTTACGCTATCTTCTTGTAACTCCAATAGTTTCTTGACGTGTGCAACGTGCGGCGGAGGGACTGACAGGGGCATACAGTTTCATCCTATCGGCTACCTGCTAGCAGGTCAAGTTGAAGGCCGCGCGCCTGCGACCGACCGCTAATCCAACGGCTCGGGTGAGCTATTCCCTTTCCGCTAGCAGACGAATAGTCCCGCCGCTAGGGATGCCGCGTATCGCAGTGCGGACGCGCATTCCGATTTGGTGCTTTAGTGGGAAGGATGGGAAACACGGGGATAGACGTGACGTCCTCTAATCTTCCGATGCTAAGTCCTTCTCAACATCATCAGCGGTGTACGCACTCTAGCAATATCGCTCCCATTGCTGTTTTTATCTCACTGTTTCAAGTAACGAGTGCGATACAGCCGGAGCCAAAACTCTTTGACCCGACCAGTTTTAGTGGCAAGCGCTGGGGCAGGCCTTCTGGCAACCGTCGGCCTTCGCGGGCTACGCAAGGCCTGTGGCAGAGAATCTGCGAGACGAAAGGTGACGAAATAAATTGCCCGCTCCTTCTCCAGATGCGGCAAATAACCTCTGGATCGCATCGCCTGCCTTTCGTAGCGCCGGCTTTCGCCGGCTTCTGAGCCGCCAAGATGGCGGCGCTACACTTTTTTCTGACAAAAGCAGCCGGCTAGAAGCCGGCGTTACTAAATGGCTCGTCCACCGTTTTGTGATGGGCCTTTCGAAATATCGCTCCCGTTAGCGATTTTTCTTTTACTGCCTTACGTAACGGAGCGCGACACAGCCGGAGCCGAAACTCTTTGAGTCGACCAGTTTTAGGTGCAGTCGCTGGGGCAGGCCTTCTAACAGGCGCCGGCCTTCGCCGGACACGAGGGGCTGGATTACGAAGCGATACTCGTCGATGAGACCGAGCTCGGCGAGTTGGGCGGGGAGGCTTACGCCGCCGACGAGCATGTTACCGCCGGGGGATTGTTTCAGTTGGAGGATTTCGTCGCGCAGATTGCCACGCACGATTCTGGATTTTTCGTCGGCGGTCTGCAGGGTGCGGGAGAAGACCACGCGGGGGACGGCTTCAAAGGCGTCGGCGAAGTCGTTTTCTTCCTGGGTTTCGGAATGGCTTTGGGCGATGTCCGGCCAATAGGGGACCATCAATTGGTAGGTGATGCGGCCATAGATGGACAGGTCGACTTCGCGCAGAAGCTGGATGTAATGTTGCTGGAATTCGCTATCGGAGCCGCCGGTGCGCTCGCGGAGTTCGCTGGGTGACAGCATTTTGGTGTGTTCGCAGCAGCCATCCAGCGTGATGTTGATGGCGTAGATCAGCTTTCGCATTGGCGCTCCTCGGGTTGTCTTTCGTTCGTTCTTTCGCCGCGTACTCTAGCTGGGTTTCCGTTGTTCCGCTAACGGGAAAGTGGCGATGTATGTCGGAAAAGGGCCACTCGCGCAAATCGATGTTCGCAGGGAAGCAGATCCCTCCGCCTTGGGCAGCGGGGGAGCGCAGCCCAAGAGTCGGGATGACAATCTACAAAGGCTTTCCACGGCAAGTCGACAAACGTCCTGATTCCAAAGGGGTTACTTCGCTACGCAACTGTTGCCAGGCTGGAAACCGCGGCTGGCTGGAACGGCGTGGCGAGGCTAGGGTGCATCAGAATAGAAGTAGCCGCTTGGGGCTCCGCTGCACACCCTGCCCAATCCTGAGCGGTTTAGCAGGCATGCTCATTTTCGGAAAGGAACCACGTTCCATGAAACGATTGCTCTTGCTTGGCTTGGGCCTGAGCCTGGGCTTGCTGTTATCTGCAGCCCCATCCCGCGCGCAGGGTTCGGTAGATGCGTCCGTCGGCTACTCGTACTTCCACCTGGGGAGTGGGGGAGGGCTGAGCCAAAACGGCATCAGTGGCTCGATCGCTTACAATCCCATTCCGTTTATGGGGGTGGTGGGAGATTTTGGCGGATACCACGCATCGCCGAGCGGCGTTTCCGTCAACACCTACACGTATTTGTTTGGCCCGCGCATCAACTTGAAAAACCCAACGCACGTTACGCCGTTCGCGCAGTTTCTGGTGGGCGCGGCGCACCAGACCGTTGGCGATGGCGGCGGCTCGAGCACGAATTTCGCGTACAGCGTCGGTGGCGGCGTGGACTTCCCGGTGCTG
>Ga0335078_10014279_pt1 | contig 11783 bp, 11 predicted proteins | sample Lox_Sample_32_FD_206711 | JGI IMG/M metagenome (GOLD analysis project Ga0335078, IMG submission 206711) | Soil microbial communities from Loxahatchee National Wildlife Refuge, Florida, United States - Lox_Sample_3.2 | ecosystem: Environmental > Terrestrial > Soil > Wetlands | place: USA...
GGCTTCTGCTCGATCCTCTCCCACAACCACGGGCACACCCAGACGCCGGGTGAGCAGCAACGGCTCATCGCCGAACTCGGCAGATGAGCCACCGGGATCGACCAGCTTCACCCCCTGCGACTTGCGGCCGTAGCCGCGAGAAAGAATGTCAAAGCCGATTCCGCGCGCTTTCAGGAGTTCTCCCAGGAGCAGGACAAACGGAGTCTTTCCCGCGCCGCCAAGCGAGAGATTCCCGACGCTCACAACCGGCCTTCGCAGCGTTTTCCTGGCGAATGTGCCGCGGTCGTAGAGGGCGTTCCGCACGCGAACGCCGCTTCCGTAGATTGAGCCAAGCACATTCATGGCGGGGTGCCAGCGCTCACGGCGGCGGAAGCGGGTTTGAGCAATTTTTGCAGAGCATCGGCCGTTCGCTGGGTGGCGCCGCGCTGGGAACGCCAGGTTTCGGCAGCGTGCGCGCCCAGGGCTCGTCGCTCCGCTGGATTGGAGATGAGTTCCATGAAGACCAGCGGCAGTTCCGCGGGGCCTACCACGCGCAGGGCGTCGCGGCTCTGGAACAAACTCACCATATCGCGAAAATTCTCGGTGTGGTTTCCCACTACGATGGCGACCCCGTGCTGCGCCGGCTCGATAACGTTATGGCCTCCGCGTGGAACCAGGCTGCCGCCCACGAAAGCGATATCCGCCAGCGCGTAGAGAGACGCGAGTTCGCCGATGGTATCGACCAGCAACACGCCGCCGGTGATCGCGTCGCCAGTCCACAACGAGCGTCGCCAGGAGCGTACCCCCAATTGTTCCAGCAACTGACCGACTGCGGAGAACCGCTCGGGATGCCGCGGCGCCAGTATCATGACTGCGCGGGGATGACTGGCCAGGACATTCTCAAAAGCACGCAGGAGCAGCGGCTCTTCCCCCTCCGTCGTGCTGCCGCAGACGAGAATCGGTCCTGCCTCTGATGCTGCAAAGACGCCCCGCAAGCTGGCAACCACCGTGGGGGCGGGCGGAACCGGGACATCAAACTTAAGGTTGCCGGTCACCGACACGCGTTCTTGGGGAGCGCCGATATCGACGAGCCGTTCGGCGTCTTCTTCAGTCTGGGCTAGAAACAGAGACACCTGCTGCAACGCCCGCCCGAGCAAGAATGCGAAGCGGCGATATCGCGGCCACGAGCGATCCGAAATTCGCGCGTTTACCACGGCGATTCGAGCCCCGCTCGCTTGTGCCAGACGCAGAAAGTTGGGCCAGAATTCGGTCTCTGCAATCACAATCAACTCCGGCTGCAAGCGCCGCAGGTAAGGCCGAATAGCGAAAGCGAAGTCCATGGGAAAGTAGAAGACGTTTTCCGGACCAAAGCGTTTTCGGGCCAGCGCCTGTCCAGTATCGGTGGTGGTGGAGACGTAGATCCGGTACTGCGGAAATCTCGCTTTCAACTCGGCGATCAAGCCGGTGATAGCCAGTACTTCTCCCACGGAAACCGCGTGCACCCAGATGGTAGGACGGTTTTCCGGCGCATCCAGGCGTTGCGGAAGTCTGCCCAAGCGCTCTCTCAGGCCAACACGGTACTTGCCGTGACGCAACATCTGCATCAGCCAGTAGGGCAAGCTGAGCAACAGGCCGGCTGCCAGCAGCGCGCTGTAGAGCCAATACATGGAACAGATATTCTAACTGCCGGGCTCGGGCACCGCTCGAAAAGACATCTGCATCCTATAATCAGAAAACTATGGCATCCCGGCGGTCGTTCCTTGCACACGTGCGATGGTGCGCAGTTCTATCCCTAGTTCTATTTTCCGCGCTGGTGGGTTTTGCAGGGAAGCATTTTGTGATGCCGGCGTCCCAGCCCGCCAAGACGTATCCGGCGCATGACGAGCATCCTATGGAGGGCGTGACCGTGGCCCTCGATCCCTACGACATGCCGGACAAGGCCAGCATCTTCACTGTGCATTACAACGAAATCGGTTTCGTGCCGATTTTCGTGGTCATCACCAATGACGGCGACCAGCCCATCGCGCTGGCGACGGCGACCTCACAACTCGTCACCCACGATCGCAGCAAGATTCCCCCCGCCACCGGGGATGACATCTACCGCCGCATTGCGAATCCCTCGGCCGGGGTAAAGACCAGCCCGCTGCCCTGGCCCAAGAAGATGAAAGGGACGGTCAGCAAAGACGCGCAGGACGAAATCGAGAATTCCCAGTTCGCCGCGAAGGCAGTCGAGCCGCACAGTTCGCAGTCGGGATTCATGTTTTTTGACGTCTCAGGAATTTCGGCACCACTGGCGGGAGCAAACTTCTACCTCACCGGTGTGCGCGATGCCAAGGGCAATGAACTGATGTACTTCGAAGTGCCGCTGGAGAAATACCTGAGCGCCCCCAGCAAGCTGTAAGTCGCGAATCTCCTTCTATATCTTGAAAATGAGGTGCAGGCGTCCTCGCCCGTGCGTGACGCGGTGCGCGCGGAAGCACGAGCGGGGACGATCGCGTCTACAAGAAACTCTATAATGTCGGATATGGCAACCCCCGCGGAGATCTCCACTTCGGCCCGTGCCAGGTATGAACCGGTGATCGGCTTGGAGGTGCACGTCCAGCTTCTGACCACCAGCAAAATATTCTGCTCGTGCTCCACGCGCTTCGGCGCCCCACCGAACAGCAATGTTTGTCCGGTATGTCTAGGCATGCCGGGGGCGTTGCCGGTGCTGAACCGCAAGGCAGTCGAGTTTGCGGTGCTGGCGGCGATGGCGCTGAATTGCCGCATCAATGAGACTTCGGTTTTCGCCCGCAAGAATTATTTTTATCCCGATCTGCCCAAGGGCTACCAGATCTCGCAGTACGACAAGCCCCTGGCCGAGTTCGGATGGGTGAAGATCACGAGCGGAGGCCACGACAAGAGAATCGGCATCACCCGTTTGCACCTGGAAGAAGACGCCGGCAAGAGTCTGCACGAAGGCTTCGCGGGCTCTTCGGAGTCGACCGCCATCGACCTGAACCGCACCGGAGTCCCGCTGGCGGAGATCGTCAGCGAGCCGGAGATTGCGTCACCGGACGAGGCTTACGAATATCTCACCCGCCTGCGCGAAATCGTTCTTTACACCGGCGTCAGCGACTGCAACATGGAGGAAGGCTCGCTGCGCTGCGACGCCAATGTGAGCGTGCGCCCGCGCGGTCAAAAAGCCTTCGGAACGAAGGCCGAAATCAAGAACGTGAACTCCTTCCGATTTATTCGCGATGCGCTTGAGTACGAGATCGAGCGCCAGATCGCCGTGGTGGAATCGGGCGGCAGGGTTACGCAGGAAACGCGGCTATATAACGCGCAGGAGGGCAAGACATACAGCATGCGCTCGAAAGAAGCAGCGCACGATTACCGGTACTTCCCCGAGCCCGACCTGCTGCCGCTAGTAGTCGATGCAAAGTGGCAGACGGAAATCCGCGGCACTCTGCCCGAGTTGCCGGAGCTGCGCCGCCAGCGGATGGTGGGGGAATACGGCATCAGCGGGTACGACGCGCAGGTGCTGACGGTCACCAAGACGCTCGCCGATCAATTTGAAACTGCGGCCAAGGCGGCGAAGAATCCCAAGCGTGTGGCCAATCTGGTGCAGAGCGAGCTGCTGGGGCGGCTGAAGGCGAGAAATCTCGAGATTGAGCAGTCGCCTATCACTATGCAGGGTGTGGCCATGTCGGCCGATCTGGTGGAGAGCGGCACCATCTCCGGCAAGATGCTCAAAGACCTGTACGATCTGAGCTTCGAGCGCAATCAGGATTTCCCCACTGTTTACGATCAGGAAAAACCGCAGCAAATCACCGACTCCTCAGCCATTGAGAAAATCATTGATGAAGTGATCGCCGCCAATCCCAGGCAGGTGGAACAGTATCGTGCCGGCAAGAAAACGGTGGCCGGCTTCTTCGTCGGCCAGGTCATGAAAGCCTCCAAGGGCCAAGCCAATCCCCAACTGGTGAATGAGTTGCTGAGCAAGAAGCTGGAGAGCTGAGTTTGTTTCTGAAGCTTGTCATCCCGAGCGAAGCCGAGGGACCTGCTGTTTTCTGGAGTGTGACCTGAGGCTTCTCGCGGGCGAGGGCGCCCGCGCTACATCGCCTCTTCCGCCGTAACCGCGCAGCAGTAACCGCACGGGCAGTGTCTTCCGTTACATGGAGGCCGTTTCCCAAGCTACTAACATGTTCTTATGAAGAAGTGGAGGATTGACCGCATTATCAGCGTCGCGACTCTGCTGAGTTCGGTGCTGGCGATTGTTCTGGTGCTGAAAAAGCCGCAACCGGTGGCGGCGCCTCTGCCGGCTGCAGTCGCGGTGAGCAAGGCCGATTCGTTCCAGCAGAAACTGCAGGAACTCGATCAGCCGAAGCAACCCGGAGAATCCCCCGCTGAAGTCAGGCTGAGTTCGGATGAGATCACTGCCGCCATAGCGCAAGCAGCTGGAGCGATCCCGCTTTCGCAACTCACTTCGCTTCCGTCCTCACCTGATGCGGCCATTGCTCCCGGCCAACCGGACGTCAAGGACTACCAGGTGAGTCTCGATGGCGACATTGCCCGGGGTCAGTTTCTGACACAGATTGCGGGAAAAGACGTCTACGTTACCCTTGCCGGCCATCTCGGATCGAAAGACGGCTACGCCACCTTCGATGCCACTGAATTCAAAGTCGGAGACCTGAGCATTCCGGTGAGCCTGGTGAACGACGCCCTGCAGAAGAAGCTCTCGGAACAACACGACCGGCTGAAACTGCCCGACGATGTCGGCGGTCTCCGGGTGGAAAACGGCGAACTGGTAATGACCCAGAAATAGCCCGCTTGCTGTCCGGGGCACGTTTGACGCTCGTCTGCACAACACGCTAAACTAATTGGGTTTGCCTGTACTCGCGGTTCCGTTCTGGAGCCGTCCGCATTCGTTGCCGAGAGCGCCGACGCGGAAGCAGCAAGCATGGAAAATCAGCCAGTTCCCCAGATCGCGCAAGCGTGCGACGGGACGAGTTGGACGGAGGCATAGCTATGTACGCGGTCATCCGCGCCGGTGGCAAGCAGTACCGGGTGGCGCCCGGCGATGTGATTCGGGTAGAGAGCCAGGCTACTGGCACCGACGGCAAGATTGAGTTCGGCGACGTGCTGGCCGTCTCGGGCGGCGAAGGCCAGATCGGCAAGCCGCAGTCCGAGGCGCGCGTGCTTGGCGAAGTCGTCGAGCAGGGACGGGAAAAGAAAATCCTCGTCTTCCATTACAAGCGCAAAAAGCAGTACAAGAAACTGCGTGGGCACCGCCAGGCGTTCACCGCCGTGCGGATCACCGAGATCGCTTTCGACGGCCAGAAGTTCACGGCTCCCGAACTGCCCAAGAAGGCAGCCAAGCCGAAGAAGGCAGCCGCTCCGGCGGCGACCGAAGAAGTGCAGGCGGAAGCGAAAGCGCCCACGAAGAAAAAGGCAGCCAAAAAGTCGGCGGCCAAGAAGGCTGCTCCCAAGAAAAAGAAATAACTGAAAGCTGACGGCCCAGAGCTGGCAGCGCACTGGAAATTCTATGGCACACAAAAAAGGGCAAGGCACATCACGCAACGGCCGCGATTCGAATTCGCAGCGGCTCGGCTTTAAGGCGTTCGGCGGACAACTGGTTCCCGGCGGCACCATCATCGTTCGGCAACGCGGCACCCGGGTAAAGCCCGGGCTCAACGTCGGTCGCGGCAAGGACGACACGTTGTTCGCGAAGATCACCGGCCGCATCCGCTTCAAAGACCGTGGACAGATGGGCAAGTACGTAATGATCGAGCCGGTCGAAGCGGAATAGCGCGGGCGAGGCGCCCGCGACCACACAGCCTCGCCTTCGGGCCGAGGCTTTTTGTTTTTGACTGCGTGGCGACAGCCGCCCACGGCTGTCCGGCCGAGCGAAGCTCGGCAGCTCAAGAGCTGATTGATGTTCATCGATGAAGCCACAATTCGCGTGAAAGCCGGCGACGGCGGGAACGGCTGCATGGCCTTTCGCCGGGAGAAGTTCGTCCCGCGCGGCGGCCCCTCGGGCGGCGATGGCGGCAAGGGCGGCGACGTAGTCATGGAGTCGAGCGAGCGCCACAACACGCTCGTCCACTTCCGCTTCAATCCTGAATACAAGGCGCAGCGCGGGCGGCACGGTGAAGGGTCAAACAAGACCGGCCGCGACGGCGAAGGCGTGCTGCTCAAAGTTCCGGTCGGAACTCTCGTCTACGACGCCGACACCGGCGAAAAAGTTCACGACTTCTCCCACGCCGACGAGCGCATCGTGATCGCCCAGGGCGGGCGCGGCGGACGCGGAAATGCCCGCTTCGCCACTTCCACCCATCAGGCCCCACGCGAGCACGAAGAGGGAAGGCCTGGCGAAGAGCGCGTCTTTCGCCTGGAGCTAAAACTGCTCGCCGATGTCGGACTGGTCGGCTATCCCAACGTTGGCAAGTCCACGTTGATCTCCCGCATTTCGGCGGCGCGGCCGAAGATCGCCGACTATCCCTTCACCACCTTGCAGCCGAATCTCGGCGTGGTGGTCGTGGGCCAGGGCGCGGAGGAACGCAGCTTCGTGGTCGCGGACATTCCCGGACTCATCGAAGGGGCCCACGACGGCGCAGGCTTGGGAACGCAGTTTCTTCGCCACATCGAACGCACCCGGCTGCTGGTTCATCTGGTGGATATTTCCGACGCCAGCGGACGGCCCGATCCGGTCAAGGACGTGGAAGTGATCAACGGTGAGTTGAAGAGCTTCGGCGCCGGACTGGAAACCAAACCCATGATCATGGTGGCATCGAAAATCGATGTCGCCAACAAAGAGAAGCTGGCGAAGCTCAAGCGCTATTGCAAACAGTGCAACCTGGAGTTGTTCCCCATCTCGGCCGTAACCGGCAAGGGCATTGAGGATCTGAAATACGCCATGGCAGAGAAGGTGAACGAGATTCGGCGTCAGCCGGCAGAAGTCAGTGCCGCGGACGAAGCGTCATAAGTTGTCCAAGCCTCCTTGTTGTCATCCCGAGCGACGCGAGGGATCTGCAGTTCCCCCAGGCCGAAAGAAACTGCAGATTCCTCGTCGCTTTTGGCTCCTCGGGATGACAACAAAGAGAAATGGCTTCACCCTCTACGCTTCTCCCACCTGCGACCCCGCGTGAAAGTGGTATTGCAGAATCTTCGCCGCCAGCGCCGGGCTCACGGAAGGCGCTTCCGCATTCACCGTGCGCACAATCTCGCCGCGGCAGACCACCTCGGCCGCCGCCAGTCCCGCAATCTCCGGCGGTAGTACCAGATTGATTTCCAGCTGCACGTTAGGTGAAAGCAACTCCTCCGCCCGGAAGAGCATTCCCGACCGGCTGATATTCTCCGTCGTCCCTTCCCGCCAGCCCTGCTCGCCAATCTGCCGGTATTTCAGCGGCAGCTGCAGCTGGAAACGTTGCGCGCGGGAGGGAGACAACCTGGCTTTGACATACATGGGCCGAACTGGACGAGCGGACATGGCAGCCTCCAAGGGAACCGAAGTATCCAGCGTTTCGCGCACCTTCGCCTTCAGCGCAGGCAGGGTAAAGGGTTTTTGCAGCAGATTGATGCCGGGTTCGAGCGTGCCGTTGTGTCCGATGGCATTCTCGGTGTACCCCGACATGTAGAGCACCCGCGTCTCCGGCCGGATCGAGCACACCTGCTGCGCCAGTTCGCGCCCATTCATGCCCGGCATGATGACATCGGTGAGAAGCAGGTGAATCGGGCCCGAGTGCGCCACTGAAATTTGCAGCGCGACTGCCGGATCGGGCGCCTCCAGCACGTTGTATCCCTGCATGCGCAGGTAGTCCCGTGTCAGCTGGCGCACCGTGGCTTCATCTTCCACCAACAGCACGGTTTCATTGCCGCGCGCCGCTTCCTGAGCCACCAACGCTGGTTGCGGCGCAATCGCCTCTTCCGTGGCCGCAACCCTCGGTAGATAGACCTTGAACGACGCTCCCCGGCCGGGCTCGCTGTAGACCCAAATGTAGCCGCCGCTCTGTTTCACGATGCCATAAACGGTCGACAGGCCGAGTCCCGTCCCTTTCGGACCCTTGGTGGTAAAGAACGGCTCGAAAATATGCGATTGGGTTTCCGCATCCATGCCCATCCCGGTATCGCTCACTGCCAGCATGATGTACTCTCCCGGCGCCGCCGGCGCGTGCATGCGGGCATAGTTTTCATCCAGCGATACGTTCGCTGTCTCGATGGTCAGGTTGCCGCCCTTTGGCATGGCATCGCGGGCATTCACCGCCAGGTTCATGATGACCTGCTCCACCTGCCCCGGGTCTGCCTTCACCATGCCCAGAGCGCTTCCCGGAATCATGACGAGGTCGATATCCTCGCCGATGAGGCGGGTCAGCATCTTCAGGTTGTCGGTGACAATGGCATTGAGATCCAGCACCTTCGGAGTCAGCATCTGCTTGCGGCTGAAAGCCAGGAGTTGGCGGGTGAGAGCTGTTGCCCGCTCGGCGGCCTTGGCAATTTCGAGCGCCGGTCCGCGTACCTTGGGATCAGGCCCAATCCGCTCCAGCAAGAACTCGCAATATCCCGAAATCACCATCAACAGGTTGTTGAAGTCGTGGGCAATGCCGCCCGCCAGCCTGCCCACCGCTTCCATCTTCTGCGAATGCCGAAGCTGTTCCTCCAGAGCGCGATGTTCGGTGACATCCTCGGCGAAAAGCTCAAACATCACGCACTTGTCTTCATCGCGAATGGCGCGGCCATAGAGGCGAACCGTGAGCGGCTGGTGATCCTGGCGAACCCAGTCCGCAAGCAACCCATTCAAACGTTGCGAGGAGCGGAAATAATCCGCCGCGGTGAACCACTGCTGGGCATCGGCGTAAAGGCTCGCCAGATTGCTGCCCACCAGATCGGAGGTGGACGAGTAACCCAGCATGCTGACCAGCGCAGGGTTAGCGCTGAGCAGAGTTCCGTTGGCGTCACAGCGAAAAATCCCGTACGGGGCATTGGTCACCAACGACCGGAAGTTCACCTCCGAGCGCCTCAGTCCCTCTTGCGCCGCCCGCAAGGCGGCGTTGAAGGAGCAGATCAGCAGCGCCACGAACACAAACAGGATGAGATGTATGATGGCCTTGCGGTATTCGGACGGGGAATGTCCCTCGCTCAAGGAAAAATAGGCGCTGACGGTGAGGGCAAACGAGGTGGCGACCAGTCCCGGTTTCCAGCCGCCATACCAGGCACTGACCATGATGGCGACCGCGAACACAACCAGGCGGCTCTCCACCAGGTCGGACAGCATCAGCGCCGGAATCAGCGCCAGCGTAATACTAAGGACCGCGACTCCATAGCGGAGAATTGGAGCCCGTGCCGGGGCAATGGAGCGCTTGCGGAGAAGGGGGAGCTTCACTCGCATGAGAACGACTCTAGTTCCAGAACGGGAACTCCGCGAGTTACGGGAGTTCATCCGGTTACTTCTGGATGGGCGCTGACCATGAGGACAACGGACCCACGACGGAGTGCGTGCTTTGAATGTACAACGTAGGCCGTTGTGGATTTCACCCGATATGTAATTTCCTCGGCGAAGAACCAATCCGTACACTAGCAGTGAGGTTCAGCACGCGACGATGAACATCGGACTCTTCGGCGGTACCTTCGATCCCATCCATCACGGCCATGTGGCGTTGGCGCTCGCCGCGCAGGAGCGCTTCGAGCTGGGCCGCATCCACTTCGTGCCGGCGAACGTTCCGCCGCACAAGCTGCGCCAGCCGCCCGCCCCGTTCCTTCACCGCTACGCCATGGTGGTTCTCGCCACCTCTTCCGGGAAGACTTTCTCTCCCTCTTTGTTGGAAGCGCCGGAAACGGTTCTTGACAATGGAACGACCGGCAAGAAAACCGCCCACGCCGCCGGCGCAAACTACAGCATCGACACAGTACGGCGTCTGAAGCAGAGTTTGCGTAAGGCCGATCGCGTATTTTTTCTCATCGGAATTGATGCCTTCAAACTCATCGCTACCTGGCATGAGGCCGAGGCGCTGTTCGGCGAATGCGAATTCATCGTGGCCAGCCGCCCCGGATATTCGCTGGCTGACGTGGCCAACGCCCTTCCCGAACGCCTTCGTCCCAAAGCTGCGGTCACCAAGCCATTCGCCAAACAGCCGGCCAAGGGCGATCTGGTTCTGCCCGGCGCAACCGTGCACCTGCTGGACGAGGTGCACAAAAACATCTCCGCCACGGCAATCCGCGAAGCAGTCGCAGCTAAACGTCCGCTCACAAAATTCGTAGACACTGCGGTAGCCGACTACATCAAGAAAATGGGTTTGTATCAGAAGTGAAGTGATGAGCGAGAAGTCGCCAGTGTGCCGTTACGTGCCCCAGCCGCGGAGCGGCCCAAGAATAGAGCCCACGGCGCGAGCCGTGGGTAACCGGAATAATCGACCGAGCCCCGCAAGGCGCGAAAGACCCCATCGCCCACTCACCGTTTACAATAGACTGATTCATGCTGGCCGACCCGCATGAGCCAACCTACTTCATGAAAAAGAATGATCTGAAGCGACAACTCTCCACCGCGGTCGCAGCGTGCCAGGAAAAAAAGGCCGAAGAACTGGTGATTCTCGAACTGGAAAAAGGTTCGGGGGCGTTCACCGACTATTTTGTAATCTGCACCGGAACCAATCCCCGGCAAATTCAGGCCATCTCGGATGAGGTAGACGAACGCCTCAAACAGGCCGGAGTGCTTCCCGCGCACACCGAGGGCTACAAGCAGGGCGAGTGGGTGCTGCTCGACTACGTGGACTTTGTGGTCCACGTGTTTTCCGAGAAGGCCCGCCACTTCTACGATCTGGAGCGCTTGTGGAAGTCGGCCAAGAAGCTGGAAATCTCCGCGCTCAACGCCCGCGCCAAAACCAAGCGTCCGCCAACTCGCCGCGCCACCAAACGCCCGGCCTAGAGCGCTTGACGATAGCGGCGTGACGACACGTCCCCGATTGTCATTGCGAAGCGACCGACGACACCCATCCGGTTGTAATTCCGAGGAGCAAAGCGACGAGGAATCTACTTCCCTGCAGGGTACGCAAAATTTCCTCTCCGTCCCTTCTCTGTGGTTAACTCTTCACCGTGAAGCTGACCATCGTCTGGATCGGCAAAACCAAAGAACCGGCCATCGAGTCCCTGACCGGCGAATATCTCAAGCGCCTGCGTCACTATGCGGAAGTCCAAGGTGTCGCTGTGAAAGACGAATCCGCGCTCCTGAAGCTATGTGCGCGCGACGCCCGCCCATCCAGACACACTCTGGTGCTGCTCGACTCTCGCGGCAAACAGCTGTCTTCAGAAGAATTCGCCCAGTGGATCGGAGACTACCAGGACCGCAATCCGTTGCCGCTGCTCTTCGCCGTCGGCCCGGCCAATGGTTTCACCGACGAGGCCAGAAAGGCCGCCGCCTTCACGCTCTCTCTAGGCCGCATGACGCTAGCTCACGAGTTAGCGCGCGTCGTGCTGCTCGAGCAACTCTACCGCGCCTTCACCATCCAGAAGGGGCACCCGTATCACCTGGGACACTGATCGATTTCTCTGGATGACAAACCAGCAGCCATGGCTGACGAGGTTACGCCAGTTACCACCCCATTCTATTTACCTCGTATAAAATCACCTTCTTGGCCTGGATTGGCCGATCCAGTCAGTCCCACAATGAGGAGTCGATGAGGATGCCCCGAAAGCTGTTGATCCTGTCGGTGGTCATCATTACGCTCCACGTTATCCAGGAAGTTTTTATCGGCACAAGTCCGCTCGGCTCCTTTCTGGCAAACAGTCTGCAGATTTTCACTGCTTGCATCGCTGGTCTCCTGTGTTTCAAA
>Ga0335078_10014280_pt1 | contig 11782 bp, 10 predicted proteins | sample Lox_Sample_32_FD_206711 | JGI IMG/M metagenome (GOLD analysis project Ga0335078, IMG submission 206711) | Soil microbial communities from Loxahatchee National Wildlife Refuge, Florida, United States - Lox_Sample_3.2 | ecosystem: Environmental > Terrestrial > Soil > Wetlands | place: USA...
AGGAAATGGCAGTGGAGGCGCTGACGCGAGGCATCATCAACAAAGTGATGCACACCCCGATTACGACCCTCAAGAGCGCCGCCAAGGAATCGGAAGCCACAACGGTCGTCGATGTGGTCAAGCGCCTCTTCAACCTGCAGATCAAGGGAAAAGAAGCCGCTACAAAAAAAGACGAAGTGGGGACTCGGCAATGAACCATATCCGCCGAACTCGAATCGGTTCGTCATGCGCCGTTTTCAATGCATGTCATCCTGAGCGAAGTCAGGCGGAGAGCGAAGCGATTCGCCTGACGCAGTCGAAGGACCCCATGTTCGCCGAAGGCACCTCGGGCAGAGCGGGGAGTTTTCGAGTCGTAGTGCGCTTCTTCAGCGAGCAAGGCCCAGAGCAACTCCCCAACGCAAGCCGCGAAGCGGCGGCACCTGAAAGCCCGGCACGGCAGTGCCGGGTGAGAACGGAGATGGGAACCGAGTCCCGAAGGGACGCCACCATCTCCGCCTCCACGAGAAAGCTATGAGCTCCAACGGCAAACCCGCCCGCCTTCGCATCGGCTCTCGCGGGTCGCAACTCGCCCTCTGGCAGGCGAACCACATCTCAGCCCTCCTCCGCGCCCGCGGGCACGAGGTCGAAATCGAAATCATCCACACCACCGGCGACAAAATCACTGACGTCGCGCTAGCCAAGGTCGGCACCAAGGGAATGTTCACGAAGGAGATTGAAGAAGCCCTGGCGGCAGGCAAAGTCGATCTCGCGGTTCACTCGCTGAAAGATCTCCCTACTGAACTCCCCGGAGGATTCGAAATCGCCGCCATCACGGAACGCCAGGACCCGCGCGACGCCTTCTGCTCTCGCAATTTTTCCAAAGTTGAAGATCTGCCAAAAGGCGCACGCGTCGGCACCTCCAGCCTGCGCCGACAAGCGCAACTCAAAGCCATTCGTCCCGATCTCGATATCCATCCGCTGCGCGGCAACGTCGATACGCGCCTGCGCAAACTCGAGCAAGGAGACTACGACGCCATCATCCTCGCTTCGGCGGGACTGAAGCGCCTGGGCAAGACCGAACTGATCAAGCAGATCATCCCCGCCGAAATCATGTGCCCCGCCGCCGGACAAGGCGCCTTAGGCATCGAAATTCGCGAAGGCGACGCGAAGACACGCGAGCTGCTGTCATTTCTGAATGACCCGAATGCCCGCGCCGCCACTACATGCGAGCGCGCCCTCCTCAACAGCCTCGGAGGAGGTTGCCAGGTTCCCATCGGCGCCTTCGCCGAAGTGCGCGACGGCAGACTGCATCTCGAATCGATCGTCGCTGATCCCGACGGCTCCAAACTCCTCCGCGACTCCCGCGATGGAGACGATCCCGAAAGGCTCGGCAACGAGGCCGGAGCATCACTGCTCGCCCGCGGTGGCGACGCCATCCTCGAAGCTGTCTATGGCCGCGGCTTGGCGGTCCCGCCACAACCGTAAGATTATCTGGATGACCCGAAACGTCCTCCTCAAGCTTCTCGGCGGCTCGCAGGCGCACGCGTTGCGCCGCGGCATCAACCTTTGGCCACCTTTCTTGGGCGCCGGAATCCGCGTCAAGCACATCGCACCCGACATGAAATCAATCGACGTGGAGATGAAGATCCGATGGTGGAATGCCAACTATGTCGGCACGCATTTCGGCGGATCGCTCTTTGCCATGACCGACGCTTTCTATATGCTCATGCTGATGGCAAATCTCGGGCGCGAGTACATCGTTTGGGACAAAGCCGCCAGCATTCGCTATCGCAAGCCGGGAAAGAGCACGGTCCGCGCCGAATTCCGCATCACTGACGCGCAACTCGACGACATCCGTGAGAAGCTGAAGACAGTCGAGAAGTACGAGCCGACATTCAGGATCGAAGTGAAAGACGAGCAGGGCGTGGTGATCGCCGAAGTCGAGAAGTTGTTGTACGTGCGTAAGAAGGAATCTGCTCCGATGTAACCAGACGCCGTGGTGCAACGGGCTGATTGAATTACCACAGAGGTCGCGGAGGAACACAAGGGACTCCCACTGTGAAAACTCTCTGGCCCTTGTGGTTGAAGTCGTACTCTGGACAGGAAGGACTTGCGTGTACATCCCTGAACATTTTCGCGTGCGTGACCACGCCGATGCCATCGCTTTCATGCGCGCGAACCCGTTTGTCATCCTGGTCTCCAACACTAGCGACGGCCCGTTTGCGACGCATCTTCCGGTGGTGATCCGCGAACACGAAAATCAACTCATCCTGCGCGGCCACGTCGCCAGGGCCAATCCGCACTGGCGTTATCTAGAGACCGATCAGAATTGCCTGACAATTTTCCACGGCCCGCACGCCTACATTTCGCCGAGCAACTACGCCACGCGCGAAGTTGTGCCGACGTGGAACTACGGAGCGGTTCACGCCTATGGCAAGGCGAGAACATTCCCTGCGCCCGAAGACTTGCTGAGCATTCTCCACGAACTGATTCCCACGTTCGAAGCCGCGTACGCTGAGCAGTGGGAGAGCCTGAGCCAGGCCTATCGCGAGCGCATGCTGAGCCACATCGTCGGATTCGAAATCGCCGTCACCAGGCTCGAAGCCAAGTTCAAACTAAGCCAGAACCGCACCAAGGAAGAGCAGCAAAACATCATCGAATCTCTGCGTGCGTCGGGGGACACGGCCGTCTCGGGCACCTCACAGCTGATGTGCGCGCAAGGCCTAGGCACAAAGAAAGAGGGCGTGTAATTGTGTGGCGCGGGCGCCACGCCCGCGAACGCTGACCATGAGCAAGCAAGCCAACTCAAGCCAACCATTGCAGGGAGTACGCGTCCTCGTAGGCCGAGCGCGCCATCAGGCAGGGGCACTCGCCGGCGAACTGCGCAAGCTGGGCGCGCAGGTGATCGAAATTCCCTTTATCGAAATCCGCAAACCGCGCTCCTTCAAGCTGCTGGATTCCGCACTGAAGAATCTCAGCGCCTACGACTGGCTGGTTCTCACCAGCGTCAACGGCGTCGAAGCCATGTGGGCGCGCCTCGCGCAGCTGAGAATCCCTCAACGCGCGTTGTCAGATCTCTCCATCGCCGCAATCGGACCCGCAACCAAGAAGGCCATCGAGCAACACGGCATAAAAGTCGATGTTATGCCCAAGGAATACGTCGCCGAATCCGTCGTGCGCAGCATGAGGGCAAAAGTGAAAGGCAAGCGCGTGCTGCTGGTCCGCGCCAAAGTCGCCCGCGACGTGATCCCCACCGAACTCCGCCAAGCCGGAGCGCATGTCGACGTGGTCGAAGCCTATGAAACGGTTGTGCCCCAAACGTCACGCCGTCGCCTGCAGGCCGCGCTGCGGAATCCCAAGCGGCGCCCGCACGTCATGACATTTACCAGCTCTTCGACGGTGAAGAACTTCGTCGAGTTGCTTGGACGCAAGCAGCTTCGATCGCTGGACGGTGTTCGCATGTCGTCCATTGGTCCGGTTACGTCGGCAACGCTGCGCGAGTTCAAACTGCCAGTCGATATCGCTGCCAAAGAATTCACCATTCCAGGGCTGGTCGCGGCCATCGTTGAGGCTTTTTACTCCAGTCCCAAAACCGGGGAGAAGTGAGTCACACATCCACTCGACACGAAGGACTTCAGCTTCCTGCTGCGGTTCTGCTTGACAACGTGCGCAGCATGTACAACGTCGGGGCGTTTTTTCGGGCGGCGGATGGAGTTGGGTTGCAGAAGCTGTGGCTTTGCGGGATTACGGCGCATCCTCCGAAAAAGGCCATTTCGAAGACTGCGTTGGGGGCCGAGGAGACCGTGGCATGGGAGCATGACTGGGATGGCCTCCGGGTAGCGCAAAAGCTGGAGGGCGAGGGATTTCAGATTGCCGCCATCGAGACCGGCCCCGATGCTCTAGACCTGTTTGAGTGGCAGCCGCGGCTTCCCGTCTGCGTGTTGTTTGGACACGAGGTCGATGGGCTGCGTCCGGAGCTGCTGGAGATGGCGGACGCCCATGTGCGCATCCCGATGTTGGGACAAAAGAAGTCGTTGAACGTCGCGACCGCCGGGGGGATTGTGATGTATGAGTTGCTCCGGAAGTGGCGGGTTTCTGGGATGAAGTCTGCGCTGTAAGATCGCGAAGTTGACGAGGCGCTGAAGCGCGGGGCTTAACACGGCGGTTCGCATCAGGCTGCGCGGTGGTTGCATTAACGCCCGCGGGTTGCATCGGCATATCAGGCGCGATATCCCGCAAGCCGCGAACTACTTCTTCTCTATCTTCGCGATCTTGTCCTTGGCAACCTGTTCGAGCCGCGCCTTGAACTGCGCGTCGTTCGAGTCGGCGGGGAGCAGATCCAGGCACTTCCGCTCGGCGGCCAGCGCGAGATCGTTCTTGCCCGCGGCGAGATAGCCATCGCTCAGGCTGTCTTCGGCATTTGCTGAGGCCGGATAGGCGGCGGTGTTCAACTTGAACAGGTCGCTGGCTTCCTCGTTCTTGCCCTCCTGCAGGCGGGCGTAGCCCAACAGGTTGATCGGAAACTCAGGAAAAACGTAGGCGTACGGATCGCGCTGGCGCGCTTCGTGAAAGATGGACGCGGCTTTGGCGGCGCCTCCCGGCTCGTTGATCAACATCCAAAAATCCCTGGCTGTGGTCTTGCGCGGCGTGACCTTCGCTTGCAAGTCGACGGGAGAGGTCACCAGCGTGTCGACCAGGAACGCAGTGATCTGATCGACCAACTCTGGGTGGGGACCGAAGATCTCGGTGCCGTGGCGGCCGTCTTTGAATCCGGAAAACTTCGTGCGCGGATTGCCGGAGAGGTCGCTGAACCAGCGCATCAATTTGATGGTCGCGGGATCGAATTCGTCGTCGTTGGCGGCTGCGGTGAAGATCGGGCGCTCCGGGTGCTGCACGATGTTGTTGATGCCTGCGAGGTTTGTGCCGCCTGCGAGCAGAACCAGCGCCTTCACATCGGGATGGCTTTCGAGCAGCCTCATTTCATTGTTGACGCCACAACTACCGCCGGCGAAGGCGATGCGCGTTTTGTCGACTCCGGGCTGAGCGACGAAGAAGTCATACACGGCCTCGAAGTCCGCCGGCCATTTGTCGTTCAACTGCTGCCTGACTTCCGGAGATCCGCCTTCGAAGCGCGGTCCTCCGCTCTCGCCGAATCCACGATTGTCGACCGTGAGAGCGTTGATGCCCTTCTCGCTGAGCTGTTTCGCGACCGGCTCCCAGGACTTTCGCGTGGTGTTGCACATGTGCAGCAACAACACGCCGGGACCCGGCTTTGATGCCGCGAAGAGAGTGGCGCGGAGTTTGGTGCCGTCGGGCGCGGAGATATCGACATCTTTCGGCGAGGGAGTCTGGGCAGAGGCGAAGCTAGCCAGCAGAATGAGAAACGATGCCAAGGTGGAACGAGACATGGGGATACACCTCAGATTCAGTCGGGCGTCCGCTTAAGATACTCCACCACCGAGGAGAAGACGAGTGTAACTGGGATTTTTCGACAAAAGGGCTACCGGCCCGTGGCCACCCTCGATCACCCGCAGACACTCAGAACGCTGTAAGAAGATGAGTTGGCATCCGGGGAGCGATAGTGGACCGAAGATTCCTTGTGGTGTCAGGCTTGCCCGGGAGTGGTAAATCCACGATTTCACGCAGACTCTCTCCCCTGTTAGCACTGCCCGTAATTGGCAAGGACGATATTCTCGACCGCTTATTCGATACCCGCGGCGTGGGAGATAAAGACTGGCGCAGTCTCCTTAGCCGCGAAAGCGACGGCCTGTTTCAGACCGAGGCCGAGCATTCGAGGGGGGCCATTTTGGTCTCTTTTTGGCACCAGCCGGGCATGCCAGCGGACTCGGGAACCCCGACCGATTGGCTACCCCAGTTGTCACCTCGCATTGTCAACCTGTATTGCGAGTGTCCAGTTGCGACTGCAGCTGCGCGCTTCACCCAGCGCCGCCGCCATCCTGGTCATCTGGACGAGTTCAAGTCCTACGACGAGACCCTGAGGGCGATACGCAAGGTGGCTGAGCTGAAACCGATTGAAATCGGCCAGCGAGTGTACTGCGACACTTCGTTCCATGCTGATGTGGTGCCCCTGGCCAAGAAGATTTCTGAGGCTTTTGGGATTAACAGTCTCAGGGTTCAATGAGTGATATAGGGATTTATCGCCAGTTGTGGTCGCCTAGGGACTTCCCGCCCACGGGTGTATCCCGAATCACTGACATAAAGTGATTGCTCGTGTGAAATGCACTGCAATGCTCGGCAGTCATATGTTGGCCTCACACGTTGCCTTACATCCTGCCTCAGTGGAGGGAAACTTGGTCGCGTCTATGCGCTCACTTGTGTTGCTCGCGGCTTGCGGCGTACTGGCAAGTCTCGCAGGCTGCGGAAGCAGCCAGTCGACGAAGCAACCGCCCCCGCCCCCGCCGTCCAAACGTCCTCGCCTACCTGCACCGCGTCGCAGAGGACCTCAACTATCAGATCGAGGTGCTGAAGAGTGATGGGACAACCGCCCCGGTCGGGCCGAGCAACAGTTACATCTCCGTCGTCCTTGCGCCCAGTGGTCAGCAGGTTTTGTTCTCTTACTACGGTGGCAGTAGTACGGGCTACCAGATCGCAACCATGAACGTGGACGGTTCGGGGATGACGACACTTGCGCCTGGGCTCTATCCGCAGTACACGCCCGACAGCAGCAAAATTGTGTACGAGCAGTCCGGCCTTTCCGTGATGAACGCCGATGGCAGCGACCAGACGGTCATTGCAAGCACGTATGGCGTAGAGTACTGTTTTCCCGCCACCAATGGTTCGATCATCGCCGTAGGAATGTACGGGACAGGCTCGCAAGGCCTGGCGACGATGAGTATGAATGGTTCCAATCCGCAAGTCATCGTCCCGACCATTTATGCCGCTTTCCCGTCTTTCAGCGCGAACGGCGGCACGATCATATTCAGTAACAGCGGCGGCAACGGCCAGAATATTTACTCTGTGAGTGCGAGTGGGGGGAACCTCACCCCGCTCACGTCCTCCCTGAATAGCTGGGATCCACTGGTGGTGGGCAACAAGATCTATTTCGACTATATCCCCCCGACCGTTCAGAACCCGACGACGGACAGCAATCAGATTTACAGCATGAACCTGGATGGAACGAACCTAACAGCTGTCACCAAGGATGCCCTCTACGACGGCTTCAAGACTTTCAATGGGAACTGTGGCAACCCATAGTATTCATGGGGAGTCTCGCCGGTGCCCAGAGCATAGCCGATTCGCACAACTGGCGATTACACTCAAAATCTCGGACACGTTCCGACCTACGTTACTGTGAGGCTGGAAGCACCGAAGCCTCAAGATCGCTCACTTGTAAATCAAATACTTCTCCCTTACCTTCTCGAACCTGTGCAGTTCCTCCATCCAGCCCTGAGCGATCCGGCGTGGGTCCTGGCCTGCGATCAACGCGTCGTAGGCGGCTTGATTCACCAGCAATCCCTGCATCTTCTCGATCTTGAAATCTGCGGGATAGAGTTTGTGCAGGGCCGCGGCTAGTTCGATGCCGAGTTCGAGAGCGTCGAAGCCGTTGCGGTCGGTGACGACGAAGTTCACTCCGTGGCATTCCTGGTTGCTGTAGTTGCTCGATGTCGGAGTGAAGCTGATGGGAACGAAGCGCACGCCGGCGATGCCGCGGGCGTTGAGGTACGCGGCCAGTTCCCTGCTCTTCATCCAGGGAGCGCCAAGCAGTTCAAAAGGAGAGTCAGTGCCGCGTCCGACCGACACATTTGTGCCCTCGATCAGGCCGACTCCGGGGTACAGAGCGGCCTCGGTGACGCTGCGCAGATTGGGAGACGGGTTCACCCAGTCGAGCCCGGTGGAATCGAACCAGTCGCCGCGCTGCCAGCCTTCCATGGGGATGACGGTGAGCTTGGCGTTGATGTTGCGCTCGGCGTTGAACATCTTGGCCAGTTCACCAATGGTCATGCCGTGGCGTACGGGAAGCGTCCAATAGTTGGTGAAGCTTTCTTTGCCTTCATCAGCCGGCGGGCCTTGCACGAACGATCCAGTGATCGGATCCGGACGGTCGAGGACGATCAATTCGACTCCGGCTTTGGCGGCTCCCTCAAGAAAGTATCCGAGAGTCGTCTCGTAGGTGTAGAAACGCACGCCCGCATCTTGAATATCGAAAACGACCGCGTCGAGAGTCTTGAGCACATCTTCCGGAGGACGGCGCGCCGTGTCAGTTCCGCCATACACGCTGTATACCGAAATGCCGGTAGCCGCGTCTTTGGAGTTGCCGACGTTGGTGGTGTCGAGCGTGCCGGTGACGCCGTGCTCGGGGCTGAAAATCGCGTCGAGCGAAATGCCCGGCGCTTTTGCCAGGACGTCGATGGTGCGAGTCCCGGAGGCGTCGAATCCCGTCTGGTTGGTGAGCAGGCCGATATGACGCTTGGCGTCTGGAGCTTGTCCGGGCGCCCTGAGGGCGTCGAACCCGTGATCTTCGAGCACGTCGATGCCCGTCTTGACCGTTCCATTGCGCGAGTTCATGCGGCGGGCCGCGCTGAGCGCCTCGTTGTATCCGGTAACGCTTTTTTGGCGGAGAGCCTCTTTTTCATCCGTGGTCAGATTCAAGGCTGCCGCCACTTCGGTGGCGACCTTAGAGCGCAGTCCAACGGCATTTCCCTTCCCGCGTGGATGCACGGCGTTGGTCAGCAGGATGATGTAAGTCCGGGTGGTTGGATCAATCCAGATCGATGTTCCCGTGAATCCCGTGTGCCCGTAGGAGCCGACCGGGAGCAGATCGCCGCGGTTGGAGGAAAAGGGCGAATCGATGTCCCAACCAAAGCCGCGCAGAACGGGCGCTGAGGGCGGTGTTTCGGGCTGGGTCATCTTTTCTACGGTCACCGAGGAAAGAATCGGACCACCGCCGTTCAGCAGGGCCTGAGTGAACTTGGCGAGATCGTCGCCGGTGGAAAACAGTCCGGCATGACCAGCAACACCACCCATGCGCCGCGCCGTGGGGTCGTGAACGACTCCGCGGAGCATCTTCTCGTTCTCGTCATACTGCGTGGGCGCGATTTTGAACCGCCAGGCGGCTGGAGGCACGAAGCGGGTGTGCGTCATTTTCAGCGGCACGAAGATGTGCTGCTGCGTGTAGGCATCGAGAGATTCGCCGGACACTTTTTCGACGAGCGCACCCAGCATGATGAAGTTGATATCACTGTAGACGAATCCAGAGCCGGGGGTGGTTTCGGGGGGCATCACGAAGGCGAGTTGGTAGGCGGTGTTCTTCCCTTCCCATGGTGTCGTAAGGTCGAGATCGGGCGCGAGTCCTGAATAGTGCGTCAATAATTGACGGATGGTGATGTCTTCCTTGCCGTTCTGGGCGAAATCCGGCAGATACTTGGCCAGGGGATCGTTCAGGCGAACTTTGCCTTGCTCGACCAGTTGCATGACCGCGGTGGTCGTGGCGACGACCTTGGTCAGCGAAGCGAGGTCGAAGATCGTCTCGAGAGTCATCGGCTCGCGATGCGGTTCGAGAGCTCGGTTGCCGTAGGCTTTGCGGTAGATGACCGAGCCGTTGTGACCAACGACTAAGACCGCCCCGGGGACATTCCCGTCGGCAATCGCCTGTCCGATGATGGAATCGACCGCGCCCAGGCGCACGGGATTTGTAGTCGCAGACGATTCACGGGATCGCGATGCGGCAGGGACTGCGGGCGCAGATTGTCCGACAGAACTTCCGGCGGCGATTGCGGTGACCGTACCGAGCCACACGCAAGCTAGAGCGCAGTGAGAGGCGATTTGTTTTGCCAAGGAATTCGACCCTTTGTGGATGATGTTCTGACTCTACACAACCGGGCCGACTGGCTCAACAGGCGAAGGTAATGAATGATGGACGCGGGAATCTGTGAGTCTTGAGTTACTTTACGCTGAGATACGCCTCTGCTATAACGCGCAGAGACCACTATTACGGACGAGTGCACAATCGACAGCCGGGCTCCAACTCTAGTCGCTGCGTTCGACCGTCAGGATGAGACCTTCGCATCGGCATTTTCTGTTCTTAGCGAGGCCATCTCGGTGCGCACGTTTCCGTGCGCGTCCATCGCAGTGACGCGCGCAGGCCAGCTCCTGGCTCTGAAGTCGCTTGGAAGTTTCGTTTACCGGCAAGGCGCGCGTGGGGATCGGAGTTTGGAGAATCGTGAGATCACTCCAGGCACACTCTTTGATCTCGCCTCTCTGACCAAGCCAGTAGCTACCACCACAATGGCCATGATCCTTCATGAGCGCGGGTTGCTGGAACTGGACGCGCCCGTAATCGGGACCATCCCTGAGTTTCTGGTGGATTCGTGTGGTGAGGTTGACGCTCGGCGAAGAGAGGTGACGTTCCGCCAGTTGCTGGCGCATTCTTCTGGGCTGCCGGCGTATGAGAAGCTGTTTCTCATAGCGCATTCGCGCGAAGAGCTTCTGCGCGCCGCGTTTATCATGCCTCTGTCGGCCGATCCCGGGACGCGCGCGGAGTACAGCGATATCGGGTTCATCATTCTCGGGGCAGCTCTGGAGCGGATCGCAGACGAGACGTTGGACATCTTCTGCCAGCGGGAGGTCTTTGGGCCGCTGCAGATGGCACACACTACGTTCAATCCGCCCCCAGACGCACGAGGGCGAATTCCGCCAACGGCGGATGAGCGGACTTTTCGCAAACGGATCATTCAGGGCGAGGTTCAGGATGAAAATGCCAGCATTCTCGGCGGCGTTGCTGGCCATGCCGGCTTGTTCTCGACCGCAGAAGATCTGGCGCGTTTTGCGCACATGATGCTCAGCGGAGGCTCGCCGATCGTTCGGGCCGAAACTGTCGCGCTCTTCACGCGCCGCGAACCCGTGCCCGCCGGAACTTCGCGCGCCCTCGGATGGGATACTCCATCTTCTCCGTCGCAATCCGGCAACTATTTCGGATCGCGATCGTACGGACATCTCGGTTACACCGGGACATCGCTCTGGATCGATCCTGATCGGGAGCTTTCGGTCACTTTGCTGACCAACCGAACCTGGCCCGATTGCGCGAATCAGGCGATCAAGCAGGTGCGGCCGAGGTTCCACGATGCGGTGGTGGAAGCCATCGAGCATGTCAAATGAACGCGTCGGGCCGGGGTTATAGGCAGACGCAAGCATTGAAGTTATCATCGGCATTCGAATTCGAAAGAGGAATGTAAGTCCACACCGAAAGGCTTGTCACTTTGACCCGGACCCGCACGACGAAATCTGATTTGCGCCAACTGCCGACTGAACAGATCCTGCACACAGCATCCGATCTCGACCGGATGTCTTCGCTTGAAATCGTGCGGCTGATGAACGATGAAGATGCCACGGTTGCTGCTGCCGTGCGCCGGGCTTTGCCGCAAATTGCGCGCGCGGTCGATGTGGTTGCAGACGGCCTGAGGCATGGCGGACGCCTGATCTACGTCGGAGCCGGAACCAGCGGGCGGCTGGGAGCGCTGGATGCTTCCGAGATTCCGCCGACGTTCAATACAAGTCCGCGCACCGTGCAGTACGTCATGGCCGGAGGACCCAGGGCGCTGGGCGCTTCTACGGAAGCCAGCGAGGACGATAACGCGCTTGCTGTCGCCGAGATGAAGAAACGCAAGCCTGGAAAGCACGACATCGTTCTCGGCATCGCGACGAGCGGGCGCACTCCGTTTACGATTGCCGCTGCCGAATACGCGCGCGGCCGTGGTGCCCACACGATCGCGCTCACCTGTAACCGCAACTCGCCACTGGAACGTGTCTGCGATTTCGCGATCGTCACGGAAGTTGGGGCGGAGGT
>Ga0335078_10014281_pt1 | contig 11782 bp, 11 predicted proteins | sample Lox_Sample_32_FD_206711 | JGI IMG/M metagenome (GOLD analysis project Ga0335078, IMG submission 206711) | Soil microbial communities from Loxahatchee National Wildlife Refuge, Florida, United States - Lox_Sample_3.2 | ecosystem: Environmental > Terrestrial > Soil > Wetlands | place: USA...
TGCCGGTCCTGTTCGGGCTGATGGGCTTCGCGCTCGATCTGGGACGCCTCTATCTGATCAAGGGCGAGTTGAACCAGGCCGCCAACGCGATGGCTTTGGCCGCCGCGGGGCAACTCATCGGCACCGACGCTTCGCTCGGCAACGCCACGAACGCCGCCAGCCAGTCGCTCGACAACACCAACGGCCTCGCCAACAAGTACAATTTCGGCTCGATCATCATCGGCCAATCGAGCGGCATCCTCAACAGCACGGTGAATGCGCCGGCCTATTTCGACACTCTGGCCGACGCGCTTTCCGCCAGCGGCACCCAGGCATCCGGCGAAACCGCCCGCTATGCCCAGATCACCCTGCTCGCCGATGCGCCTCTGCTCTGGTGGAGTTTTCTGCCGGGCGGCCAGACGCGCAAGACCAGCGTGGGCGCCATCGCCACCGCGGGCGTCAGCGCGCCTCTGTGTACCGCGTGCCAGATCGCGCCGTTCGCCGTGGCGGCATTCGATGCGTCGGATACCGTGAACTTCGGATTCGGCGACCCCACCGCCGGAACCTTATATACTTTTTATTCTTCCTGCACCGGAACGCCGCTGCCCGCCTCGCTCGCGGGTACGCTGGTGCCGTATATCCTTCTGAACCGCTACGACCCGGCCAACGCCACGCTGGATGAGACCGACCAGGCCTATGTGGATGGCGCAAGCGGCCTGGTGCAATCCACCGATCCCAATCCTACCGGCTCGCCAGTGCCGGCCGGCTGCGTCGGCATCAATGACGCGATGGAAACCGTGTGGGCGTCGGCCATCCCGGCGGCGTGCGGCGCCGTGTTGCCGCCCGCCACCGTCGTGGATGCGTTGTGCGGCCTGTACTCGCGGTTCGACAACGTCAACCCCGCTTCGGTCTGCAATACGGACGTCACCAACTTTTCCGCTGTCTCCGAGCCATTCCTGCCGGACAGCGATATCTCCACCGGCGAAGGCAGCCTCTATACGTCCTATGTGGGCGACGGCCGGCGTATCATCACGGTCCCGGTGGTAAACGCGCTGGCGACCAACACCAGCACCACGATGACCGTGCTGGGGTTCCTCCAGTTCTTCCTGGAGCCGAATCCCGACGGCACCTTCTTCACCGCCGCCGATCCCAACGGGCGATTCGTCGCGATGTATATCGGAACGCCTGCGCCGGTGAATCAGGGTTGGGTGGACGACCGGTTTTCGCTAGGCTGCCCGGCGCCCGTGGCCACCGGTCCCGGAAAGGTGGTGCTGCACCAATGAGGCGTCAATCGGGCGGCAGCGTGACCCTGGAAACTGCCATCTTCCTGCCGGTGATGATGTTGCTGATCGTGGGGATGGTTCAGTTCGGCACCATCACCTACACCTATTACGCGCTTCGCAACACCGTCTACACGGCGGCGCGCTATCTGGCCGTGCAACGCAACACCAACTTCTGCGATTCGGACGATCCCAACATCACCGCCGCCCTCAATCTCGCGGTCACCGGCACCACCGACGGCACCGGCGCGCCGCTGATTTCCAACCTGACGCCTGGGATGCTGCAAGTTAGTACCGAGTGCATCGTCAATGGCGCGGTGGGCGTGTGCGATACCAGCGGCTGCGGCGTCAGCCCAAGCCTCGCCGCGCGCCCGGATTACGTCGCGGTGACCATCCCCAACGGTTACCTGGTAACGCCGCGGCTTCCGTTCACCACGCTCAATCCGATTCTGCTTTCGCCCAGCGCGCTGGTGCCTTTTGGAGGGACCAATTGACTCGCCACACGGGCAGCACGCTCGCGACTCGCTGTTCCGCCGCGCGCAGGCGGAGCGGACAAACCGCAGTGGAATTCTCGCTGCTCTTCGCCGGCGTGATCCTGCCGCTTACCTTCATGACCATTTTCGTCGCCGAGATGCTGTGGATCTGGCACAGCGTGGAAGATTTTACGCGCGACGGCGCGCGCTATGCCGCCACGCACTGCTGGATGGCCGATACCAGTAACGTGCTCGGCTACATGCAAAGCAACGTGCCGGCCATGATCGACCAGCAGCAGTTCCAGGCCGGCGGCGCGGCCAACATCCAGGTGCTCTACTACGGGCAGGACCCGATCGCCGGTTCGCTTTCGCCCTTCTCCGGCTGCGGGTCCGACTGCAGCGCCACGTGCATTCCGGATGTGGTCACCGTGAGCATCGCCAACTATCAGTTCACGCGCTTCTCGGCGTACTTCAAGCTGCCGCCCGTCACCATTCCTCCGTTCACCGCGCAGCTTCCCATGGAAAGCGCCGGATGCGATATCACCGGGACTTGCCTGCCATGACCAAATACCACCGCTACCTCCATGCCTAATATTTCGCTACTGGTCGCCTCGAGCGACGAACATTTCCGCGAAATGGTGCGCGATAACCTGGCCAATATTCCTAACGCCAAAATTGCGGCCGAGTATCAGGAGGTGGCCGCCAACCTGTATATTCGCGTGCTCCAGGACCTGGAGCGCAATCCCACCGCGGGCCTGATCGTCGATATTTCGGGCGATCCCGAAGGCGCCATCAAATCCGTGGAAAAAGTGAAACAGGCGGCGCCCGATCTGTTTGTGATCGTCAGCAATTTCCACGCCGATGGCGAAACCGTGATCGCCTGCATGCGCGCGGGCGCCAACGAATTCCTGCTCCAGCCGCTCAAGCGCACCGAGTTCCGGGACGCCATGGCGCGGGTCGAACGCGCTCCTCACCGCGGCGCCGGCGGTCAAAGTAAGCTGGGCCGCATCTACACCTTCATTGGCACCAAGGGCGGCGTGGGCGCCACTACACTGGCGGTGAACTTCGCCGCCGTTCTGGCGCAGCGCAAGCACTCCACGGTTCTGATCGACCTCGATTGGACCGGCAACGACGCGGCTATGCAACTGGGCGCCGCACCGCAATACACCCTTATGGAAGTGGCGGAGAACCTGGACCGCATGGACCAGGCCCTGTTCGAAGGCTTCGTCACGCGCGATCCGCTGGGCTTTTACCTGGTCGGCCCTCCCGACGCGCTCGAACAGCCGGCGCACTTCAGCGACCACATGTTCCGCGAGTTCGCCACCTTTCTGGTGGAAAAATACGACGCCGTGGTGGTGGATGGCGGCCGCGCCGTTTCGAACGAAACGGTTCTGGCCGCGGCGCAGGTTTCCGCTTCCGTATTCCTGGTGCTGGATCAGGAATTTCCTTCCATCCGTAATGCGCAGCGCTACATCACCTTCCTTATGCGCATGGGATTCAACCAGGACCAAATTCGCGTCGTGGTCAACCGCTACACCCGCAAGGTGACCGCTCACATGGCCACTCTGGAGCAGGTCCAGCAGACCCTCAACCAGCCGGTGTTTTACGGGATACCGCCTTCGCCCGCGGTGCTGGCTTCCATCAGCAGGGCCCGCCCGTTCGTCGCCAATCGCGCGGAAGCCGGCGATCTGGACCGAGTGTTCCGCGCCTTCGTGGATAAGGCCGCCGGTCGGAAGAAAGGCGAAGCCGCCGGCAAGTCCGCTGCCGCCGAAGTCTTGGAAGGAGAGGCTTGAATGAAAGCAATCGCCCCGTTTTGCACAGGAGGATTCGTTGAGTAGCCGTCCCCTGGTCCGGCCCGGTTCGGGCGCCGACCGCTGGTTCGAAATCAAGAGCCTGGTTCACCGCAAGCTGCTCGATTCACTCACCGCCGAGCAGCTCAAGAACCTGAACAAAGAGAGCGTCCGCGGGCAAATCGGCGTGGTGGTGGAAAAGCTCATTCTCGACGAATCGCTGCCCATGACCATGGGCGAGCGCGAAAAGCTGGTGGAGGAGATCCTGGACGAGGTGTTCGGCCTGGGACCGCTCGAACCACTGCTGAAGGATTCCTCTATCAGCGACATCATGGTCAACGGCTTCGACAACGTCTACATCGAGCGCGCCGGCCGCGTCATCGAAACCAACGTGCGCTTCAAGGATCAGGCCCACGTGCGCATGATCATCGAGCGCATCGTCTCCGCCGTGGGCCGCCGCATCGACGATTCTTCGCCCATCGTGGATGCGCGCCTGCTGGATGGTTCGCGCGTCTGCGCGGTGATCCCGCCGCTGTCTTTGCTCGGCCCGGTGATGTCCATCCGCCGCTACGGCAAAAAGGTGCTCTCTACCGAAGACCTGCTGAAGAACGAAACCTTTACCACAGGCATGCTGGATTTCCTGAGCGGCTGCGTGGAGGCGCGGCTGAATATCGTCATCTCGGGCGGTTCGGGCGCCGGCAAGACCACCATTCTGAATACCCTTTCGCGCTTCATTCCCGAAGAAGAGCGCATTGTCACCATCGAGGATACGGCCGAGCTGCAGTTGCAGCAGAGCCACGTGGTGCGTCTCGAAACCCGCCCGCCTAACATCGAAGGCGCGGGCGCCATCACCCAGCGCGATCTGGTGATCAACACCCTGCGTATGCGGCCCGACCGCATCATCGTCGGCGAATCGCGCGGCGCCGAAGCGCTCGATATGCTGCAAGCCATGAATACCGGCCACGATGGCTCGATGACCACGGTCCACGCCAACGCTCCGCGAGACGCTTTCTCGCGGCTCGAAACCATGGTGATGATGGCCAGCCAGCACGTACCCGATAAGGTCATCCGCCAGCAACTCGCCAGCGCCATCAACATCGTGGTGCACTGCACGCGCTTGAGCGACGGCACCCGCAAAATCACCGGCATCGCCGAAGTGGTGGGGATCGCCCACGACCAGGTCGAGATGCAGGACCTCTTCGAGTTCGAGCGCAGCGGTATCAGCCAGCGTGGCAAGGTGCTCGGGCGTTTCCGCGCCAACGGTGTCCACCCCATGTGCCTGGAGCGGTTGAGGGCTTACGGCATCCACATCTCTCCATCGATCTTCGAAGAGGAGCGGGAGGTGAAAGAAAAATGAGCGCAAGCCTGCACGAGGGTCTTGTATGTTCTTTCTAGCCGCCGGCCTCATTTTCACGGTTGCGATGTTCGCGGCGGCCTATTATGTCTTCACCGTCCCCGAGCAGCAGGCTGCCCAGGTCTTCGCCGGACGGCTGCGCGACCTTCGGGCCAACGTCCGCGGCCGCACCCGTAGCGCGCCCGAACTGCTGCGCCGAGAACATCGCGGCACGTTTGCGTTTCTGGGTGACCTGGTCACCTGGGTCGGCCTGCTGCGACGCCTGCAGGAAATCATCGATCAGGCCAACCTGAAGTACCGCGCGGCCGATGTCTTCGGCTTCAGCCTCCTGCTGGCGGCGGCTGCCTTCGTGGTCTTCGGCGTGGCCGGCGGCGCGTTTCTGTTTCTGCGGCTGCTCATCGGCCTGGCGGTCGGCGCGGTGCCCATTTTTTACATCACCCGCGTGCGGCGTCGGCGCCTGCACAAATTCGAAGAGCAGTTGCCCGACGCCATCGACCTCTTCACCCGCACCATGCGGGCCGGCCACAACATCCACAGCGGTCTCGAAACCATCGCCAGGGAAACCGCCGATCCGGTTCGCATGGAATTCAAGAAGCTGATGGAGGAGTTGGCCTTGGGATCGCAGGTGGAACCGGCTCTGCACGAACTCGGCAAGCGCGTTCCGCTGCTCGATCTGAAGTTTTTCATCACCGCCCTGATCCTGCAGCGCCAGACCGGCGCCAACATGGTGTCCGTCCTGGAGAACCTCTCCACGCTGGTCCGCGAACGTCTCAACATGGCGGCGCGGTTGCGGGCGCACACCGCGCAGCAGCGTTTCTCGGCGGGCCTGCTGTGCCTGCTCCCCTTGGTGGTCGGCCTGGGATTTTATGTTCTGAAACCGGGATATGTGCGTCTGCTGTGGACCGATCCGACCGGCAGCAGGTTTTTTACGTACGCCATCATCTCCGAAATTATTGGAATCCTGATCATCCGCAGGATTGCCAACATCCGCGTATGAGCCGCGCATGCTGACCAATCTCTTCTTTTTCCTGATTGCCGGCGCTACCTTGAGCCTGCTGCTGTGGAGCGGCATCGAACTCTTCCGCAGCCAGGAAGACCCGCTGGATGCCCGCCTGGAGGAGTTGCAATCACATGCCATGGTGGCGTCGAAAGGCGCCGTGCGGCGCAAGAACACCGGCCGTGGCCTCGATCGCGTCCTGTTCCTGGCGGCCTTGTTTCCCGGCGGAGACGATTGGGTTCACGGCAGCGAAAAGCTGCTCAACCGCGCGGGCATCCGCCGCAAAAACGCCACCTCGATCTACGTCATCGTCACCATCCTGTTCACCCTCTCGCTGGTGGGCGGCCTGCTCTATCTGCAGCGCAACAATCCGGCCAGTTCGCTGTTGGGCGGCCTGGTGGCGGCGCTGCTTTTGGGATTCCTGCTGCCCAAGATAGTCCTCGAGCGTCTCGTCAAGCGCTACCGCCGCAAGCTCCAGGAAGCCCTTCCCGATACGGTGGACCTGCTCGGCATCACGCTCGGCACGGGACTGGCGCTCGATCAGGCCATGATGCGCGTCAGCGAGGAGATGGAATACATCTACCCTCACCTGGCCGCCGAATTTGCCACCGTGGTGATGCAGGTGCGCGCCGGCCAGGAGCGCACCGTGGCCTTCCAGCAGTTAGTGCGCCGTACGGGGGTGGAAGATATCAAGTCGCTCGCCGCCATGATCGTACAGAGCGAAAAGTTCGGCACCAGCCTCGCGCAGGCTTTGAAGGTTTACGCCGACGCCCTGCGCATGCGCCGCCGCCTGCGCGCCGAAGCGGCCGTCGGCAAAGCCGGCATCAAGATGCTCTTCCCCATCGTGGTATTCATTTTGCCGGTTCTCTTCGTAATCACCCTGGTGCCGGGGATGCTAAACGTCCTCCAGGATTTGAAAACTTTGACTGGGCGGTAGAGCTGCGCGGGCAGCAGCGGACATCCCCGGCTGCCGGTGTTAGAATTTCACCAGGATAGCTGCCGAAGCATACGATCCATCCGTTGATAAACCAGGGATCGGCTTTCAAGTGATGCGTGGGAAAGATCTTCCGGCCCGAGCTGCGCCGGGAGCATGCCTCCGGTGCCCCGGCGTGTAACCTCGGCACGAGGCACGGCCAGCTTACGCTCGCGAGCGACGTAATCCAGTTCTTCTAGCTCTGAAGGCCGGCTGCTCCAGCCGCGGCTACGCGTGCCGAAGCTTGCGCCGGCCGGCTTTACTCGAAACTCTTCATGGGCGTCTACGCGTGTTTCTCGCGGGCGCGGATATGCGGCCGATGAACCACCAGCCCGCCGGCGCCCCACAGCAGCAGGAACGTCAGCACGAATCCGAACGCCAGGTCGGCCGTCGGACTCTTCCACTCCGGAGGCGTCGGGACGAAGCCGAGCGCCACTGCGGCGGCAATCGCTAACACGTGCCAATACCAGCCCTTGGAACCGAAGCGGTACAGGAGGTAAAGAGGAACGCCGATCGCCACGAGGTAAACCAGGATAGCCAGCATGGTAAACATGAATAGCCTCCTGACCCGTATTGTAGGTCCAGGCACGCATCCTGGCGTAATCCCGAACCGGACCGTACCGGTACTGATTTCGCCGCGCTGCCGCCCCGGGCTGCTTTGAGGACATAGCCAACCTCTACAAGATTGCTATAATCCAGCGATAACTCATTCCACCGCCCGGAGAGTGCGCCATAATGCCGGATTCCAAAGCCCTGCAAGGCACCTGGACGATTGTATCGATGGAGATCGATGGGCAGAGAATCGGTGATCCCGCCTCTGCCCAGGTGATTGTCAAACGAGATCGCTTTACCACCAGCTCTATGGGCGCCGTTTACGAGGGCCGGCTGGAGCTGGATGCCGCCGCGAGTCCCAAACAGTTCAACCTCGTCTTCACCAAAGGCCCGGAAAAGGGCAACATCAATCGCGGCATCTACGAACTCTCGGGCGACACCTGGCGCATCTGCCTGAACACCACCGGCGGCGACCGTCCCACCGCCTTTGCTACCGCCTCCGGCAGCGGGCTGGCGCTCGAAACTCTCCAGCGCGGCGCCGCCGCGAAGATCCGCGACGGGCGGGCCAAAGCAGCGAAAACCGGCGACGAGCGGGCCAAAGCAGCGAAGACCGGCGACGGGCGGGCCAAAACAGCCGCTTCAGCCGTCCCCGCCCCCGAAGGCGAACCCGCGCCAGAATTAGCCGGTGATTGGTGCATGGGATCGTGCATCATCGATGGCCGGCCGCTCGAAACCGAGTTCCTGGGCTTCGGCAAACGGAAGGCAACCGCCACGGAAGTCACCGTGACAATGGGACCGCAGGTGATGGTCAGCGCCGCCTATCGGGTGGACCGCTCCGCCACTCCCTGCCACATGAACTACGTCCTAGCGCACGGTCCCAACCGCGGCAAAGTCCAGCACGGCATCTACCGTCTCGAAGATGGCAAGCTGACCACCTGTTTCGCTCCGACCGGACAGGAACGGCCGGCCGAGTTCAGCTCCTCGGCGGGGGACGGCCGCACGCTCACCGTCTGGCAAACGGACGCGAATTGATCGGAGACAGACAGCAGGGGCGTGCGGAGAGAATACACGCCCCTACGTCCGGGGCAGTAGGAAGGTTGTTGGAAGGGGGACTCACCCAGGAGCCGGGCGGCAATCCCTCCGATGATGCCGCCTGCATCTTAGTGCAGGGTGGGGCCAATTCGTTTCATTCCTCCGAGGAATTCTTGCCTGGCCATCGCCCGCCGCCTGAGCCGGCCCCGCCGCGCGCATATCGCGACGCTGTCCATCACCGGACCACGTCCGAAACCATCCGGCGGCGCAAGTCCCAATGGCTGGTAGAATAGGCAAGAGCGGTGAAACTCGTGCTTCGCCTATCCATAGCGCTTTCGTTCTGCGGCCTCCTGTGGTGGGTCGCTTCCGCCGCGCAACAGCCGCCGCAATCGCCCGCGGCCGCGCAAACGCCAACCTCCCTGCCAGCCTCCAAGCCCGGGGAGACCGTTCCCACCTTCCGTGGTCAGGCCACCGAGGTCATCGTGCCGGTGACCGTCACTGACGACAAAGGCAAATTCCTCTCCAACCTGGAAGCTAAGGATTTCGAGATCCTCGACGAAGGCCGGCCGCAGCGCATCAAGTTCTTCAGTCACGACCAGCGCCAGCCCATCGTGGTGGGCTTCCTCATCGACCAGAGCAACAGCATGCGCATCCACTGGAACCATTATCAGGATGCCATTCTGGAACTGGTCTGGAATCTCCTCCCCGGCGACCCCCGCTACCGGGGCTACCTCATCTCCTACTCCAACGAGGCGGAGCTGCTCGTCAATACCACCCAGAACTCCGAACCGATCGCCGAAAAGATCCGCAAGATGAAGCCGGGCGGTGGCGCCGCTCTGTACGACGCTATTTACAAGGCCTGCACCAACCGCCAGTTGGTCAACGGCGAGCCGTACGAACCGCGCCGCGTGATCATTATCGTGGGCGATGGCCACAACAGCGCCGGCAATAAAAGTCTGGACGAGGTTCTCGAAATTGCCCAGCGCAACCTGGTCACCATCTACGGGATGAGCACCCAGGCTTTTGGCTTCGACAACGAGGATCAATCGGTACTGGAACGCCTGGCTACCGAAACTGGCGGCCACGTGGAATATCCGCTCAATAATCCCTACAAGGATGTTTCCGGATACCTCTCGAACCCCCAGGATGCCGGTAACTACGCCATTACCGTAGGCACCGGTGGGTACGCCGCGGCTATTTCCAAGGGCATCATCGATGCCGTGGCCGGAATTTCCGGAGAAATTACTACCCAGTACATTCTGCGCTACGTCCCGGATATCGAGACCGACGTTAAACCGAAGGTGTTCCGCCACATCGAAGTAAAAGTGCCGATGCTGCCCACGGTCAAAATTCATGCCCGCCTCGGGTATTACCCCAACCCTGTCCCGGGCAGCACTCCTACCACCGGCGGCCAATAGTTTTCGTTTTTGCCGCCGATAAGGGGAACAGGTACGATAGATACACGACGACCAGCATGTCGGCCGTGATCCCCATCTCCGGACGCCGCCAGGCGTCTTACGCGATTCTGGAAGCGGCGCTGCCCGGCCACGCTCCGGAAAGCATCGGTGTGCTCCTGATCGATCCCGCGGCCGATCGCGGCTGGGTTCGCCTGCGCCCCACGTTCGACGATATGGCCGATCCCGAAGACGCCGAGGTACTGGAAGCTCTTGGACCGCACATCGCCCGCTGCCTGGAGGAATCGGGCGCCGAAGCCTACCTACAATCCCTCGAAGATTCGCTCTCCAACGTCCTGCGCATCGGCGAGCGTCGCGAAATCCAGGTGGATGCCTTCTCCCGGGTGCTTGACCGCCTCTATTCCCAGCACGTCGCGCCTCTCGAAGTGCGCCCTTACGAAACCCACCTGCCCCTCTACAGCCTGCGCGCCGCGGCCGGCGGCTTGGGCCAGGAGATGCCCTCCGAGCCCGAAGATTGGGTGCGTGCCCCGGAAGGCCTGCGCCTCGGACGCGATCTCTTTGTCGCCCACGTGGTCGGCCGCTCCATGGAGCCGCGCATTCCCGATGGCAGCCTGAACCTCTTCCGTTTCCATCCCGTAGGCTCGCGCCAGAACAAGATTCTGCTCATCCAGCGCTTCGGCGCGGTGGACGAAACCGCCCGCTACACGGTCAAGAAGTACACCAGCGTGAAGGTTCCCCTCGGCCAGGGGTTTGAGGACGAGGCCCAGTGGCGCCACGAGCGCATCCGGTTGGAGCCGCTCAATCCCGAGTTCGAAGCCTGGGATGCCGGTCCCGAGGATTTCGCCGTGGTCGCCGAATGGCTGCGCGTCATCGAGTGAAGAACCCGCGCGCCGCCTCGTCCTCCGTCGCCGCGCTTCTACTGGCCTGGTATGCCCGCGGCCATCGCGACCTGCCCTGGCGCGGCACCTGCGATCCCTACCGCATCTGGATTTCCGAAATTATGCTCCAGCAAACCCGCGCGCAGGCGGTGATCCCCTACTACCAGCGTTTTCTCGATCGCTTCCCCACCGTCGAAGCCCTGGCGGCCGCGGCCGAAGAGGAAGTGCTCACGCTCTGGAGCGGCCTGGGCTATTATTCCCGCGCCCGCAACCTGCTGCGCGCCGCCCGCTCCATCGTCGCCGCGGGGGCTTTTCCTTCCACCTGCTCCGCTCTCCGAGAGTTGCCCGGCATCGGCGATTACACCGCCGCCGCCATTGCCAGTATCGCCTTCGAGGAACCCTGTGCCGTGCTGGATGGCAACGTCCTGCGGGTCGTCGCGCGCGTCGAAAACGATCCCTCCGATATCGGCTCCCCGCGCATCCGCGAGCGCTTTCGTTCGGTCGCCGAAGCGTGGCTCGATCCGCAACACCCCGGCGCCTTCAACCAGGCGCTCATGGAACTGGGCGCCACCGTCTGCCTGCCGCGCAACCCGCTCTGCCTGCTCTGTCCCCTGGTTTCCTGCTGCCGCGCGCGCGAGTACGGCACCGTCCTCCAGCTTCCCGTAAAGCGCCGGAGAACCGAACCGGTAGCGCTGGAGGAGGTGCTGTTCATCGTCCGTAGCCGCCGCGGTGTCCTGCTGCGCCGCCGCGACCCGGATGCCCGCCGCATGGCTGGCTTCTGGGACCTCCCTTCGCCTCGGGACCTTCCCTCGGCCCGCGCGGGCCGAACGCTCGGCGCCTTCCGCCACACCATCACCCACCACCATTTCACTTTCATCGTGAACGAGGCCCAAGCCCGCCCGCGCACCGCCTCCGGCCCGTTGCGCTGGTTTCACCCGTCGGAGTGCCTCGAAATTCCTCTTAGCACCACCGCGCGCAAGGGACTGAAGTTGGCGAGGGTGCTGGCATAGATTGGACCGCGGCGAGCGCCGGGGTGCCCAACCGAGCCGCACGGCTAAT
>Ga0335078_10014282_pt1 | contig 11781 bp, 12 predicted proteins | sample Lox_Sample_32_FD_206711 | JGI IMG/M metagenome (GOLD analysis project Ga0335078, IMG submission 206711) | Soil microbial communities from Loxahatchee National Wildlife Refuge, Florida, United States - Lox_Sample_3.2 | ecosystem: Environmental > Terrestrial > Soil > Wetlands | place: USA...
TGCGTACATATGTAGCAGCACACGAACCCAGCATGAAAATGTCCTTTTTGACAAGTTAGGTTTTGATGATATGATTATTCGGGGGGAAAGAAGCCATGAAGGAAACATTGAGAGTCCTTGCGATGGTGATCCCGTTGAGCATTGGGACCGCTGGACTCGCTCAAGGGCAGACGGCAAGTTCCACCACCTCCACCAACACTACGCGCGACCCAGTTGCCGATGCTGCGCGCAAAGCTAGGGCTGAACGAGCTAAAGAAAGTCAAAAACCTGTGAAAGTGTTCACCAACGATAGCGTGCCCACCGCCTGGGGCATTAGCGTGGTCGGCCCACCACCGAGCGAGGAGAGTGAGGAAACCGGAAAGGCCGGCCCGGAGGCCGGAACAGCGCGTGACAAGCAGAGGCAGGAAGTTCGCACCGAAATGCAAAAGCTGCGATCAAACCTCGACTTGCACCAGCGCCAGCTGGCGGTGCTGCAGCAAAAGCTCAACCTCGCTCAGCTCCAATTCTCGTTCAATCCGAATGACACGCTCCAGCAGGAGACGTTCCGCACCGACATCGACACCCAGACCAAACAAGTGCAAGAGAAGCAGCAGCAGGTGGCAGACGACCAGAATGCCATCTCGGATTATCAGGATCAGGTCCTGCGCGAGGGTGGCGATCCGGGCTGGCTCAACGTTCCAGCGGGCACCGGCCCCGGTGCTGCTTCGTCCGGCAGCTCGACGCAGACTCCGGTGAAGCTCCCCAAAGCAGGAACGCGTGAATACTGGCAGCAGCGATTCCAAATGGCGCGCGATAAGCTGGCTCGCGCCCAGGAAGAAGAACAGTTGGCTGAGGACGAGCTAGGCCTCCTCCAGACGCGCCAGGCTCAAGAGCTGAATCCGGCTTCGCAGTCGGAGTTGGCGCGAGCCGTCCCCGCGAAACAGGCGGATGTCGCAGCGAAGCGCGCGGCGGTGGATAAGGCGAAGGAGGAACTCGACGCCGTCGAGAAGGAGTTCCACGCCGGAGGCTTTCCTGCGGACTGGAGCCAGACTCAACCGCTGGCGCCCAGCCGCACTGACCCCAAATCATGACGCGTTGCGAGGCGTGAGCCAAGGGATGAAACGGTGATACACTTGGGGCGCTTCGTCCCGCGGCTCACTTTTTGGGCTATGCCCTTTTGGCCCCTCTGGGTCAGGAGCATGAGGGACGAGCGGGAGGTGCTCATGCCCAGCGAAACCCAGCCTGAAAAGATCACGCGACGGGCCTTTCTGAATCAAGCGACCACAGCGGCCGGTGCGGCAGCCTTCGTCGGCGCACCGCGAGGCAGCAGCGGGGCTCTGTCCTATGGCCGCATTGCCGGGGCCAACGATCGCATTTCGCTCGCCCACATCGGCATCGGTAATCGCGGTTCGGAACTCGATTGGATCGCGTCGCGCCTCAAGGATTCGCATAATGTGGAGATGACCGCAGTCTGCGATCTCTGGACCGTCAACCGCGACAAAGCTGCTGCCAAGAACGAAAAGTATTACGGGCGTGCGCCGCGCGCGTTCCAGCACCTGGAAGACGTGCTCGCGCTCAAGGATATCGATGCCGTCCTCATCTCTACACCGGAGCACGGGCATTCGACGATCCTCAGGATGACGGCGGAATCGGGCAAGGACGCCTACCTCGAGAAGCCGATGGGCAACGTGCTGGCGGAGGTGAAAGCCGCGCGCGACGCGGTGACAGAGCGCAACCTCATCGTCCAGGTAGGCACGCAGCACCGCAGCGAGCCCTATCCGCGCGCCGCTCACGACCTGGTGGAAACCGGCGCGCTCGGCGACGTCAGCAAAGTGGAGATCGTGTGGAACTATCACGGGCCACGCTGGCGCGGCCGTCCCGAGGTAAAGCAGATTCGCGAGGTGGACACCGACTGGCGCAAATGGCTCCTTACCAAGCCTGACCGGCCGTTCGACCCGCAGCTTTATTTCGAGTTCCGCTTGTACAAAGAGTTTTCCAGCGGCATCGCCGACCAGTGGATGAGCCACGCCATCGACCTGGTCCACTGGTTCATGAACGACAGCTTCCCGCGCTCGGTGGTGGCGCACGGCGGGATCTTCGCCTGGCATGACGGGCGCCAGAATCCCGATACCTTCCAGGCGCTGCTGGAGTACCCCAAGGGATTCCTGGTGAGCTATTCAACCAGCTTCGGCAACGACGCCGACAGCTTCACGCGCTACATGGGCAAGCAGGCGACGCTGATCGATATTGGCGGCGAGGGCAGCCCGCGCTACCAACTGGTGGAGGAAAAGGGCAACCACGAGGACAATCCGGAGATTGGCGCCCAGCGCACCAGCCGCTACGTTCAGTTGCCCGGCGAGAAAAGCCTGCCGCCCACGGGCATGGGCGATCTCACCTTGGAACACATGACGAATTGGTTCGAATGCCTGCGCAGCCGCCAGCAGCCGCACGCCACCGTGCAGAACGGTTTCGCCCAATCCGTCGCCTGCATGATGGCCACCGATGCGTATTGGACGGGCAAAAAGGTGTACTGGGACGCGAAAAACGAAGTTATCCAGGATTCATTGGCTAGCAGCTAGTGGTGAGCGATTACGATTGCCGACCGCCATCGGCACCCGGGCTAGCCACTGACCACTCGTCCACTAGCTACCGTTTTCACACCAGGGGGTCTCCGTTGCCATCGACCGGGTTGGCAAGCACGGCGCGCAAAGCGGCAGAGAAGGTCTGGAAGAGCAGCTCCAAGGTTCGACGCGAGAGAGCCTGCCCGGCGTCCGTAACCAAACTGGTCACGCTGGGATCGAGCTTGCCGGTGACGACTTGCCGAAAAAAGCCCTCCGCCGAGGACCAGACGAGGGTCATGTCGGGGTGCTTGGAAACGCGGCGTTCGAAATCCAGTTTGCCGTGATCAAGGGTGAGCGTCCACTCGAGCTCCCAGTCTTCGAGGGACCACATCGTCACCGCCTCGGCCTGGCGAATGTGCTGACGCAGGGTCCGCTCGCGCCCCGCCAGCACCAGGGCGCGCTGGATAAGGCGGCGCGCGGCGCGCTTGGAAAGCATGGAGCAATCGGTGATGGGGCCGTGTTCGATCATCGGGAAGAACGAATCCACAGGTTTCGCAGATTAAACAGATGGAAAAGATAAGGAGCGACGAAACGGGGGAACCGGTCGGGAGTTGATGCTTCGAGACGAAGAACGGTTTTCATTCTGACTCCTGGCTCCTGTCTTCTGTCTCCTCTTTCTGTGTAATCTGCGTAATCTGCGGATACGGTCTTTCTCTCAGTTGCTGGGCACGGCTGGCTGACGCCGCGGCCAGGTCTGAGGTCGGAACGAGCTCATCGACCAGTCCGAGCGTGAGCGCCTGGGTCGCTGGAATGCGCTCGCCGGCCAGCAGCATCTGGAGCGCCGCGGCCCTGCCCAACCGGCGTGGCAGACTCTGCGTGCCGCCCCAGCCAGTGATGAGACCGAGCGTCGGGCCGGGGTGGCCGAACGACGAGCCGTAAGCGGCTACACGGCGATGGCAGGCCAACGCCAGATCGAGCGCGCCGCCCAAGCAATAGCCGCGAATTGCCGCCACCACGGGAAGGGGGTAAGCGGCTATACGGCGAAGCAGAGATTGTCCGGCCCGCGCGAACTCTCTCGCCGCGAACCCTTGCAGTTCGGTGATCTCCCCCAGCTCGGCGCCAACGGCAAAGGAGCGCGAGTTGGCGGCGATGATCACGCCGGTGAAGCAGTTCGAACTTTTGATGGCCGCCAGATGCTCGCCGATTTCGGCCAGCGTGGCGCGCGTGAGCCGCGGACATTCCTCGCTTTCCGGGAACGTCAGAACGGCTACTGAGTCGAGGCTTGAAATCTGCACGAGGTATGGGTCCTAGCCCAAGGGTTGAAGGTTAAAGGTGAAAGAGTAAAAGAAGACAGGCGACTGCTGGCTCTTTCTTCAGTTCATCGTTCAGCTTTCATCACTCATCGTCTGTTGTACCCTTCACCCTTCACCCTTCCTCCCTCACCCTTTGTTGCGCCCGCTCCCGGATGAACCGGACGATCTCCTGGGTCGAAGCGCCGGGCTGAAAAACTTCGGCCACGCCGGCTTGCTTTAGCCCTGGGATATCCTCATTGGGGATAATACCGCCCACAATGACCAGGACATCGTCCATCTGCTGCCGGCGCAGTAGCTCGCAGATGCGGGGCACGATGGTGTTGTGGGCGCCCGAAAGGATGGAGATGCCGATAGCGTCGACATCCTCCTGCAGCGCGGCGACCGCGATCTGCTCCGGCGTCTGGCGCAGGCCGGTGTAGATCACTTCCATACCGGCGTCGCGCAACGCGCGGGCCACAATTTTCGCGCCGCGATCGTGGCCGTCGAGGCCAGGCTTGGCGACTAAGACTCGGATGCGTTTGTCCATAAGTTCAGTGACCAGTGAACCGGTTATGAGTGCTAACGAAACGCCGGCTCCTCGTACGTACCAAACACGCGGCGCAGAACGTCGCACATCTCGCCCAAGGTGACATAAGCACGCACGCACTCGAGGAGGTAAGGCATCAAGTTAGTGTCAGTCGCGGCAGCGCTGCCGAGCGCTTCCAGCGACGACTGCACGCGCGCGTTGTCGCGGCTCTGTCGCAGCGTGGCAAGGTGTTGGTGCTGGCGGCGGGCGGCGTTCTCGTCGATCACCAGAATCTCGATCGGCCTTTCCTCCTCGCCGACCAACGTGTTGACGCCCACGATCAGCTTCTCCTTGCGCTCGAGCTGGCGCTGGTAGGTGTAAGCCGCATCGTGAATTTCCTTCTGCGGGAAACCCTTCTCGATGGCCGGGACCATCCCACCCAAAGCGTCGATCTTGTCGAAGTACTCGTAGCAGGCGCGCTCTGTCTCCAGAGTGAGAGCCTCCAGGAAGTAGGAACCGCCCAGCGGATCCGCTGTATTGATCACCCCGCTCTCGTGGGCGATCACCTGCTGTGTCCGCAAGGCCAGCGTGGCGGCCTGCTCGGTCGGCAGCGCCCACGCTTCGTCGAGGGAATTGGTGTGCAGCGACTGCGTGCCACCCAGGACGGCGGCGAGCGCCTGGATCGTGGTGCGCACAACGTTGTTGTAAGGCTGCTGAGCGGTGAGCGAGCAGCCTGCGGTCTGGGTATGAAAGCGGCACATCGACGACCGCGGATTCCGCGCCTCGAAACGCTCGCGCATCACGTGCGCCCACACTTTGCGGGCCGCGCGGTACTTGGCGATCTCTTCGAAGAGATCGTTATGGGCGTTGAAGAAAAAACTGAGGCGCGGCGCGAATTCATCCACACTCATACCGGCGCGCTTGACCCACTCGACGTACTCGATGGCGTCGCGCAACGTAAACGCCAACTCCTGCACGGCGGTGGATCCCGCCTCGCGAATGTGGTAACCGCTGATTGAGATTGGGTTCCACCGCGGCAGTTCCCTCGCTGCAAAGGTGATGGTATCCACAACCAGGCGCATGGAGGGCACCGGCGGAAAGATGTATTCCTTCTGGGCGATATACTCTTTAAGGATATCATTCTGCGTGGTGCCGGAGATCTTTTTCCAGTCGGCGCCCTGCTTCTCCGCCACCACCAGATACATCGCCCAGATCATGGCCGCAGGCGAGTTGATGGTCATTGAGGCGGTGACCTTTTCGAGCGGCAGGCCTGCCAGCAACGCCTCCATATCGGCAAGCGAGGAGATGGCGACGCCGCACTTGCCCACTTCGCCCTCGGCGATCGGATGATCGCTGTCGTAGCCCATCAGCGTGGGAAGATCGAAGGCGATGGAGAGACCAGTCTGACCTTGGGCCAGCAGGTAATGGAGGCGGCGGTTGGTGTCCTCGGGCGTTCCGTAGCCGGAGAACTGGCGCATGGTCCAGAGCTTGCCGCGATACATCGTCTCGTGGATGCCGCGCGTGTAGGGAAACTGGCCCGGAGGGGCCAGGTCGCGGTCGTAGTCGAAACCGGCGAGGTCGGCAGACGTGTAAAGCCTGTGAATAGGTACGCCGGACAGCGTGGTGAACGTCTCCTGACGCTCGGGAGAGCGGGACAGGGCGGGGGCCAACGTCTCTTTCTGCCACCGAGCTTCGACCGCCGCCGTTCTGCTTCTCTCGTTCTCCGGCGGAGTTGAGGGATGCGCTTTTTTGCTCGCTGGCACTTCGGCTGCCACCGGTTCAACCTCGATGCCCGTAACCGCTCTTCTGCTCGTATTCATAGGCTCTACTCGGATCTTAATGCCGCCGCTTCGGACAAGTCAAACCGCGGCACGACCAAACCGCCAGGGACCGAGGGCGTCCCGCCCTTCAACACCAAATCAGGCCTCATCACTCAATTCGACTTTCAATTCAACTATATTGACAAAGTGAATACAAATGGTATACTTACGACAAGGGGCTGCAGACTAGGGCGCCTTGCGCCTGCTGAACGACAATTGGATGCACGCTCGTGCTGCCGCAGGGATGTGTCCCCGGAAAGGCGGAAGCCCGGCTTCCGTGGGCGACGGATCGCCTGGCTCATGGCGCGAGATACGCCCTGATCGACCGCGTGGAACGCAAGGCGGAGGATGAGATTTGAGAGGCAGTCAATTCTGGCCAGAGGGGGCCGGTTCGTCGCGAGACGAGCCGAGCATCGGGTTAACACAACAGCGAATCGAGTGGCCTGGAGGTCGGCAATTCGCTTTCACAGTCTTTGACGATCCCGACGGGCAGACGCTCCCGACTTCGCAACTCGTTTACTCTTTCCTGGCTGACCTCGGTTTCCGCACCACGATAGCAGTGTGGCCGCTGGACGTCCGTCGTGAACGCAACTCCGGTGGAGAGACTTGTGCCAACGGCGCCTATCGGGACTTTCTTCGCTCCCTTCAGTCGAAGGGATTCGAGATTGCATTCCATCATGCCGCTCCCCACTCCAGTTCGCGGGCCGAAACCATCGAGGCCCTCGACCGGTTTGCGCAACACTTCGGAGGCCCTCCCGCCGCGATGGCTAACCACTACAACCAGGAAGCTCTGTACTGGGGAACGGCTCGACTGAGCGGGCTGCGCCGGGCTGTCTACAATCTCGTGACCCTTGGCCGCAACGAGGGAAAGTTTTTCGGCGACGTCAATGGCCATCCGGCGTTCTGGGGCGACGTCTGCTACGAAAGAATCCGCTATTGCCGCAACTTCGTTTATCGCGACATCAACACCCTGCGAAGCTGCCCTTGGATGCCCTACGCCGACCCCAAGCGGCCCTATGTCCGCGCCTGGTTTGCCGCCTCCGAAGGTGCCGCGGGCGGCAGCTTCATGCAGGCCTTGAGCGAGCGCAACCAGGACCGCCTGGAAGAACAGGGCGGCCTCTCGATCATGTACACCCACTTTGGCCATGGCTTTGTCGAGGGTGGTCAGCTCCATCCCCGGTTCCGCCAACTCATGGAACGGCTGGCACGTAAGCGCGGCTGGCTGGTTCCCACCACCACGATTCTTGACTTCCTGTCCCGCGAGCGCGGTACCAAAGTCCTGGACGAGAACGAAAGGAGACGATTGGAGGGCCGATGGCTCCGTGAGAAGTTTTTGCATGGAACTTCGTGAGGGAACCGACTGATATGCCGATGGAGTTCATCCCGCTCAGCGACCCATACCTGGACGCGGCCCGCGCCTTCAACCAGCGCATGCGCGACGCGGCGGCCCTTACCGATTTCTTGTTGCCAGAGAATTGCGGGCCGGGTTCGCATGGCGATGCCCAGATTCGCTGGACAAACTACATCGCGTGGGACGGCAATCAGATTCGTGGCGGCGTCATTGAGGTGGATCAGCCGGCGTGGTTGGGAGACCACGCGGTTCGCGCCTTCAACTACCAGTCGCCCCTTTCGGAAGGCATCGTCAATCGCAAGTATGCGACGGTCGGGGCGCAGTTAGTCAAGTTCTGCGAACGGGACGGCCACTTGGCGTTCGTCGAAGGAATGGGCTCCGAATCCAGGCCGCTGCCACGCTTGTTGAATTCTGCAGGCTGGTCGATTCGAGCGGTCCCTTTCCTTTTCCGGATCCACCGCGCTGGCGCGGTACTGCGCGAGCTGCAGGTCCTCAATTCATCGCCGGTCCGCCGGCTTGCCGCCCGAGCCGCTGCCGCTACCGGCCTCGGCACCCTGGCGGTTTGGCTCCTACATTCGCGACGCCGGCCCCAGCAAACTTCTCTTCGCCAAGTGGCAGGCTGGGGCGAGTGGGCGGACGAGATTTGGGAGCGCTTTCGCGCCCATTGCTCTTTTGCCGTGCTTCGTGACCGTCGGACACTCGCTGAACTGTATCCCCAAAGCGACCCCCGCTTGCATATCTTCCTGGTCGAGCGAGACGGGCGTCCGGCAGGATGGGCCGTTTGCTTTGACACGTGGGCCGGTGGCCACGTCCACCTGCGCCCTCACTTTGGACGGCTTCGCGTGGGCTCCATTCTCGATTGCGCTGCAGCACCTGAGGACATGCGGGCCACTGCCATGCTCGTCGACCGGGAACTGCAGAGGCGCGGTGTAGACCTGGTGGTGAGCAATCAAAGTCACGGATTGTGGATTCAGAGTTTTCGGTCGGCGGGCTTTCTCTCCGGACCTTCTAATTTCCTACTGGCAACGTCAAAGACCCTGACCCACGCCATTCAAGCGCAGGCGAACGGTGAAAGCCAGGTTCACGTCAGCCGGGGCGACGGCGCCGGGCGCCTCGGTCTGGGGTAAGGTCGTGCTATGATCGATTTTGAATTGTGAAAAAGATGAAACTGATCGAAGCGCTCCAGGTTGCGCATCGGGAGACGGCTCCCGGAGCCGCTCCTTTGACCGTGGCGTTGACGTGTGGGTTCAGCCCTTTGCATCTCCAGACTTTCTTGGGGGCGCACCTGCGTCTTCTGTTTCCCGACCACCAGATTGAGCTCCGAACGGGCATCTACGGCGACCTGGCAGGTAATCTGGAACGTCTGGAAACGGCCAAGCTCGACGCGGGGGCAGTAGTGATGGAGTGGTCCGATCTCGACCCGCGGTTGGGCATCCGTCGGCTCGGAGGGTGGGGTCCCAGCGATCTCGGCGACATCATAAGCAACGTCCGAGCGCAAGCTGCTCGTATCCAGGCGTTGCTCGAGGGAATCGCGCAACGGACTCCGCTCGCCTTTTGTTCGCCTTCCCTGCCCTTGCCTCCGGTATCTTACATGCCGGGTTGGCGGGCCAGCGCTTTCGACTCGACCCTCCGAGAAATCGTCGCCGGCCTGGAGGCTTCGCTCGCGCGCCGCCCCGGCGTGAAACTGATCAACTCGCAACGCTTGGCACAGATCTCTCCGCCGGGCGATCGGTTCGATGTGAAGTCGGAGTTGCTCGCCGGCTTTCCCTACGCGCTGTCTCACGTGGATGCGCTCGCCTCGCTGTTGGCCTGCTTGATCCGCAATCCTGCGCCGAAGAAGGGCCTTATTACCGATTTGGACGATACGCTGTGGAGCGGTATCCTGGGGGAAGTGGGCGTGGATGGCGTTTCCTGGGACCTCGATCACCACAGCCAGATACACGGCCTTTACCAGCAGATGCTACGCGCCCTGGCGGAAGAAGGGGTACTCGTCGCTGTGGCCAGCAAGAACGATCCCACCTTAGTCGATGAGGCTTTCCGAAGAACGAATCCCATCCTCCCGCTCTCGCGCGTGTTTCCGGTGGAGGCCCATTGGGGCGCGAAGTCGGAGTCCGTGAGTCGAATTCTGGCGGCATGGAACGTGGGGGCGGACAGCGTGATATTTATCGATGACAGCCCGATGGACCTGGCCGAAGTCAAGGCGGCTCACCCCGAAGTGGAGTGTCTTCTGTTTCCCAGGAACGACCCCGCGGCGGCTTACAAGCTTCTCGAGGGCTTGCGCGACCTCTTTGGTAAGGACTCGATTTCCGAGGAGGATGCTATTCGTCTCGAGAGCATTCGCCGCGCTCACACGCTGGTCGAAGACACAGCGAAGGGTGCGCCCGCCACCGACGAGTTCCTCAGACAAGCAAAGGGAGAGCTGACCCTGAGCTTCGCCAAAGACCCTCCCGACCCGCGAGCTCTGGAACTCGTCAACAAGACCAACCAGTTCAACCTGAACGGGAAGCGCTATACCGAGGCGGCCTGGCGTGCCCGCCTCTCACCGCCGGATACCTTTCTCGTCGTGATAGCCTACCGGGATAAGTACGGACCGCTGGGGAAGATCGCCGTGCTCAGCGGCCGACGGGACGGGCGTGCGCTCTGGGTGGACGTGTGGGTGATGAGTTGCCGGGCCTTCTCTCGGCGGATCGAGCACCAGTGCCTCGCCCAGTTATTCCAGAGGTTCGACGTGGAAGAGGTCGCCTTCGACTTTGTGGCCACACCGAGGAACGGGCCGCTCCAGACCTTTCTCGCATACTTCGCCGGAGCGCCCGAGCCCGGTTTGCATATTTCCAGAAGCACCTTTCTTGCGAACTGTCCCCCACTTTTTCAAAAGATCGAGGACCCATGACTCACGATGCATCCAATCAAGTGGTCGCGGCCGGCACGCTCGAGGCTCGCTTGACGAGGTGTTTCGCCACCGTGTTCCCTGACGTGCCCGAAAGCCAGATCGCCGGGGCCAGCCTCACCTCGGTAAAAGGGTGGGATTCGGTGGCCACCATCACGCTGCTCACCGTGATTGAAGAGGAGTTCGGCGTGCAGTTCGAGCCGGAACACTTGGAACAACTCGTCTCCTTTCAAGCGGTCCTGGAATTCCTGCGCGGACGGAAGGACGTCGCTCCCCTCCATCGACTCGCCTGAGTAGGTGGGACGTTCCGAGTTTGGGGCCGCGAAATTACTTCAGTTCCAGCCAGTATCGGTTCAGGTACAGTCGGGTGGCCCCCCCTACCTTGCGTACCTGAAGGGGCTGCGGCTGGCGGGCGGCAGTGTCCTTCTTGGCAGCGCAGTCGAATCGCCGGTCGCCAGCCTGGTCATAAAGATGGAAGGTTGCGTCCGCATCGCTGGGCGGTGCCGGCTTGTCGAGGCCGAAGCCGTAGCTCCCTACGCTAATCTGCTGGCCGCAGATGGAAAAGCTCCCCTCGGCGATCACCATGCCGACGTACTTCTGCTGGATCTGTGAGCTATAACCGGTGGTGTCGATCAGCGCGACCAGGACGCGCTTACCCTCCGGCGTCCTGAGCAGCGCCGCGTTGCGCTTCTCAGTGGGAATGGCGTTGCCCTCCAGGTAAAAGTCCTTCGGCATGGCGGAGTCGAAGGCCTTGCCCTTGACCGGCTCAAAGCCTCCCTGGGCCCTCGCCGTGACAACTCCACCCGCAAGCACTCCTAAAGCGATCACCATGATGCTGGCAATGTGTGTCTTTCGCACTGTATCCCTCCGGATTATTTATTTAGACCGCCAGTTCCCCGCTTCGTGTTTCCATCTTCCCGGCTGCCGCTGCAATCCTATGAGCTACATAAGGAGCCTACTGGCACTCATCGGGCGGGGAAGGGCTCACTCCACACCTGCTTATGACGCATCCAGAAAAAGAAGTCAAGAAGAATCATCCGGATTCGGATTCGGCAGGCTAGAACCGAGCCTTGCCCGGGGCTCGCCACGACTTGGGCAGGGGTTGCGGAAGTCAATGGCGCGCGGTTATATTGAGAAGGAGGTGATTCCATGCCGATCTTCGAGTATAAGTGTCGTGATTGCGGAACCACGTTTGAGGAAATCGTCCTCTCTTCCTCAAATCGTATCGCATGCAAGCACTGTGAGAGCGAGCGCGTCGATAAGCAGCTTTCTGTTTTTGCCGTCTCCGGGGATTCGTCTAAGTCGCTCAACTCCGAGCCGGGACCCTGTGCTTGCGGGGCGCCACGTCGCGGCATGTGCAGCGAG
>Ga0335078_10014283_pt1 | contig 11781 bp, 9 predicted proteins | sample Lox_Sample_32_FD_206711 | JGI IMG/M metagenome (GOLD analysis project Ga0335078, IMG submission 206711) | Soil microbial communities from Loxahatchee National Wildlife Refuge, Florida, United States - Lox_Sample_3.2 | ecosystem: Environmental > Terrestrial > Soil > Wetlands | place: USA: Florida...
ACGGGATATGGCGCGCGCGATGATGGGGCTGGGTCCCGCATATTGCCGCTTTCCCGTGTTCGCATCGCTGCTTTCGAGATCCTGCGCAAGGTCGAACTGGGCGGCTACGCATCCGACCTTCTGCTCGCCCGCACCGCCTCCATGGATTCGCGCGATGCCGGTCTGGCCGCGCAGATCGTGTTCGGCTGCCTGCGCTACCAGGCGCAGCTCGATTACCTGGCCGTCTTCTACTCCGGGCGCGGCCGCAAGCTGGATCCGGAAGTGCGCATCGCCCTGCGCATGGGCATCTTCCAAATCCGCTACCTGGAGCGCATCCCCCACTACGCGGCAGTCGCCGAAAGCGTCGCCCTGGTGAAACGCGCCGGCAAAGGCTCCGCCGCCGGATTCGTCAACGCCGTGCTGCGCAAGGTGACCCGCGACCCGGTCGAGTGGCCCAGCCGCGAAGTGGCGCTTTCCTGCCCCGCCTGGCTGCTCGAGCGGTGGCAGAACCACTACGGCGAGGCGGCCGCCGAAGGCATCGCGCAAGCGGCACTGACAGAGCCGGAGAAGTTTTACCGCGGCGGCCGCTTGCAGGATGTCGGCTCCCAATCCATCGTTCCGCTTCTGGGACTCGCGCCCGGCCAGACGTTCCTGGATCTTTGCGCCGCTCCCGGCAACAAGACCGCCCAGGCCCTCGAATCCGGAGTCCGCGCGGTTGCCTGCGACGTTCATTTTCACCGCCTCGCCGGCCTGCGATCGCTGGGCTGCGCCCTGGTGGCGTTGGATGGTACCCGCCCGTTGCCCTTCGCCCGCCCCTTCGACCGCATCCTGGTAGACGCCCCCTGCTCCGGCACCGGCACTCTGGCCCGCAATCCCGAGATCAAGTGGCGCCTGCGGCCCTCCGACCTGGACGACCTGCCTCGCCGCCAGCGGGCCCTCCTCGCGAACGCCCACTCCGCACTCGCCCCCGATGGCGTGCTGGTTTATTCCACCTGTTCGCTCGAACCCGTAGAAAACCAGGAGGTGGTCGCGACCGTCCCACCGGAGTTGGTCACCCAAACTCTCCAGCGCATTCCCGGCCGCGATCCCGGGGACGGCTTCTTCGCGGCACTGATCCGGGCGGAGCGCCGCTAGCTGCCTGATTCGGAACCATTGCCGTGGCTTCCCACCCCCGGAGACTCCGCCCCCTCCAAAGACATGCCGCTGAGTTTCTGACACAGGGGGGCACTCGAGCTTTAAAACGCTTCCCGCTGGCGGCCAGCACCACCAAACCTCCCGCCGGCCAACAGAAAAGACACCGGCTCGAGAGTTTGCGGGATCAGGAATTGCCGAGACTGCGCGATCGTGCCGTCCCGCAATCAGCGCCAGGGTGTCCGTCAAGGTGACCGGGAAGTCTGCGGTCACCGACTCGGCGTGGTGCTTTGCACACTACCACCACCGAACACATGCAGGTGCCCGAAGGATTGGCAGCGTTCGTCCCATAGGGTGTGTTAAATTAATTAACCCGCCGGTACTCATAACCGGCTGCGGTGACGACTCCTCGCTCACCCTATAAAAATCGCCGCCGCCGCCGGTCCGAATTGCAAGAGTAGGCTAAATGTCGTAATACAGGGCGAACTCGTACGGGTGTGGCCGCAGCCTGACAGCCTCGGCTTCGTTCTTCCGCTTGTAATCGATGAAGGTTTCGATCAGCTCTTCGGTGAACACGTCGCCGCGCATCAGGAATGCGTGGTCGTCTTCGAGGCAGTTGAGCGCTTCGTCGAGCGACCCAGGCATCGAAGGCACGCTCTTCATCTCCTCGGGCGAGAGATCGTAAATATCCTTGTCGAGCGGCTGGCCCGGATCGATCTTGTTGAGCACGCCATCGATTCCGGCCATCATCATCGCGGCGAATGCCAGGTATGGGTTGGCCGCCGGGTCGGGTGGGCGGAATTCGACGCGCTTGGCCTTCGGACTGGCCGAGTACATGGGGATGCGGCAGGCCGCGGAACGATTGCGCCGCGAATACGCCAGGTTCACCGGCGCTTCGTACCCCGGAACCAGCCGCTTGTAGCTGTTGGTGGTGGGCGCGATGATGGCGCTCAGAGCGCGGGCGTGCTTCAACAGGCCGCCTATGTAATGCAAGCCCAACTGGCTGAAGCCGGCGTAGCAATCGCCCGCAAACAGCGGCTTGCCGCCCTTCCACAGGCTCTGGTGGGTGTGCATGCCGCTGCCATTGTCGGCAAAGATCGGTTTGGGCATGAACGTCACCGTCTTGCCCTTGCGGTTGGCCACGTTGCGGATCACGTATTTGTACAACATCATGTTGTCCGCGCTTTTCACCAGCTTGTCGAAGCGCTGATCGATCTCGCACTGGCCGCCCGTGGCGACTTCGTGGTGATGGCACTCGATGTTGAGCCCCACTTTGATCATCGTCTGCACCATCTCGCTTCGCAGATCCTGGTAATGATCGGTGGGCGGCACCGGAAAATAGCCTTCCTTGTAGCGCGGGCGGTAGCCCAGGTTGTGTTCCCGGCGGCTGGAGTTCCAGCGGCCTTCCTCGGCGTCGATGAAATAGAACCCTTCGTGCTGGTTCTGGTCGAAGCTCACGTTGTCGAAAATGAAGAACTCCGCTTCCGCGCCGAAATATGCCGTGTCGGCCACACCGGTGTTGGCCAGGTGTAACTCGGCCTTCTTGGCGATCCAGCGCGGGTCGCGCTCGTAATGCTGCTTGGTGATGGGATCTTTGATGTCGCCGAACATCACCAGTGTGGGGACTTCGGCAAACGGATCCATGAATGCCGTCTCGGCATCCGGTATCAGCAGCATGTCACTCTCGTGGATCGCCGCCCAACCACGGATGCTCGATCCATCCATGCCGAATCCGTCTTCAAAACTGCTTTCCTCCAGTTCGTTGATCGGATACGAGACGTGGTGTTGCAGGCTCGGGATGTCGGTAAACCGCAGATCGAGCTGCTTGGCATCGTTTTTCTTCGCAAATTCCAGTACTTCCTTAGGACTCATCACTCCTCCTGCATTTGGGGGATTCTGGCGAGGTTCGGATGTCGCAGATTTGGCAACTAGAATAACACAGTGCGGCGCCCGGAACGGAACCTGGCCGTGCGAACGCGTGATGGTGTCGCCGGTGCCGGCGGCCCGCGACAGCCACAGGACGCCTTCGGCGGCGGCGTTCCCATAAGCCAGACACGATCTACACGGCGCAGGAAGCCCGGCTTTTTCAAAAATATTTGGGCGGTTCGGGCACCGCGGCGCCATCCTTGCGCGGGTCCGATGCGCCGAAGTTTACACCCGTCGTGGAATTGTGCAATACCGCCTGGCCGCCGCCCATCTCGCTCGAAAAATCTCCCTGCAATTTGAGCTGGTGGCCCTTGGCTTCGAGCGCCTGTCGCGCGTCGGCCGGGATGCGGTTTTCGATCAGCACATCACATCCGCCAAAGGTCTTCTTGGTGAAGCGCGGTGCTTCGAGCGCCAGTTGAATGCTCATCCCGTGGTCCACCACGTTGGAGACGAACTGCGCGTGCGCCTGCGCCTGGTTCAGCCCGCCCATGATCCCGAAACCGATGTGCACGTCGCCCTTTTCCATGAATGCCGGAATGATGGTGTGGAACGGCCGCTTGCGCGGCGCGAGCGCGTTGGGATGCGCGGGGTCCAGTTCGAAAAGGCCGCCCCGATTTTGCAGGGCGAAGCCGTAATCGTCCACCACCACCCCCGACCCGAAATGCTGGTAAAGGCTCTGGATCAGTGAAACGATGTTACCCTCCCGATCCACCACCGAAAGATAAATGGTGTCGCCGTGAATTTTCGCCGGATCGCCTGGGGTCACATCGCAGCGCGCCTTGTCCGGGTCGATTAGCGCCGACCGCTCGCGGGCATACTGCATGGAGATCATCCCTTCCACCGGGACCTTGGCGAAACGCATGTCGGCCACGTAGCGATGCAGGTCCTGGTATGCCAGCTTCTGCGCCTCGATCTGCGTATGCAGCTCGAGCACACCGCGCGGCGTGTAACCCGAAAGCGGAAACAGCGAAAGGATGTTCAGCATCTCGATGGCCGCCACTCCCTGCCCGTTCGGCGGCAGCTCGTAGATCTTCCAGCCGTGATAATCGGCGGCAATCGGTTCCACCCATTCGGATTGGAAATCCGCCAGGTCCGCGGCCGTCATTTTCCCGCCCAGGCGCCGGCTGGTATTGAGCAGCGCTTTGGCGATCGGGCCGCGATAGAAAGCTCCCGCTCCCTCTGATGCCAGCAGCCGGTACGCCGCGGCCATTCCCCGGTTCTGGAAAATCTCGCCCACCTCGGGCGCGCGGCCATTCGGCAACAGCACACGCCGCGCGTTCGCGTCCTTGGCGAGCTTCTCCACGACGTCCTTTTCCTTCCACGCCGCGCCGATCATCTCCGTCACCGGGTAGCCGTGATCGGCGTAATAGATGGCCGGCTGGAACAGGTCTTTCCACGGCAGGCGCCCGAAGCGCTTGTGCAGCTTCGCCCATCCATCCACGCAGCCGGGCACCGTCACCGACTGAATGCCTTCCTGCGGCATCTCCTTCGCGCCCTGCGATTTCAGGAACTCGATGGTTTCGCCCGTAGCCGCCCAGCCGCTCGCATTGATGGCCGTCAGCTTCCCGGTCTTGGCCTCCCAATAAATGGCGAAAAGGTCGCCGCCGATGCCGCAGCTTTCGGGCTCCACCACGCCGAGCGTCGCGTCGGCGGCAATCGCGGCATCCATGGCCGAGCCTCCTCGCGCCAGCACCTGCGCGCCGGCTTGGGAGGCCAAAGTCTGGCTGGTGGCGACGATTCCGCCGGTCGAAATCACCATCGACCGGGCCTGCGAGCGGTCCTGCGCGTGTGTGATAGGAAGAATCATCAGAAGCGACGCCAGAACATAGCGCATGAATCGAAATCATATCACTGCGGCGGAAAGCCACAGCAGAAAGGCCGGCCGCCAGCCATTCGTCCTGTGCTTCAGCCGCTCATCCCTTTTCCCGCCAGGCCGCGACACCCCCGCCGCACAATCGGGCCATGAAACTTCTCGTTCTTTCGCTCGCTCTCGCTTCCGCCGCGGCCGCGCAGCAACCATTCCAGGTGAAGGTCTCCGGCCATGGCCAACCTCTGATCCTCATCCCCGGCCTCTCCTCTTCCGGGGAAACCTGGGACACTACGGTGGCGCACTACCAGGACCGCTTCGAGTGCCATGTGCTCACCGTGGCCGGTTTCGCAGGCGTGCCGCGCGTGCCGGCGCCGATTCTGGACAAGGTGCGCGACGGACTGGCCGATTATATTCGCGAACACAAGCTCTCCAAACCGGTGATCGTGGGCCATAGCCTGGGCGGATTTGTGGCGCTAGCTCTGGCCGTGAAGTATCCCGAGTTGCCAGGCCGGCTGGTGATCGTGGACGCCTATCCGTTCTTCGCGGGCATCATGGACCCCGGCGCTACCCCCCAATCCGCACGCCAGAATGCCTCGCAGATGCGCCAGTACATGGGCGCCCAAAGCCAGGACGATTACGAGCGGTATGTGAAATCGGGAGTGGGCACGCGCGCCATGGTCACCAGGGATTCCGATTTGGACCGCCTCATCGCCTGGGGCCTGGCCAGCGACCGCACCGCGGTCACCGACGCCATGGTGGAACTCTTCAGCGCGGACCTGCGCGACGATCTCGCGGCCATCAAGAGCCCTACGCTGGTCCTGGGCGCCTGGAGCGGATACAAGCAATACGGGGCCACGCGCGAATCCACGCTCGCCAATCTGCGCGCGCAGTATGCCAGGCTGGCCGGAGTGGAAATCCGGGTCAACGACACCGCCCGCCACTTCATCATGTGGGACGATGGCCCATGGATGTTCGAAGCCATGGACCGCTTTCTGGCGGCGTCGGAAGGATCCAGATGAACACCGGGCGGAAATACTGGTTTTGCCAGGTCGTTGGTTGGGGCGTTTATTCCGCGGTGGGAGCCTTCTTCACCATCCGGTCTACGGCTCTTCCGGTCAATGCGTTGATCGCCTGGGGCACCTTCTTTCTGTACAGCATTGCGCTCACGCATCTGTTCCGGCACGTGATCCACCAGCGCCAGTGGGCGCTCACCATAACCTGGCGAACGGCGGCCAAAATGTTCATCGGCGCTCTGGTCGTCGCGGCCATCCAGACGCTTCTGGTTTTCTCCATCGACCTTCTCCTGCAGGGCCGGACCAGCGGCATGTGGCAGCTGCAGGCCCTGTTGGGCGTCGGCGGCGGCACTGCCTGGGCCTGCATCACCTGGACTATCCTTTACCTGGCGCTCACCTCCAGCCGCCGCGCGAAGGAGAAGGATGCCACGCTGGCGCTGCTTCGTCGCGAAGCGGAGCTGCGCTCGCTCGAATCGCAGATCAATCCGCATTTTTTGTTCAATTGCCTGAACTCCATCCGCGGGCTGGTGGCGGAGGATCCGGGCAAGGCCCAGGATATGATCACGCGCTTCGCCGCCATCCTGCGATACAATCTGAACCGCGACCTGAACCGGCTGGTTCCGCTGGAGGACGAACTCGCGGTGGCGGCCGATTATCTGGCCCTCGAATCGATTCGTTTCGAGAACCGCCTGCGCGTGCGTTTTGATATCGCCCCCGAGGCCGCCAGGACGCCCGTTCCCCCGATGCTACTGCAGACGCTGGTCGAAAATGCCTTGAAACACGGCATCGCGCGGCTGCCTGAGGGCGGCGAGGTGGCCGTGAGCGCCACGGTCGATGACGGCAAGCTGGTGCTGGTGGTCCAGAATACCGGCAGCCTGAAGCCCCCGGCCGAGGGCGCCGGAGTGGGTCTGAAGATCGCCCGCGACCGCCTGCGCCTGCTGTTCCATGATCGCGCCCGCCTGGAGCTGACCCAGCGCGCCAACGGAACCGGCACGGCCATCGTGGCCGCTACCGTGACCATTCCGAGGCCGCAATGAAGGCTCTGATCATCGATGATGAGCGGCTGGCGCGCGCCGAACTGCGCCGCCTGCTGGCCGCGCATCCGGAGATCGAGATTGTGGGCGAGGCCCGGAACGGCGAAGAAGCGCTTGGGTTGATCGGCAAGCTCGCGCCTGGGCTGCTGTTCCTGGACATCCAGATGCCGGGCCTCGGAGGCTTCGACTTGCTCGAGCGGCTCGAAGATATGCCCCACGTGATCTTCACCACGGCCTACGACCAATATGCCATTCAGGCATTCGAAGTCAGCGCCCTGGACTATCTGCTCAAACCCATCGCCCCCGCTAGGCTGGCGGCAGCTCTGGCCAAGCTGCGCCCGCGCGGCGATGCACATCCGGGGGGGCATACCGATTCGCGCCGCCTGGAACGCGTCTTCGTGCGCGATGGCGAGCGCTGCTGGATCGTCAATCTGCCCGAAATCTTCCTGCTCGAATCCGAGGGCAACTACACGCGCGTCTGTTTCGGCTCCGATCGGCCCCTCATCCGCCGCTCGCTGAATGTCATGGAAGAGCAACTCGATCCGGCCTTGTTCTTCCGCGCCAACCGCCACCAGATCGTCAATTTGAAATGGATCGAAAAAGTGGATCTGGGCATCGCCGGCGGTTTGAGCGTTACGCTGCGCGGTGGCCGCACGGTCGAGATGTCCCGCCGGCAGTCCACCCGCCTGCGCGAAATCCTCAGCCTCTGAGTGCGGTCACAATCGCCGCCGCAGGCGCCCAAGGCCTTCGGAAAACACTTCCGGCGCGGTCAGCAGGCTAATCACCAGGTAAGCCTCGGATTCGAAATCGTAAAAGAAACCGGGCTGCACCAGCAGATCCTCCGTTTCCAGAAGTACTACCACCCATTCCTCTTCGCTGCGCACGCGCGGCACTTGCACCGTGATGTACCATCCTCCCTCCACGTTCAGGATGCTCGCGGCCGACCCCTGCAGCATCGCCCGGGCGAATGCCAGGTTCGCCGCAATGCGCTCGCGGATCTGCCGTTGCACCGCTTCACCGGCTTCGAGCAGTGCCGCTGCGGCGCATTGCACCGGCGTGCCTACGGAGAGGTAAGTGTCGGCAATCCATTCCAGCCGCTCGAAGGAGTCGCGGCGCGCTGCCTCCGGTCCGGCCACCACGATCCAGCCCAGCTTCATCTGAGGCAAACCGGCAACCTTCGAAAGGCCGCTCATGGAAAAGGCCAGGCAATCCTCGACTTGCGCCAGTGCGGGCGCGCGCAGAGGATCCGCGGTGAACGCGTAATCGGAGAAGACCTCGTCGGAGATCAGGGCGAGAGGATGGTTTGTTGGGCCGGCCAGCCGCACCAGCGCTTCGAGTTCGCCGCGCTTCACATACGAGCCGGTCGGATTATTCGGGTTCACCAGCACAATTGCACGGGTGCGCGGCGTGAGCGCGGCGGCCAGCGCCTCGAGATCGATGTTCCAGCCGCCATGGTACGCCAGAGGGTACTGGCGCACCTCCACCGATTCCATGCGGGCCAGGAATTCGAACAAGGGATACGATGGCCGCGGCACCAGTACGGCATCACCCGGATCGCACAGCAGCTTGAACAGATAGGCGTATGCTTCGCTGGTGCTGGCGGTGAGCAGGATGCGGGCGGGATCCACTCTGGAGCCACGCCGCACATAATATGCTACAACCGCCTCGCGCGCCGCGAGTGCGCCGGCCGGCGCTGGGTCGTATCGCCACAGGCCAGGGTCGGCGAAGGCCGCGGCCATTTCCGGCGGATAGACCAGCCCGGCATGGGTCGGATTGGATTCCGTGAGGTCGAGGATGCGTGCCCCTTCGCGCCGCCGCGCCTCGAGCGCCCGGGTGACGCGATTCTTCTGGAGATCCCACTGGAAGCGCGAGGAAAACATTGTGACACCGATTGTAGCGGGCGGCGTGCCAGTGGGTCGCAGGCTCATCCACCCCACGGGTACCCCGATCCCCAGCCGCCGCGCGCAAACCACCCCCGGCCCCATCGCGCCACCGCCCCCGGGCCAAACCCAGCTCAACTGCCGCGGCGGCCGGGTTTGCCGATCGCACCCTCCCCGGCCCACTCGCCGCAGGCGCGAACCCCTCGCCACTGCCGCCGCACCCGCGCCTCGAAACCGTTCGTCTAGACACCGCGGCTTTCGCCCGGCAAACGCCGCACCGCCGCACTCAGGCCCCAACCACCCTCAGCCCCATTTCGCCGCCGCGCCTCGAAACCGTTCGCCTGGACACCGCGGCCTTCGCCCGGCAAACGCCGCACCGCCGCACTCAGGCCCCAACCACCCTCAGCCCCATTTCGCCGCCCCAGGCCGTAAACCCCCAGCGCAACCGCCGCGGTGGCCGCGTTTGCCCTACGCACCACCCTCCCCGGCCCATTCTCGGCAGGCGCGAACCCTCCCGCCACCGCCGCCGCGCGCGCCGCGTGATACGGTAAAGCTGATGAACTCAAAAGAGATCCTGGCCTTCATCACCGAGATCGGCTTGGTTCCGGTGGTGCGCACCTCCTCAACCGAGGCCGCCATTCGCGCCGTCGAAGCCCTTTACAAAGGCGGCGTCCGCGCAGCCGAGATCACCATGACGGTTCCCGGCGCCGTGCGCGCGCTGGAGAGAGTCGCCGATCAGTTCGGCGGTAAACTGGTGCTCGGCGCGGGCACCGTGCTCGATCCCGAAACCGCGCGCATCTGCATGCTGGCCGGCGCCGAGTTCTTCGTCACCCCGAGTCTGCGGCCTGCCACCATCGAAATGTGCAAGCGCTACTCCAAGGTCGTCTGCCCCGGCGCGCTGACTCCCACCGAAGTGCTCGCCGCGTGGGAAGCCGGCGCCGACGTGGTGAAGATCTTTCCGTGCGGCAATGTCGGCGGCGCCAAGTACATCAAGGCGCTCAAGGGACCTTTCCCACAGATCGAAATGATCCCCACCGGCGGGGTCAATCTGGAAACCGCCGGCGATTTCCTCAAAGCCGGCGCCTGTGCCGTGGCAGTGGGCGGCGAACTGGTGGACGCGCAGTCCATCAGGCAGGGCCGCTACGACACCATCGAGGAGCGCGCCCGCCAGTACCTGGCCGTGGTCGCCAGGGCGCGTCAGGAGATGCAGGCGGCGGCGTCTGCGGCTTGAAGCCTGGCACCTTCCCGGCGTCGCCTTGCTAAACTGAAGAGTCGCTATGGCTATCAGCAAAGAGCTGCTGGAAATTTTGGTGTGCCCCATTTGCAAGGCCAAAGTCGAACCCAAGCCGGATGAGAGTGGATTGCGATGCGTCGAGTGCCACCGCGTTTATCCGGTGCGGGACGATATCCCTGTCATGCTGGTGGATGAGGCGAAGATCGAAGATTAAAGGGCCGTGGAGAGCATTCTGCAAGGTTTGCCGCCCGCTAGCCCGGTGGCCCTTGTGCGGCTCCGGTCATTGGGCGATTGCGTTCTCACGACCCCCGCGCTGCAAATCCTCAAACAGGCCCGGCCCGATCTGCATGTCGCCGTAGTCGTGGAGGACCGTTTTCGCCCGCTCTTCGCAGGCAATCCCGATGTCGATGCCATTCTGCCGCCGCATCTTGGCGCGCTGCGCTCCTGGCGCCCGCGCCTGTGCCTCAACCTCCACGGCGGGACGCGCAGCGCGTGGATGACCGCGCTCTCGGGCGCGCGCCATCGCGCCGCCTTCGCGCATTTCCGCCTCCGGACCGCCTACAACGTGCGCATCCCGCGGGCGCAGGAGATTCTGGGCGTCGAGCGGAAAGTCCACACGGCGGAACACCTGGCCAGCGCCATCTTTTACCTGGGCGCTCCGGCGGGCGAAATTCCGCGGGCGCGACTGGTGCCCGATCGCCCCACGCTGAACGCCGCGAATGGCTTAGCCGTTCTGCATCCGGCTGCCGCGACGCCCGAAAAAACCTGGCCGGCTGCCGGGTTTCTGGAAGTGGCAAACCAACTGGTACGCTGCGGGCTGAACCCGGTCTTCATCGGCGGCGCGGCCGACGATCTTTCTCCGTTTGCAGGCTTCCGGACGATTCGCGGAGCGCCGCTCGGCGACATTAAGAACCTGCTGGCCGGAGCCTCGCTCTTCATTGGTAACGATTCGGGTCCGGCTCACATGGCTGCCGCCTTCGGACTGCCGGTGGTGGTCATCTTTGGCGCTTCCGACCCGGAAATCTGGGCGCCCTGGCGCACGCCGTCGGAAATTCTCACGTCGCCCGAAGGGATCGCCGGCGTCCGTCCGGCCCAGGTGCTCGAGGCTGTGGCGCGCCTGAGGGTCGCGGTATGAGCGAACTTCTGCGCCTGCTGTCCTTCGCCCGTCGCTATGCCGCGCACCTGGTGGCATCCGTGCTGCTGATGGCCGCGGCGGGCGCCGCCACTGGCATGATCCCGCTGCTCATCGGGCCCATTCTGTACAAGGTCCTGGACATCCACGCCCCCGATGAACCGATCCATCTCTACACCATTCCCCTGTTGCATCGTGATATCGACCTCAATCAGATCGTCCCCGTATCCTTCCACAACATGGCTAGCCTGGTGGCGTTCGCCATCGTGGCCGTGTTTTTGATCAAGGGCATCTGCGATTACTTCGGCAACTACCTGGTCAATTACGTCGGCTTTTCGGCGGTGACGAACCTGCGGAACACGGTCTTCGACAAGGTGCTCAAGCAGGGCGCGGAGTTTTTCGAGGCGACTTCCACCGGCCGGTTGATGTCGTCCATCATGAACGACATCGACAAAGTGCAACTGGCCACTTCCCACATCCTGGCCGATTTCCTGCGCCAGATATTCATGGCGGTGGCGCTTCTGCTGGTGGTGGTGGGCAAGGATCCGCAACTGGCGCTGGTGAGTTTCCTGGTCCTGCCGCTGGTGGTTCTCCCGACGCTGCGCATCGGCAGGCGCATTCGCCGCACCACCCGCAGCACGC
>Ga0335078_10014284_pt1 | contig 11780 bp, 13 predicted proteins | sample Lox_Sample_32_FD_206711 | JGI IMG/M metagenome (GOLD analysis project Ga0335078, IMG submission 206711) | Soil microbial communities from Loxahatchee National Wildlife Refuge, Florida, United States - Lox_Sample_3.2 | ecosystem: Environmental > Terrestrial > Soil > Wetlands | place: USA...
GGTGGTACTCGTCGAGATCCAAACCCATCTCGGCGGCGATCTCGTCCTCTCCGGGAGTGCGGTGCAGCCGCTGCTCCGCCTGCGAAATGGCAAACTCGATCTGTTTGGCCTTCTTGCGCCTTTGCCGCGGCGCCCAGTCCAGACCGCGCAGACTGTCGAGAATGGCGCCCCGGATCTTGTGCTCCGCGTAAGTCTTCAGCTTGACGTTTTGGGCGGGATCGTATTGGTCGATGGCCGCGATCAGGCCGATAATCCCCACCGAAACGAGATCCTCGAGGCTGACACTTTCCGGCAACCGCCCGTGGATCCGCCGGGCGATCAGCCGGACCTGCGGCAGATGCTCCAGAATGAGCCGCTCCCGCTCGCCCGCGTGCTCTTCCCCGGCGTCCTGGCGGCAATACGCGTTTGACGTCACGGCTAAGCGATTCCCTTCACGCGGCCGACCGCACCGCCCGGAGCGCCTCCGGCCACAGCAAGCCGACGATGCGTTCGCGGGTGGCCGGCTCCAGATCTTCCGGAATCTCCTGCCCGGTTCCCAGGAACGAGATGGGCCGCGCCCGGCGCACGGCGAGCGAAAACGCGGTGCCGAAGCAGTCGGTCTCGTCCAGCCGGGTAAAGATCAGGCTGGCGGGACGGAAGATCTCAAAGCGGTCCGCCACATGGATTAGATCGGCGGATTTCATGGATGCCGTTACGACTAAATGGACCGACAGATTGGGGCGCGTGGACAGGAAACGCGCCAGATCGGCCGCGCGATCCATGTCGTGCGGTCCATAACCCGGCGTGTCGATCAGAATCAGGCCCTTGCCGCGGTGCTCCTCGAGCGCCTGCGCGAGCGCCCCCACGGTCTCCAACGCCAGGAAGCCGGCCCCCAGGATGGCGGCGTACGAGCGCAACTGGTCGGCCCCGGCGACCCTGTAATCGTCCATCGAGAACAACTGCAGCGGGCGGCGCGCGCTGATCCCGCAGGTTACCGCCAGCTTGGCGATCGTGGTAGTCTTGCCCGCGCCGGGCGGCCCCACCAGCGCGGCCACGGGCGGCGCATCGGAGCCCGCTTCGGCCAGCGTGGCGTTTACCAGGATGCGCTTTTCCAGCTCCGCGCGCACGGCGTCCTCCAGGCGCGCGCCGGAGGCCTGCCGCTCGGCCGCCCGGCGGCAAGCCGCGTCCACCATCTGCTCGACGAGCTCGCCGTCGATGTCCGCAGCCATGAGACGGGCGTGCAGCTCCGGCAGCTCGGGCCTGTCGGCCGGCCAGCGGGACCCGCTCCATGCCGAACGGGTGATGGTCTTGCCCATGACATCCAGTTGCTTGCGCAGTTCGGACAGCTCGCGGGCCAGCCGGACATCCTCCGCGGCCTTCTCCGCTGCCGGCCGGACGGGCGCCGCCGGGACGGGCGCCGCCGGGACGGGTGCCGCCGGCCCGGCTTCCGGCACGATGGCGCACACCACTTCGTACTCGCCCAGGTGGCGCGCCTCGAGCGGCGCCCTGCGGGACTCGACCAGTATGGCCTCCGGCCCCAACTCCCGGCGGGCCAGGGCCACGGCTCCCTCCACGGTGGCTGCATAGAACGATTTGATGCGCATGTTTCTCCTCTATTGGATGATCCCCAGCGACACGACCTTCACGCCGGCCGGAATCTCGTTATGGGACAGAAAGAAAAGATTGGGCAGCGACGGCTCGACGATCTGCCGCAAAAAATGGCGGGCGCCGGAGGTCGTCACCGCCGCAACCGCCCCTTCCGGCGCCCCGATCTTGCGCTGGATGCGATCCAGAATCTCGCGAATGGTCTGCGGCGCCATGCTCAAGTGGCTGTTCTGTTCGCCGTGTTCGACCGCCGACTCCACGGCCTGCTCGATCGAGGCGTCCAGAAAATAAGCCGGCAGGTTGCCGGCCGCGTCCAGGTAGCGCTTCACCACCGTGCGGCGGATGGACTGCCTGGCATACTCGGTGAGCAGCACCAGGTTGCGCGTCGAGAGCGCCGCTTCCCCGAGCGCCTCCAGGATGGAACCGGCATCGCGGATCGAAACCCGCTCGCGCAGCAGGTTCTGCAACACGCGCTGCACCACGGAGAGCGGCAGTTGCTTGGGCACCAGCTCCTCGACGACCTTGGGCTGTTCGAGGGCCACCAGGTCGAGAACTTTCTTGGCATCCTGGCGCGAAAACAGCTCGTGCGAGTGCCGGCGGACCAGCTCCGCGATGTGCGTGCCCAGCACGCTGACCGCATCCACCAGGGTGTAGCCGGCGGCGCGGGCCTGCTCGGCGCGCTCGTCGGGGATCCACCACGCCGCCAGACCGAAAGCCGGTTCGCGCGTGGGCGTGCCGTCGAGCGCGGGGGCGGCCTGTCCGGAGGGGATGGCCAACTGGCAGCCCTGCGGCAGCTCATAGCGGGAGACTTCCGCGCCTTTCAGAGAAATGACGTATTCGCGCGCGCGCAACGCGAGATTATCGGCCACCCGCACCGGCGGCAGCAGGAAGCCCAGGTCCGCGGCGAGCTGCCTCCGGATTCCCGAGATGCGGCGCAGCAGCGGCGAGTTCTGCGCGCCTTCCACCATTTTGACCAGCCCCAGCCCGACTTCGATCGCCAGCGGCTCGACGCGCAAGAGCCCCTCCAGATTCTCGCGGGCGGGTTTGACGGCCTGCGCGGCCTGGTCCTTGGGCGCCGGCCGCGGGCGCATGCGCCAGGCCGCGGCGCCCAGGCCCGCGCCCAGCAGCAGGAACGGGATTCCCGGCAGACCCGGAAAGCAGGCCAGCGCGATCAGCACCCCGCTCGCCAGAAACAGAGGCTGTGCGCTGCCAAAAACCTGTTTGCGGAAATCCGCGCCCAGGCGCGCGTCCGAGCTGGTCCGGGTGATGATCAGGCCCCCTGAAATCGAAATCATGAGCGCCGGGATCACCGTCACCAGGCCGTCGCCGATGGTCAGCACCGTGTAGGTTTCGAGCGCGTGCCGCAGTTCCATGCCGTGCTGCAGGACCCCGATCAGGAAGCCGGCCACGATGTTGATGCCGGTGATCAGGATGCTGGCCACCGCGTCGCGCTGGGTGAAGCGGGAGGCGCCGTCCATGGCCCCGTAGAACTCCGCCTCGGCCGCCAGTTGCTTGCGCCGCCGGCGCGCCTCGGCCTCGTCGATCAGCCCGGAGCTCAGGTCCGAATCGATGGACATCTGCTTTCCGGGCAGCGCGTCCAGGGTGAAGCGCGCGGTGACCTCGGAGATGCGTACGGCGCCGTGATTGATGACGATGTACTGGATGGCGATCAACACCAGGAAGATCACCGTGCCGATGATGTAGTTGCCGCCCACCACGAAGCTGCCGAAGGCTTCGATGACGTGCCCGGCGGCGGATGTCCCGGTATTGCCGTTCAGCAGGATCAGCCGCGCCGAAGAGATGTTCAGGGCCAGGCGGTACAGCGTCAGCAGCAGCAGGGTAGTGGGAAAGACGCTGAACTCCACCGGCCGCGTGATGTACATCGCCACCATCATGACGATCACCGACATCATGATGTCCACCACCAGCAGGAAGTCCAGCACAAAGCCGGGCAGGGGCGTGATCAGGGCCACCACGATGGCCAGCACGGCCACCGGCACACCCAGCTCCGCCGCGCCGCCGCCAGTGAAAAACTCGAGCGGCTTCCAGCTTGTCTTGGCCATTGCCGTCGCTTCCGCCATTGCACTCCTCAAATCCCGGGCGGCCCATCCGCGGACCGCCGGGAACCCTGCACCCCCGGCCGTCCGCCGCCCCCGCCGGCGCTCTCCGGTGCGCGGCGCCCGCCCCTAACCGGGTAATCGGCCGTTCATGAGTTTGTATACATAGGCCAGGATCTCCGCCACGGCGCGGTACAGATGCGCCGGAATCTCCTGTCCGACCTCCACCGACCGGTACAGCGCCTGCGCCAGCGGCGGATTCTCGATGATGGGAACCTGGTGCTCCAGGGCGCGCTGCCGTATGCGCTGCGCCAGATAGTTCTTCCCCTTGGCCACCACTACGGGCGTCGCCATGGAATCCAGCGCATAGCGCAGCGCCACGGCGTAGTGCGTGGGGTTGACGATCACCGCCGTGGCCTTGGGGACCTCCCGCATCATCTTGTGCCGCAGGCGCTCCCTCTGGATGCGCCGGATGCGCGACTTCATCTGGGGATTGCCCTCGCTTTCCTTGACCTCGTCGCGAATCTCCTGCTTGCTCATACGCAGATTCTTGCGGTAGCGCCGCTGCTGCCGGAACAGGTCCACGCAACCGAACAGGACGAAGACGCCGGCGGCTTTCCAGAGCAGCGCGCCGAGCGAGCCGCACGCCTGCTGGAAGCCGGATTCGACGGTCTGAAAGGGCAGCGCCAGATAGGCGAACAGGTTGTCGCGGACGATCCCGTAGATCGCCAGCCCGAACAGGGGCAGCATCACCACGGCGCGCAGGAGGGCGGGGACATTCTGTTTTGGCAGCTCGCGCAGGCGGGCCAGCGGGTTGAGGCGCTTCAGGTCCGGCGCCAGTTTCTTGAGACTGACCCCCATGCGGGTGGCGATCAGTTGCACGCCGCAGGTCGCCAGCAGGAGCACGCCCCCGGCGGGCGCCAGCAGCCGCAGGATACGCAGCAGCAGGTAGCGGCTCAGCTCCACGGCCTGCGCGGCCGGCGGGTTGGTCGAGAACGCCGCCGCCAGCGTCTGGCGCATTGCCTGGCGCAGTTCCCCGAGCCACGGTCCGCCCCAGGCCCCCAGTAGGGCGACGAAAGCCAGGAACTGCGCCGCGGAGACAAAATCGCGCGCGGTCGGGAATTGTCCCTCTTCGCGCGCCTTCTGCAGGCGCTTGGCCGTCGGCTGTTCGGTCTTCTGTCCCTGGTCGGGCACGGATTCTCCTTCCCGTTCAGAAGCGCAGCACCTGGCGAAGCGCGCCGAAGACCGAGCCCGCGTAGACCGTCAGCAGCTTGGGGAGCAGCGCGCAGATCCAGGCCAGGAGCACCAGCGACGCCATCATCTTCAGCGGAAAAGCCATCGTCAACAACTGCAACTGCGCGTTGAGCCGTCCCAGCAGTCCCAGGGCGACGTCCACCAGCACCAGCAGGGCGAGCGCCGGCAGGGCCAGCCGCACCGCCAGGGCCAGCATGTCCCCGCCGAGGCGGATGAGCGCCTCCCCGGCCTGGGGAGCCAGCCAGGCGCCCGCCGGATGCCTCTCCAAGCTGTAGGCCAGCACCCGGATCACTTCCCGGTCCAGGCCCAGAGAGCAGAAGATCAGCCCGCCCCCCAACTGCGCGAAGGCCACCAGAACCCCCGACTCGGCCTGCGTGGCGGGATCGACCGTGGACGCGAAACTGTACCCGGCGTTCAAGCTGAGAATCTGCGCGCCCATCTGGAAAGCCTCCAGGATGAAGGCCACCCCCAGGCCGATGACCACGCCCACCGCCAGTTCCGGCACGGCCATCATCAGCAGCCGTCCGGCGCCGGCCTCCTGGGCCTCGAAGTTGGGCCAGCGGGGAAACAGGGACAGCGTAAGCACGACGGACAGCACGATGCGCGCCATCGGCGGACCGCTTTGAAAACCGGGAAGCGGCACAAACGCAAAAACTCCCGAGACCCGCGCCAGCACCACCAGAAAACCGCAGAGCGCGGGGATCCCCACCGGGATCTCAGCGGGCATACCGCCCCAGGTCCCCCAGCAGCCCGGCCGTGTAAGCCGTGAGGCGCTGGATCATCCAGGGCATCAGCAGCAGGATGCCCACCAGAAACACAATCAACCGGGGTATGGTGCTGAAGCCGGTATCCTGGATGGAAGTTACGATCTGCGCCAGGCTGATCAGGATGCCGAAGACAAAGCCGATGGCGAGCAGCGGCCCGGCGATCCAGAAGGCCACCAGCAGCGTCTGGCGCAGGATTTCGACGACGGCGTCCGTGGTCATAGGGCGCCTCAGCTAAAGCTCTTCAGCAGCGACCCCACCACCAGGTTCCAGCCGTCCACGAGAACAAACAGCAGGACCTTGAAGGGGGCCGAAATCATGACCGGAGGCAGTTGGACCATGCCCACCGAGAGGGTCACCGAGGCCACCACCAGGTCGATCACCAGGAAAGGCAGGAAGAGCACCGCGCCGATTTGAAAGGCGGCCTTCAGCTCGGACAGAATGTAGGCCGGAATCAGGACTTTCAGATCCAGATCTGCTGGAGTGCGGGGCGCCGGCGCGTGCGATACCTCCAGGAACAGGGCGATGTCCTTCTCTTTGGCGAAGCGGATCCAGAATTGGCGCAGCGGCCGGGCCGCCTCCTGGGCGGCCTGCGGCAGGGTCATCTGGCCGTTCTCCATGGGGGTCCAGGCGTGGTCGTAGATTTGGCCGGCTACCGGCTGCATGGCGATCAGGGTCAGAAACAGCGCCAGGCCCGTCAGAACTTGGTTGGACGGCGCCGTTTGGGTCCCCAGCGCCTGGCGCAGGAAGTGCAGCACCACGATGGTCCGCAAAAAAGGAGTCACCGAGACGAGCGCGGCCGGCAGAAGGGCGAGGGCCGTCAGCAGCAGGACGATCTGCATGGGCACGCTTAGCGTGCCTGCCTTGACCGTCCCGAGCCAGGGGGCGGTTGTAGAGGACGCAGCCGCCCGGGCGGCCAGAGGGACGAGCAGAGAAAACCCACCCAGTCTGGTTAGGCGCCGCATGGGCCGGCCTCCGGGTGTCGGGCGGACTCCCGGGCCGCCCAGTCGAAACTCTCCAGCACGGCGCATCCTGCAGGCGAGATCCCCACCAGCAGCCCGCGGCCGGACAGCCGCACCAGGTGGAGCGAGTGCTGCGGTCCCAGGGCCAGCCGCTCCACCGCTTCGAGCCTGCGTTTCCGGGAGCCGCCCGGGGACCGCATCCCCGCCAGGCCTTTGCGGCGCAGCCACCAAAGGCACCAGGCGAACAGCAGCAGGACTCCGCTCACGGCCATGACTTGCCGGATCCATTCCATATCGGCCTCCTCTCCGCCTCAGGTCTCGCCTTTGAAGTCCGTGATGCGGACTCCCAGGGTGTTTTCCACTACCACAATCTCGCCGCAGCCGATCAGGGATCCGCCCACGTACAAATCTATGTTCTCGCCCGCCGACCGCTTCATGCCGATCAGGCTGCCCGGCTCCAGTTGCAGGATCTGGCGCACCGTCAGGATGCGGCGGTCCAGCTCGGCTTCGATGTCCACGGGCACATCCGCGAACGCGGCGATCTCTTCCATGGCTGTCATGTCCCGGCGGCTCCTAGGTGATCAGGTTCGTGGTGGCTTGCGCGAGGGTATTCACGGTCGTCACGACCTTGGAGTTCGCCTGATAGGCGCTCTGCAGCACGATCAGCTTCGTGAGTTCCTGCGCGATATCCACATTCGAGGACTCGAGCGATCCTCCCAGGACGTCGCCGCGCCCGCCGGTGCCGGCCACCCCGATGGCGGGCGGCGCGGTATCCGCCTGGACCTGGAACTCGTTGTTGCCCACGGCCAGCAGCGATTGCGGATTGCGAATCGAGGCCAGGGCCAGTTGCCCCACCACCACCTGCTGGCCGTTCGAGTAAGTCGCCAGGATTTGTCCGCCGTTCCCCATGGCCACCTGCGTGAGTTGCGCGGCCGCCGAACCGTTCTGGCTGTTGGCGGTGGCGCTCGAAGCTTGGGCGTACTGGGTGATGCGCCCGGAACCGTCCGCGTTGAAGAGATCCCAATTCAGGCTCAGGGGTTGGGCGCCGTCGCTCAGGTTCGAGATCGCGAAGTTGACCGGCGAACTGTTGGCGGCGGTCAACTGCCCGTCCTGCCCGGCGGCGTTCAAACCGAACTGCAAAGTTCCGGCCGGCGCCGGCGGCGTGGGGAATTGCGTCGGGCTGCCGGAGGTGACATCCGCGGCCGGTATGCTGACCGTGTAGGACCAAGTGTTGCTGGCCGTGGAACTCTTGGTGAAATTCATAGTGAGGACGTGCGCGGTGCCGAGCGAGTCGTAGACGGTGATGGGCGTGGACCACTGCGTACCGCCCGCGGCGGAGGCGTCCAGATTCGCGTCCAGCGTGAAGCTGGAGGTGGCCGCCGGAGCCTGCATGGAACCCACCGGAATCACGATGTTCCCGATGGGGCCTCCGGTGTTGACCACGCCGTTGGACGCCGTCCAACCCTGCACGTAATCCCCGGTGGGAGTCAGCAGGTTGCCGGAGAGGTCCGTCTGGAAGTTGCCCGCCCGCGTGAACTGGGTGGCCGCGCCGTTCTGGACGACGAAAAACCCGTCTCCCTGAATGGCCGCGTCCAGGGATCCGCTGCTGGCCTGGATGGCGCCTTGCGTGAACTGCCGGATGGTCAACGGCGCCGCCACGCCGAAACCCAGTTGGGTCCCGCCCGCGCCCATGGACGCGCTGACCAAGTCGCGAAAATAGCTGGCGCTTTCCTTGTAGCCCGGGGTATTCAGGTTGGCCAGGTTATTGCCAACCACGTCCACGGCTACTCCGTTGGCGTCCAATGCGGAGAGTGCTGTGCTGAATGCTGCGAACATTTAATTTCCTCTTTCCGTACGGATCTGTGCGGCGCTGGGATTCGACTGCGCCTGGCTGTCGAGGTCGCCGCGGATGGCGATCAGTTGCTCGAGAGAGCTGAACTGCGCAAGCTGGGTCACGAAGGTGGTGCTGTCGGTTGGATTGGTGGGATCCTGGTATTGAATCTGCGCGACCAGAAGCTGTAAGAACTGGTTTTCGTTCACATCGTCCGGAGAACCGGTTTGCGACGGGGCCGGGGCGGTTGCCGCGGCCGGCATGGATGCCGTGATCGGTTGTAACGTCATGTTGAGGACTCCTGTGGCGGGCCGGTACGGAGCTGCCACTCGCCGGCCCAACGGGGTTGATCTTGCTGCTTTTGCTGTTGGCGGCCGTCCCTGCGGGCGCCCCCCGGATGTTGTTGGGACGATCCCGGCGGAGTATCCGCGCCGCCTCGCCGGCTGGCGTCTTCCCGCGCGGGCGCCGACGGGCGCCAGGTTTCCGCCTGAAAGCCGCTTTGCCTTAGCTTGCCGACCAGATCCGGCAGATCGTTGCGCAGGGAGTCCGCCAAATCGTGGTCCGGCGTGTGCACCGTGACGCGGATCTCACCGGCGCGTTCGGCCATGCGTATGTCTACGCTTTTCGGGCCCTCGGCGAGATGCAGCGAGACGTCGTGGGGGGGTGCGGGCGCCGCAGGCAAAGGCGGCTCGACCTCGGCGGGCCGTGCCGTTTCCCGTGGCGGCGCAACGCTGGGCGGGGCCTCCCGCTCAGCCGATGGCGGAGGCGGAGCCGCTAGCGCGTTTTTCGGGCCGGGTCCCACTTGGCTCGCGTCGCCCCGGGCCGCTTCCCGGTCAACCGGCGCCGGTTTGGCGGGCTGGCTGCCCTCGCCCGGTTCTGCTTCGCCGGCGGTGTTGGAGGTCCGGTCCGGCGGTGGCGCCACGGAGCGGTCCGCTCCGGACCACGTGGAGGTCTGGCGTGGAGCAGCCGGCAAGCCCACCGGCGCGGAGTCCTGCCGGTTTGCGGGCGGCTGCGTCACGGTTCCGGCCGCGGGCGGCGCCGTGGGGGCCGCCTCGATGGGCGGCTGTACGCCGGACTCGGCGAGCCGCGCTGCAAACGCCAGTTCTCCCCCGCCTTTCGCATCTTCCGCCGTCAACCGGGGATTCTCCACCAGCGCATCCGGATTCCACGGGGTCTCGGGCGGAACCCCCGGGGCGGGCTGGCGCACGGACGCGGGGACCTCGCCCTCGAGCCGCGTATCGCCCTCCTGGCGGCGGGCCGGCAAGGCGCTCAGATGATCCTCATCCGGCGTTTCCAGGGCGGCAAAACCCCACGCCAGCACCGGAGGACCCGGTTGGATCTCCGCTAGCGGCGTGGCGACGGGAACGGACTGTGTGTCGCGAGCGCGCTTTTGATCCGGCGGCCGGGAATCCGATTTGCCAACAGGTTGGTCGCTATCCGCAAGGCAGCCGCCTAGAAAGGAGAGAAACTCCGGGACGGAGAGCGCTCCCCAGGCGGTCCCCGAGACCGGCGCCGGGCCTGAGGCCTGGCCGGCGTTGAAGCCGGCAATCGGCATTTCCGAGAGAGCTGCGATCACGCCCGCATCAAATGCAGCTAGCGAGCCAATGTGGGGCTCCGGGTTTCAAGCAGATAGGCGCTTGGAGCCCGCCAAGATTTTGGCGCGGGCCGGCGGACGGCAGAAATTTGTCCCGCGTCCGGCCGGCAAAGCATTGCTTTTGCGCTCCGGATCTTCGGCGCTCGGCTTGCTTCCGCAGCATTGGGAGCGTGCCATGGACGCACTGATGATCTCGGCCGCGGGTGGCTTGCGGGCCCGCATGGAGTCGCTGGATATGGTGGCCAACAACCTGGCCAACACCGAAACCAGCGGATATAAGACCGACCGGGAATTTTACAACCTTTATATCGCACCGGAGGCAAACGGGGGCGACGAGGGATCTGCGGTCACCCTTCCGGTCATCGAGCGGTCGTGGACCGATTTTTCGCAAGGCGCCCTCCGGCCGACCGGCAGCGCGTTGGACCTGGCGCTGGCCGGGAAGGGGTTCTTCGCCGTGGACGGGCCCTCCGGAAGCCTGTATACGAGAAACGGGAATTTTCGGGTCTCGCCCGCCGGGCTGCTGGTCACCGCGGAGGGGTACCCCGTGCGTGCGGTGGCCGGCGGTAAGCTGCGGGTGGATCCCGCCAGTCCGATCGAGGTCTCGGGGGACGGCGCCGTGCGCCAGAACGGCCAAACGCTCGGCCAGTTGGAAATCGCGGATTTTGCCAACGCCGGCGCCGCGATCAAGCAAGGCGCCAGCTACTTCCGCAGCGCCGACGCGCCGCAGCCGGCCGCCGGGACACAGGTGGAACAGGGAAAGCTGGAAGGCTCCAACGCCGGCGCCGCCGAATCGGCGGTGCGCCTGGTGTCGGTGATGCGGCAATTCGAAATGCTGCAGAAAGCCATGTCTTTGGGGACGCAGATGAATCGCGAGTCCGTCGAAGAGGTAGCCCGCGTGGCCTCCTGACGGCGCGCGGAAAAGAGAAAAGGAGCAAACATGATCCGGGCGCTTTTTAGCGCCGCCAGCGGTATGGCGGCGCAGCAGTTGAACGTGGACAATATCGCCAACAACCTGGCCAATGCCAACACGGCAGGCTACAAGACGCGGCGGGTACAGTTTCAGGATCTGCTGTACCAGAATATGCTGCAGCCAGGCGCATCCGCCAGCCAGCAGACGGTGATTCCCGCCGGACTGCAACTGGGGCTGGGCACGCGGCCGTCCTCCAACGAGATCATCTTCACGCAGGGCAATTTCTCCGAGACGGACAACCCGCTCGACGCGGTGATCCAGGGGCGCGGTTTTTTTCAGGTCTTGCAACCGAACGGCCAACTGGCCTACACCCGCGACGGGGAGTTTCAGCTCGACAAGGACGGCAATCTGGTTACCGCCAGCGGCAACCCCATTCAGCCTCAGATCACGATTCCGCCGGATGCGCAGACGATTACCATTGCCGCCGATGGCACCGTGAGCTACACCCAGCCCAATCAGACCACGGCGCAGGTGGCCGGGCAGATCCAGCTTGCCAATTTCCAGAATCCGGCCGGGCTGAACACCATTGGCGGCAACTTGTACACGCCCACGGAAGCCTCCGGAGACGCCACGCTGGGTACTCCGGGCGGAGCGGAAGGTCTGGGAGCCCTGCAGCAGGGGTACACCGAACAGTCCAACGTCAGCGTGGTGGAGGAGTTCATCAACCTGATCGTGAGCCAGCGCGCCTATGAAGCCAACTCCAAGGTGGTCAAGGCCGCCGACGAGATGTACCAGGCTGTCAACAATCTGACCCAATGACCTCG
>Ga0335078_10014286_pt1 | contig 11779 bp, 6 predicted proteins | sample Lox_Sample_32_FD_206711 | JGI IMG/M metagenome (GOLD analysis project Ga0335078, IMG submission 206711) | Soil microbial communities from Loxahatchee National Wildlife Refuge, Florida, United States - Lox_Sample_3.2 | ecosystem: Environmental > Terrestrial > Soil > Wetlands | place: USA: Florida...
CCGCCGGCGTCGCCAAGGCCGGAGCCGATGTCATCACCATCAGCGGCTATGACGGCGGTACCGGCGCATCACCGCTGACTTCGATTAAGAACACGGGTATGCCGTGGGAAATCGGGTTGCGGGATGCTCATTCTTCTCTGATGCGCTCGGGGCTCCGGCGGCGGGTCCGGTTGCGCGTAGATGGCGGTTTCAAGTTTGCCCGGGATGTCATCCTGGCGGCGCTATTGGGCGCCGATGAGTTTGGCTTCGGCACCGCCGCCCTCCTGGCAGTCGGCTGCGTGATGGCCCGGCAATGCCACCTGAACACTTGCCCGGCGGGAATCGCGACCCAGGACGAAAAACTGCGGGCGCGCTTCACCGGAAAGCCAGAGATGGTCGAGGCTTACTTCCGAGCCATTGCCAACGAAGTGCGCGAGATGCTGGCTGCGCTGGGCGCCTCTTCGATCGATGAAATCGTCGGGGCCTCCGACCGCCTCCGACCGAAAAGCGAGCCAGCCGCACGGATGGTGGCGGATCTCATCGAGCCAATCCGGTCCACGCCTCAAACCGGCTATGTTCCCGAACCCGATGGGCCGCTACAGGTGCAGTTGATCAGCACCTTGGAAGATCTGGACACGCTCGCCCCTCGCTCCCACACTTTTCCCATCACCAGCGCCGACCGTGCCATCGGGGCCCGTCTCAGCGGCGAGGTGATTCGGAGGGTCGGACGCTCGGAAATGGTCGCCCCCCTCGACTACAAGTTCGTGGGCGTCGCGGGCCAGAGCTTCGGGGCTTTCCTCGCGGCGGGAATCAACCTCCTGCTGGTGGGCGAAGCCAACGACTACGTCGGCAAAGGTCTTTCGGGCGGCAGAATCGCAATCACGGCCGGAACGGAGGCCTCCCGAAGGGGTGATGTGTTGGCGGGGAACACAGTTCTATATGGCGCTACTTCGGGAGAGTTGTATCTGGCTGGAGCGGCGGGAGAGCGATTCGCGGTGCGCAATAGCGGCGCGTTGGCAGTGGCAGAGGGAGTCGGTCAACACGCGTGCGAGTACATGACGGCGGGGGTTGTCGTTCTTCTAGGTCAAGCAGGGGCCAACCTGGGCGCGGGCATGACTGGCGGTCTGGCCTACCTGCCTCGCGAGGCGATGGCGCAATGCGCGCATAACGAGCAGTCGGTCAAGATTTCTCCGCTGGAGATGCAGGAGGAATTCTGGCTTCGCCGCGCGCTTCTTCGCCATGAGAACCTCACGGGAAGCGCACGGGCCGGCAAACTTTTGGGCAAGATGCATCTGCCCTTTGTCCGGGTCGAACCGATGGCACGACCGTGTCCAATTGCCGAGACTTGGGCCGCCATTCTTACCCGCCTGCAAAAGCTCCACAATTCGGCCTCGGATTGGCCTGCGTTTCTCCCCTTCAGGGATATCTCTTCCTATGAGATTCCATGAGGTCCAGTCGCAACCTGATGCGAGGAGTTCGCCAGTGACTTCCTCACCGCCCTACGTTTCGCTGTCCGCTATAATCACCCCCACACTGCAAATGGGAAGCCATGGATTTTGACCAGCTGGTTACGTTTCTGCACGTCGTTAAGCTTCGCAGTTTCTCGCGCGCTGGACAGAAGGTTTTCCGTTCGCAGTCCGCCGTCAGCGCCCAAATCCGCCAATTGGAGCAGGAATACGGAGATAAGCTCCTCGATCGAAGCGGCAAGGATGTTCGGCTGACCCCTGCCGGCCGCGTTCTGTTTGACTATGCCGAGCGCCTGCTGAATCTTCGGGATGAATCCCTGCTCGCGGTAGCGGATCAGGGAACCACCGCGCGCGGTACCCTCGTGATCGGAGCCAACGAAGCAACCTGCCTCTATGTTCTGCCCGAAGTTTTCGCCGAATATTGCCGGCTCTATCCCGAGGTCCAGATCAGCATTTATCGCAACTTCAGTTACAAGATCATCGAAAAGCTTGAAGAGGGACTGGTGGATGTCGGCATCGTTACCCTGCCGGTCAAATCGCCGAGCCTCAAGGTTCACTCCATTTTCCGGGATCAACTCATGCTGATGGTGGATCCCGAAAATCCCCTGGCCAGGCACAAGTCCGTCACCGTCAGCGAGGCCGCCAAACAGCCCTTGCTGCTGCCGAAGACCGGTTTTTCTCGCCAGATGATGGACAAACTGTTCCGGCCTTATGGCGCCGAGCTGAAGGTTCGCATGGAACTCGCTAGCGTGGGCATGATCAAGAGTTTCGTCGCTGCCGGCCTGGGGGTCTCGCTGATCAGCTCGAGCTTCGCCCGCGACGAAATGGCCGCGGGCCGGGTCAAACTGATTCCGTTGCAGGATGTAGAACTTTGGCGCGAACTCGGTCTTGTTTATCGCCGTGATCGGACTCACACCCGCCCCACCGCAACCTTCATAGCCACGGTCAAACAAAGAGCCGCGGCAGCAACTAAGTAAAAATCTGCTTGAATGGCCTGCCAAAAAATTCAAATTCAGCAACCAAAATCCTTTCCCGGTATCTAATTAGGATCATTCGAACAATTAGCGGAAGTGTGAAATCATTGATTGCACGCAACGGGGAGCAGTCATGGCCAAACCGATCTTGCTGAGCGTGGACGACGATTCCGACGTGTTGCGCGCCATCGAACGCGACCTTCGATCCCACTACGGAGCCGACTACCGGGTCATCGGAAGCGACTCTCCCGAAGGGGCGCTCGATCTTCTGAAGCAATTGAAGTTGAGGAATGACAACGTTGCCCTGCTGCTGGCCGACCAGCGCATGCCGCGCATGGATGGAGTGGGTTTCCTGCAGGAAGGAATGCGCATTTTCCCGGACGCCAAGCGCGCCTTGCTTACGGCCTACGCCGACACCAACGCCGCCATCAGCGCCATCAACCAGGCCAATATCAATTACTTTTTCATGAAGCCCTGGGATCCTCCGTCCGAGCACCTGTTCCCCCAGTTAGACGACCTGCTCGATGACTGGCGCGCGTCCTTCCGTCCCTCTTTCGAGGGAATCCGCGTCCTGGGTACTCGCTGGTCTCCGCGCTGCTACGAATTGCGTGATTTTCTCGCCCGCAATCACATCCCCTATCAGTGGATTGATGTCGAAGCGACCGCCAATGAAACGGAAACCCAGCGCCTGGTCGGCGCCTTGGGCGAGGAAGCGGGCCAGCTCCCGGCGGTCTTGTTCCCGGATGGCAGCAAATTGCTCGAAAGCGTGCCCGCGCAGGTAGCCGAGAAGATCGGCCTGCGAACGCGGGCACAAACCAGTTTTTACGATCTGGCGATTATCGGTGGAGGCCCGGCTGGCCTGGCGGCTGCCGTTTATGGCGCGTCAGAGGGGCTTCACACCGTGATGATTGAACGCGAAGCGCCCGGTGGGCAAGCCGGAATGAGCTCTCGTATCGAGAACTACCTCGGCTTTCCCTCCGGCCTGAGTGGAGGGGACCTGGCTCGCCGCGCCGTAACCCAGGCGCAACGCTTTGGCGTGGAGATTCTTTCGCCCCAGGAAGTCTCCGCAGTGCGGGTGGAAGGACCGTATCGCATCATCAAGTTGGCGGACGGAAACGAGATTTCCTGTCACGCTTTGATGATCGCGACCGGTGTGCAGTGGCGGCGCTTGCAGGCGCCCGGAATCGACCGGCTCCAGGGAGCCGGCGTCTATTATGGCGGCGGCGCCTCTGAGGCTTTATCGTGCCAAGGCGAAGTCGTGTACGTCGTTGGGGGCGCAAACTCGGCCGGCCAGGCGGCGATGAACTTCGCCAAGTATGCCGAGCGGGTGGTCATCCTGGTGCGCGGAGAGTCTCTCTCCAGCACAATGTCCCAGTATCTGATCGACCAGATTAGGGAGACACCGAATATTCAGATCTGGGCGCACGCCAGCGTAGCTGAGGCGCACGGAAGCACGCACCTGGAAGAAATCTCCGTGCTCTGTTCCGATACCAACAAGGTGGAACGAGTGCCGGCCAGCGCGATGTTCATCTTTATTGGAGCCCTCCCAGAAACGGAGTGGCTGACGGGAGTGGTGGAGCGCGACGATCGTGGATTTGTCCTGACCGGCGCGGATTTAATTCGCGACGGTCAACGTCCGAAAGGCTGGTCCCTGGATCGCGACCCGTTTTTGCTGGAGACCAATGTTCCCGGTATCTTTGCTGTCGGCGATGTGCGCCATGGCTCGGTAAAGCGCGTGGCGTCCGGCGTTGGGGAGGGCTCGGTCGCCGTGCAGTTCATCCATCAGTATTTGAGCAAAGTCTAAATGGCCGATCAATCTGAATTATTGCGGGTGCCTGCCTTCGCCGACCTGCCAGCGGATCAGCTCGAGTGGTTCCTGGCCCAGGCCGAGGAGCTACATCTCAATGCGGGCGAAACTTATTCGCGTCAAGGCGACCCGGCCGATGCGATGTTCGTCGTCCTTGACGGTCAGCTGCAAGCCCGTGGGGAAATCGGCGGCGAGACCGTCGTCATTGCGACCAAGCCAGGTTCTATCACCGGCGTGCTCCCGTTTTCCCGCATGAAGCAGTTCACCGTGACGGGCCGCGCCGTAACTGACAGCCGCGTCCTTCGGTTTCCCGCCGCCCGATTTCAGGAACTGGTGCAGAGAATGCCCGAGCTTGCCCAGCGCCTGGTTGGAATCATGGCGGACCGGATCCGCGAAGTCACCCGCATGGAACAGCAGCGCGATCGGCTGGCTTCTCTGGGAAAGCTTTCGGCGGGACTTGCGCACGAGCTCAACAACCCAGCCTCGGCTGCGAAACGCGCGACCAGCCAACTGCGCGAACTCCTGATCCGGGTCCGGAATGCCAGCCACGAACTAGGCCGGCGAGTGTCGACCCCGGCGCAAAGAGCCGAGATCGAAAAGTTGGAAGCCTCGCTCGTGCAGCGGGACGAGCCTCCACCGGATCCGCTCACGGTTGTGGACCTGGAAGACCAGATCGACTCCTTGTTGCGCAGCCATGGCCAAAACGACTTGTGGCAGCTTGCTGGAGATCTTGCCCGCCGTGGAGTCAAAGCGGAGGCCCTGGAATCGCTGTTCGCAGCTTTGGATACGGATACCGCTCGGGCCGCTCTGGTGCGGATTTCCGCATCCCTTGACATTGCCAACTTGTTGAACGAGATCGAGAGCGCCACGTCTCGAATTTCTGAACTGGTCCGCGCTATCAAGGAATACACCTACATGGACCAGGCCCCGGTTCAGAATGTCGACATCGTGAAAAGCCTGGAAACCACGCTGATCATCATGAATCACAAGCTGAAACATGGGGTTTTGGTGAAACGGGACTACGAACGGATTCCGCTTTCTGTGAACTCCTTTGGCAGCGAGTTGAACCAGGTATGGACCAATCTCATCGACAATGCGGTCGATGCCATGAAAGGGAAAGGGGAGCTCCGCGTCCGCACTTATCGCGACGACAGCTGTGTCGTGATTGAGATCGGCGACAACGGTCCGGGGATTCCGCCCGATATCCAGCCCCGCATTTTCGAGCCCTTCTTTACCACCAAGGGTGTAGGGGAAGGCACTGGCTTGGGTCTGGACACGGTGCAGCGCATCGTGAAAAAACACCGGGGCAACATTCAGGTCAACTCCAAACCCGGGGATACCCGCTTTCAGGTATGGCTGCCGCTGGCGGAGACAGCCTCGACGAGCCCAACCCAGTAGCCTGGCTACGGGATGACCACCTTCACTTTGTTAGAAAACTTGCTTTGAACCCCGCTGGAGTTTACCGCGGTGGTGGTGTAGTAGTACGTCGTCCCGGCGGCCACCGTATTATCCACATAAGAGGTGGTGGGATCCAATTCCGAGTTGACCTGCTGGAAGCCGTCTTGCGGGTTGGTGGCGCGATAGATGTTGTATCCGATGACGAGTGAGCTGCTGGCGTTCCAGGACAATCCAACGCTGTAGCCTTGAGCGCCGACACCGGCCAGAGACTCCGCCAGCGGCGAGTCCAAAGCGTTGCTCTTGAAGGTCAGAGTGCCGGTTTGTGGTCCTATCTGCTGCGGTGAAAAAGTGACGGTGAAAGCTATACTTTTGCCGTCGCCGATGGTGACCGGCAAAGAAGGAGAAATCAGGGCGTACACGGCATTGCTGTCAGTGGCCGACGAAATCGTCACGTTTGACCCGATGGCGCTGAGCGTTCCGCCCAGGCTGGCTTTCGATCCCACGGCCACGTTGCCAAAGTTCAATTTCGCAGGATTGATGCTCAACTCTCCTGCGGAAGTCCCGCTTCCGGTTAAAGCGATCCCCAGCGCCGGGTCGTTCACGTTCGATACCAGCATGCTGCCCTGGTAAAGCTTTGCCAATTTCGGCGCAAAGCTGATGTGGAAGGTGAAGCTTTGCCCGCCCTTTAATACCAGAGGAAGCGTCAACCCGCTAAAGCTGTAATGCGCGCCCTTCAAGGCGTCTTGAGAAACCGTGATGGTCGAGCTGCCGGTGTTGGTGAGCGCCACCGGCAAGGTGGACGTAGTGCCGGTTTGAACCTTGCCGAAGTGAAGGGCCGGCGGATTCGCGACCAGCGCCCAGTTCAGTACTCCCTGACCGCTGACGGGAAGATCCAGAGTGCTGTTAGACGCATTGCTGGTAAACACAATCTGGCCCTGCGCTATGCCGACCACACTCGGTGTAAAAGTAACTTCAAATTCGGTGCGTTGACCGGCCGCAAGCGTCAAAGGCAGATGCAGGTGTGTCACGAGAAATGACGCTACCGTCGTCATCTTGGAGATGGTCACTTTCGAGGGTCCCGCGTTCTTCATGGTGACCATCTCGCTTTGACTGCTACCCACGATGATCTTGGGAAAATGCAAAGAGGCCGGAGAGCAGGTCAGTTGCGGCGTAGCGTTCGGAAGATCATCTCCGGATAGATCCTGAGTTGCCCATGCTTCATCGCCCGCCACGAGCGCACCAAGAATCAGCACGCATGCGAGCAGTCGAAAGCAGGCCATTGCCAGAGCGAGAAGCCGCATATAACGACATCAAAATTGCTCGTAAAGAATGAAGCGGGGATTAGCAGACTCTGCTAGTCAGACTTCTAGATACGGATGAGGGAATTAGAAGGGCGTTCTCTGCTCGTGTCAAGGCTGCAGAAGATTGCAGCTGTGTGCAAACGTTTGCTACCTGTGGAGATCCGGTGGCTTCAAACCCGGCTACACTCGCGGTATTTCGCCGGGTTCGAAATTTATGGGATGGCGACCTGTACTTGGTTGGAGTACGCGCTCTCTTCGCCGCTCGAGTTCACGGCAGTCGTCACGTAGTAGTAGGTTTCGTTTCCGGAGACCGTGGAATCGGTGTAAGAGGTGCTCGGATCGAGACTATAAATCTTCGAATACGGCCCGCCATTCGTGTTGCCGCGGTACACGTTGTAACCGGTCACGGGAGGATTGCTGGCATTCCAGGAAAGAGTAACGCTGTATGTCTGAGGCGCGACTCCGGTACCGGTCAGCCCTTCCGCAGGTGCCGAGCCGGAAGCATTCGAAGTGAAGGAGACGCTTCCAGAAGCAGCCCCGCTGGTTTGCGGGGTAAAAGCGACGCTGAAAGAAACACTCTGGCCCGCCGCAATGGTGAAGGGCAAGGCGAGTCCGCCAAATACGAACTCAGAGCTGTTACTGCTCGCGGACGATACTGTTACCGAAGCGCCAGTCGCGGTCAGCGTGGCATTCAAGGTCTCGGTCGTACCGTCGGTCACCTTGCCGAAACTCAGCGTGGTAGGGCTTACGCTCAACGCGCCGGCCGTGGTGCCCGTTGCGCTTAAGGGAAGCACCAGCGTCGGGTTACCCGGATTCGAAAGCCAAATGTCGCCGCTGGCGGACCCCGCACCTTGCGGGCTGTATGTGACGTTAAAGGTGTAGCTCTGGCCTTTTCCAAGAACCAGGGGTAGAGACAGACCCGTGAAGGAGAACCCTGACCCCTGCAGGTATTGCTGCGAAATGACGGCGCTTGAGCTGCCCGTGTTGGTCAAAGCCACGGGCAAGGTCGCGCTGCTCCCCACCGGCACGTTCCCAAACCCGAGCGATGCCGGGTTAAGACTGACGGACCAGTTGCCGATCCCGGTTCCCCGGACTTGCAGTGACGGAGAGCCGGAACCATTGGTGGTAAATGCGATATTTTCCACAAGCTGGCCGACAGTCGAAGGAGCAAACATCACGGAACAGTGAGCGGTTCCTCCCGGCCCTAGGGTGAAGGGTAAAGAAATATTCTCGACTGTAAATCCCGAGGGATTTGTATCCCCAGTAATCGTGATGCTGCGGGAGCTGGTGTTGGTCATTGCCAACTGCAGCGTACGGCTCTGGCCGGTCAGAACCTTGCCGAAGCTCAAGTTATTGGGGCTGAAGGTCAGTTGCGCGTGAGCCGGGAGCGTAAGCAAGAACAGCAGGATCGCAATCAAAGCGGGGGAGAGGCTGCGCAGCCGAAGACTTCGGGAATTCACTCGGGGGAGGTTCATGCAAGCAGTGTGAAAGCTTTTCGCCGTTCCGGGAAGGTCTCGATGGTACATCGCAACCCCGCCATGGAGGCCGGTTTCCACTTGTGGGACTGGCCATACCCGCAATGCCATCCGGACATCCCACGTGCGGCGGCGAAGGTGTCCGAAGGTACAACACGAATGGGCAGAAGTCGGGCGATGCCATCCCGATCCACTAGCGGAAGACGAGAATTTCTACGGAGCCGGAATACTTGCCGACGCCGGGGTGGAGTAGCTGCTTTCCTGGTTGTTATTGTCGACCGCAGTGGTTACGTAGTAGTAGGTGACGCCATCGGTGACGTTGTTGTCGGTGTAGCTGGTATTGCCATCTAACGTCGAATTAATCTTCGCGTAGTTCTGCCCCAAGGTTGTGCTGCGATAGACGTTGTAACCTGCGATATTAGGCGACGTGCTGGCCGTCCATGACAATCCCACGCTATAAACCGGCGGGGCCGTGCCCGTTCCACTCAGGGAAAGCAGAGTCGGAGAGTTCGAAGCGTTGCTGGTGAAGGAAGCTGTCGCCGACGTCGCACCGGTGGCTTGTGGGGTAAAGGTCGCCGTAAATTGCTTGCTTTGCCCGGCTGCAATCGTTACCGGGAAGGTGATGCCCGTAATCGTGAACTCAGAATTATTCACGTTTACCGACGAAACCGTAACGCTGGTACCGCTGGCGTTCAGCTGCATCGTCTGACTTCCGCTCGTTCCCACCACGACGCTGCCAAAGTTCCAACTGGTAGGCGAGACCGCCAGTTGGCCGACTGGAGTGCCGGTCCCGGATAAGGGGATCGTTAACGTCGGATTGGAAGCGTTGGAAGTTACCACCAGATTGCCGCTGAATCCGGTGGCAGATGACGGCGCGAAAATCACGTTGAAGGTTACGCTCTGGCCCGCCGTGAGCGTTACCGGCGGAGTAATGCCGCTGGTGGTGAACGCCGAGTTGGTCAGAGTAACCTGGGAAATCGTTGCACTCGATCCCCCGGTATTCGTGACAGTCTCCGAGAGTGTCCGGTTGCTGCCGACCTGCACGTTGCCAAAGCTGAGGCTGGTTGGGTTTGGGCCCATTGTCCCAGGCAGAACTGCCGATCCGCTTAGAGGAATGTTGAGGGTGGAATTCGACGCGTTGCTGGTGACCGTGACGCTGCCACTCACGCTTCCGGCGGATTGCGGGTTGAAGACGACGTTGAAATTAGTCCCTTGTCCCGCCGTCAGGGTCACGGGCAGGTTCGTCCCGCTCACACTGAACCCGCTTCCGCTGGCCGTAATTTGTGTAACCGTGACACTGGCGCCGCTGGAATTGGTGAGCGTCACCTGCGTGCTCTGGCTACTTCCAACCTTCACATTGGAGAAATCGACACTCGACGGATTGGGCGAGAGAGATCCCGGCGCCAATCCGGTGCCGGAAACAGGCAGGTTCAACGATGGATTCGAGGCGTCGCTCGAAAACACCACCGCTCCTGTGACCGCTCCCGACGATTGCGGTGAGAACACGACATAGAAGCTGGTACTTTGGCTCGCCGTAAGAGTCAACGGCGTTGTGAGTCCACTCAAACTGAAGCCGGCGCCACTCACGCTGGCTTGACTTAAATTCACGCTCGACCCGCCGGTATTGGTCAAGGTGACAAGCTGCTTCTGACTGCCTCCGGTCAAGACACTTCCCAAGGCCACACTTGCGGGATTCAGTGACAGCGTGCCGTCGGTGACTCCCGTGCCCGATAGCGTCATGCTCAAGGACGAATTCGAGGCGTCACTGGTGATCGACAGCGTTCCGCTGTCGCTGGCCGCAGACGCCGGATCGAAGATCACGCTGAAGCTTGCGCTGCTGCCTGCCGCGAGGCTCAAGGGCACATTCAACCCGCTCACACTGAAACCTGACCCCGAGATGGTGGCCTGCGAGACGTTGACCGTGGAACCACCGACATTGGTTAAGGTCACCGGCGTGCTCTGGCTCACGCCCACGACCACGTTGCCGAAGTTGAACGTCAAGGGGCTCAGAGTGAGTTGTCCCGCCGCCACCCCGTCTCCCGACAAGGGCAGGCTGAGAGAGCTGTTTGAGGCGTTGCTGCCGATGGTTAAATTTGCTTTGCTGCTGGTAGCGGCTGTCGGCTTGAAGGTGACGTTTAGAGTCGCTTTTTGACCGGCAGCGATGGTGATGGGGAGGACTGTCTGGTTGAGGGAGAATTGACTCGCGGTGGGGGCTGCCGAGCTGATTGTTAACGACGCACTGCCGGTGTTGCTGGCTGTTATCGCCACCGTCTTGCTCGTGCCAACGGTGACGTTGCCGAAATCTACAGATGAGCTGCTCAACCCCAGTGTGCCAACTTCGGATTGCTGCTGAGTCTGCGTACTACCGGTGCTCAGACCCTGACAGCCCACCAACAGAGAGAGCGCTGCCAGAATCACCAGCCCCTGCAGAGCGGTGCTTAATTTTCTTACACCTCGAACGGATTCGCTCATAAACAGTTTTTTGCTCGTCGCTAACGTTGTGCTTTAGCGAATCAGGGGAGGCGCCAAACGAATTGTGCTCTTAGCCCCGCGGATCAGGTAGGTCGCGAAAGGACGCGCCAAAAGCCACCGGGTGATCCGGAAAATTCAGACCAAAATCCCGTTTGCTCTTGCTACTAACGTGTGCCAGATAAATCTAAGAATGAGGAACGCGGAAGGGTAAAAACCAATTTAGCAGATTCGCTGCCAAAATTGATTGGTCCGGCCTGTTGAAAAAAAGCAACCTTTGCGGTGGTCGTGGATTTAGGACATGTCCGGCCGAGCGTCGGTTTCTTGACCGATTTGGTTACCCTTCGCCCCTCGCCGCCGCCGGGTGAGACAATGGATTGTGACATCCGGCACTAGCCAGCGTGCCCCTAAACGTGCCATTTTAAGTAGGTAGAAAAGCGTTCAGAATTCAAATATTTAGGATTTCTCATGTCTACGGAAGCCACAGTTGTCACTTCATTTGCCGAGCAATTCAGAAGCAAGGTGCAAGCTCGCACCGCGAAAGTCGGAATCATTGGATTGGGTTATGTGGGGCTGCCCCTGGCCCTGCTTTTTAACGACCAGAAGTTCTCCGTAACCGGTTTCGACATCGACGCCCGCAAGGTCAGCGCACTCATGGGGGGTGGATCCTATATCCAGCGCATCCTGCCGGCCGAAATCCAGGCTGCCCGTGCCAGTGGTTTCTCCGCGACCGAGGATTTCTCCCGGCTGCGTGACATGGACGCCATCATCATTTGCGTCCCGACGCCCCTCAACGAGTACCACGAACCCGACATGAGCTACATCACGGGTACGGCTGAGTCGATCGCGCCCAACCTGCGCGCCGGGCATCTGATTATTCTCGAAAGCACGACTTATCCCGGAACCACCG
>Ga0335078_10014287_pt1 | contig 11779 bp, 9 predicted proteins | sample Lox_Sample_32_FD_206711 | JGI IMG/M metagenome (GOLD analysis project Ga0335078, IMG submission 206711) | Soil microbial communities from Loxahatchee National Wildlife Refuge, Florida, United States - Lox_Sample_3.2 | ecosystem: Environmental > Terrestrial > Soil > Wetlands | place: USA: Florida...
CCGTGCAGCCGGTCCCTCGTTCGGTCAGCTGCTGCTTTTCGCACCCTCGTAGGCGGTGTGATGCACATGAGACCGGTTACAGACCTTCTGCTTCCGGCGCACGGTGAACTGCGATTTGCGCCCGAGTCTCTGCATCTGATGCTGCTCGGACTCAAGAGCCCATTGGTCGCCGGCGAACATGTGCCTCTCGTACTGACGTTCAAGTCGGGAGTCCACGTCTCGGCAGATGCGGTAGTTCGGGGCCTGAGTGAGGGCGCTCCGAGCGAATAGCCGGGCCAGGGCATTTGAACATGCTTCTTAAGCACCTCGTGCAGCAAGTAGTCTGGGGAACGACCCGCCTTGAGGCGCTCGCAAGGCGGGCGTTCGTCATCGCAGTGGTCGTGCTGCTGCACGGGCTCGTGATCGCAGCCGCATGGTATGCGCGCATCGAGCTTCCGCGCCTCGAACAACCGGCGCTGACGATCGCGTTACTGAGCGAACCCACGCCCGTGCGCGAGGAGAAGCCCCGGGGGCTGGCGACCGTGCGTCTCATCGAGCCCGTGCCGGTCGCGCTCGTGGACGCGTCTGCTCTTCAGATTCCCGTGGTCGACGAACCACCGGCGCCGAGGGCCGTCAACGCCTCTCCGGCGCCGGCACCGGCGCAAGCCGCGACCGAGAACCTCGGCACGGAGCTCCTCGTCCAGTGTCCGCAGCGCACTCCGCCGCGCTACCCACCACAGGCGAAACGCCAGCGTGAGCAGGGCGAGGTTCGGCTGCGCGTGGAGCTCGACGAAAACGGGCGCATCGACCGCGTCACGATCGTCAGCAGCAGCGGATCCCCGCGCCTGGATGAGGCCGCACGTACGGCGATTGAGTCGTGGCGCTGCCGACCCGCACAGCGCGAAGGGCGTCCGGTTCGTGCCGTGGCGATGCAAAGTCTCGCGTTCGTACTGGACTCTCACTGATCCGACGGCACTCAACAAACAATAAGGATCTGGAGAACCCGTTCATGAGGAATTCTCACCGCCATGCCGTGCTTCTGATGCTATGCGCTGGCGTAGCGGCGCTCGCAGCGCACGCGGACGAGCAGCAGCCCACAGCCGCGCAGCAGCCGACAGCCGCGCAGCAGCCGACTCCTGCGCAGCAGCCACCGACTGAGCTTCCGAGGATGACGGTCCAGGAGACGATCGAGGGTGACTACCTGGCGCCGAGCGCGAGTACCGGCACCAAGACCGATACCCCCGTGATGGAGACGCCGCTGAATGTCCAGACGGTCACTCAGCAGGTGCTCGTCGATCAGCAGGTCATCACCCTCAGCCAAGCTCTGCAGAATGTCAGCGGCGTGGCGGTTCTCGACGGAGTTGCCACCGATGATGGCTTCGGCAGCAGCGGCATCCTGGTGCGCGGATTCACGGAGCAAACCTACTATCGCGACGGGTTTCGGGTAGATACCTCCAACCTGGGAACCGACGTCATCAGCACGCGTCAGCTCGCCAACATCGAGAGCATCGACGTCATGAAGGGACCAGGCGCAATTCTTTATGGACTCGTTGAGCCGGGCGGCATCATCAATATCGTCACCAAAGAGCCGCTGAGCTCGCCTTATTATTCCGTGCAGCAGCAGGTCGGGTCACTCAACGACTACCGCACGAGCATCGACGCCACCGGACCCCTTACCGGCGGGGAGGCGCTGCAGTACCGACTGAACATGTCCTACCAGAGCAATGGGGCGCCCTTCGGATCGATTGTTGATCTCGTCAGCAGCACCAATACCTTTCTGGCGCCAGTCGTCAAATGGAACATCGATGACGCGACCTGGGTCAAACTGGAAGCGGAGTACGCCCATGTCCGCACAGATAACTACGTCCCGTTCGACCCCCTCGACAGCGGAGCATTCATCACTGTTCCGCGGAGCACCAACTTCGGTCAGAGCTCTCCTCTGGTGCAGACGACCAGGTTCAGCGCGCTCACCTGGTCGCATCAATTCAATAAGGACTGGTTAGTCAAGCAACAGGTCGCCTACGAGAGGATCGACGAAAGCCTTACCAGTACGGCACCCGAGGACATTGTGACTCCTCCGCCGCAGGTTCAGGATTTCTCGCTGGTCCTCTCGGGGCCGCAGTCGACTTACTCCACCGATGTCGACCTCACCGGCCATTTCAGCACGTTCGCAGCGGCGCACACGCTCCTCATCGGCGGCGATGCCTATCATTCGTGGGGGACCATTGGTTACGTCATACCGGACTCATCGGTCACGAGCGTCGATTTTCCCAATCCGAACCACAATTTCACTTATCCGCCGTGCCCCTGCTACACCTCCGCCTACGGTTTCTCGCAGGACACCGCGGGCCTTTACGTGCAGGATCAAATCCAGCTGCCAAAGAGTGTCTTTCTGCTGGCAGGGGAGCGCTACCAATACATCCGGCAAACGAGTACCTCGGGAGACACGATCGCGGACCTGCAAGCGCAGGCCGCCCCGCTGAGCGGTCACGCAGTAACGCCCCGTGCGGGTCTTTTGTGGCGGCCGCAGACATGGCTCAGCCTCTACAGCACTTACACGGAGGGCTTTGGGCCGAACAACGGGGCGATATGGCCGGGCACGCTGGCGCCACCGACGAGCGCCGACAGCAAGGAGGCGGGCGCCAAGCTCGAGTTCTTCGATAGCCAGCTGAGAATCACCGCCGACTATTTTGATCTGCGCAAGACCAACGTCACCTCTCCCGATCCGAATCCCGCGCACTCCTGCTATGGAGGAGGTGCTGGCTCTTGTTCGATCCTCATCGGAGCGGTGCGCAGCAGGGGCCCGGAGCTGGATATCCAGGGCGAAGTTCTTCCGGGATGGAATGTAGTCGTCGCCTATTCGAATGATGACATCCGCGTGGCCGAAGGAAGTCCCGTCTACGGAGTCAATACCGGCCAGCAGCTGCCGCTGGTGCCACGCAGCCAGGCGAGCTTCTGGAATACCTACGAGTTCACGGCAGGGGTTCTGAACGGCTTCAAGATCGGCGCGGGTTTGCACTACACCGGGCCGGTGCTGATCGAAGATGAGGGCAGCAATCCTCCCGGTACTTTCCCGCCGCTCTCCTCCCACACGACGGTGGATGTGATGTCTGCTTACAGTTTCCAGCGCGGCGGTTCAAAAATCACCGCGCAGCTCAATATCACGAATCTCCTGAATAAGACCTATTACGAAAGCGCAGCCAACTTCTCTGCCGTAGGCCCAGGGATCGTTTCGGGTGAATCCAGTCTGCGCTCTTATGGCGCGCCGTTTGCGGCGATGGGCTCAATCCGAGTGGAGTTCTAGCGATGGTCCGCCGCTTTCTTGTGTGGCTGCACCGCTGGGCGGGCCTGCTGATGACAGTGTTCCTGATCCTCGTGGGGCTGACCGGCAGTGTGCTTGCCTTCAAACTCCAAGTGGAGCGCCTGGTCTGCCCGCGGATCTACGCCGCGGCCAGACCCGGCGTGCCGATGCTCGATCTTGCTACGCTGGCAGAGCGGGCCGCCGCCATCGTTCCGCAGGGCGAGGTGACCGCGGTCAACCTCTTCGAACCGGGACACGCAGACGTAGTATTCGATCCGCGCCAGAACCCGCAAACCGGGAGGCCCTACGAGCTCGGTTTCACGGAGTTGTTCCTCGATCCCTGGACGGGAAAGGAGCTCGGCCGGCGCCGCTGGGGAGATCTCTCGCAGGGGCTCATCAACCTCGTGCCATTCATTTACAACCTCCACGTGACGCTTCTTCTCGGTACGACTGGGGTCTGGGCGCTTGGAGTGGTGGCGCTGATCTGGACGATCGACTGCTTCAATGGGTTCTACTTGACGCTGCCTCTTTCGCGGACCTCCTTCTGGCGGCGCTGGAAGCCTGCATGGCTCGTTAAATGGAATGCGAGCGCATTGCGGATGAATTTTGACTTGCATCGAGCCGGGGGATTGTGGCTTTGGCTCGTGCTTCTGGTGTTCGCCTGGTCGAGCGTGATGCTCAATCTGCGGCCCGTTTACGATCGTGTGACCGCTGCAGTGATCGATTACCAGCCGATTTCGTTCCCGATGAATCCGCATCCGAGCGACAAGCCGCGACTGGACTTTCGGGCAGCGCTCTCGGCCGGCGAGCGGCTCATGGAGGAGCAGGCGAAGAGGTATCACTTTTCCCTGAAACAGCCGCTGCTGCTGTCGCATTTCAGCGGCCTCTATTGGTATTACGTCAGGAGCAGCCGCGACATCAACGACAGACTGGGCGTAACCATCGTCGGATTCGACGAGGACACGGGGGCGTTGAAGATGCTGAACCTGCCCCCGGGGCAGCACACCGGGAACGTCGTCACCAGTTGGTTGGATGCCCTGCACATGGCCGACGTCTTTGGCTTGCCTTACCGCGTCTTTGTCTGCCTGCTCGGTCTAATAATCGTGATGCTGTCGGTGACGGGCGTTTACATCTGGTGGAAGAAGCGCAAGGCACGATTGCACCGCCCCGGTCTTCGACGCGCTCGGAGTGCCGAGGCTCTGCTCGGCGAGCCAAGCTCTCGGGGGAGGCTGGCTTAACCGGCCAGGACAAACATGAATCGACTTGGACACGTCATCGGAATCGGGGCGCTTTCAACTCTGGGACTGCTCTGGCAGGCAGGCTGCAAGCAGGCCGCACACAATCTTCCGCCTGCGCCGACTGGTGCGGGGCCCACGCTGCAGTTCGAGCCGCAGCCGCAATCGCTTTCTCTCCTCGCGAACATTTCAGCGACCCGGCATCCGAGGATTGGTGCGGATGCCGTCGCTTCCGGTGTCGTGCATTTCCTCGTCGTTATTGGCGACGGAGAAGATTCGCGGCTGGCAATGCTGAACTCGAACGACAGCGGCGATACGTATGAGAAGCCGGTGTGGATCAGTGAAGAGGGAGTGGCCGTGAGCTCACACGGCGAAAACAGTCCGACGTTGATCGTGCGGCCCGACATCACCTACGCCGCCTGGAATCAGCAAGGAGACATCCGCCTGGCGCGTTCGCTGTCCTGGGGCCAGGCGTTTGAAAGACCTGTCAGGATCAGCGACAAGCCCGCGCAGGATTTTAGCGGCTACATTTCAATCGGCGTGGCGCCGAACGGCGATGTTCACGCGGTTTGGCTCGATACACGCGACCGCGAGCACGGTCAAAAGGTCTACTCGGTGTACACGGCGCGCTCCGCCGATCGCGGAGAGACGTTTGGGAAGAATGTCCGTGTGGCAGCACACGTCTGCGAATGTTGTCGTCCGAACGTTGCGTTTGGACCCAATAATGAGGTGCTGATTTTCTGGCGGCACATCTACCCTGGGAGTATCCGCGACATGACCGCAGCGGTGAGCCAGGATGGTGGGGAGAGTTTCGGCGCCCCGGTGCGTATCGCGCAGGACAACTGGGTGCTCGAGGGGTGTCCCGATTCAGGGGTCGCGCTCGCGCGCTCGGGGAACCGTATCTATGCCGCATGGCTCACGGAAGCCTCCCCGGCGATCAGCGGAGTGCGGCTCACGTGGTCAGACGACGCGGGGCGTAGCTGGGCGCCGGCCGTGCTGGCCTCCCAGGGAATTCTGGATGCGAACTATCCCGCGCTGTCAACGGCAAGTGACGGACGCGTAGAGCTCGTGTTTCAGGGCCGTGACCCACAGAGGGATAAAGGCTGGGCAGCTACCTCGGCATTTGTCGTAGAAATCGCGACCGACGGAATGCCTTCGGTACCGCTGGAGGTCCCAGGAATCAGGGGTGCGGTTTCCCGGCCGACGGTATTTGCTGCCACCAACGGCCGAGTGTTTATCGCGTGGACAAGCGTCCAGGACGGAAAGGAAGTTGCGTTCTTCTCCAGAGCCAGGCACATGTAGACGCCTGTAGTTAGATTCCCATTTCCTGGAGACGGGCAGTCCACCAATGTCGGCCGAGGCAGCGCTTACCTCTTCCTCTGCACCCGCCGTGTCAGCGCCGCGGTTGCAGGCGATCGATCTGCTGCGCGGCCTGACCATCGGCCTCATGATCATGGCCAATAACAATGGCGGCGCGCAGGCCTTCGGGATGTTCAAACATGCCGACTGGAACGGGTGCACTCCAACGGATCTGGTGTTTCCGACTTTTCTCTTTCTGGTGGGCGTGTCGATCGTACTCTCCACCACATCGCGCATCGGGCACGGGGCAACCCGCACGTCGCTGCTGGCCCATATCCTGCGGCGCAGCGTCATTCTGTACCTGCTCGGCATCGTGGTGAACAGTTACCCGCACTTTGCGCTTGACACGATGCGCTTTTACGGTGTGCTACCGCGTATCGCCCTCTGTTACCTGGTAGTCGCGAGTCTCTATCTGGCTCGGCCGGCTTGGCGGAGCACCCTCGCGCTTATGGTGACCGCGCTCATCAGCTACTGGCTGCTGATGCGCTTCGTAGCGGTACCCGGTAGTGGTGTTCCTGGACGCGACGTGCCGCTGCTTGACCCGGATCGCAATCTTGCTGCATGGCTTGACCGTCGAATATTCACCGCTGCACATCTCTATGAGGGGACGCGCGACCCCGAAGGACTGCTCAGCACGCTGCCTGCTTTGGCAACCACGTGGCTGGGCCTGCTTACGGGCATTTGGCTACGGAGCAGACACACCTTATTGCGCAAGAGCGCGGTGATATTCCTGGCCGGCGTTATCTGCGTTCTGCTCGGCGCTCTGTGGAATGTTGATTTCCCGATCAACAAGAAACTGTGGACGAGTTCCTACGTGCTCTTCGCCGGCGGCTGGAGTCTGCTTTTGCTGGCGGGTCTCATGTGGCTGTCTGATCTTCAGAGCTCATCGAGAGACGCTGAGGTGCCGTCTGCGTGGTGGCGTACCGCTCTGCTGGTGCTCGGCACAAATGCCATTTCAGTTTACGTATGGTCCGAGTTGTTAGCATCGACCCTGTGGTGGATACCGGTGCGAGCCGGACTCAAGCTGCAGCAGTGGCTGGAGGCACCGATCCTGTCGGCGATCCCAAACGGTGCGTTGGCGGATCTGACCTATTCCTCGCTCTACCTGCTGCTATGCTGGCTGCCGGCCTACCTGCTGTATCGACGGCGTATTTTCATCAAGGTGTGAGCCGGCGCCACGAAAGGAGTGAGCCTATGCACCGTCTCAAGCGGGCAGGGGTGCTTGCTCGGACGGCCTTGCTGCTGGCTGTCACCGCCTGCCCCGGGGCGAGTCTGGCGGCGCGGTCGCCCCCACAGCCCTTTAGCGCTGCACCGGCGGCCGATGCGCTTCGTCGTCTGTTGGGACCAGCTCATGCGAAGCAGATCGTGCTCAAACCGGTGACGAAAGGTGCCGGCAAGGACAGATTTGAGGTCTGGTCACGGCACGGCCGGCTCGTTCTCAGCGGTACCACGCCGGCCGTAATGCTCGCTGGATTTGGTTGGTACCTCGAACATACGGCGCACACCGACATCTCGCTCGACGGCAGCAGCCTCTCCCGCCTTCCAGCTCAGCTCCCGTTACCACGCAGCGCCATGTCGCGTACAGCGAATGTGGCACACCGCTTTGCGCTCAACGATACCAACGAGGGATATGCGGGTGCATACATCGGCTGGGCGGCGTGGCAGCACCGCATCGACGTGCTGGCCCTGCGCGGCTTCAACGAAGTATTGGTTTACGAGGGCCAGGAGGCGGCGTACCAGAGAGCATTTGAGCAATTCGGCTATGCGGCAGACGAGATCCGTAACTGGGTCCCGCAGCCGGCGCATCAGCCCTGGTGGCTGCTGCAGAATATCTGCTGTATCGGCAGCCCCGTCTCACAACAGCTCATCGACGCGCACGCGCGCTTGGGTCGACTGATTAGCGATCGCCTGCGCGAGCTCGGAATGACGCCGGTCCTGCCTGGCTATTACGGCACGGTGCCGCCGGATTTCGTCGCCCGCAACGCTGGGGCGCGCACTGTACCGCAAGGCGACTGGAATGCTCTGCCACGCCCAGATTGGCTGGATCCCACCAACGCATACTTTGCGAAGGTGGCCGCCGCCTACTATCAGGCCCAAAGCGAACTGTTTGGCGACTCCACCATGTACAAGATGGATCTGCTGCATGAGGGCGGGACAGCTGGCAGCGTGAACGTGACGATGGCGTCGCAAGCGGTACAGGCGGCGCTGGAGAGCGCCCACCCGGGTGCGATCTGGGCGATCCTTGGCTGGGAGCAGAACCCGCTCCCCGCGACCCTTGCGGCCGTCGACCGATCCAGGATGCTGGTTTTGGATGGCATCTCGGATCGGCCGGAAGCTGTCGACCGGGATAAGGATTTCCTCCGCACCCCGTATGCGTTCGGGACAATCTGGAATTACGGCGGCCACACTAACATCGGTGCCGGCGTGGCCGAATGGAACCGGAAGTTTCACACCTGGCACGACAGGGGCGGCACCGCCCTGGACGGCATCGCGCTGATGCCCGAGGCCATCGACAACAATCCGGCGGCGGTCGCATTCTTTGCCGATATGGCCTGGGAGGACACTCCCGTCGACCTGCACGCTTGGTTTGCCGACTACGCTACGGCTCGCTACGGCGGTGCCGACCCGCACGCGCAGGCGGCGTGGCGCATCCTCGCCGATACCGTGTACAGCTGGCCGTCCGATGTCGACACCCGGCAGCCAATGGGTCTGTTCTCCGCTCAGCCGGGCTTACTGGTGACCGCAGCCGCGATGCCGTATGAGCCGACGCTCTTCGCCAAGGCGCTCGCGGAGCTGCTGAAGGTCAATCCGGAACTTCGCAACAGCACGGCCTACCACTACGATTTGGTCGACGTCGCGCGGCAGGTCGTTGCCAACCACACTCGCACGCTGCTGCCGGCCATCAATGCGGCCTATCAGGCCAGGGACTTGGGCAAAGTTGAGCGCCTGACCGGCCAGTGGCTTCGCCAACTGACGCTCCTTGACGAGTTACTCGGAACTGACAGCCATTTCCTCTTCGGAGCCTGGCAACGGGCCGCAGAATTGCAGGGCGTTGGCCCGGCCGAGGCGGCGGCACTGCGCTACGACGTGCGCTCGCTGGTGACGGGCTGGGCTGCCGGCACCACACTGCAGGACTATGCGTGCCGTGATTGGAACGGTCTGGTTGGCGACTACTACGCTGGCCGCTGGCGCACGTTCTTTGGGAACCTGATCACTGCGTTGAAGACGAACGCCCCAATAGCCGCAATCGACTGGTCCGAGATTGCCGACCAATGGGCTCGGAACGACACCGAGTACCCATCGAAACCACGCGGCAACGCTTATGTGCTCGCCAGCCGCATCGCGGGGACTCTTGCCGACCAATAATCCTGAGCACGACGACATGCCGGGGACGCCATGCTCAAGCTCTGCGGTCTGATTCTCCTCATCCTGGCGAGCACATCGCCTGCGGTGCGCGCGCAGGACTGCCTCGGGACGGGGACGGGCTCCGCTCTGGTCGCGGCCACTCAGCCGCAGGGCTACGTGCAGCACCGCTCTTCAAGCTACGATCGCTCCGGCGGAAACGACGATGCCCGTCCGATCAATCCGGGTGCCACGCTCATGCTCCTCGATGAGGCGGGTCCCGGGGTGGTGACTCATCTGTGGTTCACGATCTCCTCGCCGGACGAGCATCACCTCAAGCAGCTCGTCTTACGTATGTATTGGGACGGCGAAACCACACCGAGTGTCGAGACCCCCATTGGCGATTTCTTCGGGCTCGGGCTTGGGGACTACTACCTCTATCAGTCCGCACCGCTTTCGGTCGGTGCTGACAAGGCCCTGAACTCATTTTTCGTCATGCCCTACCGCAGACATGCCCGGATCACGGTGACCAACGAGGGGACGGTCAAGGTCGATGCGTTTTACTTCAACATCGATTACCGCGCCTGTTCGAAGGCTTTGCCGGCCGACACGCTTTATTTCCACGCTCAATACCGTCAGGCCACACCGGCGCTGGGCTGGACCAACGACTGGGCCAACAACGGCGATCCCAAGGTCAATACCAGGCTCAACCTCTCGGGTGCAGACAACTACGTCTGGCTCGATGCGCGCGGCCGGGGCAATTTTGTCGGCGTCACGATGTCGATTCTCCAGAATCAGGATGGCTGGTGGGGCGAAGGCGATGACATGTTCTTCGTCGACGGCGAGTCGCTTCCATCGATCAATGGCACCGGGTCGGAGGACTACTTCCTGGGCGCGTGGGGATTCGGCTCAACGCCCTTTGCTTACGCGCTCTACGGCGCGCCGGTGAAAGGCAGTGAGCGGGCTGGCGGCCGCAGCTCCGTATATCGTTTCCATCTCGACTCGCCCATCACATTCACGAAATCCCTCCGCGCCACGATCGAGCACGGTCACGCCAATCACCGCTCGGACAACCTGTTTTCAGTTGCCTACTGGTATCAGAGCGAGCCGCATGCGCCCTTCCCGGCACTGCCTCCAGTGAGCGAGCGCATCCCCCGCATTTTCCCAACAGGTGGGCCGGGTAACGCGGCAGTGCCTCCCAGGTGAGGCGGCATCTCTCCAGCAGGGGTGCTGTTCATAACGTTGCCTGCGGCCATAAGCTCGAGCGTCTCTGAGCCTGCTCCCAGTGACTACGGAACATTGGCGTGGGCCCCGTACTTGTCGAACCAGTCTGCAATCCGGCGCGTGCGGTCCTCAGCGTTCTTCGGTAACGCATGACCGTCGGAGTCGTAGATAATCAGCGAGTACACCTTGTCGTGCGACTGCATCGCTTCCGCCATGCGCAACGCCTGCGTTACCGGAACCAGTTTGTCGGTCCGACTGTGCATGATGAGCACCGGCACATTGATTTTCTCCGGCCATAGCGCCCCCGAACGCTCTCGGTAGTACTCGTCGGCCCGGTGCGCGTAGTCTGGCCACACTTTAGGTGCCCCGTCGAACCATTCGTTGCCATTGAGAAACCAGTCGCCGTGTATGAATGTTTGCGTGTTGGCGCTAAGTAACGCGGGGCCCGCGATCACTGCCGCCGCCTTTACGGGAGCGCCGCGCTTCAGCGCAATGTAGGTCATCGTGCCGCCACGCGACTGTCCCAGCATGTAGAGCCGCGCCGGATCCACGAACGCCATGGCCTTAAGCGCGGGGACCAGATTTAGTATGTCATTGACCTCCTGGCCGCCCCATTCATCGCGCTTTCCAGTCAGACCGTGGAAGCGATAGTCCGAGGCGATGATCACGAATCCTCTTTCAGCGAGCATCAACAGATCCACGATGTAAATGCAGGAGTCGCCCTCTTGCTTGCAGGGAACCCCGTAGTTCCCGATCCGGCCGTAATCCCCCGTCCCGCCGCGATTGAAGATAACTGCCGGCCACCTCGTCCCACCGAGATTGCGGGGGCGGATCAGCATTCCCTGGATTGTCAGCCCATCGCTCACGTAGCGAATGTCGCGAATCTCAAAATCCGTCTGCGCGCGAGCTTGCTCGTACACCGACCTGGAAAAGTAGCCATGCGTGAAGTCATCGAGCTCCTCCCATCCGGGTAGTGACGGCCATGGCGCTTCGCTGACGATACGTCCATCGCCCGGCTCGCCAGCACTTCCGGCATCCGTCACTGCGAAAGCGGGCAGAGCGACAATCATGACGACCAGCGCTTTGATTACTTGCGTCATCAAGTTTCCGGCGAAGACTTCAGTCGATTGGCCTCCGGAAGATCTCATATTCGGCTCGTACGGATGCATTGGGCGTGGTTATCAGCCCCGCAGTTTACCGAATCAAATCAGCAACCGTCTTGGTGCCGGCATGCCATCGAACCCAACGGCGCCTTATGGGCCGGTCACTAAGTGATCGCCGTTGTCCCGGCGGCCGCTGACCCTCATGAGATCGCGGTTGCTCGTGAATGGTCAAACAG
>Ga0335078_10014288_pt1 | contig 11779 bp, 7 predicted proteins | sample Lox_Sample_32_FD_206711 | JGI IMG/M metagenome (GOLD analysis project Ga0335078, IMG submission 206711) | Soil microbial communities from Loxahatchee National Wildlife Refuge, Florida, United States - Lox_Sample_3.2 | ecosystem: Environmental > Terrestrial > Soil > Wetlands | place: USA: Florida...
GGGCTGAGAACGGTAGCTCCTGATCGGTCCGCCAACCGCTGGAGCGCCACCACCGTGACTTCCACCGCCAACCGCCGGAGTGCCACCACCGCGGCTTCCACCGCCAACCGCCGGAGTGCCACCACCGCGGCTTCCACCCCCAACCGCCGGAGTGCCACCACCGCGGTTTCCTGACGGTTGCGGCCTGCCAGCCGCAGGCTGGGAATTGCTTGCTGCGGCGGGCGCTGCCTTGGGCGGTGTCGGCGCGGGTTTCGCCGGCGCGGCCGTCTGATTATTGGTGTTGGCTGGCTTCTTCTGTGCCCGAGCTTCAACAGGCACCCAGACGAAAGCGACTGCGACGATGACTCCCGCGCAAAACATCTTTTCAACTGTTCTTCTCAAATTCACGGCTGCCTCCAACGGAACTCGTATTCTTAATTCCAATTCAAAGAACGAAAGCGCGCGCACAATTCCATACGCCTGCACAAATTTTCTTACTTGGGCGGTCCGGATTCGCCAGACTGCTTCTCATACATCGATGCCGCCGCCATCCAGGTCTCGAGCACTCGGCCAGCGTCGAACTCTACAACCTCTCCTGCTCCTAGTAAGCGAAGATTGGCCTCGCCGCTTGCGCCTTTCACCTTGTAATGTGCTCCCGCCGACAGGAATTCCAGGATTTGGACTGACCGTTTGCCATTGCTCACGGTCATGGTCCCCGAAACCTCAGTGTTCCGCCCGAGCACCGTCGCACCAGACTGCGTAACCGGCAGAAGCACCGTGCCCCGGAACTCGGAAACGCCGTCCGCCCGCGGCCGCACGGACCTCAACGTAATCCACACGCGAGTGCCAGCGTCAAGCCTGATAACCGGCGGAGCCGGAATCGCTTGTGAATGCCCCGCTGTTGCCTCAGGCGCGCCAGGCCCTGCCGGACCGACCGAAGGGGCCGCGACAGAGGTCTTCGGGGTTTGGACTGCACCGTTGGGTCGCGCGGACGAAACTCTCAAGCAGGTGAAGCAGGGCCTGCCGGAGGCTGCGGTTTCGACGGGGCGCGTGGCTCCTCCGGGTGGAGCGGCCTGCGTGATGGATGCCGATTCTCCTGGCGGGGCCTGCAACGGCTCCGGCGGAGAAGAAATCGGTGCCTTCTCGGCGCTGCTGGAGGCCGGTGACTCAACGGCCGCAGTCTGAGTCGGGCGGACGCCGTCTTCTGGTGCGGTCGAGGAACCAGGCGGCGGGCTGACCTGTCTCGGCGCGATTGACGGGACGGTGCCCCTTTCCGCTGGCTTCGACGGACGGTGCGGAGTTCTCGAAATCTGCGAATTCCCCGTTACTTCTCTCTCCGAGGCTGCTTGATTCACAGCGGTTTTTGGCGGGATCGTAGTCACCGGCAGCCTCTTGACTTCGGCAGTTACCTGCGGGGGGCGACGGACGGAAACCCGTCCAGCCAGGAAAGAGCAAATCACCAGCGCGAGGGTTAAGGCTGGGACCAGCGCCCATCGCAACTGCCGTACAACACTTGGGCTTGTCAGCTTCGTCCACCAAAGGCTTAGACGCGATGCGCTGACACGATCACGTTGGTGGTGAGCGGCGGCGTCTGACGCCAGAAAACTCTCCAGCCAGTTGTCGAGCCGCTTTTCCGTTTGTTTCCATTCGGCGTCCTGGTCGGTGACCATCGCCGCGTCGAACCTTTCCATGCGCTGCTGGATGTCCCTGCAGTCCGGACATCGCGACGCGTGCTCCGTCATTGCCTTTTCCAAACCTCCGCTGGCATCGCCATCGGAAGCCGCCAGGAATGCCGCAGCCTCCGGGCAGGGAGCGGTACCGGACCGCTGCCCCAGCAACTGGATCATCTTCTCGAGAAAGTTGTCTTCGTTCCAGCCGGGCATTTCAATCGGGATCCCCGTCAGAGACTGCTCTTCACTCTCTAAACGGACGAAGGGGCCGAATTCCATACTCGCTGGCAAAAAAGTGCACGAATCCTGGTAGACGGCGTATCAGCTCTTCGCGAGCGCCCCTTCCGTCTTTCGCCAGAGCATGCGCCGGCCGTTCTGAATGTGGGATTTCACCGCACCGATTGTCAATCCGGTCCGCTCCGCGGTTTCCTCGTAAGAGAAACCCTCGATTTTCAGCTCTAAGCACTGCCGCTGCTCGCTGGGAAGCAACTTCATCTCTTGCCGGACCCGCTCTGCCATCAGGCGCGCCTCACAAGATGAATCGAGATGGTTCGAAGATGGTAGTGCCGCCAAGTCTATCTCATCGATGCCTGTCTCACAGCGGCGTCTTCGCCACTCGTCAATGCATACATTCTTCGCGATGCACATGAGCCAAGCAGAGAAATAGCCCTGGTGGAAACCACGGATGTTCCGGTAGGCCCGGAGGAATGTTTCTTGAGTCGCGTCTTCCGCCGCTTGGCTGTCGGAGAAGAATCCTCGGCAAGCGTAAAAGACCTTCACGCGGTATCGCGCGAAGAGCTCCGCAAAGCACTCGTTACCTCCGGCTTGCCCTGCGCGTTGGGCGAGTTCCTCATCCGGTCGCGGTATCATCGACTGCCTATGCTTCCGGGGGCTGCCCTATTACGGCACAGCCCGAAATGGCGAGCGGGCCTTCTCGTTAGTCAGCAATCCGGGACCGGTTCTCGCCAACAGGCTAACGGGACATCGAGATCTGAAGGTTAAGCATACCCGGTTGCTATCTATCAAGCAAGGGCACCAACGTCTTACCAACGGGCGACGGCAGTTTGTGTTGCAGCGCCAACAGCGCCACGCCTCGCCGTCGAACCACCATCGGAGCGACCAGCAGATGGAACAGGGTTTCAGTTCGTCCATCGATTCATAGCCGGGAACTCGGAGCGGGCGCATGATCATTAAGCGGATTCCAACTCCCGTTTTCGGCTCGCCAAGCCCAAAACGCGCACCTTCACGGCGCGGGTCCAGCCCCCCGACCGCCCGAGGAAAGCCAGACCGTCCCGGCAGGCCCGGCGACGGCTAGTCCCCGCCACATGATCGTCTTGAAATAGGCTGTTCTGCAATCCCCACGAAAGCCCGGAGTTCCCCCTCCGGACGCTCATTGTGCTATTGCGTTGAGGGCGGCCAGAGCCAAAGCGCAATAAGTACTGCCCCAGACGGGGGAGTACAGTGCCAGCTAAGCCAGATAAGTTACGATCTGTGGCCGCTGAGGTCCACGAAATTCGAAGAGAGTCACCTGAAGCCCGATTCCGTCACAAGGTAGAGTGTGTAGGTCTGTTGGCCGAGGGCTTGAGTTATGCGGCCGTCGCCAAGGCGTCCCATCACGACCCAGCGACACTGAAGCGATGGTGGCGGAAAGCAAGCAAACAGGGAGTTGGATCGCTCTACGAGGCCCCTCGTGGCGGGAGGATTTCCAAGCTGTCGTCACAGCTTCGCGACGAGGTCCTCGCGGCAATCAGGCGGGCGCCGAACAAGGTCGGATTGCCAGGGTACAAATGGACGGGTCCCATGCTAGTAACTTGGATCGAGATGGAATGCGGTGTGAAGATAAGTCTGCGCATAGCGCAGAACCTACTCCGAAATGGGGCATAACTTATTGCGTCAAACTTCGAGTCACCCTTCCGGGCTTCGTCACGCCCGCGTTTGCGTGAGATTTCCCGGGGGTATTTGGGCGCCACGTCCGCCAGAGCGGCGCTGCAAGAGGCCGGGGGCAGCCGTGTGAACCTGGCTACAGGCGCCTGAGAATCGGATCTACAAGAATTCCCGGGAATATTCGGGCCTCTGTAACTAGCGTGGCATTTTCCAAATGAATTCTTCGTGACAGCGGCTGTTCTTAAGGGTATCTTCAGAATCGAGTGCTCTAATTAGGGCCTCTATGGCCAGAAAGACCGGACGGCTCGGCGTCAGAGCACTGTTAAAGTGGGCACATACCTGGACAGGGCTTTTAGCCGGCCTCGTGATCGCGGTGGTTTCACTCACGGGCAGCGTGATCGTCTTCCGCTCTGAAATCGAAGGCGCGAGGATACCCAAGGGAGCGAGCGGCCCAACTGCGGCCGGCCTTGACGAAATTGCCCTTCAGGTGGCAACTTCCAATCCCGGGGTACGTATCCGCCGCCTGCGATTTCCGGAGCACGCCGGCGATCCCTACATCGTTCAGGTTGACGCCTCCGGGGAGACGCGGCGACTGGTTTGCGAGGCCTCGACCGGGCGGGTAATCGCCACTCTGAATGCGGGTTGGGTGGAGTGGACAATCGACTTGCATCGCAATCTCCTGGCCGCCAAGACCGGCCGAAAGGCCGTTGGAGTCGCGGGAATTGTGCTGTTTACACTGGCTGCCAGCGGCATGCTCCTCTGGCTCGGCGGTGCGCGCCAATGGCGGTCGTGGATTTCGGTGCGACCGCAAGGAGGCACGCGCCGTTTTCACTTCGAACTGCACCGCGCAGCGGGGCTTTGGTCGTATGCCCTGCTTACTCTTGTCGGATTCACCGGTATCGGGCTGGCCTATCCGGATACATTCCGGAGCGCGCTGCACTTTCTAACCGGTCAGCCGGCGTCGAGTAAAGCTCCGGTGGTGCGCAAACCAGAGGCGGCGCTGCTGCGCCCTCTCAGTGAATACTTGCGCGCCGGCACCGGCGCGATGGCGGATGGAGTGCCGATTGAACTGCGGCTACCGGATGGCGAAAAGGGGCCGGTGGATCTGCGACTTCACCGGAGCGGCGATCTCTCGCCGAGCGGCAACCACGTATACATCGAGCCTTCCACCGGCAAGGTGCTGGCCGTCAGCCGGGCTGCCGATCAGCCGTTGGCGGCCCGTATCTTCGCAGCTCTTGCGCCGTTGCATTACGGCGAATTCGGCGGTCTCCCGGTCAAAGTGATTTGGGGGCTGCCAGGCCTCGTGCCGGCCCTGCTTTTCGTCACTGGTTTGATGACCTGGTGGCCCGCCAAACAGCGAAAGACCGCAACCGTGCTGGAGGAAGACCTGACTCTCGTAGCAAGCGCGCAGCGCTGACCACACACGGAGATCTCAATGACTAGAAGAGAAATTGTGACCGCCGCGGCGATAAGCGTTGCGTCCTACTCCCGCATCATGGGCGCGAACGATCGCATGTCGATCGCGCTCATCGGATGCGGCGCCCGCGGGCATAAGGACCTTCAGCCGGCATTCGAAAAGCTGAATGGCCCCTTGACCGGCGTGTGCGATCTCTGGCGCAGGCGCGCTGAGCAAGCCGCCGCGAGTTCGCCCGGCACTAAAGTTTTCGACGACCATCGCCGCCTCTTGGAGTATCCCGGTCTCGACGCGGTGATCGTCGCAACATCCGATCACTGGCATGCTCCCATCGCGATCGACGCCCTCAACGCCGGCAAGGACGTTTACGTCGAGAAGCCCCTGACACTGCGAATGGAAGAAGGCCCGCGCATCGTTCAAGCCGCCCGGGTCAACCGGAGCATCTGCCAGGTGGGCACGCAGCAGCGCTCCGCCACACACTACATTCAGGCCCGCGACGAATTCATCAAGAGCGGTAAGCTGGGCAGGATCCTGCTGGCGAGGACGTGGTGGGCCGATGGCGGCGCGGACCGCCTGGTCCCCGGCGCCGGTGGAGGCGGAGGCGGGCACGCCACTCCCGCCGGCATGCAAGACCTGCCGGCTGACCTCGACTGGAACCGCTACGTGGCGCCGGTGCGTTGGCGCGGTTGGAATCCGCCGCAGTTCTTCAATTTCCGCAATTATCGCGATTTCTCCGGCGGCATTCTGACGGATAAGTTCGTCCACTGGGTCGATACGGTCCACATGTTCATGGAACAGGACGGCCCTACGGCGGTCAATATGGCCGGCGGAATATGGGCTTCGAACGACGGCCGCACGGTTCCGGATACCATCGATCTCCAACTGCGGTATCCGGGAGACTGGTTGTGCACCTTCACCAACCTCGCGGCGGCCGGCCAGGTCCGGGCAGCCATCGAGTTCTGCGGCACACGCGGCCATCTGCGCATCGACCGGGCGAAGGCCGAGTTCTTTCCGGCGGAAAGGGGCGCGCCGCCGGTAACCATCGAGTGCCGCACCAACCTGGAAGAAGAGCACGTGAAGAACTTCCTGGATTGCTGTGCCTCACGCAAGATGCCGAATTGCGATGTCGCGGCGGGTCATCGCTCGGCACAGGCCGCGCACCTGGGCAACCTTTCATACGACGAGCGCCGCCAGATTCACTTCGATCCCGATCGCGAAATCCTCCTCTGACCGACATGATGAAACTCCCGATTGCTGCCGCAATTTTGAGCCTGGCGTTGGGCGCTCAGACAATCGAGCCGCGCAAGATACAGGCTCTGATCGTCACCGGACAGGATGCCCATCCCTGGCGTGACACCACCCCGTACCTGAAGCAACTGCTCGAACAGACGGGTCGCTTCGAGGTTCGAGTAACGGAGGAATTTCGCGGCTCGACCCTCGAGACGCTGAGCTTCTACGACGTCGCTATTCTGAATTACTCCGACGAAAAGCTCAAAATTCCCAGTTGGAGCCAGGCGACCAAAGATGCCCTGTTAGCGTTCGTCGCATCGGGCAAGGGAATCGTTGTCTATCACCACGCCGCAGCCTCGTTCCAGAACTGGCCCGATTATGAAAAGCTGGTGGGATGCGTGTGGCGGACCGGGCAGAGTCACCACGCACCGGTCCACGATTACCGCGTGGACGTGCGAGATTCCGAACATCCCATCACCAAGGGGATTACGGCGTTCCAGGCGAAAACGGATGAATTGTACGCCGGATTGAAGTGCCAACCCGCCGGGAGCTTTCACGTTCTCGCCACCGGCTTCGATGATCACAGCCTGTATCAGCCGAAAGCCAGGGAAGCCATGCCCACCGGCCCGTCACAGGACGAACCGCTCCTATGGACGCTGAACTACGGCGCCGGCCGCGTCTTCGCCACCATGCTCGGAAACGACATGCGCGCCGTGCACACTCCCGGTTTCGTGACCACTTTCGTGCGCGGGGCGGAATGGGCGGCAACCGGCGCGGTCACCATTCCATTGCCGGAAGAGTTGAAAAACCAATGACGTTCATTTGGCTGGCGCTGTTGGCAGCTCTCCTACCGCTGACCGCGGCGGACTGGCCGGCATTCGGGGGCGATCCGCAACGGACGGGCTGGGCCCGCGGTGAGCGAACCCTGGACAAGACCAACGTCAAAGATCTCGAACTGAAGTGGAAATTGAAACTCGACAACGCACCCAGGGAACTGACGTCGCTCGCCGCGCCCATCGTCGCGGATCAGATCAGGACGGCGAAGGGCATCAAGGAGTTCGTCATGGTGGCGGGCAGTTCCGATAACGTGTCCGCCATCGATGCCGATACCGGTCAGCTCGTGTGGCACAAAACCTTCAGCATCGCCGGCGCGCCCAGCGGCAAAGTGGACGCTCTGTGCCCGAACGCACTGAATGCCACGCCGGCCGTCGGCAGCGGACGGCTCAAAGTCGTCTACGTCCTGGCCAGCGACGGCAAGTTGCATGCGCTCAGCGCGGTCGATGGCGAAGACCGGTTTCCTCCCACGCAGTTCGTTCCTCCTTTCTCCAAGAACTGGAGCCTCAATATCGCCGGCGGCGTGCTCTACACCGCGCTCTCGCAGCGATGCAACGGCGCTATGTCGGCCGTTTACTCGATCGATCTGAACGCGCCCGGACTGCCGATCCATTCGTTCCAGGCCGGCCGTCCCGGAATCTGGGGGCGCGCCGGAGTCGCGATCTCGCCGTCAGGCACGGTTTTCGCGGAGACGGGCGACGGTCCTTACGATCCCGCCAATGGACAGTACGCAGACACGTTTCTGGCCCTTTCGCCCCGAGACCTGGCGCTCACCGACTATTACACACCGGCGAACCGCGAGTGGCTGACCCGCAAGGATCTCGACATGGGCAATATGAGTCCCGTCGTGTTTCGGTATCACGAACGGGAATATGTGGCGGGAGCGGGCAAGGAAGGGCGATTATTCCTTCTCGATGCGGCGTCGCTCGGCGGCGAGACGCATCGCCAGCCGCTATATCGCAGTCCGTTGATCACGAATGAGGAAGTCAATCATGCCGCCCATGGCTTCTGGGGCGCGATGGCCACGTGGGAGGAGCGCGATGGGACGCGGTGGCTGCTGGCGCCGGCGTGGGGACCGCTCCATTCTTCGGCCCCGCCCTTCCCGGTAAGCTATGGCGATGCGCCGCACGGAAGCGTGATGGCGTTCCGCGTGGAAATCAAATCAGGCACGCCGGCGCTTTCGCCCGTCTGGATGTCGCGCGATCTGAATGTGCCGGAGCCGCCAATCGTGGCCGGTGGCGTAGTGTTCGTGCTCTCGAGCGGCGAAGACGTCCAGCAGGTGGAAGCGAGTGGGGCCGCGCACAACACGGCGGCGCGTCTCGCCGGCTCGGGCAAAGCGGTCCTGTACGCACTGGACGCGGCAACCGGCAAGGAATTGTTTAACAGCGGGGACATCTTAGCGTCCTTCACTCACTTCGGTGGAATCGCCATTTCGAACGGTCGGGTATTTGTGACCACGTGGGACGGTTATGTGTACGCCTTCGGGCTGAAGAACGAAGAACGCTAAGGCTTAAGGTTATTTTCAGGTTCGTATGTTGCAATGAGGTGCCTATGAACAGAATCGTATTCAGTGCTCTTGCAGCGCTCTCCATCGCTGCCATACCTGCGTTCGGCCAGGCGAAAAACGTCATCCTGTTTATCGGCGACGGCGCCGGTGTATCGAGCCTCAACGCCGCCGGCATATACGGCTATGGCAAGCCGCAGGCACTGTACCTCCAGAAAATGCCTCACGTGGCCCTGGCGGATACCTCCACCGCGAAGGAATGGGTTTCCGATGCGGCGGCCTCCGCCACCGCGTGGGCCACGGGATACAAAGGGCGGAACGGCGTCATCTCGCAATCCCCCACGGCCGAGCGAGGCGTCAAGGATGGCGAGACGCTGAAGACGGTTCTGGAGTACGCCGCCGAGCGGGGCCTCGCGACCGGCATTATCTCCAACGACGAGCGAACCGGTGTCACCATCGCCACGGTTGCCGCGTTTTACGCGCACTCCAACAATCGCCAGGCCTCCGCCGACATCTTCATGCAGATGCTAAATCCACGCTTCGGCAACGGCCCGGAAATTGTCATCGGGACCGGCCGGAAGTGGATCACCGAGCAAACTGCGAAGGCCGGGCGCAATCTCGCCGGCGAGATCGCGTCCAAGGGTTACACTTACCTCGATTCCCTGGCCGCCGTCTCGCAATTGGACGCCTCGCAGAGCCGCGTGATCTCCCTGTTCGACGATACCGAGTTCGATTTCAATCAGGCGGTCGAACTGGCCGTGGCGAGGCTTTCGCGAAATCCCAAAGGGTATCTGCTGCTGGCCTTCAGCGATTGTCATCTGGGGAAGGTAGCCAGGAGCCTCAACCGCATCGTGGCGCTCGATAAAGCCGTTCGCAATGCCACCGAAAAGCACAAGAGCGACACCTTGATTCTGATGACCGCGGATCATGGATACGACTTGCGGATTAAAGGCGAGAATCTGGTGGAGACCTCGACTGCTGCCACTCCGCAGCAGATCGCCGCAATCGCTTCGCTGGAAGATCAGCATACGGCCGAGGAAGTCCCGGTGATTGCCGATGGGCCCGGTTCGGAACTGGTCCACGGGTTTATTTCCAACACTGACATTTTCCACATCATCATGGGCGCGTACGGCTGGGAAAAGTACACCCTGCAAGCCCGTTACTCCCTGCCCGGTTCCGGCTCATGGGACTACGTCACGGTAGACAGCGCGTCACGACGGGTGTTTCTCTCGCACGGGACTCAGGTGGATGTCGTCAACGCCGATAACGGCAAACTACTCGGCATCATCCCCGATACGCCCGGGGTTCACGGCACGGCCATCGCCGCCAAAGCCAATCGCGGTTTCACCAGCAACGGCCGGGAAGACAAAGTGACCATGTTCGATGCCGAGAGCCTGCGGGTCATCCGGAAAATCGACGTCGGCAAAGGCCCGGACGGAATTTACTTCGACGCCGGCAGCAATCGCGTCTTCACCAATAATCACGGCTCGCATGACATCACGGCTATCGACGCGGCCAGCGGAAACATCGCCGGCACGGTGAAGGTGGAGGGCGATGGCGAACAGGCGGTTCCGGGCGCGGATGGCCTGATCTACGTGAATCTCGAAGACAAGTCCGAAGTGGCGGCGTTCGATCCCAGGAGTCTCGAGGTGAAGAAGCGCTTTCCTCTGAGCGGCGCCACCACTCCCACCGGCCTGGCGATGGACACGCGCAATCAGCGTCTTTTCATCGCATGCCGCAGCCAGGTAATCGTGGTGATGGATTCCGCCAGCGGCAAAGCGATCGCGAGGCTCCCCATCGGGGCCTCGGTGGATGCGGCCGCGTTCGATCCGGAATCGCGCATGCTGTTCGCCTCCAACGGCGACGGCACTCTCAATATCTTTCACCAGGCGTCGGCGGATTCCTACGAAGATCTCGGCGCCATTCGCACCCACGTCAACGCCAAGACAATGGCTTTCGATCCGCAGACCAAGAGGATTTATCTTGCAAGCGGCGACGTGGACACCATTCCCGCGGCCACTCCCCCGCAGAAGCCGCAGCGCAAGGTAGTGCCGGGCTCGTTCGAAATGCTGGTGGTGGCGCCGAAATGAGGCGCGCCGAAGAGATGGAATGAGCAAACTGAACTGGGGTTTGAGCTGTGGCGCCTTGCTGGCAGTTGCGCTCGGGACATGGGCGGCGGCTCGTCCGGCCGAGATTCCGTTTGCGCTTCATATGATCGACCCGGGCGCGTTCGAAACGTGCGCCATCGCCGATATCAACCGCGATGGACATCCCGATATCGTCTCCGGCGAGAACTGGTATGAGGGGCCGAACTGGATCAAGCACCCCTTCCGCTCCATCGAGTATTATCGCAACGCCACCGAGGATCTCACGGACCTGGTGCTCGACGTCAACGGCGACGGGTATCCCGACGTGATCAGCTCCGCCTCGCATGGAAACCGCCTCTGGTGGAACGAGAATCCGGGGGCGGGAGGCGGCGAATGGAAAGAGCACTCGATCGAAGGCGGACACAGCATCGAGTTCTCGTTCCTGGTGGACCTGGATAACGACGGTAAGGCGCGCGAGGTGCTGCCGCAATGGGGCGGGCATCAAATGCAGGATCCGCTGGCGTGGTTTGAAGTGCGCGATGGCGCCTTCGTGAAACACGTGGTGAGTCCGCGGAGCTACGGACACGGCATTGGCGTCGGGGATCTCAACGGCGATGGCCGGAACGACATCGTCACTCCGCTGGGATGGCTCGAAGCACCGCCCGATCCGCGGAGCGGCGACTGGAAGTTTCACCCCGAATTCGATTTGGTCAGCGTGGGCTACATCTACGTGCTCGATGTCAATGGCGACGGACGCCCGGATCTGGTCGCCTCGATGGCGCACGATTACGGCATCTTCTGGATGGAAAACCTGGGCGGCGCCAAGTGGGCCAGGCACATCATCGACGATACCTGGTCTCAGGCTCACGCGCTCACCATGGTAGATCTGAACGGCGACGGGAGGCCCGACTTCGTCACGGGCAAGCGCTACATGGCCCACAACGGATCGGATCCGGGCGCACGCGAACCGCTCGGCATTTACTGGTACGAATTCCGGACGGCGAAGGACGGTTCCATCGAATGGATCAAGCACATCATCGATTATGGGGGGCGTGTCAGCGCGGGCATGCAAATCGCGGCCGGCGATTTGCATGGCGATGGCACTTTGGACCTCGCCATGGGCGGCAAGACGGGCCTGTTCCTGTTCGAGAACCTATCCAAGACAGCGGCCCAATCG
>Ga0335078_10014289_pt1 | contig 11778 bp, 10 predicted proteins | sample Lox_Sample_32_FD_206711 | JGI IMG/M metagenome (GOLD analysis project Ga0335078, IMG submission 206711) | Soil microbial communities from Loxahatchee National Wildlife Refuge, Florida, United States - Lox_Sample_3.2 | ecosystem: Environmental > Terrestrial > Soil > Wetlands | place: USA...
CCGCCAACCGTCGGTACGGGGTGATATGAAGCATGGCGCGATCCTGTGTCTTCTTGGCAGGCGGGCGCGGTATCGCTGATCCTCAATCCCAGCGGACCTTATTGGGATCCGCCGGAGACCTGGCTCGACCCGCAACGGCTGGCGTATGCGGGCCAGAGCAACGGCTCCATGATCGGCGCGGTCGCCGTCGCCGCCGACCGGCGGTTTCGCGCCGCGGTGTTGGAGGCCGGGCGGCCGCGCCCATCGCCTTCGCCGCGGGAATCCGCCAGCGGCTGGGCGGGCAGATCGAGTGGTACGACACCGCGCATGACGTTCTGGATATCGCCGCCATCGGCGACCGGGCGCGTTCTCTGGCGGTACAGCTCAAGCTCGAGCCAATCGAGCCGATTCTGAAGGCGAAAATTGCAGCCAGGTAGTGTCCCCTCCCGGGAAGAGCTCCCGGCCGGCAGCCGGGATTGGCTGCCGCATTCTCATTCCACGCGCAGCAGCACCACTCCGTGCGCGGGCACGGTGACGGTATATTCGGTGGGAGCGCCGGTGATATCGCGATGCGCCCACAGATCGCGCACCTTGGGGCTTGACGACGTCACGCCGACCTCCGACCACTGCACGGTCATCGGCGCATTCTCCAGGCTGCGATTGAACAGCCCGACGGCCACGCCTTTCGCCAGCGGCTTTTTCCATATTTCGAGCGTCTGGCCCTCGGCGCCATCCTTGCGCACGCGAGTGCCCTGGACGCCGGCCGGGTCCTGATCGATGGCGATCACTTCCTTGTTCAGCAGAATATCGCGCGTGAAATCGGGCATGGTGCGCACGTCATGGCCGGCGAGCAGCGGGGCGGCGAGCATGCTCCACAGGCTCATGTGCGTGCGGTATTCGGTGGTGGTCATGCCGCCGTTGCCGATTTCGAGCATGTCGGGATCGTTCCAATGGCCGGGGCCGGCATAAACTTCGCGGCCCACCTGCTGATCGAAGCCGATCGACGACATGCTGCGCCAGTTGTCGCCGATGTCGCCGGTGGTGCGCCAGAGATTGCCGCCCGCGGCCGCGCCCCATTCGCCCACGTTCAGCTCGCCATACTGGCAGAGGCTGTAGATGAACGGGCGGCCGGTGTTGCGCAGCGCGACCGCCATCTTCTGATAAGCGGATCGCATCTCGTCGGGCCGGTAGACCGCGGTGGCGCTGCACCAATCGTACTTCAGGTAATCGAACCCCCACGCGGCCCATGTGTTGGCATCCTGCTGCTCGTGCCCGTAGCTGCCTTCGTAGCCGGCGCACGTCTTGCGTCCGGGGCTGGAATAGATGCCGATCTTCAATCCCTTCGAGTGGACGTAATCGGCCAGCGCTTTCATGTCGGGGAACTTCTCGTTGGAAGTGATGTTGCCGTCTTTATCGCGCGCGCCTTCCCAGGTGTCGTCGATGTTCACGTAGACGTACCCGGCGTCGCGCATCCCGCTCGCCACCATGGCGTCCGCTATCTCGCGCACGGATTTATCGTCCACCCGCCCGGCGAATTTATTCCAACTGTTCCAACCCATGGGCGGGGTTTTGGCAAATCCGTTCGGCGCGATCGGCTGAAATGGCGGAAACGGCTGGTGCGTGCGGGTGAGTTCCGGCGGAGTGTGAAATACCGTGTCGGCCGAGACTCGCTTGAAAGTGCGCGGCCCCTGCGGTCCCCGCGCGCGCGCGCCGGCGGGCCTGACGGTGGTGAGTTCGAACTCGGCGCCGTTCAGCGCGCCTTTGAATTCGGTGATTCGTGCCGGAGTCTGGAACCGGTCGGCGATCTGGAACGTGAAACCGTCGCCGTCCACGGTTCCGTTCTCGATATCGTAGGCGCGCTGCGGCGTGGCGTAGGTGCCGGTGATTTTGTTGCCGTCCAGCTTGAACACGCAAGTGGTGACGAATGTCTGGCCGCCGCGGCCCTGCTGTTCGTTTTGCCAGGTTCCGGAGAGATCGGCTGCTCCTGCGAACATGGCGAAGAGAAATCCACAGAAAACCAGTCTGCGCATCGCTGCCTCCTGAAGAACCAACAGTCTACCAAGTCTCGATGCCGGGCTTAGGCGCTGCAAGCGCCCCGCCGGCGCGGCTCGTTCGGGGGTGCCGCGAACGAGCTCCGTATCTGGGACGTGGCGCAGACCCTCGTGTCTGCCGCGCCGGCACTCCTGCCGGCGCTATCGAGCGCCGCGGGCAAGGGTCGAGACCAGTCTCGACCCGGCAGGCTGAAGCCCGTGGCACATGGTTTGGCGGGTTGAGACTCCCGCCCCATGACTCTACCAGCGCTGGTGGACGGCGGGGCGGATGCGCGCGTCGTAGAGCGCGCGGATCGCGGTCATGGCGTCAGGCGAGAGCGGCGGCAGATTGGACGCGGCGCAATTCTCGGCCACCTGCGCCGGCCGCTTGCCGCCCGGGATGGCGCAGGTAACGGCGTCGAACATCAGAATCCAGCGGAGCGCGAATTGCGCCATCGTGGCGCCGGCGGGCACGAGCGCGCGAATCCCCTCCACGGCGGCCAGCGAAGCTTCGTAATCGACGCCGGAAAATGTCTCGCCCACATCGAATTGCTCGCCATGACGATTGAAATGGCGATGATCGTCGGCGGCGAATTGCGAAGCGCGCGTGAGTTTGCCGGTGAGCATGCCGCTCGAAAGCGGCACACGCGCGAGGACGCCGACGCGTTTGGTTTGCGCCTGGGCGAAAAACAGATCGGCCGGCCGCTGCCGGAAGCAGTTGAAGATGATCTGCACGGTTTGCACGTTGGGGTACTCGATGGCCTTGAGCGCTTCCTCCACGCGCTCCACGCTGACGCCGTAGTAGCGGATTTTGCCGGCTTCCATCATGCGATCGAGACAGCCGAAGAGTTCCGGATGATAGTAAGCGTCGGTAGGCGGGCAGTGAAGCTGGAGCAGGTCGAGACAATCGGTGGAGAGGTTGCGAAGGCTGTCTTCGATGAACCCGGCGAGGTTCTTCTCGCTGTACCCTTCCACCGTCTGCCGCGGCAGCCGGCGCCCGGCCTTCGTCGCCACCACGATCTCTTGATTGCGCTCGCGCTTGAGTTGCGCGATGAGGCGCTCGCTGCGTCCCATGCCGTAGACGTCCGCCGTGTCGATGAAGTTGACGCCGCAATCGACGGCCTCGCGGAGCGCGGCGAGCGACTCGTTATCGTCCACGTCGCCCCACGCGCCGCCAATGGCCCAGGCGCCGAAGCTGATCTCGGAAACTTTCCACGGAGTACGGCCCAACTGGCGATATTTCATGGCGAATTCGTATGATATCGCGAACGAAGTTACTCGCCCGGCGGGCCCGGCGAAAGGTACACATCGTGCAGGCGCAGCAACCCCAGCGCGCGGCCCGCTTCATCCACCACGGGGAGCACCGAGATCTGCGACGGACGCCGCTCCATGCGTTCCAGCGCCTCGCCCAGCGTGGCGTCGGGGCCGATGCTGACGGGAGAGCGGGTCATGGCGTCCGCGGCGCGCAGTTCGCGGATATCGTCGTGGGTGGTGAGCGCGCGGCGCAGGTCGCCATCGGTGATGAAGCCCGCGAGCGTGCCGTCTTCGGCAATCACGCACGCCCCTCCCTGCGGGCGTTCGGTCATGGCGACGATCACATCCTTGAGCGACGCGCCGGGCGGTACCATCGCCACCTCGTCCGCGCCGTGCATGGCCTCCCGCACGGCCAGCATCAGGTTGCGGCCGAGCTGCCCGCCGGGGTGAAAGCGAACGAATTCCCGCGGCGTGAATCCGCGCGCGCACATCAGCGCAATAGCCAGCGCGTGTCCCAGCGCCAGGGCGGTGACGGCGCTCGCGGTGGGCGCCATGTCGTGCGGATCGGCCTCGCGCTCCACCGAGGCATCCAGCAGGACGTCCATTTCCCGCGCGAGCGGCGAGCTTTTCGCGCCCAAAATGCCGATGAGCGGCGAGTGAAACTCGTGCAGGATGGGCACCAGCGCGAGCAGTTCGCGCGAACTGCCGTGTTTCGAGAGCAGCACCGTGGGGTCGCCCGGCGTGTAGATGCCCAGATCGCCGTGGACCGCCTCGGCGGGGTGTAAGAATACCGAAGGGGTCCCGGTGCTGCACAACGTGGCGACGATTTTGCGCGCGATGTGCCCCGATTTCCCGATGCCGGTGACCACGATCTTACCGGGGTGCGCCAGCACGATTTCCACCGCGCGGATGAGTTCGCTGTCCAGCCGCGCGGCCGCGCGCGCGAGCGAGGCGGCTTCGATTTCGATGGCCGCCCGTGCTGTGGAGAGCCACTCCTGCTTGTCGGATTGCATGCGGAAGCTCTATCATCGCACGGCGAATGACCATGATGAGCCACGAACGCAAGCGAGCGGCGCCATGTAGGACAATGGACCATCCGCCGTTTCGCCATGGACCGCCACGCCCTCGCCATTGTGAGCATCCTGGGTAGCTGCCTGGATCTTCTGGGCGCGCTTTACCTCGCCTACGACCTGCTGGGCGGCGAGCACGGACCGCTCCGCGCCGTCTCGCGCGGGGTGACGTATGGCTCGCTGTTCGCCATCGGCTACGGACTCGCCCTGGGACCGGTGTTCGGGATTGCCTGCGGCCTGACCCACGGCATCACCCTGGCCTGGGAGTATTCGGCTGCCTCGCGCGGCCGGCGCTACCCGGGTTTCTGGCACGATGCCGCCGCCAGTGCGATTCGCGGCGCCGGCTTCGGAATTGGCAGCGCGTCGTACTTCGGACCGCGGTTCGGATTGATCTTCGGCGCGATCAGCACGCTGTCGCAAATTGCCGCCTATGCGGCCGGCATCCGGCCGACCATGCACTATGCTCCGTCCACGCATGCCCGTTTTTCGCTCGTGCAGGTTTTGCTGGTCCTGAATCGCACCGCCGGTTACGGACTGCTGGGCTGGGGCTGCGCGCGCCTGCTCCATCGTCCCGAACTGGCCCTCTGGTTTGGACTGCGCGTCGGCCTGGTGGTCGGCGTGGTCACCTTTCTGCTGAGCTCATTCAGTCCCATGATCGAGTGGGGCGCCGATCACGTTCCGGCGCGGTGGATGGGAGTCTTTGGCGTGGCGCTGATTCTCGGCGGATTCGCGCTGCAGTCGGTGCAATATTGGATGGTGCTGCTCGATGTGCCGCTGCGCTGAGGCAGGGGTTAACGGAGAAGCGGGCGACATGGCGCGCCAGCTTGTCATTGCCGAGCCCGGGCTGCGGGCCTTCAGGGGATCGCGATCAGCAGCCCGAAGCTCATGCCCACAGACCGCTCGTGCCCGCGCGCGAAAGTGTAGTCGAATGCCGGTTCGAGATACCAGCCGAATCGCCGCTTCGGCGACGGCCAGAACATGAAATCGAGCGCGGCTTCCCCGGCGATCGAATTCGTCGACACGCCGTTTTGCCTCGTGTGCACCCATTCCGGGCCCACGCCGAACATGAACTCGACCTTCTTTGACAGCGTCCAGGGTTTTTTGAAGAGCAGGTCCGTGTCCCACTCCATGGCAAGGTGGCCGAATGCCGGGGTAACGCCTGCCTCGATCTCCAGCCAGTTCTCGATGGGGGTGAACTCGACGGCGGCCGTGGGGCCGGCGTTCCATCCGCCCTTCAGATCCTTGGCGGCGTCTCCGCCCAGTTCGAGGATGGCGGCGGGCTCTTTATCCGCCGCCTGTGCGAAGGCGATTTGCGAGATGAACAGTGCCGCGGCGATCGCCACGGCTTCCGCCGCGCTCATTGTTTCAGGCTTTGCGCCGGCGCCGGCGGTTTTTGCGCGGGCGGAATCAGATCGGGCTCGCGGCTCACCACGCCCTTCTTGGCCTCGTCGAGGTTCACATCGTAGGTGTCCAGCGTCTTGCCGAGCGTCTGGTCGAGATTAGTGCGTGCGCGCTCGTATTGGTCGAGCGCGTCGGCCTCGGAAAGCTGGCGCGCGGTGTCGTCGCGCTGGGCGATGACGACGTCCAGAATGGTGGCGGTGCCGAGCTCGTACTTGCGGCGCGTGCCGGCCAGGGTCTGGTCGTAGAGCTTGCGCGCCACCACGCTGGTTTCCCATGCCGCTCGGGCGTTGCGCATGGAAGTAAATGAGTTGAGGACGTTCAGCTTGATATTGTTGCGCAGTTGCTTGTCCTGGATTTGCGCCTGGCGGTAGGTCAGTTCATTGGTGATGAGGTCGGCTTGCGCGGAACGGTTGCGCAGCGGCATGGTAAGGCTGAGGCCGACGCTATAGTTGGGGAAATCGCGCCCGAAAATCTGGCCCAGCACCGTGCCGTAGCCGCCGATCAGTTGCTGGTCGACCTGCGCCGCGGTCAATTTCTCGCAGCAAAGCGTGGTGCCGTTCGGTCCGAGGTAGGGTTGGGGAACGGTGGTGATCGCGCCGCCCTGCCCGGCGTTGGAAAAGCTCGCGGTGGCGCTCAATGTCGGCAGCAGATTGTTTCTTACACCTTTCAAATCGAGGCGGGCGTTCTCCAGGTTGATTTGATTCTGTTCCACCTCGGGCCGGTTCAGCAGCGCCTCGGCCACCAGGTCCTGAATGGGAATGACCTCCTCTTTTTCCGGCACCACGATGTGATCGGTGGGAACGATGCGCGCCCCGGCGACGGCGGGAGTGTCCATGCCACTGCGCGTGATGTAGTTCTTGAGGATCATTTCCTGCTGCAGCACCTGCGATTCCTGCGTGATGACATCCTGCTGGGCCGCCTTCATGTCGGCTTCGGCTTGGATGATATCGATGGGCGCGATGGCGCCCAGTTCCGCGCGGCGCTTGTTGTCTTCGTAAAGCTTGGTGTCGAGGTCGAGCGTCTGCTGCTTGATTTTGAGCTCGTCATCGAAAGTCACCAGGTCCCAATACAGGTTGACCACGCCGGCGACGGTACTGATCACCTGGTTTTTGAACTGGAGATCGTTGGCTTTCAGATTGTTCCTGGCCTTGTGGTAGGCGCGTTGGTTCAGGGCCAGGCCGAATCCGTTGAGCAGCGGCTGGGTAATGGTCAGTCCCAGGCTGCCGCTGTCGTAGGGATTGAAGATAGCGGTGGTGGCGTTCTGGTTGTAGTTGAGGATGCTGCTCAATCCGAGCTGGATCTGGGTGCCGTACCAGAGATTCTGCTGCACGCCGAAGATCATCGACCGATAGTTCGCCACCAGCGCCGAAGTGCCGGTGAACGTGGTCGACGTCAGGATCTGCGTCGAGTGATAGGCGCTGCCGGCGACATAAAGAGTCGGATCCATGTTCGGGATAGTGGAGCCGGCTAGCTGGACGCTCAATCCGCTGAGCACGCCGCTGTTGGTGTTGTTGACGGTGGCGCCTCCCTGCCCGCCGTTCACCGCGCTCGCTCCGGCCAGCACGCTGAGCGACGCCGACGAGGGGGCGGAAGTGATGTTCGAGGAGACGTTGCGCAGCAATTGCCCGGCGGCGGCGCGCTGCAGGTCGGCCAGGGCCAACTGCGGAACGTAGCGCGAGCTTTCGATATCGAGATTGTTCTCCAGGGCGAGCGCGATGGCGTCGCGCAGCGAGAGATAGATGTTGCCGGCGCGCATCAGCGCGTCAATGCGCTGGGAATCGGAAAAGTTGACGGGGTGTACGTCGCGTACCCGATAATCGCGGGTCAGCTGGTAGATGAAGCCATGGCCGTTGTCCGTCTGCAACGAGCCCGCCTGGCCGAACATCGGAACGGCCACGGCAATACACAGGAGAATCGCGAGCAAAGTTTTTGGGAAAGACATAATCGAAACGAACCTTAAGAATCCATTATGGCTGGAAACACACATGCGCCGCACCTCTTCGTTCTTCCCCTTTATACGAGGAATTGGGTGCGCCGGTTCACAAAAACGGACCAAACAGCATTAGAGACGGATGGATGGCGGGGAAATTAGCGCCAATCGCCATGGAACCAGGGAGGGCGGTAGAGTAGTCGTTAGGGATATGTGGAAACTCGGTTTCGCTCTGCTGGCGCTGGCCTTCCTGGGGTGGGCGGCGAATCTCAAGTTGTACCTGAATGACGGCAGCTACCAACTGGTACGCGAGTACCAGGTGCTGACCGATCGCGTCCGTTACTACAGCGTGGAGCGCGGCGAGTGGGAAGAGGTTCCGCTCGATCTGGTGGACTTGAAGCGCACGAAAGCCGAAGTCGCGGAGCGCGAAGAGGCGCTGAAAAAAGAGGACAAAGTCATCGACCAGGAAAACGCCGCGGAAGCCGAAGTGCGGAAGGAAGCCAGCAAGATACCGGAGACGCCGGGCGTCTATTGGATCGACAACGGGCAGACCAAGGCGCTGAAACTGGGCGAATCGGCGGTCCACAGCGATAAGGGGAGGCAGGTGCTGCAAAAGCTCTCGCCGATTCCCGCGGTCAGCGGAAAGGCCACGCTGGAAATGACCGGACCGCACGCCGAGATCGTTTTTACGGACCCCGAGCCGGAGTTTTACGTCCAGTTGGAGGAAAGCAGCATAGCGTTCGGGATCGCCAAACTCACGACCAAGGGTAACATTCGTATCGTAGAAAACCTGACCTACCACCCGCTGACCAACGATATCGTCTACGAAGATCGCGCCATGATGGATTACCTGCACCGCCAACTGGACGATAACCTGTACAAAATCTGGCCGAAAGATCCGCTGCCGCCGGGCGAGTATGCCGTTGTCATGTATCACGATGGCAAGGTGGACATTCAGTCCTACGATTTCGCCATCAAGGCGAAATAAGCCTCACTTCCTGCGCCGTCGCGTCTCCCAAAAGTCCCGCGACCCACTGGTGATGCTTCTGGGCCGCCGGCACGACCGCCTTGCGCATCCCACCTGAACTGGCATAGCCTGTGAAACATGTCCTTTACACGGCGAGGCCTGTTCGCCACTATCGCCGCCGGGGCTGTCGCGAGCCAGATCGCCCGCGCCGCCGACGAACCCGTCGCTATCCCCGGCAAGCGGCCCATGATTCTGCATAACGACCGGCCGGAAGACCTGGAAACTCCCGTCCGCTACTTCGATTCGTGGGTCACCCCGGTCGACGCCTTCTTCGTCCGGCAGCACCTGCCGCGGCCGTCGAAGATCGATCCGGCGGCATATCGCCTCACCGTCAACGGCATGGTCGCCAAGCCGCTCGAACTGACGCTCGCGGATTTGCAGAAGCTGCCGCAGTATACCGTTTCCGCCACCATCGAATGCACCGGCAACGGGCGCGGCTTTTACGTTCCGAAGGTTCCCGGCATTCAGTGGATGCGCGGCGCCATCGGGAACGCCGAATGGCGCGGTCCGCGGGTGAGCGACGTCCTGAAGATGGCTGGCGTGAACAGTTCGGCGGCGTTCATCGATACCGACGGCGCCGACACCGGCGTCGCCGCCACCCCCGATTTCGTCCGCTCGCTGCCGATGAACAAGGCCCTGCATCCGGCCACCATTCTGGCGCTGAGCATGAATGGCCAGACGCCCGACATTCACGGATTTCCGGTCCGCCTGATCGTTCCCGGGTGGGACGGCACGAGTTCGGTGAAATGGGTGGTGCGCATCTCGGCCACGGCACAGGCGAATACGGGCTTTTTCATGAACCCCGGTTATCGCTATCCGAAATATGCGCTGCCGCCCGGCACGCCGGCCAAGCCCGCGGAGCTCGAAGTGATCGAAGGCATGCCGGTGAAGTCGTCGATCACCGCGCCCGAAGATCGGCAGAAGATCGCGCTCGGACCCGCTACCGTACGCGGCTTCGCGTGGGCGGGCGAGAATGCGATCGAGCGCGTGGAGGTCTCGACCGATGGCGGCAGCCGCTGGCGCGACGCGCAGCTTTCGCCCCGGAAGTTGCCGTTCGCATGGCGCTTATGGAGCCTGGAGTGGACGCCGGCGGATCCGGGCTATTACACCTTGATGTCGCGCGCCACCGATACCGCGGGCCGCGTGCAGCCGATCGTCTCGCCGTGGAATCCGTCGGGCTATCTGTGGAATGCCATCGATCGCGTGGGCGTCACGGTGGAGAAGACCGCATGAAAATTGCCATCCTGATGGGGGCGGCGGCGCTTTGGGCGACAGCCGCCGACCAGGCGACTCTCGATCGCGGGCGCAAGGAAGCGGGATTGGCCTGCACGCCGTGCCACAGCCTGCGGCTGGTGGAATCGCAGCGCCTCTCGCGAGCTACCTGGAATAAGGAACTCGACAAAATGTCCGGTTGGGGCAGCAAGATCGGCGATCGCGGAGCGCTCGTCGATTTCCTGGTGGCGAATTACGGCGACGACAAGCCGCCGTCTCCGCCGGCCATGTCGAAAAATGGCGTGCCGCCCAGGAAGCAGCAGTAGATGGCGGCGATACGCGCGGCGGTGGTACAGGCGGGCTCCATCCTGTTCGACAGCGGCGCCACGCTGGCCAAGGCGGAGCGGCTGATTACCGAAGCGGCGGCGGGCGGCGCGCGGCTGGTGGTGTTTCCCGAGGCGTTCATCGGCGGCTATCCCAAAGGCGAGGATTTCGGAGCACGCGTGGGATCGCGCACGCCCGAGGGTCGCAAGCTGTTCCGCAGCTATTTCGAGGATGCCATCGATGTTCCCGGCGAAGCGACGGCAAGGCTGGGCGACGCAGCGCGCGCCCACGGCGTATGGCTGGTGATCGGCGTCATCGAACGCGCCGGCGGCACGCTCTACTGCACGGCGCTCTTCTTTTCTCCAGACGGCGCGCTGGCCGGCAAGCATCGCAAGCTGGTACCGACGGCGATGGAGCGGCTGATCTGGGGATTCGGCGATGGCTCGACATTACCGGTGATCGAGACCGGGTTCGGCAGGATCGGCGCGGTGATCTGCTGGGAGAACTATATGCCGCTGCTGCGCGCGGCGATGTATGCCAAGGGGATTCAGTTGTATTGCGCGCCGACGGTGGACGATCGCGACGTCTGGCCGGTCACCATGCGCCACATCGCGCTCGAAGGCCGCTGCTTCGTGCTTTCGGCGTGCCAGTTTGTGAGCGGAAAAATCGCCGGGGGAAGCATGATCGTGGGTCCGCTCGGCAAGGTGCTGGCCGGGCCGGGCTACGACGGCGAAGGCATTCTGACCGCGGAGATCGACGTGGGCGAGACGGCCGAGGGCAAGTTCGATCTGGATGTGGCGGGACATTACGCCCGGCCGGACGTGTTCCGGTTAATGGTCAATGAGGGCAGCGAAACGTGACGCTCAGATGGCTGCCCAACCGCAACCGCGCGCCCTCACCCGGCGCAATTGCGATATACTCCGCCAAATGAGGCTGTTTTCGCTCCTATTATGCTGCTCCGTAATTGCCCTGGCACAGGATGAACCGCCCGCCACCGGCGGCCGCGGCAGAGGCAATGAAGATCCCATCAACGCCCGCACCTTCTCCAGTCTGAAGGCGCGCCAGATCGGGCCGGCCATGATCTCCGGCCGCATCTCGCAAATCGCCGTCTTCCCCGACGATTCCAATCATTACATGGTGGCCGAAGCGTCCGGCAACATTTTCATGACCACCAACAACGGCACCACCTGGACGCCGGTTTTCGACAACTACGGGTCGTATTCCATCGGCTGGATCGCCATCGATCCCAAGAATCCGTCGATCGTCTGGGTGGGCACCGGCGAGAACAACAACCAGCGCAGCGTGTCGTACGGGGACGGCGTTTACAAGAGCGAGGATGGCGGACGCACCTTCCACAACGTGGGCCTGAAACTCACCGAGCACATCGCGCGCATCGTCATCGATCCGCGCGATTCCAACGTGGTCTACGTCGCCGCGCCCGGTCCTCTGTGGAAAGGCGGCGGCGAACGCGGTCTCTTTAAGACCACCGACGGCGGCAAGACCTGGTCGCCAAGCCTCATCAAGGTGGACGATTACACCGGCTGCTCCGAC
>Ga0335078_10014290_pt1 | contig 11778 bp, 10 predicted proteins | sample Lox_Sample_32_FD_206711 | JGI IMG/M metagenome (GOLD analysis project Ga0335078, IMG submission 206711) | Soil microbial communities from Loxahatchee National Wildlife Refuge, Florida, United States - Lox_Sample_3.2 | ecosystem: Environmental > Terrestrial > Soil > Wetlands | place: USA...
GGGAGCACCTGCGCCAAGCACCAATCCAGTTGCGCGCGCTTGCCTGCATCGTCACCGACCGCGCCGAAATAAGGCGAGCGCAGCCAGGCAGAAAAATCTGCCAGCGGCACCGGCCCCGCGAGCAAGCGCAGAAAAATTACGGCGCTACGCACGATCGGATAAGCGGAAAGCGCGCGGCCGAGCGAGATGTCGAAGGCCCGCGGCGAAACATCGCGAACCGTAAAGTATTGTTCCGGATGAAGAATGGCCGAGAAAATCTGTTCGGCCTGGTCTTCGATTTGCGAGAGTCCCGCGACTACTACGCCCAGATTCGCCGCTGGATCGGCTTCGAGTTGAGCGCGCGCCCAGCTGGCGGCCATGGTCAACTCGGCGGAACGGTTGGCCAGTCTCAGGCATTGCACCGCTACCTCGCCGGCAGACGCTGATGGCGATGCTTGCGCGAGGGTACGAGCTTCGGGGTCCGCGCCCGGAATTGTCACGCCGACCGATGCGAGCGAGAGCGCGGCGATCAGTTTCTGTTGCTGCGGGGTGAAGCGGTCGAAGCCGACAAATACCACCCTCTTCGGCAGCCGGTCTTTCAGCGCCGGAAGCAGCGGCACCAGCAGATCGGGCTGCCGCGCGGAATCGAGCCAGTTCCGGCCAGCCGTGAAATCTCGATATTGGTTAGCCCAGTTCCAAAAGGAGCTTGCTTCGGCTGTGCCACGGAATTCCAGCTGGCGAAACGGAACCGAGTAGGCGTGCATCAATTCCCAGGCCTGCGCGGCAAGCCGGGCTAACTCGCGGTGATTCAGCACGGCCGATGAGGATGCAGATTCACCGACAATCTGGGTCCAGAACGCCCGCTGCTGGAGCGGTCCAAGCAGAATTCGATCGAGCGCCCCGCTCACCTGCGCCGCTTGCCAAAGCCCGGCGATCCACGCGGCCAGCGGCAAGATGGTGGGGGTGCGCCATGCTTTCTCACTGCGCGCGCGGCGCTGCTCGCAGGCGCGCAACAGGTTGCGGGCGGCTCGCGTGTTCGCCGTCAGGACCACCGCGCCATCGAGAGCCGCCTCGACGGTTTGCTCCAGTTGAATGCGATAGGGAACGAGCATCCGGTTTCACTGCACTACGAAAAACTGGTAGTGACCACGCGACGGTTGCCGGCTTGGCAGAGCCGTCCAGCCAGACGTTATCACCAGCCTTGCTGATGCACAACAAGGAGTTTGGCGGCTGGTTTTAGACCCTTCCGAGAAGCTATTCCCTTTTGCAATTGTGCCCTGATGGTCGCAACAGCGGCTTTGGGATACAGCATCTCCGAAACCGCTCTAATTCACCAGTATCGGCCTGGAGGATGCGCCGGCGGACGGCCCGGAGCTGGCCAGCAATTCTTCCTGCGCCTGTTGCAAAGTGGTGACATTCGACATCAGATGGCCGTTCTTGAGCACCAGCACCTGATCGCTCTTTTCGAGCGTGCTCAAGCGATGCGCGATCATGAACGTGGTACGCCCGCGCATAAGGTTTTCGAGCGCATCGATGATGTGCTGTTCCGTAGTCACATCGACGGCGCTGGTGGGTTCGTCCAGAATCAAAACTGGCGCATCTTTCAGAAACGCACGCGCGATGGCGAGGCGCTGTCGTTCTCCTCCAGACAGAGCGAGCCCGCCCTCGCCAATGGGAGTTTCATAGCCCTTTGGCAAGCGCTCGATGAATTCATGAGCGGCGGCCATTTTGGCCGCTTTCACCACCTCGGCGCGACTCGCCTCCGGCCGGCCGAAGGCGATGTTGGCCGCGATGGTGGTGGAGAACAGCATGGGCTCCTGGAGCACGATGGAATACTGCTGGCGCAAATCAGGGAGCTTATAGTTTCGCAAGTCAACTCCGTCAAGCGATATGCAGCCTTCTACCGGATCGTAAAACCTGGTCAGCATGTTGATCAGGGTCGTCTTGCCCGATCCGCTCGGACCGGCGATTCCAACCCTCGTGCCCGGTTGCACCTCGAAGGAGACGTTGCTCAGCACTCGGCGCCCGTTCGTGTATTGGAACGAGACGTCGGAAAAAATAAAGTGTCCGGCAACGCGTTTAATCGAAAGAGTGGATGGATTTTCGCTTGGTTCGGGAGTTTCATCCAGCAGCAAAAAGGCGCGCCGCACACTGGAAATCGCCGCTTGCAGCTCGGGAACCTTGCCGCTGATATTGCGTAACGGTTCGTAAAGCTGGGCGATATAGGCCATGACGAGCAACAGTTCGCCCACGGTGATGGCGCGCGCCTGGACCTGCCGGACGCCAATGACCAGAGCGGAGGCTGTCCCCAGGGCAATCGCCACGCCAACCAGCACATGAAAGCCGGCCTGAATGGATGCCAGGTGAATCTGTTCCCGCATGCGCTGGCGAGATTTGCGGCGGAACAGTTCGTCTTCGTGCGTTTCGCGGCTAAAGGCCTTCACCACGCGAACTGCGGCAAGCGTCTCGTGCAGCACCAGCATGGCGGAGCTGTCAAGTTCGCGGACTTCATCGTAGCCGTGGCTGACTTTGCGGCTGGAGTTGTGGGCCAGCAGCCAAAGTACTGGAGAGAGAATCACGGCCACGACCGCCAGCCGCCAGTTGATTTGCGCGGTGACATAAAGCATGGCGACGAAGCCAAACGCGGAGCTCACAATGGGCAGCAGACCATGGATAAGAATGCCCTGGATTGCCGCCGCGTCGTATTGAATCCGGTACGCGGTGTCGTTGGGGCCGCGCCGCTCATGGAAGGCCAAACTTAGCCTCTGCACATGCCAGAGCAGTTGGCCTCGCAGGTCGTGCACGAGCTTTTCACCCGTGTAGGTTTGCAGCAGCCAGCTAGCCAGCGACTGGAGGTTGCTCAGCAGGGAAATCAAGATCAACAGAGCCGCAGCCAGCAACAAGTATCCGGTGTGCGAAAGCGCGGATGGAATCAGCTTGCTGAGCCAGCGCGGCAGCGGCTGCTGCCCGAGAACGGAATCGACAACAATCTTCAGGGGCAGAGGCATGAGCAGCGTGATCGGAGTGGAAAGGATGCTCAGGCCCAGAATTCCAGCCAGATGAAGACGGCAGTGACGGGCAGAGTTCGCGACTCGCTGCCAAAACCGGCGCTCCTTCTCGTTTGGCGTCAGACGCAATGCTCCCCCAAGCGCACGCATCCGGGAAAACAGCAACCCACCGGAAATTGCCGCAAGCTAAGCATAGGCAAGCGGGTGCACTGCTCACAATCCGTTGGATTTAGTAATTCCCCTAAGCGTATAACCTTAATCCTTCGAAACCTGTCGTGGTCAAGCCATGGTCTTCCGGGCTGGCCGCCTCCTCGCGAAGGAGCCGCGGAGGTCGTCGCTGCGCTTCCAACTCACCCACCTTCACCAAAGTGGGAACGTGCTACCTCGGGAATTCTTCTTCGTTCTTGTTTACGATTGCGCTTCCCCTCGCAGGCCCGGGCTGCCAGCATATTTTTTCCGGAAGATCGGCCGCTCGCCAAAAAGTAATGAAGCTGTTCGGGCTCACCGTGCCGGCTGAATCACGGAGCGTTTTCCGAGAAGAAAATTCATGCGAATCCTCGTCGTTGAAGACGATTTGCCTTTGGCTAGCTTCCTGCAAAAGGGGCTGGAGGCGGAAAGCCACACGGTCAGTGCGGCACATGACGGGGAAACCGGTCTGGCCATGAGCCTTGACAGCGAATGTGACCTGCTGGTCCTGGATCTAAACCTGCCGAAGATGGATGGCTTGACCCTGCTGCGGCGGTTGCGCCCGCTCAAGCCGGGCTTGCCGGTTCTGGTTCTGACGGCGCGCAGCCGGGTGGAAGACCGCGTGGAGGCTCTCGATTGCGGAGCCGATGACTGCCTCAACAAGCCTTTTTCATTTGCGGAAGTGATCGCCCGCCTGCGCGCCTTGGTGCGCCGCGAGCGTCCCCGCCCGGATTCGACGATCAACATTGCCGATCTTTCGCTGGACCGCATAGAGCGCCGCGTGGAGCGTGCCGGCAAGCGGATTGAGCTGACCTCGAAAGAGTTCGCCCTGCTGGAATACCTGATGATGAACGCCGGCCGGCGCGTAAGCCGGTCGATGATCATCGAACGCGTCTGGAACCTCAATTTCGACACTGCCACCAATGTCGTGGATGTTTACATCAACTATCTGCGCAAGAAAATTGACGGCGGTTTCGATTGCAAACTGATCCACACCATCCGCGGTGTGGGTTACGAATTGAGCGAGTCGGGAGGGACGGGGCAACAGTTGCCGCTACTGCCATGAAATCTGCTCCGGCACAAGACCTGCGAGGTGAACGTGAACGGTTCGTCAGCGAACTGTTCCACGCGCTTTCGCAACCGCTCACCGGGCTGCGCTGCCTGCTCGAAGTGGCGCTCCGGCAACCTGCTCTTTCGTTGCCGGAATCGCGCTGCGCGCTGGAGCAGGCGTTGGATGCGACCGAGCGACTCTACCAGTCGGTTCTGTTCATCCGTCAGCTCGCCGAGGCGGAACGCACTCCGCCGCTCACGTGCGTGCGGCTCGATGAGGTGCTGCGGGAAGCGTACAACGAAATTTTGCCGGTTGCCGAAAGCTTGGAAGTGGAGGTGTCCTATTCCACTCCGGCCTGCGCAACGGTGGACCATGTCGGGTGCCCCGCTGGTGCAGGCAATTACCGCGCACACCAGGGAGCCGAGCAGGACGCCAATGGCATGGTAGTCCGCACTTCTGCGGAAATCGTCTCGCGGGCGCTCTTCCTGGTTGTGGACTACGCCTTGCGGGAGATGCGGGCAAAGGATGGCCTCTGGTTTTCCGTGCTGCGGCAGGGGGCTTCCGCCGTGGTCCGAATCGAGCGGCGTTGCGATCGCGCCCTCGGCGGCTTTGAGCTGGCTGAAGGCCTCGATGTTCCCGCGGCTCAACGAGGATTGGCGCTGGCGTTGTGCCTGCTGTCGTCGGTTGGCGCACAGATTGACTCCGATGGCGCCGGCAAATGGATCGAAATAGGCTTTCGCCGCGTTGATGGCGGCGCCGCGCAGGAGTGGAACCTGCAAAGCAGGGGGAGACGTTTGCGGTGAGGAAAAACCCGCCCGCAGCCGCCTGGGCCGAGGCAGTCTAGTGGCGACAAACCGGCAAATTTGCAACGACTGAAAGCAATGCTTAATCCGGTCTCATTGGCCGATTTTAATTTCAGGATAAAACACAGCTCATGACCACCGCCGCTCACAGCTTTTCCGCTCCCGGTACGCGCAATGTGCTTATCGCCAGTTCCAATCAGCTTCGCCGTAAACGCTGGGTCGAATCTTTGCGGCGTGCTGCCTGGCCGGCGCGCGAGGCGTGTGGTGGCGCGGATGCCCTATTCCAGCTTGAATCCAGCGGCGGTTGCCGCCTTTTACTGCTAGACCAGAAATTGCCTGACTTGAACACGGAGGAACTGGTCGGAATCATCGAGGCGCGGTTTCCATCGACCGATGTCGTCCTGCTCGATGCCGAAACCGGCCGGGCCCAGCTGCCGTTGGAGCTGAGAAGTTCCGCGCTGTATCGCACCTTGGCCAGCTTCGAAGGCGCGGACGAGGCGGAACCACCGCTGCCGCAGGCGCGAATGGCGGCGTCAACCGCGGACACGGGGCTTGAATTGGCCATCGCCACCGCGGAGTCGGACATCTGCCCCACCGCGCGCGACAGCGCATGTCGGACATCCCCTCGAAGTGGCGAGCCTGTGCGTGGCGCCGAACCGCTGGCCGGAATGGTCGGAGTTTCGCCAGCCATGCGCCGGCTCTATCGCCTGGTCCGCCTGGTAGCGCCTCGCGACACCACCGTGCTCATCACTGGCGAAAGCGGAACCGGCAAGGAACTGGTTGCCGAAGCTCTGCATAAGCTGAGCCCGCGGGCAGCCAGGCCGTTTGTCATCGTGAACTGCGCCGCAATTCCGGAGACGCTGCTTGAGGCCGAGCTATTCGGACACACGCGCGGAGCTTTCACCGGCGCCGTACAGTCGCGGATCGGCAAGATTCACAGCGCGCACGGCGGTACACTGTTTCTCGACGAAATTGGCGAAATGCCCATGGCCGTGCAGGCGAAGCTGCTGCGCTTTCTGGAGAACCGCGAGGTGCAGCGGCTGGGCAGCTCGGATACGTTTCGGGTAGATGCCCGGGTAATTGCGGCTACCAACGCGAAGCTTCACGAAAAGGTGGCGGCCCGCGAGTTTCGCCATGACCTGTTCTACCGTCTGGCGGTCTTTCCGATCGAGGCGCCGCCACTGCGGGAACGCGGCGAGGACGTGCTGGAGCTGGCGCGTTTCTTTGTCCAGCAATTTTGTGGCGAGCCGGTTCGCCTGAGCCGTGCGGTAATGGAGTTGTTGTGCGCCCATTCGTGGCCGGGGAACGTCCGTGAGCTGAGGCACGCGCTGGAACGGGCATCCATCCTGCTGGAAGATGGCAAGGCACTATTGCCCGAGCATCTGCTGCTGGACCCGCTTCCGCTGCCCTGATTTCATGCCAGCCGGGGCTGCAGTGAAGATCCCGCGCCCGCGGGACGGCCCGCCGGATTACCGGCACCACAGTGGTTGTTGAGGAGCGAAATTCGGGTCGATAACATCAGAGACTTCTAACGCTGCCGGTGGCGATTTGGCAGGTTTCGTGCACGTTTCATGGGCATATGTTGCCTAGTGTCGAGCAAACCGCGCCCGTGCTTCCGGCTAGTGACGGCCCCGGCGGCGGGGTACTGATCGGCCGATCTGCTGCTTTGCTCAGTGCGCTGGATAAGGCACGGCGTATCGCCTTGAGCGACGCCGATGTGCTGATCGAGGCCGAGAGCGGTACGGGAAAAGAGTTGCTGGCGCGCTTGATCCACGCGCACAGCCAGCGCCGCTTCCGGCCGTTCGTTGCCGTGAACTGTTCCGCGGTTCCGGAGACGCTGCTGGAGAGCGAGTTGTTCGGACACACTCGCGGCGCCTTCACCGGCGCTACGGAAAACAAGCGCGGCAAGTTTGAACTGGCCAACGGCGGCACGCTGCTGCTGGATGAAATCGGCGAAATGCCGCTGGCCCTTCAGCCTAAGCTGCTACGAGTCTTGCAGGAACGGGAATTTGATCGCCTGGGCGCGGCGCAACCGGTGCGCATTGACATTCGGATTATCGCCACCAGCAACCGCAGCTTGCTCCGCCTGGTCGAAGAGGGTGAGTTTCGTGCCGATCTTTTTTACCGGTTGAACGTAATCCCCCTGACTATGTCGCCGTTGCGCGAGCGCAAAGAGGACATTCCGGAGCTGGCGGTTTATTTTCTGCGCAAATTTGCCGGCGGCGACGCGGCTCGCCTGACTCCCGCATTTTTGGAGGGGCTCGCCTTGCATGACTGGCCCGGCAACGTCCGCGAGCTGGCTAATTTCATGCGCCGGGTGAGCGCGCTCTGCCCCAGCGGCGAGATCGGCCACGAATTGCTGGAACTGCTGTCGGCGCAGAAGCTGGCGCCGGTGGAAGCGGCAATGCCCGTTGGCCTGTCGCTGCGCGAGGCCGAAAAGCGCCTGCTGGAAGCGACCCTGAGGGCTACCGCCGGCAATCGCACGCGGGCTGCCGAGTTGCTGGGCGTGAGCCTGCGCACCATCCGCAACAAGATCCGCGATTACGGCCTGCCGCCGAGGAGGTTTGCATGAGCCTGGTGGAGACGCCGTTGATGAAGTCACTGGCGCGCTATCTCGATGTGACGGCCTATCGTCAAGGGGTGGTCTCGGCGAACATTGCCAATATCGACACGCCCGGCTATCGGGCCCGCGACATCAACTTCAGGCAGGAGCTGGACAAAGCGCTGCAGGCTCCCGATGCGCCTCTGGCACCGCGCACGCAAGAGGTTCAAGGATTGCTGGAGCGGCCCGACGGCAACAGCGTGAATCTGGATCGCGAGGGCTTGCTGCTGGCGCAGACGCAACTGCAGTTTACGACCGGCATCGCCCTGCTGCGCTCCGAGCTGAGGCGCATCTCGATGGCGATCACGGAGGACAAAGGCCAGTGAACCTGTTCGGAATGATGGAAGTCAGTGCCTCGGCGCTCGGTGCCGAACGGGTTCGCGCCGAGGTCGTCATCTCGAACCTGGCGAATGCGGAAAGCACGCGCACGCCCGACGGCGGCCCGTACCACAGACGCGAAGTAGTCTTCTCTGCCCAGCGCCCGTCGTTCGCCTTGTCGCTGGCCTCGGCCGGCGCGGCCACGCAGGATGCCGGCAGCGCCGGGGTGCGACTGCGCGGCATCGTGACCGACCCGGCGCCGCCGGTGATGAAGTACGACCCCACTCATCCGGACGCCAACGCCGATGGCTATGTGGCCTATCCCAATATCAATCCGGTCAGCGAGATGGCGGATCTGCTGGGCGCCGCGCGCGCCTATGAAATGAACGTGTCTGCCATCGGCGCGGCCAAGCAGATGATTCAGCAATCGCTGGAGATCTTGAAATAGGAGGGCGCCGATGACCATCCTTCCCAACCTTCCCGACCTGAACACGATTGCCGACATACCCCAGCTCGGTGCGGAGATGGGCGGCAACGCCGAGGGTGCGGCTTCCGGATTTGCGGAGACTCTGCGCGGCGCCATGCAGGATGTGCAGCAGATGGAAGGCGAGGCGCAGCGGCAAGTGGCTGGACTGCTGAGCGGAAACGGCCAGGACATCCACCGCACGGCGCTGGCGGTGGAGCAGGCGAATCTTTCCTTCGAGCTGATGCTGCAGGTCAGGAACAAAGTCGTCAGCGCGTACCAGGAGATTTCACGGCTGCAGTTCTAGGGTGACAATCGATGGCGGCTCGGGAAGCAAGCTCGCTGGCGCATGCCTGGAGACAGGCCGGCGCATTCTGCAAGGCGCTGAGCGTCCGGCAAAAGCTGCTGCTGGTCGGCGGCGGCGCGATTGTGCTGGCGACGCTGCTGGTCTTTGTCAAACTGCTGGCCAAGCCGGAGATGAAGCCGCTGTACACCGGCATGAACGCCGTCGATGCGCAGACGCTTGCCGCCAAGCTGGCATTGCGCAAAATTGCATATGAGATCAGCAGCGATGGCGGCACCATCAGCGTTGCGGCCGAACAACTGGATATGGCGCGTTTGCAGATCGCAGCCGAAGGCCGGCCGCGCAGCGGAAGGATGGGCTTCGAGCTGTTCGACAAGCAGAATTGGGCGGGCAGCGACTTTAGCGAGAAGGTGAACTATCAGCGGGCGCTCGAAGGGGAGCTGGAGCGGACCATTCAGACCATGGAGGGAGTCGAGAGTGTGCGCGTGCACCTGGCGTTGCCGCCCGATTCGATTTTCAGCGGCTCGGAGCGCGAGGCCAAGGCCTCGGTGATTCTCTCGATGCGGGGAAAGGAGATCACGCGGCAGACGGAAAACGCTATCGCCCGCCTGGTGTCCGGCGCGGTGGACAGGCTGTCTGCCGGGGATGTGGCCGTGATTGACGCCGATTCGAATAGTGCTCTGGCCAAGAATGCCGCCGGCAGCGACGCCGACGGACAAACCCTCGAAGCCGCACTCTCCGAGCGGCTGGTGCAGACCCTTGAGCCGGTGGTGGGTACGGGACGGGTGCGCGCCAACGTCCGCCTGGAGTACGACCTCAGCTCCAGCGACGAACAACAGGAGACCTTCGATCCGACCAAGACGGCGGCGCTCACCACGCAGCGCAGTGAAGAGCGCTCCAGCACTGCCTCCGGCGGCGTGGTGGGCACGGCGGCCAACGTGCCGGATGGCAACAGCCCGGCGAAGTCCCCTCCTGCCGAGGGCCAGAGTTCGCGCTCCGAAAACAGCACGTACGCCATTAGCAAGCTGATACGCCATACGGTTGTCCCAGCCGGGCGCATCAAGCGCCTGGCCGCGGCCGTGCTCATCGATGACGAGGTGGAGGTGAAGGACGAAGCCAGCCGGACTACCGAGGTGCGACACCCCCGCTCCGCCGAACAACTCAAGCAGATCGCGGCGCTTGCCAAGGCAGCGGTAGGAGCCGACGACGCGCGCGGCGATGTGGTCACGGTGCAGAACATCGGATTCCAGCCGGGGGTTCGCCAGAAGCCGGCGCCGCTGACCAAACTCAAGCGCGTGCAGCAGGGAGTGCAGGAATGGGGGCACCTGATTCGATTTGCCGCCATTGGCTTGCTCTTCCTGGCCGTCTATGCGACGGTGCTGAGGCCGATCAAGAAGCGCATGCTGGAGGCGCTCAAGGCCGCGGGCCTGCGGGCGCCGAGCCTGGGTCAAGCCGCCGAGTCGAAGTCGCCCGGGGCGGACGCCAACGCGATACCCGCGATGGCGCTGCCCGACGCGCCGCTGGAAGCCAAGCAACTCGGCGCCCTCAAGAAACAGATTGTGGAGAAGGTGAAGGCGGAGCCTTTGCCCACGACTCGCCTGGTGCAGACCTGGATTCGCGAAGGGGATGAAGCATGATACCGGCGACGCCAGGGCTCAATGGACTGAAAAAGGCGGCGATTCTGCTGGTGCTGCTGGGCGAAGACGCGGCGAGCGCCATCTACCGCAACCTGCCGCAACAGGAGCTGCACGAGGTCTCGCAGGAGATCGCCAATGTTGGGCTGATTCATCCGGCGACGGCCAGGCAGGTGCTTGAGGAATACCACGGCATGGCGCTCACGCAAGAGTATCTTGCCCAAGGCGGCCGGGAATACGCCTCCCGGCTGCTGGTGAAGGCGTTCGGCGAGGAGGGCGCCAAAAGCATGCTGGAAGCGGTTTCGCGCGCCCAGGAGTTGAGCACGAGCAAGCTGGATTCGTTGCAGAAGTCCGATCCGCAACAACTGGCGAAATTTTTGGAAAGCGAGCATCCGCAGACGATCGCGCTGATTCTGGCCCATCTGGAATCGAAGCAGGCCTCGGCGCTGCTGATGAAGTTACCGGAGCAGACGCGGGCCGAGGCGGTCAAGAGAATGGCGCAGTTGCGGCAGTTTTCCCCGGAAATGGCGCAGAAGGTCTCGGTAGTGCTGCACAAGCGCATGCAGTCGCTGGGCGAGCAGAGCAGGCGCGCCTACGCCGGCTTCCAGGGAGTGGCTGAATTGCTGAACCGCATGGACCCGGCGGCCGGCAAGATGATTCTGGAAGCCATCGAGCGGGAAGATCCCGCTCTGGCGATGAGCATACGGAACCTGATGTTCACCTTCGACGACCTGCTCGGCGTCTCCGACGCCGGCATACGCGAATTGCTGGCGCAAATCGACAAGAAAACCCTGGCGATGGCGCTCAAGGTGGTGCCGGACGAGTTGCGCGACCACATTTTTAAAACCATGTCGTCGCGGGCCGTGCAGATGTTGAAGGAAGACATGGATGTGCTCGGTCCGGTGCGGGCCAGAGACGTGACCCGGGCGCAGCAAGAGGTGGTTGCTCTGGCGCGAAAACTCGAAAGCGAAGGGAAGCTGGTGCTGAAGGCGGAGGGGGAAGATGAGTATGTCGTCTGAGTCAGCCCGCTCCGAACAGAGCGATGCATCGGTTTCGCAATTTCCGTACCTGGAGTTGGACGGGCCTGCGGGAACGGCATTCGCGGCGGGGGCATTTGGGGCGCAACCGCCCGCGCATTCGTCGGCAAAGACTTCCGAGAAGGAAATTGCCGAGCGTTGCGCGCAAGCCGATCGCACCGGTTACGAGCGCGGCAGGCAGGAAGCTGCCAACAGCGCGAAGGCCGCATTCGAGGACGCTCTCGGTAAGCAGCGGGCGCGAGTCGATGAGGCGTTGCGCCAGTTCGAGGGGGAAAAGCAGCGATATTTTCATGACGTTGAGACGGAGGTCATCCAGCTATCTCTGGCCATCGCCCGCAAAGTGCTTGGCCAAGCGGCCGTGGTCGACTCGCTGCTTCTGGCGGGCACGGTGCG
>Ga0335078_10014292_pt1 | contig 11777 bp, 10 predicted proteins | sample Lox_Sample_32_FD_206711 | JGI IMG/M metagenome (GOLD analysis project Ga0335078, IMG submission 206711) | Soil microbial communities from Loxahatchee National Wildlife Refuge, Florida, United States - Lox_Sample_3.2 | ecosystem: Environmental > Terrestrial > Soil > Wetlands | place: USA...
ATGGCGCGGCGCGCGCAGTTCCAGTTCGGCACGCTGCTGCCGCGCGGCCCGCGCCAGCAGGTCGATGCCGGGCTCGGCAAGGGCCAGGCGCGCGGCACGTTAAGCCTCATCGCGCCCAGCGACCTCATCGTGCGGCCGACCGAGACGCGGGTTATCGACGGGGTCGCGTTCACCTTCCACCTCGCGCCCGAGACCGAGGCGCCGGCGGAGATGCACATCCACATGCCCGGCCTCCGGATTCTCGACATGGCCGAGAACGCCTGCCCGCTGCTGCACAATTTCATCCCGCTGCGCGGCGCGGTGGCGCGCGACCCGCGGGTGTGGTCGCGCTATCTCGGCGAGGCGATCGACCGCTTCGGCGGCGCGACCGACATCCTGATCGGCCAGCATCATTGGCCGGTGTGGGGACGCGAGGCGGTCGTCGCGCACCTTGCCCGGCAGCGCGACCTCTACAAGCACATCCACGACCAGGCGCTGCGCCTGGCGAACCGCGGGCAGCGGCCGGCCGAGATCGCCGAGGCGCTGGAGCTGCCGGCGGGGCTCGACCGCGACTGGTCGGTGCGCGGTTATTACGGCACCGTGTCGCACAACGCCAAGGCGGTCTATCAGCGCTATCTCTCGTGGTACGACGGCAACCCGGCGAACCTCAACCCGCTGCCGCCGGTGGAGAGCGCGCGGAAGGCAGTCGCCTATATGGGCGGCGCCGATTCGGTGCTGGCGCGCGCCCGCGAGGACTTCGCGCGCGGCGAGTTCCGCTGGGTCGCGCAGGTGGCGAGCCAGCTGGTCTTCGCCGAGCCCGGCAACCGCGCGGCGCGCGAGCTCGCGGCCGACGCGTTCGAGCAGCTCGGCTACCAGGCCGAGTCGGCGACCTGGCGCAACGCCTATCTGTACGGCGCCAAGGAACTGCGCGACGGGGTGGCGGCGCTGCCGCCACGCCCGCCGTTGAGCCCCGACCTGATCTCGGCGCTCGGCCTGGAGATGCTGTTCGACTATCTCGCGATCCGGCTCGATCCCGCGAAGGCCGCGGGGCGGCGCTGGCGGTTCGAGTGGCGGATCGCGGAGACCGGCGAGACCGTGACGCTCAACCTCGAAAACGGTACGCTGACCCAGCGGCCGGGCCGCGCCGGGGTTTCGGCGGATGCCACGATCGAGACGGGTCGCGCCGTGCTGGAGAGCGCGGTGCTGCGACCGGCGGCGCTGGCCGAGGCGGTCGCGGCCGGGGCGTGCCGGGTGACCGGCGACGCCGCCAAGCTGCTCGCGCTTTTTGACATGTTCGACGAATTCCGCTTGATGTTCGACATCGTGACCCCAGGGGATCCCCCAGCCGAGGAGTGATGCGCAATGGCGAAAATCTCATCCTATGCCGCCAAGAGCGTTTACGACCCGCCGGCTTATTCGCAGGCCGTCAAGGTCGAAGGCGCGCAGATGCTGCTCTATATCGCCGGGCAGGTCGATTACGACGACAAGGGCGGCTGCGCCCACCCCGGCGATTTCGCGGCGCAGGCGAAGGCGACGCTCGCCGCGCTCAAGGCGCAGGTCGAGGCCGGCGGCGGCACAATGGCCAACATCGTCAAGATCAACACCTACGTCACCGACATGCGCTATCGGCCGGACTATGCGAAGCTGCGCACCGAGTTCTTCGGGCCCAAGGCGCCGGCCAGCACGATGGTCGCGGTTACCGCGCTGGCCGCGCCCGAATTCCTCATCGAGATCGAGGCGATCGCGGTCATCTGAGCCGCGACGCTTCTTCCACCTCGACGAGCTCGATCGCCTCCAGGCTCGGGCCTTCGATCATCGCTGCGCGAGTCGGGCCCAGCGCATAGGGGCCGTCGAGGATCTTGACCCCCTCGGCCTTGAGCTTGTCGATCCAGGCGTCGAGGTCGCCGACCGAGAGCGCGATGTGGTCCTGCTGCTGGCCCAAGGGGCTGACCAGCGGTTTGTCGCCCTGGTTGGCGTACCAGATCAGCGAGACGTCGCCAAACTCGACCCCGGCGCGCGGGGTGCGGAACATGCCCTCTTGCTTCAGCGCCGGCCAGGTGCGGTCGGGGTGGCGCGCCACCTTGCAGTTCTCCTCGGTGAGGCTCGTGCCCTCATAGCCGGGGCGCAGCGGCGCGTTGAGGTGCTTCTGGTACCAGATCAGCGCGCAGAACGGGTCTTCCTGCCACATATGGACGTGGTTGAACCGCTCCTGCCCATGGTTGCCGGCGATCTCGATCAGTGTGTGCTCTGGCGCGTACATGTACGAGAAGCCGCCGACCCGCGGCGGCTCGGCGTGCTGGGCCTTGGCCTCGGCGATCTGCGCCTTGGTGAGGCCCAGCGTGTTGCCGATATTGGGCCAGGTGTCGCTCGACACCAGGATTTCGCCGCCGGCTTCCTCGCGGTAGAGCGGCGCGAACTCGACCTCGGGGCGTTGCTTGAATCGTTCGACGGTGGCGCGGGAATCGGTGACGTGCCAGCCGAAATGCCAGATCGCGCTCTGAGGCAAGGTCGGCGGCGGCCGGTCGACCTTGGTGAACAGCACCATCACGCCGTTGTCCGAGTGAAGCGCGGGCATGCCGCCCCATTCGCCCGATCTCGTGCAGGCGAACTGCCGTGCGTACCAGCCGATCGCGGCGTCGGGGTCGACCGCGTTCAAGTGGATGTGGTGAAAGCCCGGGGTCGGCAGCATGGCATTCCTCCTCGATGCTGCGTGGAGACTAGCACGCAGCTACGGGCGCGCCAGCGCGCAGGCATGGTCCTGCAGCTCCTCGGCCGAGCCGCGGTCGCCGGTCGCCGGGTCGGCTTGGTCGTCGAGGATCACGAAACCGGGCGCGCCGGCCAGCACCGCGCCGACCACGGCCAGCGTATGGCTGCCCATCGCGTCGCGCGCCCCGGGGACGCCCGCGGCGAGGCGCTGGAACGGATCGAACCCGCCGAGATCGTCGCCGGAAACCCGTATCGCACGGTAGCGGTGGCCGACCAGCGGCTCGGCGAGCGGCGCCCAGTCGTCGCCGATCGAAGCGAGTTGGCGCTGCAAGGCGGCGCGCACATCGGCGCGGACGCAATCGATGTGGATGTGCAGCTGGTTCTGGGTGCGGCCAGAGGTCGAGTTGATCGCCAGGCTCAGCGCGTCGCGCGGCAGCGCGACCTTGGCCGCCTCGACGGTGTAGTGGCGTTCCTGCCATGCGGCGGCGAAGTAATTGGTCGCCCCGGGCGCGAGCACCGCCGGGTCCTCGATGCCGGTGATCTTGGCGGTCGGCATCAGCAGGTATTGCGTGTCGCCGACGATGTCCTTGAGCACGACATAGCCTTGCGCCTGCCCGCGCTCCAGGTCGACCAGCGCGCATGGCGCCGGCTGGCCGTATTCGCGCTCGTTCGGCACGCACTTCTCGCTGACGATCTTCCACAGCGCGTCGGGATCGGCGTGCGCGCTCTGTGCGAGCGCGACGAGTGCGAGCAGCGCGAGGAGGGCGAGAGGAAGGGTTCGCCGCGGCATGCTATTCGACGACGATGCGCGGCGGCGCCCGGCGCATCGCGCCGGCGCCCGACACCTTGGCCCACACCCTGGCGGCGATCTCGCGGAACAGAAGCGCGTGCGGCGAGCCCGGGTCGGACACGGTGACCGGGCGGCCCTCGTCCGAGGTCTCGCGGATCTGCAGGTCGAGCGGCACCTCGCCGAGAAACTCGCAGCCGAGCCGTTCGGCCTCGCGGCGCGCGCCGCCGTGCGAAAAGATATCGCTGCGCTCGCCGCAATGCGGGCACAGGAAATAGCTCATGTTCTCGATGATGCCGAGCACCGGCACGTCGACCTTCTCGAACATCGACAGCCCGCGCCGCGCGTCGATCAGCGCAATGTCCTGCGGCGTCGAGACGATGACCGCGCCGGCCAGCGGCACCTGCTGCGCCATGGTGAGCTGCGCGTCGCCGGTGCCGGGCGGCAGGTCGACGACCATGATGTCGAGTTCGCCCCAGGCGACGTCGCGCAGCATCTGGTTGAGCGCGCTCATCACCATGGGCCCGCGCCAGATCATCGCGGTGTCCTCGGGGACGAGGAACCCCATCGACATGCATTTGAGCCCGTAATTCTCCATCGGGACCAGCGTCTTGCCGTCCCGCGTCTGGGGCCGGCCGGAGATCCCCAGCATGCGCGGCATCGAGGGGCCGTAGATGTCGGCGTCGAGCACGCCGACCGCCAGCCCGTTCGCCTTGAGCGCGAGCGCGAGATTGGCGGCGACGGTCGACTTGCCGACCCCGCCCTTGCCCGAGGCGACCGCGACGATCGCGCCGACCCCGGGCACGGCGCCGCGCCGCTGCGCCTGCGCCGCGGGTCCCTGTCCCTGATGCGGATGCGCGTGCGGCGCGGCGCGTTGGGCGTGTGCCGGCGGGCGGGCTTCGGCGGTCAGCACCGCGGTCACCGACAGAACCCCGGGCAGCGCCTCGACCGCCGCTTCGGCCTGCTTGCGCAGCGGTTCGAGGCGCGGGCCGCGTTCCGCCTCGACCTCGATCGCAAAGCCGATATTGCCGTCGCGAATGACGATGCCCGAAACCATGTTGAGCGATACGATGTCGCCGCCCTTGTCGGGGTCGCGGATTTTTCCCAGCGCGTCGAGAATCTGTCGCTCGGTGATGGCGGCCATCGCTCGCTCCAAATCGGGGTGAAGCGGCCCGAAACCGCCTTCGCTATGCGGAAATAGGCGCGCCGGTTGCTCTTGACAACATCTGCGCGCGCGCCCTCTATCGCCGGCAAATCCGGCGGCCGCACTCGCGAAAGGCGTCAGGGGCGATGATCTGGATGAGCGAACGCGGCGGGCCCTGGGGCGGCGGCCGCGGCGGCGGGGGCGGAAGCGGCGGCGGCGGGGGACCCTGGGGTCCGGGCCGCGGCGATAACGGTAGCGGTCCCGGTCCGCGCCGGCCGTCCCAGCCCCCCAATTTCGAGGAGATGCTGCGGCGCAGCCAGGATCAGTTCCGCCGCCTGCTGCCGGGTGGGTATGGCGCCGGCACGGGCATCCTCGTCGCGGTTGCGGTAATCGTCGTCCTTTGGCTGGCGAGCGGCTTTTATCGCGTGCAGCCCGACGAGGTGGGCGTCGTTTTGCGGTTCGGCGCCTATGATCGGATGACCCAGCCGGGCCTCAACTACCACCTGCCCTACCCGATCGAAAGCGCACTGACGCCGAGCGTCACGCGCGTCAACCGCACCGAGATCGGCTACCGCTCGGGCGAGCTTGCGGGCAGCGGCCAGCGCCAACTGCCGGAAGAGGCGCTGATGCTGACCGGCGACGAGAATATCGTCGACATCAACTTCACCGTCTTCTGGGTCATCAAGGACGCGAAGGCCTATCTGTTCAACATCCGCGACCCCGACGTGACCGTGAAGTCGGCGGCCGAGAGCGCGATGCGCGAGATCGTCGGCCAGACGCCGATCGCGGCCGCCCTCGCCGAAGGGCGCGGCAAGATCGAATCCGATACCCAGCACCTGCTGCAGCGCATCCTCGATTCCTACGGCGCCGGGATCGACGTCACCCAGGTCCAACTCGCCAAGGTCGACCCGCCCGCGCCGGTCATCGAGGCGTTCCGCGACGTGCAGCGCGCGCTCGCAGACCGCGAGCGGCTGCGCAACGAGGCCGAATCCTACCGCAACGACATTCTGCCCAAGGCGCGCGGTGCGGCGGCGCAAACCCGCCAGGACGCCGAGGCCTACCGCGCCGAGATCACCAACCGCGCACAGGGCGACGCCGACCGCTTCACCGCCGTCTACAAGGCCTACCAGGCGGCGCAGGACGTCACCGCGCAGCGCCTCTACCTCGAAACGATGGAAGAGATCCTCAAGAACAGCGCCAAGGTGATCCTCGACAAGTCGCTGATCGGCCAGGGCGGCGTGCTGCCGTACCTGCCGCTGCCGAGCCTGCCCGGGACGCCGGCGGGCGCCGTGCAGCAGGCGACGCCGGCCGCGCCCTCGGCGAACGTGCCGCCGACCACGGGAGCCCGGCCATGAGCCGCCGTATTCTCATCGTTCTCGCCGTGCTGCTGATCGCCGGCGGCATCCTGCTCGACAGCTCGCTGTTTATCGTCAGCCAGACCGAGACGGCGCTCGTTTTGCAGCTTGGCCAGCCGCGCCGAGTGATCCTCGATCCGGGGCTCAACGTGAAGCGGCCCTTCGTCGAGGATGTCGTCATGTACGACAAGCGGGTCCTCGATTTCGAGCCGCCGCACGAAGAGGTTATCGTCTCCGATCAGAAGCGGGTGGTCGTCGATTCCTATTCCCGCTACCGCATCACCGACCCGCTGTTGTTCTACCAGACGGTCGGCACCGAGGCCGGGGTCCGCGCCCGCCTCGCGGCCATCGTCAGCGGCAGCCTGCGCCGGGTGCTCGGGAATGTGACCCTGAGCGACATCCTGTCGGCGAAGCGCGCCGGCATCATGATTCAGATCCGCGACGAGGTGGCCGCGCAGGCCAAGGAATTCGGCGTCCAGGTCGTCGATGTCAGGCTGCGCCGCGCCGACCTGCCCGAGGAGAACAGCCAGGCGATCTATGCGCGGATGGTGTCGGAACGCCAGCAGCAGGCATCGCAGTATCGCGGCGAGGGCGCCGAAGCGGCGCAGACGGTGCGCGCCAATGCCGAGCGCGAGCGCACGGTGATCCTCGCCGAGGCGCAGCGCGATGCGCAGCGGGTGCGCGGCGACGGCGACGCCCAGGCGATCAAGCTCTATGCCGACGCCTACGGCCAGGACAAAGCCTTCTTCGCGTTCTACCGCTCGCTGCAGGCCTATCGCGCCGCGTTGACCGGGCGCGACACCTCGTTCGTGCTGAGCCCCGACAGCAGCTTCTTCCGCTTCTTCGGCGGGCCCTCGGGGACCGGGTTGCCGAGCCCGGCGCCAACGCCCGCGCCTGCGCCCGCGCAGCATTGACCGCATCGACCCGGCCGACAAGCGCCGCCGGGCGACCGTACGCGGCGAACCGGTGATGCGCGATTTCGCGACCGCGGTCGCACTCGTTCTGGTCATCGAGGGCATCCTCTATGCGCTGCTGCCCGACCAGATGAAGCGTTTGGCGGTGCGCGCGATGGCGACGCCGGCACAGTCGCTGCGGATCGGCGGCCTCGTCGCGGCGTGTCTCGGGGTGATCCTGGTATGGGTGTTAAGGCACTAAGAACCTAGTTTGCCGCGCGCTTCTCTCGTAATGTGGCGACGGCGCGGCCGGGTGCGGAAAGCATCGGCGGCGCCCTGCTCGATCGTTGCTTTAAGGAGTTGCGGACGGTGTCGCTGTTTTCCGTATCGAGACTGCGGCGTTCGGCCGCCGTCGCTCTCGCCGTGCTGCTTTGCGCCGCGGTGCCGGCCGGTTTGCCGGGGATGGGCGGCGGCCCGGCAGCGGCCCGGCCGGCTCCCGACGGCTTCGCCGATCTTGCTGAAAAGCTGCTTCCCGCGGTCGTCAACATCTCGACGACGCAGACAGTCAAGGGCGATCAGCATAGCGAAAAGTCGACACCCGACCTGCCACAGTTCCCGCCCGGGTCGCCCTTCGAGGAGTTCTTCAAGGATTTCTTCAAGCACAACCACTCCCAGGGCGGCCAGCCGCAGGCCGAAACCCACAAGGCCACCTCGCTGGGCTCCGGCTTCATCATCGATCCGGCCGGTTATGTCGTGACCAACAACCACGTGATCGCCGACGCCGACGAGATCACCGTCATCCTGCACGACAACACCAATTTGAAGGCCTCCGTCGTCGGCCGCGACACCAAGACCGACATCGCAGTCCTCAAGGTCAAGAGCGACAAGCCGCTCGTCGCGGTGCCGTGGGGCGACAGCGACGTATCGCGGGTCGGCGACTGGGTGCTGGCGATCGGCAACCCGTTCGGCCTCGGCGGCACGGTGACCGCCGGCATTCTCTCGGCGCGGCAGCGCGATATCAGCTCCGGCCCGTACGACGATTTTCTGCAGACCGACGCCTCGATCAACAAGGGCAATTCGGGCGGGCCCATGTTCAACATGGACGGCCAGGTGATCGGCATCAACACGGCGATCTACTCTCCCTCGGGCGGCTCGATCGGCATCGGCTTCGCGATTCCCTCCGCGCTCGCCAAGGAGATCGTCCACGAGCTGATCACCGAACCCGACCACACGGTGCACCGCGGCTGGCTCGGCGTGCGCATCCAAGCGGTGACCGACGAAATCGCCGACAGCCTCGGTCTCGACAAGGCCAGGGGCGCGCTCGTCGCCAGCGTCAACGACAACGGTCCCGCACAGGCGGCCGGCATCCAGGCGGGCGACGTGATCCTGACGTTCGACGGCAAACCGGTCGATGACATGCGCCATCTGCCGCGGCTCGTTGCCGAGACGCCGGTCGACAAGATCGTGCCGGTGACGATCTGGCGAAAGCGCGCGGAGACCGCGCTCAAGGTCAAGGTCGGCCGGCTCACCGAGACCGAAACCGCAAGCGCGACGGAAACGCCGAAGGCCGAGCCGAAGGCGGATACCGACACCGTGAAGGCGCTCGGCATGACCCTGTCGGACGTGACGCCGGCGCTGAAGGAAAAATTTTCGCTGAGCGCCGACGCCAGAGGCGTCGTCGTCGTCGAGGTCGCCAAGGACAGCCCCGGCGCCGAAAAGGGCCTGCGTCCCGGCGACGTCATCATGGAAGCCGCGCAAGAAGAGGTGAAAAACGCCAGCCAGATCGCCGGCAAGGTCGCCGACGCGCGCAAATCGGGCCGCAAGTCCATTCTGCTGCTGATCGAGAGACAGGGCGATCTGCGCTTTGTCGCGCTGCGGATCGATCAAAGCTGACGCGCGCTACAAGCCGCTGATTTCCTCCGCCCGGTAGCCCTGCGCGAAGAGCAGCGCGGTCAGGTCGCCGTGGTCGATCCGCCAGCGCGCCGCGGCGGCGACCGAGGGCTTGGCGCGAAAAGCGATGCCCAGCCCGGCGGCTTGCAGCATCGGCAGATCGTTGGCGCCGTCGCCGACCGCGAGCGTCTGGTCGAGGCCGATCCCGAGTTCGGCCGCGAGCGAGGCTAGCGTGTCGCGCTTGGTCGCGCCAACGACGATCGGCGGCGTAAGCGTACCGGCCAGCCGGCCGCCGACGATATCGAGCCGGTTGGCGACGACGCGGTCGAAGCCGAGGCGCCGCGCGACCGGCTCGGCGAAGACGGTGAACCCGCCGGAGACCAGCGCGGTGCGGACCCCGGCACGGCGCAAGGTCGCGACCAGCGCCGCCGCGCCCGGCATCAGCCGGATGCGCGCGGCCGCCTCCACCAGGGTCGCGGCGGACATGCCGCGCAATAGCGCCACGCGCTCGGTGAGCGCGCCGACGAAATCGATCTCGCCGTTCATCGCGCGCCGCGTGATCTCGGCGACGGGGGCGCGCAGCCCGAGGAAATCGGCGAGTTCCTCGAGCATTTCGTTCTCGATGACAGTCGATTCGAAATCGGCGACCAGGACGCGCTTGCGCCGTCCGGCCGCGGGCTGAACCACGATGTCGATCGGCCGCCCGGCGATCGCCGCTCTTGCCGCCGCTTCGTCCGCGTCGTGGATGTCGCATGCCGTCGGCGCCAGCCAGTCGACGGTCCGCCCGGACGTCGCGGCCCGCAGCGCCTCCTCGGCGCCCGGCGCCGCGATCAGGGTGACGACCGATTGCATGCGTGCTTTTCGACCTGCGAGACGCGCTGCGACGAGCGCTTTTCAGGATGCGGAAGGGTTGTGGATGGGATCAAGAAAATCCCGCATCCTTGCGGGCCTTGCGTAGCCAAGCCCCGAAGGACGCCTGAGCTGAACCAGGACACGGTCGTCATCGTCGCCGGGCCGACCGCCAGCGGCAAATCGGCGCTGGCGCTGGCGCTGGCCCGGCATTACGGCGGCACGATCATCAACGCCGACGCGCTGCAAGTCTACCGCGACCTGCGGATCCTGACCGCGCGGCCCGACGAAGCGGCGCAGGCGCGGGCTCCGCACCGGCTCTACGGCTATCTCGACGCCGCCGCGCGCGGGTCGGCGGCGCGCTGGCGTGATCTGGCGTTGGCCGAGATCGCTGCGGCGCTCGGGGCGGGACGCCTGCCGATCGTCGTCGGCGGCACCGGGCTCTATCTGCGCGCGCTGCGCCAGGGCCTGGCGCCGGTGCCGGACATCCCGCCCGAAATCCGCGACGAGGCGGCCGCGCTGTACCGCGCGCTCGGCGGCGCGGCATTTCGCACGAACCTCGCGACGCTCGATCCCGCCGCGGCTACGCGGCTTCCGCCGGGCGACCGCACGCGCCTGACGCGCGCCTACGAGGTGGCGCGCGCGACCGGCGTGCCGCTCGGCGAGTGGCAACGGCACGCCGCGGCGCCGGCGCCCTATCGTTTCGCGACGCTGCTGCTCGCACCGCCGCGCGCCGCGCTCTACGCTGCCTGCGACGCCCGGTTCGCGGCGATGATCGAGACCGGTGGGCTCGACGAGGCGGCGGCGCTCTTCGCGCGCGGCCTGGCGGCCGACCTGCCGGCGATGAAGGCGGTCGGCGTTCCCGAATTGATGCGCCACCTGCGCGGCGAGATCGCGCTCGCCGAGGCCGTCGGCGCCGCGCAGATGGCGACGCGGCGCTACGCCAAGCGCCAGATGACGTGGTTCCGCCACCAGCTTGACGCAGAGCTGATCTGCAATGAGCAATATTCGGAAAGTTTTTTGCACTGCTCACGCCATTTTATTGATCAATTTCTGTTGACCCGCCGACCATAGCTGGTACGGTGCAGTCCCCGCGCCGGCCGTCCCGGCGCGCTTCTTCGTTCGTAGGGAGAGCAGTCATGCCGGCCGAGGCGTTGAGCGGAGCAGACATCGTCATCCGATCGCTTGTCGATCAGGGTGTCGAGGTCGTCTTCGGTTACCCTGGCGGCGCGGTCCTGCCGATCTACGACTCGTTGTTCAAGCAGAACCATTTGCGCCATGTGCTGGTGCGCCAGGAAGGCGGCGCGGTGCACGCCGCCGAGGGCTATGCGCGCTCGACCGGCAGGGTCGGGGTCGTGCTGGTGACGAGCGGTCCCGGCGCGACCAATGCCGTCACCGGGCTCACCGACGCACTGATGGATTCGGTGCCGGTGGTGTGCCTCACCGGTCAGGTGCCGACGCATCTCATCGGCAACGATGCATTCCAGGAGGCCGACACCACCGGCATCACCCGGCCGTGCACCAAGCACAATTACCTGGTCCGCGATGTGGCCGACCTCGCGCGCACGATGCACGAGGCGTTCTACATCGCCAAGAGCGGGCGCCCTGGCCCGGTCGTGATCGATCTGCCGAAGGACGTGCTGTTCGCGACGGGTCCCTATACGGCGCCCGAGGCGATCGAGCACAAGAGCTATCGACCGCAGACGAAACCCGATCCGGCGCGGATCGACGAGGCGGTGCAGCTCATCGCCAAGGCCGAGCGGCCGCTGATCTATGGCGGCGGCGGGCTGATCAATTCCGGGCCGGAGGCCTGCGCCCGCTTCGCCGAGTTCGTGCGTCTTACCGACGCGCCCTGCACGCTGACCCTGATGGGACTCGGCGCGCTACCGGCGAGCGACCCGCATTTCCTCGGCATGGTCGGGATGCACGGCACTTACGAGGCCAACAACGCGATGCACGATTGCGACGTGATGGTCGCGGTCGGCGCGCGCTTCGACGACCGGGTGACGGGGCGGCTCAACGCCTTCTCGCCCGGCTCGAAAAAGATCCACATCGACATCGACCCCTCCTCGATCAACAAGAACGTGCGGGTCGACGTGCCGATCGTCGCCGATTGCGCCGAGGCGCTGGCTGCGATCCTCCAGGCTTGGCCCAAGGCGGCACCCAAGCGGCCG
>Ga0335078_10014293_pt1 | contig 11777 bp, 9 predicted proteins | sample Lox_Sample_32_FD_206711 | JGI IMG/M metagenome (GOLD analysis project Ga0335078, IMG submission 206711) | Soil microbial communities from Loxahatchee National Wildlife Refuge, Florida, United States - Lox_Sample_3.2 | ecosystem: Environmental > Terrestrial > Soil > Wetlands | place: USA: Florida...
CCTCCGACACGACGACCGAGCCCTTCAGGTCCAGCCCGGCCTCGCCCGCCTTCCAGACCGCGAGGCGGGAGCTGTCCACCCGCGCCATCTGTCCGGCGCCGATGCCCAACGTCTGTTCGCCGCGGACGTAGACGATGGCGTTCGACTTGACGTGCTTGCAGACCTTCCAGCCGAAAAGCATGGCGGCCCACTCCTCGCCCGTGGGCTGCCGGCGGGTCACGACCTTGAATTTGTCCACGTCGCCCAGCGTCCGGTCGCGATCCTGGACGAGCACGCCGCCGATCACGGAGCGCACCTCCCGCAGCGACTCGGCGCCGAGGCCGGCCTTGGCGACCATCAGTCGCAGATTCTTCCGCTTGCGCAGGACCGCCAGCGCGTCGTCGGCGAAACGCGGCGCGATGATCACCTCGGTGAAGATCTCGGCGATGGCGGCAGCCAGATCGCCGCCCAGCGTCTGGTTCACGACAATGATGCCGCCGTACGGCGCCTGCCGGTCGGTGGCGAGGGCCCTTTCCCAAGCCGCCAAGAGCGAGTCCGCGCTGGCCACGCCGCACGGGTTGGTGTGCTTGAGGATGGCCACGGTCGGGCGTTCGAACTCGCCGATCAGGTGGGTGGCCGCGGTGATGTCGAGAATGTTGTTATAGCTGAGCTCCTTCCCCTGGAGCTGGTCGAAGTGGTCGCCGAACGCGCCGTAGAGCGCCGCCTGCTGGTGCGGATTCTCGCCGTAGCGCAGGCCGAACGCCTTCGGGTAGCTGAGCTGCAGCGTGGCGGGGAAGCCGGCGATCGCCCCCAGGTCGGGCTCGGCTGCCTCGCGCTCGAGGTAGCGGGCGATGGCCGCATCGTACGCGGCGGTGCGCTGGAAGACCTTCAGGGCGAGACGCCGGCGCAGCTCCGGGAGCCCCGCCGGGGCCTCCAGGGCGCCGAGCACCGCGTCGTAGTCGGCCGGGTCGCAGACGACCGTGACGCCCTCGTGGTTCTTGGCGGCGCTGCGCAGCATCGACGGCCCACCGATATCGATGTTCTCGATCGCCTCCTCCCGCTGCACGCCGGGTTTGGCGACGGTCTCCTCGAACGGGTACAGATTCACCACCACGAGATCGATCAACGCGATGCCGTGGGCCTCGGCCTCCCGCAGGTGGCCGGGCTTGTCGCGACGGCAAAGCAGTCCGCCGTGGATCTTGGGATGCAGCGTCTTGACGCGGCCCTCCATGATTTCCGGAAAACCAGTGTGCTGACTCACCTCGGTCACGGGCAGGCCCGCCGCCGCCAGTTGGCGCGCCGTGCCGCCCGTGGACAGGAGCCGGTAACCGAACTTCCGGACGAGGGCGGTGGCGAATTCGACCAGACCGCGTTTGTCGCTCACGGACAAAAGTGCCAGCTTTTCCATGGTTGGCGCCGTTGTGCGGTCGGGTGCAACCACTGGCAAGCCGAAAGCCCTGCGCCGGCGGCGGAAGTCGCAGTCCGCCCGGGGGCGGTTGCCACGGCGGCCGCCCGGTGATTGCTTCCGCACATGCCCGTCCTGATCAGCGTGACCGTGAACGGCCGGCAGTACGCCGCCCCCGCCGGCGTCACCCTGGCGGACTTCCTGCGCATGCTCGGCTGGGAGCCGCGCCGCGCGGCGGTGACCCGCAACGGCCGGCCGCTGGCGCGCGGCGAGGTCGCGGGCCTCACGCTTGAAAACGGAGATGTCCTGGAGATTATTACGCTCGACGCCGGCGCCTGATCCCGCCCGCCGCGTCCCGCGCGCTCGACCACATTCCAGGCATGATGCCGAATTCCGCCGAAGTTCCCGGTCTCACGGCCCACCTCGACCGGCTGGTGCACCACTACGGGGGCAAATGCCTCCCGGAGGGGAGGCCGCACGCGTTCGTTTATTTCATCACCATCAAGAACGAATCCGACCGCACGGTGACGCTGCTCGGCCGCAAATGGGTGATCCAGCACGCCGACGGCAGCCGGCTCGTCGTGGAGGGCGACAAGATCGTCGGCGAGACGCCGCGCCTGGCCCCGGGCGAGCAGTTCTCCTACAACAGCTACCACGTCTCGGGGTGCAACGCCCGCGTCCAGGGTTCCTTTCACGGCGTGGACGAAGCCGGCGGCCGCATCCACGTGATCCTGGCGCCGTTCGAGCTCGTGGTCCCGCCCGCATGAGAGCGGCCACCGCCGGCGCAACAGGGCTTGCGCGCCCCGCGGGGCGGCCTCTTGCTGGGGGCCCGGCATGAAGCTGATCGACCTCAACCGCGACGGCGGCATCGGCGCCAACTCCCTCTACGTCCAGCTCGGCGAGCTCCGGATCCTGATCGACTGCGGGCTGCACCCAAAGAAGGTCGGCCGTGCGGCGACGCCGGATTTCAGCCCGTTGCGCGGCGTGGAACTCGACCTGATCATCATCACCCACTGCCACCTCGACCACATCGGCAGCCTGCCGGTGTTGCTGCGCGAGCAGCCGCGCGCCCCGGTGATCATGACCCAGCCCAGCCACCTGCTGATCGAGCGCATGCTGCACAACTCGGCCAGCGTGATGGAACGGCAGCGGGCGGACGACAACATCCCCGATTATCCGCTCTTCACCCACGACGAAGTGGACCGGCACGCCGGCCGCTTCACGCCCCTGGCCTACGGTCACGCGAAGAAGTTCCACGGCGCGCGCGACGAGCTCGAGCTCATCCTCCACCAGGCGGGGCACGTCGCGGGCGCGGCGGGCGTCGAGATCCACCACAAGCCCCGCAAGCTCTTTTTCACCGGCGACGTGCAATTCGACGCCCAGCGCACCTGCCCCGCGGCCCATTTTCCCGTCGACCACTTCGACACCCTGGTGACGGAGACGACCCGCGGCGACACCGAGCGTCCGGCCGGCAAGGAGCGTGTGCATGAGATCGCCCGCCTCATCGAAACGATCAACGAGACGATCAAGCGCGGCGGCTCGATGCTGGTCCCGACCTTCGCCCTCGGGCGGATGCAGGAAATCCTCGCCGTGTTGCACGACGCGCGGAAATTCGGGCGGCTGGTCGACTGCCCCATCTACGCCTCGGGCCTCGGGGTCGATCTCTGCGACTACTACGACGACATCGCCCGCAAGACCAAGCAGGTGAACTTCTCGCGGCAGATCCTGAAGGACCTCAAGATCCGGCCGCTGCCCCGCAAGCTGCAGGCCGGCGCGCTGCCGGCGGAAAACGCCCTCTACATCGTCAGCAGCGGCATGGTGGTCGAGCGCACGCCCTCCTACATCCTCGCGGCGGGCCTCGCCGGCCAGGCGCGCAATACGCTCGGGTTTGTCGGCTACTGCGATCCCGACACGCCCGGCGGCCAGCTGCTCGCGGCCAAGCTCGGCGATCCGTTCCTGTTCGACAAGATCGACGTCCGCACCCGACTCAAGGCCCAGGTGGCGAAATTCGAGCTGAGCGGCCACGCCGACCGGGACGAGCTCGTCGACTTTGCCCGCCATTGCCAGCCGCGGGCGATCGTGCTGACGCACGGCGACCCGCCGGCGCGCGCGTGGATGGCCAAGACGCTGGGTACGGCCGTGCCCAAGGCGCGGATCCTCGATCCCGTGCCGCTCCAGCCGTATCAGGTCTGACCGTCGCCGGCTCGTCACCCCGCGCCGCCGCTCGCGCGCAGCAGCCGTTGCATCCGCCGGCAGATCGCCGTGTTGCCGGCGAGGTAATGGATGCGCGGCGGGTCCGGGTCGAGCCGTCGCAACGGGAACGGATTGTTCCGGAAATAATGAATCTCCGCGCCGCCGCCGAGCGCGATGGCGTGCGCGGCCGCGATGTCCCAGAAGCGCACGTTGTGGTCGAGCACGCCGTCGAGCAGGCCGATGCCGACGTAGGCCAGGTGCAGTGCGCTGCTGCCGAGCCCGCGGGTCTTGAATCCGGCGAGCATCGCCGCGGCCTGCGGCACCATCCTCGGCTCGTAGGGACTGTGCACGGCGACGAGCGAGTGTTCGTGCGGCGGCTCCGGGCGGACGCGCGCCGGCCGGCCGCCGTCAACGGCGCCGGCCCCGGGTCCGCCGTGGATCAGCGTCCGGCGGGCCAGGTCGTAGACCACGCCGTAGACCGGCCGGCCGCATTCGAGCAGGGCCAGCGAGATGGCGCAAAAGGGAATCCCCGCCGCGTAGTTGTTGGTGCCGTCGATCGGATCGAGCACCCAGCAGAACCGGGCCGTGAGCGCGGGCGCCGGCGGCGCCACGGGCAGTTCCTCGCTGAACGCCTGGTCGCCCGGAAACGCCGCGTGCAGGCGCGCCAGGACGGCCGCGGAAATCGCCAGGTCCGCCGCCGTCACGCGGGTGCCGTCGGTCTTCAGGGTGGCCTGGGCGCGCCCGAAGCCCCGGTGCATCCGCCCGGCCTGCGCCATCACAATCCGCCGCGCCGCCACCGCCCGCCGTTGGAGTTCCGCCTGCATCGCCCCACGAAGAACACGAAGTGCGCGCGGAACCAAGCCCGGAATCGCCACCCCCGGCGGAGGCTTGCCACCGGCAACGGCACCAGTCTCCCTTGAGAACACCCCCTCCCATGATGCGGCACCCCGGTCTGATCCTCGCGACGGCCATGGCCGTCCTGCCCCTCCCGGCCCAACAAGGCGCCCCGTGCAACTGCGGCGATCCCCCCGTGCTCGTCAGCGGCGAGCTCGACTACCATTCCCTGCCCGCCGGAATCAGGGTCGAGGGCGCGGACCACCCCGAGGATTTCGCGGTCCAGGCCGCCGGGCGCCGCATGACCGCCGTGGTGCCCGGGTTGCCAGCGGGCCGGTATACCGTGGTGATCGACGCCGCGGAAACCGTCTGCCGCGGACGCGGCGAGCGCGTGATGGATATTGAGGTCGGCCGGACCGTGATCGCCCAGGATGTCGACCTCCTCAAGCGGTCGGGCGGCTTTGCCCAAGCCTGCCGCATCGAGGCGACGGTCGATTACCAGCCGTGGGAAACCGACCAGGATTTCATGATCCACTTCTTTGGCCGCACGAACGAGGCCGTCTTCAACGCCATCCGGGTGACGGACGCCGACGGCCGGGTCGTGGCCGCGATCACGGCGGCCGACCTGCAGGCGCAGGAGCCCGAGGGGGCCTCGCGCATCCCGGTGGTCGCCACGCCGCCCATCTACCGGGATCCGGACCAGCCGCGGGCGCGCCGGATCGACGACCTGATCGCGCGGATGTCCCTCCGCGAGAAGGTGGCCCAGATGCTCAACGCCGCGCCGGCGATTGAGCGCCTGGGCGTGCCGGCCTACAACTACTGGAGCGAGGCCCTCCACGGCGTGGCCCGCGCCGGCACCGCAACCTCCTTCCCGCAGGCCATCGGCATGGCCGCCATGTGGGACGCCCCGCTGCTGCACCAGATCGCCGACGCCATCGCCACCGAGGCGCGGGCCAAGTATGCCGACGCGATCGCACACGACATCCACGGACAGAATTACGGCCTCACCTTCTGGTCGCCCAACATCAACCTGTTCCGGGATCCGCGCTGGGGCCGCGGCCAGGAGACCTACGGCGAGGATCCGTTCCTGACCGGCCGCCTCGCAGTGGCGTTCATCACCGGACTCCAGGGCGACGACCCGCACTACTACAAGGCGCTCGCCTGCGCCAAGCACTTCGCCGTTCACAGCGGGCCCGAGCCGCTGCGGCATACGTTCGACGCGGAGCCGAGCGAGCAGGACCTCTATGACAGCTTTCTGCCCCACTTCGAGGCGGCGGTCCGCGAGGGGCACGTCGGTGCCGTCATGAGCGCCTACAACCGGGTGCTGGGCAAGTCCGCCACCGCAAGCCCGTTTCTCCTCACGGAGATCCTGCGCCGCCGCTGGGGCTTCACGGGCCACGTCGTGTCCGACTGCGACGCGGTCAGCGACATCTGGATGACGCACAAACTTGTCGCCACCCCCGAGGAAGCCGCGGCGCTGGCGGTGAAGGCCGGCTGCGATCTGAATTGCGGCACGCAGTACTATGCCCTGACCCGCGCGATCAAGAAGGGTCTTCTGACGGAGCACGACATCGACACGGCGCTGCGGCACATCTTCGTGGCGCGGTTTGGCCTCGGGATGTTTGATCCGCCGGACCGCGTGCCCTATTCCAAGATCGGCATGGCGGAGGTCGATTCCCCGGCTCATGCCGCGCTGGCGCTGAAGGCCGCGGAGGAATCGATCGTGCTGCTGAAGAACTCCGGCGTGCTGCCGCTCGACCGCTCCAGGGTGAAGCGTCTCGCGGTCGTCGGCGCCAACGCCGACTCGGTGCGGATGCTTCTCGGCAACTACAACGGCACGCCGTCGCACCCCGTGACCATCCTGCAGGGGATCCGGGACGTGGCCGGCCCGGGCGTCGAGGTGACGTACCAGCGGGGCGGCCCGCTGGCGCTGCATCCGGGCGAAACGTACGGCGCGTCCAATCCTGATTTCCAGGCGGCAGTCGAGGTCGCGCGCGCGGCGGATGTGGTGGTCTACGTCGGCGGGATCAGTTCCCAGCTCGAGGGCGAGGAGATGCGGGTCGACTACGTCGGCTTCAAGGGCGGCGACCGGACGGCGATCGAGCTGCCCTCGCCGCAGCTGGACCTGCTCCAGGCCCTGGCGGCCACGGGCCGGCCCGTCGTGTTCGTCAACTGCAGCGGCAGCGCGATCGCCCTGCCGGGGGTGGCGGACCATCTGCCGGCGATCGTGCAGGCTTGGTATCCCGGTCAGGCCGGCGGCACCGCGGTGGCCCACGTGCTCTTCGGCGATTGCGATCCGGGCGGGCGGCTGCCGGTGACGTTTTACCGGGCGACGGCCGACCTGCCGCCGTTCGAAAGCTACGCCATGGCCAACCGCACCTACCGGTTCTTCACCGGGACGCCGCTGTTCGCCTTTGGCCACGGACTCAGCTACACGAATTTCCGATATGGGGCCGTGACCGCCAGCAGCGCCGACGTCGCCACCACGCACACGATCACGGTCGGCGCCGATGTCGCCAACACCGGGACCCGCGACGGCGACGAGGTGGTGCAGGTGTACTTCCGGCGTCCGGGGAACGCCAACCCCGCCCTGCCGCAGCAGCAACTGTGCGGCTTCCGTCGGGTGACCGTGCCGAAGGGCGGCGACGTGCAGGTCGATTTTGAAATCCCAGTCAGCGCGCTCCGCCGCTGGAACCGTATGACCCAGACCTACGTGGTCGACGCCGGTGATTACGACCTGCAGGTCGGAGCGGCGTCCGATGACATTCGCGGCACGGCGACGGTGCACCTCCCGCCGGACACGCTGCCGCTCGAGAATCAGCTGTAGCCGGGCGCTCCGGCGCTTACTCGTAATCGTACAGTTTCGGATCGCGGACGGGCGGCCCGCGGCGGGCGCGGAGGCGGGCGCGCGGCTCCTTGGGATCCGCGGCCGGCTTCGCTTCGCCGGACCCTTCGCCATAGGGATCGTCCGGCTGGCCGCCCTCCGCATCGCCGAACGCATCGCCCATCTCCGCTTCCAATTTATCCGGATCCGCTCCCTCCTCGAGCTTGCGCACCACCTCGTTCATCTGGTCGTCGAGCTTCTCGCCGGTGAGCTCGGCCATCCGGCGCATCATGCGACCCATGGCGCGCGGGTCGTTTTCGTCGACGTTGGCGAATTCGCCTTCCATGGCCGACATCGCCGCCTCCATCCGCGCGTCCTCGGCGGGATCGTTTCCCCCCGCCGCCTCCGCGCCGGGCGCCGGGCCTTCCGGGCCGGCGGCCTTGCGGGTGCGCGCGCTCACCGCGAACGGCGAGATAATCTTGCGCAGATGAAAGGCGGGATTGTCCGGACAGCGCGGAACGGTGCGCCCCTGCGCGAGGGTTTTCGCGTAGAATGAGTAGATCTTGTTGTTCTCGGGACAGTAGTACTCGTAGATCGGCATGGCGGACGAATGGAACCACAGATTACACGGCCAACACGAATTCAAGGCATGTTTTCTTCTGTCGCAAGCGCGACCCTGGTGCCGACCAGCCCAAGCTCTACCCGCGCCCCTCCGTGAAATCCGTGGTTGGTTTCCGCAATTGATGTCCGCGCCGGACGACCGGCGCCCGGCTGCGCTGGTTGAGCTGGTCGAGCACGGCCGCCAACCGCCGGCGCTTCTCGTCCCCTTGGGCGAACATCTCCAGCTGCGCCGGGCCGTCCTCCACCCCGGAAAAGCGCACGCTGACCAGCCGCAGCGGCCGCCGGCGGCTCCACGCCTGTTTGAGCAGCGGGCGCACCAGCGCATAAAACGGCGCCTCGAGGTCGGTGGCCTCCGCGAGACTCCGGCCCGCCGACTCGTCCTCCATGCCGGGATAGCGCACCTTGAGGGTCAGGGTCCGGGCCCGTTTCCCGTCGGCGCGGATCTTGGGCATCAGTTCGTCGATCATCCGCTTCGCGATGCGTTCGATCTCCGCGGGGTCGCCGATGTCCGCCGCGAAGGTCTCCTGCTGGGAATAGGATTTGGCCGCCTCATCCGCGGTCTGCACCGCCGATTCGTCGACCCCCCGGGCGCGGGCCGCCATCTCGCGCCAGCCGCTGCCGAACACGGAGTGGAGTTCATCCTCGCTGCGGGCGAGAAGGTCGCGGACGGTGGCGATGCCGCGCGCCTTCAGCGTGGCCTCGGTCTTCACACCGATGCCCGGAAGGCGCCCGATTTCGAGCGGCGCCAGAAACGCCGCTTCGGTGCCCGGCGGCACCACGATGAAGCCGCGCGGTTTGCGCAGCTTGCTCGCGATCGCGGCCACCAGCTTGTTGGCCGCCAGGCCGAAGGAGACCGTGATCTGCAGTTTCTGCCAGATGCGATCCTGCAGTCCGTGCACCGCCGCCTCGACGGCCACCGGCGACTGGAAGCCGCACGGGCCGAGATCGAGAAATCCCTCGTCGATCGAGCGGCGCTCGACGAGCGGCGTCAGCTCCTCGCACAGGTCGAACAGGCGCCGGGAGTATTCGCCGTAGCGCCCGGCCGTGTGGCTGACGAGGATGAGGTCGGGACAGACCTTCCGCGCGCGTGCGGTCGGCATCGGCGTGTACACCCCGCAGGCCCGGGCCTCATAGCTGGCGGACGAGATGATCCCGCGCTCGCGGCCGCCCACGGCCACCTTCTTGCCGCGCAGCGTCGGATCCAGCGCCTGTTCGACCGAGACGAAGAAGGCGTCGGCGTCGAGATGGACGATCGTGGGCAGGCCCGTCGGCATGGCGAAAGGTCGGCGGTTCCGGCCGACCGCGCCCAGCTAAGCTGTCCGCCCCCGCCAGGGCAACCGAAAGCCGGGCCCGGCGAAACGCCGCGGCGTCCCGAAATCGCTCGCCTGGGTTCCTGACGAGCGTTAATTTCGTCGAGTTTAATTTCCACATGCATACCCCCACCCGTCTCTTCCGCCGTCTCGCCGGCGTGTGCCTGGCCGCCGGTCTGACCGTCCCCGCGATCCGCGCCGCCGAAGGTGACACCGGCGCCGCGCCCGCTGCCCCCTCGACTCCGGTCGCTCCGGCCGAGGCCAAATCCGGCACGGTCGAAAACTCGGTCGTCAAGGTCTTCGCGACCATGCGTCATCCGGACTTGGGCCGTCCCTGGAACAAAGAGTCCCCGCGCGAGGTCACGGGCAGCGGTGTCGTGATCGAGGGCAAACGCATCCTCACCAATGCCCACGTCGTCCTGTACGCCAGCCAGGTGCAGGTGCAGGCGGACCAGGCCGGCGACAAGCTCTCCGCGACCGTCGAGTCGGTCGCCCCGGGCATCGACCTCGCCGTTCTCAAGCTGGACGATGAGTCCTTCTTCGACTCGCACCCCGCCCTTCCCCGCGCCGCGACGATGCCGAGCGTCAAGGACACGGTGATGGTCTATGGCTACCCGACCGGCGGGACCAACCTCTCGATCACCAAGGGCATCGTCTCGCGCATCGATTTTGCGGGTTACAACTATCCCACCTCGGGCCTGCGCATCCAGATCGACGCCGCCATCAACCCCGGCAATAGCGGCGGGCCGGCCGTGGTTGGCGACCAGATGATCGGCCTCGCCTTCAGCCGCCTGGGCGGCAACGCGGAGAACATCGGCTACATCATTCCCTGCGAGGAAATCGATCTCTTCCTGAAGGACATCGCTGACGGACATTACGACGGCAAGCCCGGCATCTACGACGAATTCCAGACGCTCGAGAATCCCGCCTTGCGCGCGTTTCTGAAACTGCCCGCCACCGTCCACGGGCTGGTCGTCCGCGCCCCCTACAGCGACGATCCGGCCTACCCGCTCAAGGAGTGGGATGTGATCACCAAGATCGGCGACACCCCGGTGGACGACCAGGGCATGATCCGCCAGGGGGGGGACATCCGCCTGCATTTCACCTATCTCGTGCAACGGATCGTTCAAAACGGGCGGGTGCCGCTCACGATCGTACGGACAGGCAAGGAGCAGACCATCGAGCTCCCGGTCGCGGCGGAGCGCCCCCGCTTGATGCCCTTCCTTTACGGCACCTACCCCTCGTATTTCATTTACGGGCCGCTGGTGTTCTCCAACGCCTCGGAGGATTTCGTCGGCTTGCTCACCGGGCTGCCACAGGGACGCGGCGCGATGCTCGAGCGCGCCTTGAGCGAGCTGGGAAATCCGATGATCACCCGCCGCGGCGAAAAGCCGGCGTTCCCCGGCGAACAGCTTGTGGTGATCCCGTCGCCCTTCTTTCCCAACAAACTGATTACCGGCTACGGAAACCCCGGCGGGCACGTGGTCAAGTCCATCAACGGCATCGCGATCAAGAATCTCGCGCACCTGGTCGAGGTGTTGCGCGACTGCAAGGATGAGTTCATCACGATCGAATTCGCCGGCCGGGGTGCGGAGTCGCTGGTCCTCCCGCGCCAGGCAACGCAGAAATCCACCGATGATGTGTTGACGGACAACGGCATTCGCAGCCAGGGCTCACCCGACATGATGGACGTGTGGAACGCGAAGCCGGCCCCGTAGCTCCGCGGCGGTCGATCGGGCCGCCGGGAGGGCATTCGCCGGATCCTGCAGATTCTTCTGGAGCCGACCACGGCTTCACCGCGGAGGATGCGCGCGTGGCGCCGTATCCCGCGGCGCCCGGCAAAACTGAACATGACCATGAAAACAATCACCAAGGACCAGTTCGTCGCCGTCCTGAACGCGGCCGGCATCACTGACGCGCAAAAGCACCGGCTCCACGCCGAGTTCGAGGCCCGGCATCCGCAGGCGCACGAGGCGTTCCTGCAGTGGCTGGGCATCGCGCCCGCGGAGGTCCGCGCGACCCGCGAGAGGTCCCGGAAACCGTAGGGCCGCCGCTTGCCGGCGGGCCGCTGACCCGCAATACGGCCGTGGCAGGAGCGAGCTTGCGCGCGATGCCGAAGCGAAAATCGCCTGCCAGCAGGCTCCTACACTCGGGTGCCGTAGCAGCGTGCAGGGGGCGCCGACTTGCCTGCCGTGCCGCAGCCTTGCGCGAGGGCTGCCGGCGCCCATTCCCGGGCTATGAGACGTTGGACGTTGTATGGCGCCGGCCCTACGTGGTGAACCGCGCCACTCACGCCACCGGCACCTGGGGCAGATGCCAGACCTCCGCGGCGTACTCGCGGATGGTGCGGTCGCTCGAGAACCGTCCCATGCGGGCGGTGTTGAGGATCGCCATCCGCGCCCAGCCCTCCTGGTCGCGGTAGGCGGCGTCGATCCGCGCCTGGGCGTCGCAGTAGGCGCGGAAGTCGGCGAGCACCAGAAACGGATCGCCGCCCTCGAGCAGGCTGTGGCGGATCGGCGCAAAGGCCGCGCCCTCGTGGGGCGTGAAGGCGTTCGAGCCCAGCCAGTCGATCACCGCACGCAGCTCCTCGTCATGGCGGTAGAGATCCCAC
>Ga0335078_10014294_pt1 | contig 11777 bp, 12 predicted proteins | sample Lox_Sample_32_FD_206711 | JGI IMG/M metagenome (GOLD analysis project Ga0335078, IMG submission 206711) | Soil microbial communities from Loxahatchee National Wildlife Refuge, Florida, United States - Lox_Sample_3.2 | ecosystem: Environmental > Terrestrial > Soil > Wetlands | place: USA...
ATCAAATGGAGCTGGTTTTCCGAAAATGCACCTGTTCGTTGCTTATAGACCACAAGCTCTCCGGGGCGGACGATAGAACTGTGGAATTCGATGGATGGAGTGCCTATCACGAAGAGATTGTTTTGCTTCACCCACTTAAGTGGGGAGTCGGTATCTGGAATTTCAGGATGGCCTTCGGAAAATCCAAGTCCCACATGGATAATTTGGAATTGTCTCTTCCGGGCAAATTCCACGGCTTTGGATGCATTTGGGATAATTGCATCAGCACCGGGGACAAACCCAAAAATCCCTTTTTGGAAGTCAAGAGTCAGCAAAGCTGTTTTTTTCGGGTCAAGTTTCATATTTCTTCCTTTCTTGTTTTCTCGATGACATCGAAAATCACCGCGATGCCATCGAGCAATTTTTTCTGATCACATGTGGAAAGATTCTTTATCGCCTCCACATACTTCTCTGCTGCCTTCAAGCGAACGCGCTCTGTCATGGCCGTGCCCTTCGGAGTCAAGCTCAGTTTTATTTGCCTTCGATCAGTGGGATGAGGATCACGACGGGCAAAATCGAGGCTGATCAGATGATCAACGATTTTGGACATGGCAGGTTGAGCGACATGAGCGCTTCGGGCCAGTTTGCCCACTTGGTCTTTCCCATACTGAATGGCAAGCAAAGTCCGCAGTTGGGTAAAGGTCAGCTCTTTCATGTCCGGATGAGAGCGCGCCTTATAGCTCGAGGGATTGACCTCCTCTTTCAAAGACACAAAGATCGGGCCTGCAATTTCGTAAAGGTTTAGAGCAATGTCTAAAGGTTTGTTCTTCATATCTTTTTTTATTATATATCAAAAGATATGTATTTGTCAAAAACAGTTAAAGGACGCATGTGGGCGATTTACCGTGTAGCATAAAGGCATGTTGCTCGTAGAATTCTATTGCTATCCCGCATCTTTATAAGTAAAATTGTTTCATCATATTGCAATTTCAATATGATTGTTTGATGAACTATTAAATGCTGTATATGAAATAAAGTGGAGTATTCATGAATCGTAGGATTGTATTTTTCATTGTGACTGGACTACTTCTGTCATGTGGAACGGTTATGGCAGATAATACTGACAAATTCATGGCAGGTAAGTCCGTAGCCGAGAATTGGCTTTCAATAGTTGATTCAGGGAAATATGCTGCAAGCTACAATAATACATCTGCATACTTAAGAAATTCAGTAACATTAATACAATGGGAACAATCCATGAAGAGGATTCGGCAGCCTCTCGGCAGAGTACTCACAAGAAGAATGCTGACAAAAATTTTCAAGACTTCACTTCCTAATAAACCCAATGGTGAATATGTTATCATCCAGTTCGCAACATCATTTGATAAAAAAAGACGGGCGATGGAGACAGTTATAACTATGCAGGACAAAGACAAGGCGTGGCGTGTCTCCGACTATCAAATTAAATGATAGTGCCAAGTCGATTGTAGTTATACTGAACTGCGCTACCACTGAATACTTTTTGCAAAGCTGCGTCTGCTTTCATCTATGGGGTTGGCAGGGGCATCAAGTACTTGTGACTGAGAAAACTCCGGTATCGCCGAAGCATGCGCCTGGTGAGGTCACCGAGTAGGTCCCGGATATCGACGCTCCAGAAATGGTTCCTGTAAAATTACCTATTTCCGGGGAACTCCAAGTGACCGTATCCCCAGCAACAGTCCAGCCAGTGATCGTAGCCGTTGAAAAACAAGGAAAACCAGCCATTGTTAAGCTGCCAGAATAAGTGGTTCCCGATTTAGTAATTGTCATGGACATAGTTCCGGATGAGACATCATTGCTACTGACCCATGTACCATTCCATGTTTCAGCTGGTTTCGGAGATGTAAAAGGGTTTTCCTTACTGCCGCAACCGAAGAGGAAAATCATAAAAGCTAGTGAAGCAATCGGCAGTAATATGAATTTGTTTGCCATATCATCCTCTCTGTTTTGTATTTTCCCCGGTTAACATGCTCGATCCAGAGCCTTGAAATCTGCTATCGTCATATGAAGCAGAGTTACTGTTTCATTTACAACTCCTATCTTTGTGGCATAGGGATCTTCATCCGGTGTCCCTATGGGCCCTTTTAAGGCTGGTGCGCCTGCCGGCATTTGTTGCTATATTCATGAGCATCTCTAAACTGAACTTCTGCCATTTACCTCTAAAGATATCGGAGACGCGGACTGATTTACGCCGAGAATTCCAGCTGCTTTGGAGCCTACACTGCATTTAAATCATCTCTAGCCTCGTCCACTAGCCGCCCGCTTTAAAGTTTCTATGTCAATTTTTTTCATTTGAAGCATTGCTCTCATAGCTCTTCGCGATTTTGTAGGATCGGGGTCAGTCAAAAGCTCTATCATGACTGTGGGAACTATCTGCCATGAGACACCGTATTTGTCTTTCAGCCAGCCGCATTGCTGCGCTTTTGCGTCTCCGGCTTCGGATAGTTTTTCCCAGTAGTAGTCGACTTCGCCCTGTGACCCGCAATTGACGACAAAAGATATAGCCTCATTAAATTTGAAATGAGGCCCTCCGTTTAAGGCGACAAATTCTTGTCCTTCAAGCTGGAACGCAACAGTCATTACCGTATCCTTTGGTCTTCCGGAGGCCTCCGCCGCTTCTTCTGTATAACGGATAACGCTCTCAATCTTGGAATTTTTGAAAATCGAGGTGTAAAACCGCACTGCCTCTTCGGCTTGATTGTCGAACCACAAAAAAGGCGTAATTTTTTGAATGACGGTTTGCACAGTGTTTCTCCCTTCTCTCAGCCTACAACGTTATTAGCGGAGAATAGTACGGTATGCCCATTTTAGCGATGGTAAGGGTTGGAGAGTAATGTCGGATTGCACTTGGTTTCCCTCTGAACTCATGGCGCTGGTCAATATTACTTTCAGCATCTCTCAGGAAGAGCTCCCGCTCTTCCCCGCCCTTTCTACGCTCGCAATGACGGCTCTTCAAGCTTGTTGCGGATTCATCAGACTTCACTCACTTCACTTTTTCAATAGGTCCCCTCTAACACCTCTTCAGTGCCCAGTCGCTCACGGCTTACGGTCTTCAAGGTCCCTCAACACTTCAACTCTGATAAAGTCGCGTATCAGAATAAGATCATCCGCACTGATTTTCGTAAATTTCATGCCCATCCCGGGAACTGCATGCAACCCGCCGGCCCGCGCCGAACTGTAGAGGACGACAGCAGTCGCCTCGATCTCATGGTTGCGGAGGAGGAGAGTTAGGGAAACAAGAGCCTTGACCGGAGCGGGTGCAGACATACTTACGTAGAGACCTCCCTCGGAAAGCGATATCACGTCTTCGGTCCTAGTCTTTCCCTCAGCGGCTTCCGCTCCAATCCGCGCTTTAAGTACAGTATTGATCCGTATATAACGCCGGGGTGTGGCCTCCGTGGCAGATTGAATCGCGCGGTAGATGACTTCTGGCTCGACGGGTTTCATGAAATAAGCGGTACAGCCTGCAAGCATGCAGGCGTCCTTGTTTGCAGGGCTTGCATCAGCAGTATGGATTATTACCGGGATGAATCGGAGGCTCACATTGTTCTTAATATGTTTCAGAAGTTGGACACCGCTCATCTTGGATAGGAGGACATCCGTGATCACGACTGCGGGAGCAGAACTGGCTACCGCTCTCAGCGCGTCTTCCCCGGTTGGCACGCTCCGAACGACATACCGGAACTGCCTGAGCAGCATCGACATATAGAAAATAGAAGAGGCGCTGCTGTCGACAATAAGAATCGGCTGTTTTTCCCGCTCCATGGTTCACCTCACGTCATTTCAGAACTCAGCCTGTCTGATGAAACGGTTGCAACTTTGTAATAGGATGTAAATCAAAATAACAATCATTACAAAGCATATCGGCCCCTTGGAGCGGTGACATGAGGGCTTGAAAATACATATATTAGAAGCATATCACACCGCGCTTTTATTAGAAATAAATTACTTTGGAAAAAAAGTACAGGATATAGACTTAAAATTTAGCAAGGGCTGTTTACAAGCAAAGGACGGCTCGTCTGAAATGTCCCGATGCATAGCGGCTTCAGACAGATCGTTACCTCACTGCTTGCTGGATTTGGTTCTGAGCTGGTTAACTTTTGTCCAGGCCGAACTTACACTGGCTAAAATAGATAAGCTTATCTTGACGCAACAACAATCAACTTCAGAGAAATTTATCGACTTCAAATTTTAACCAGCAAACCGGAACCTTTTGCCACTGAACAAAAAAATTAAAGTTTTTGCTCAATATGCCGATAAGTATTAAAAGTAGTAATGAGGCATAATTTGTCGTAATTTTATTCATATAACATACTGATAATTTAATGAAAATGGGGAAGTCAATATTAATTGTAGATGATGAGGAACTCTTCGGCGCCATTCTTCGGCGCCTTTTAGAACAGGAAGGTTATATCATATCATATTGTAATAATCCGTTGGATGCATTACTTCTCTCTCAGAAGCGAAAATTTGATATTATTGTGACCGATTACAACATGCCGGACATGAACGGGGCTGACTTCACGAGAGCAATGCGTAACCGATTCGACGATACCTTCATTGTTGGTTTAAGTAGTGAAACGAGAGAAAGCGCATTTCTTGCGGCTGGCGCTAATGCCTTCTTTGAAAAACCCATTGAATATCGAGAACTGAGTTCAATGATCAGGCAGTACAAAAGCATTCTTCCTAACAAAGAAGTGCAGAATACGATTTCTGTCTGAAATAAAGGGATTTTCTTATATCTCACCGGGCTTCATCTCCATCCCGCCACACCTCTAACAAAGAGTTTAACATACGAGCAATTTGACTCCTCATGCTGTAGTCGACCGATAAATCCTTATGCTAAAACAATGGCGCATCTAAACATGTGTAATTGCAGACAGTTGAAACTGTCACAAAATACTGATGGTACCACGCATACCTGCCCCATGAGACACATACGAGCATCGAATCAGGATTCATGATTTCAAAATCTGTAATACCGCACCGTCATATAATCGATGGCCAAAAAAAGTACAATGCTATAAAATATGGCAGTCTTATGGGGCAAGGATATTCATTACGGGTTGGAATATGATATGTTTTGTCTTCTAGAGAAGCTGTGCGCCAATCGCATGAAGAAGCGTTCGCCCTCGAGCCGTGCAGATGCCGCGCTGCGCCTGCATCGAGAGCCGCATCGGTTACTATCGCAGTTTTGACTTCGTACACGTGAACGTGGGATGTATACGCCGCCGGCAGGGAATCCTCACCATGGATACGGGTAGCCCTTCGCAAGAACACTCTCCAAGGCGGCGTCATGCCCGTAGATATCATCGTAGAAGTGAACTACTCCATCTTCCAGCACGATAACTGTGGCATAGACAATTAAGACCGGAATCGGGTGCGCGAGATTCACCTGCTGGGTTGCGCTACCGTTCATGGCGGCGTGAATACGTTTTGTGGTCCAGCCTGGATTGTCGCGCAGGACCCACGCAACCATATCTGCAGCCCTCTCCAGCCGGATACAGCCGTGGCTGAAATCCCGCCGGGATTTTGCGAATAATCCTGTCGCTGGAGTGTCGTGCATGTATACGCTGTAGCTGTTTGGAAAGACAAATTTCACGAGTCCAAGGGCGTTCATTGGACCCGGCTTTTGCTGGATGAAAAGTTTCCCGGCCCGGAGTTGGTCGAGCAATTCGTTCGTGACCGTCCCCGCCGATACGACGTTCTGCCTGCTGTCCACAATCTCGAATCCTTTCTTCACCAAGTAGTCGGGATCGCGAACAATGTTCGGAATCATCTCATCTCTGGTAATGGAGTATGGCACCTCCCAATATGGGCGGAAAACGACATATTGCATGGTGTCACTAAACACCGGGGTATTATGGCTGTACGCTTTGCCCACTACGACGTTCATCGTTAAACCGATATTGAGGTCTCTGTCATAGGCCCGGAGACGAAACTCGGGGATATTGACCACGATAGACGCTTGTTGATACGTGTCCGGCAACCACCGCCATCGCTCAAGGGTCAGTTGCATTTGTCGAACTCGACGGCTCAGAGGAACGTTTAAGTCCGCCAAGGTACGAGTGTCAATTCGTCCATTCGGAACTCGGCCATGGCGGCGTTGGAAACTCTTTACAGCGTCCACCAGAGCACCTGCGTAAGCGGTTTGATCAACCGGAACATTAGCATTGGCCGGAAGGTCTCCGACCAATCGGAGCAGCCGCGTGAGGCGTGCGACGCCTGGATAGGAATCGCCAGGCTTAATCGTTTTTTTCACGAGCGGGAGCTGCTCCCCATCATATTTCTTCGCAAGCTCTAGATACGTTTGCAGGGCTCGAATCGTGCGCCGGTAGCCAGGATAAGGCGGCTCCACTTGAGCCAAAATGCCAGCGATGTCGCTCCCATCGACAACGTGGTCTTTTAGAAATTCGGCCAGATCATATTTCTTGGGCTCATCATCGTAAACGAAGGCGAATTGCCTCGGATTTACCTTGCCATTGTGGAGATCGGAGATATACCTCATCACGCATACTGTGAGGGCGAGATCGAATTTCACAGCATCCGCCTCGGTCGGCTGCCGCGTCGCGGGTTTGAGTTTCGCCAGCCGATCGTTCCACCGAGAACCGTCGTAATCTTCCGCGGAGAGCCCCTTTTGGTCGGCCTTTAGCAACAGCGCGATCACCTGCCGCGCCTGTGCGGTCGGCTCCATTCCCTTGACCCACCACAAGGAATCACCGTTGAACTCGTAGAATTTCTTCACGTGATTACTGTAATCGCTGAAATTTGGCCAATGCAAATCGGGGAAATAACCAGTGCTAATGGCGGCGTCCAGCCAGGCTTGACATTCGGAGCTGAGCTTCAGCGAACTCGTACCTGCGGTGTGGGAAGTTTCAAACCGAGTCTCAGCAGAGCTCGCTGAACCGCATCCAGATCCATAAAACAGTGCGATCAACACCAGCGGCGCTGAAAGACGAGCGACCCACCCCAAAATCGTTCGTTGTTTCCATAGAAGATCCTTGGGCTGGTAGGCATTAGGTTCCGTAGTCGGCATAAGCTCTTGTGCATTCATTTGGTGCTGCTCCACTTCCTGTTCCAGATTTCCGGCATGTCTTTGCCGTGCTTGTCGATGTACCGTTTGTGCTCGTTCGCTCCACATGTCTACCAAATGGAATTACCCTCCAATTCATTCTGTGATTCTATTTCATCGTAACAATTACTGTGCGTACTCGTGTACCTTAAAAAAGTTACAACTGTCAATGATTGAATAGGACTTAATCCGCACCGTACGATCCAAATGTAATTTTACACCTTACCAAATATTATGTCTATCTCATCTCCAAAAGTATGCAACCGCATTTGATCGATTTAGACGCAGCATAAAATTAACATTAAAAAAGAATTTAAAGAAATATGCCTTCATAAACAGGCAGTATCCTAGTTCAAAATTGTTCATCGTATCGGCGAAAGCGCGCTCCACAGGAGAAGGTCGATGATCGTATTCCTGAAGACTGTTAGCCAAGGCTCGATCGCTTTAAATAGACCTGGAATTATTTTGATTATGCATACGCTCATCATGCCTATGCCAGAAAAATTTATTCAATGAATCGAAACCCCATGCGGTATTTAAAACGGCAAATAGTCCAATTCCGGAAATTAAAATAGACGTCAGAATGGTCAAAGCAACGACTAACCAGTGCAGCGATTTGATCCAAGCGTATGAGAGGAAGGTGTCTGCACCGTATTTAAGAAACAGCGTTTGTATAATAAGCAGCGTGGAATGAAAAAATTTCTCACCGGCGTACATCGGCGCCTTTTTGTCGTTTTCCAGAGGAAGGCATGGAACGACTGCGAAACATAAAGCAGCCAAAGCGACGATGGCGCCCAGAGAAGAGAGGGCAATAGAAGTGACCCTTTCTATTGGCTCCGAAAGGATACCCAGAACGTACGTTTGTCCAGCAAAGAAAATTATAATATAACCTATGGCCTGGCTCAATTTTGATGTCAATTTTAACAGCATGGTTTTCCCCTTCGGTTTATGGCCATAAGCGTAACGTGTTAATTTGTGCCGTAGCACTGAGAACGGCCGGGGCACAAACTACCCACAGCAATGCAGACTGAGAAGTTGACGGAGGACGAATCGGATCATGATCGATGATCATGGCCAGACTGTTTGGAGCAGTTGCGCCAAGCAGCTCCGTCCTTTACCATCTGCTTCTGCTTGATGGCATACATCTTTTTTGCCGTACGACGACGGCAGCTTCGTACTCCAGTGGCTTTTCTGCAGAATCCTGAATTTGAGACCCTTAAAGGCCTCGCCTGCTGCACCGATGGTATCACTAGCCCAACTCGTAGGCCAGTCGAAGAGTTGATCATCTGTGGCTGGGGCTGCTTCTGCCTGCTTAAGAAGGGGGCGTCCATGCGGATGCTTGTCTTCTGATCAAAAGTTCCAACATTGGGATTGACTGGCTTTCCGAGGGCGTCAAGGTACACTGCGCCGACATGCAGCGGCCGATGAATGTCACCGACATAATGGGCCAACAGGAGCGCCTCGCGTTTATTTTTAAAACTGAACGGAGCTGGCGCCGGATATCCTTTTAGAACATGCGTTGCTGCAACTATCGCGGCGACGATATCATCATTGCGCGCGCCGACAAGCTTCTATCATAGTGGTCGTGCCGAATCGCGATATCTGTGTAATGATACTGCCTGTGGCACGATTTTTCACCGAGTTTTGTGGAGCAGTTCTGGTCATTCCGGCAAACGAAGTCGCTCATCTCAGTTCGAGAGCAGGGTTTCGTAAATCTTGCATTCCGGATATTTACCCTCTGATTGATACGTGTAATCTTTGCCGGAATCAATGCCCTTTGCACAGTCAGCCCAAACCAAGGCATCCTGCAGGTCGAGGTCACCGAGAATCTTTCTGACTTACGCTGCAGCATGATAACCGGAAATCAGGCTATCGGCGACAGCGCCCACCGTATGGTGGTCATCCGGACCCCAGGCAAGCGACTGACCGGACGTTATGAGAATGCCGAGAAAGCAAAAGATTAAATTTTGTCGAAAACGCATTTTGTAACTCCGTCAGATTGCATTAATAGTTATCTCTGTCGGCTAGCAAAGGGGCCTAATCACATATTATCTATTTGCGTCAGCATGCAATTTTTACAATTTATTTATACATGGGTCAAGTTAAGATTATGTTACTCGTGGATGGTTATAGGGTTACAGAAAAATAGGAACACTTCCATAAACTGCAACATCGATTAAAACGCCCATTGGGTAGACCATAGAAATAAGTTTGCAAATTGATGTGTTTCAACTGTCGGCAACTTCAGCAGGTACAGGATGTTGCGCTGGCTAAAAACCTCATGCAATCTTCCTGAGGTATTACTCCGAGATTGTATGACTTCAATCGATCAGGCGCAGCTATTGTTTTCATTTATCACCCTCTGTCGTCCATATGCTGACAAAGTTCAACGTACCCACGAATTCCTTATCCAGTCTAATCTCCCTCATCAACCACAGCATTTTGATATTTAACACAACCTTCATCGTTTTGTAACAAGTATTTGAGTTAATAAGATATATATTACCAAGTGTGTTGTACAATATGGCTGCGCTGTTCTTATAAAAAAAATGGAAAGATTGCATAGGTCACCATATCAGTTCAGGGAGGGAGCGAGGATATTGTTTGGATTCTCTGGAGACCGAGTCGTTGATTTGATCTTAATGCGGAGGAGTGATAAATCATGGAACACGAACTGGTCGTTGACGAATATCGGGCTAGTGCTGCTGACCTTGTTTCTTTATTACCGCGACCTTCGCGAGGAATTCGCTCTCCTAGAGGCACGGATATCGAATGGGTTAGAACCACAGCGATATCAGTCATGGTTGAGGCGACTCATCCCCGTTCTACAGATCGGATCGCCGTTGCGGCCGAGCGACCCGTCTTCAAGGGAGTAGGACATTGAAAAACAACAAATTGGTGACGGAGCTTCAAAGTGAGTTTCTGCGAGCGATACGGGAATGCATCGATATAGGGCACTACCCTGTACGATTCCTCAATATGCTTGAGGATCACGGCCCCGTCATAACAGCGGTCCATTTCGTCATGACTCATCAAGATCCTGAAGGCTTTGAGTCATTGAATGTTTCACAGCGGATGGATTTAACTGTGGAAGCCATTATTCTGCAAGAGCCATACCGCCTGTTGTTCGTGCCTGAAGTTCTTGAAAGAGCTGAGTACAAGCTTCGAGAGGTCGGCTATTTAGCTTGATGCACGACTGTGGATTTCCCTAGAAGAGGACGTACTATTCAAATTAATATAGTTTGGATTTCCCAAGCCCATCACATATGTAGCCATGGCTATATACTGTGGGTTATGCATCTAAGGCTTCTCGCAATTTTTTTGACAGTTCCTCTACCCTGATTGGTTTTGCTATGAAGTTTACTCTCTCGTTTTCAATGCCCTTTTGCTGGATAATGTCGGAAGTATATCCACTCATAAAGAGTATTTTTACATCAGGATTAATCTTCTTCAATTCGTTATGCACATCCCTTCCACTCAGTTTAGGCATGATTATATCAGTAATAACAAGCTGAACTTTATCTCTGTTTTTACCGTAAAGTTCAATGCCGCGTTCTCCATTACTGGCTTCCATTACGCCGTACCCTAAATTTTCAAGCAATGCCTTTGTCACCGCTCTAACGGCTGCATCGTCTTCTATCAGAAGAAGCGTCTCGTTGCCCCGCGCGATGGTGGCAGTGCCATATTTTTCAGAATGCAGTTTCTGAGCTGTTACCAAAGGCAAAGCTATCTTAAAGGTAGTTCCTTTTCCAAGCTCGCTGTGAACAGTGATAAACCCGTTATGCTGTTTAATCGTTCCGTAAACCATTGCAAGCCCTAGTCCCGTACCTTTTCCGACGCCCTTGGTTGTAAAAAAAGGTTCAAAAATATGTTCTTGCGTGGTTTTATCCATTCCTATACCGGTGTCCTTCACCGATATAACTGCATATTGTCCTGTTTTGGCAAACTGATGGGTCTGAACGAACAACGCGTCTATTGTTACCTCCTCAGTAGTTATTGTCATCGTTCCACCTCCAGGCATAGCATCCCGTGCATTTGTAGCCAAGTTCATCAATACTTGTTCTATCTGGCCCTTGTCCGCCATGGCAATTAAATCATTGTCAGATGTATGAACATTGAACTCAAGATCCTCACCAATGATTCTTTCCAATATTTTTCTCATGCCTGATATTATCTCATTGATATCAACAGGCATCGAAATTATCATCTGTTTCCTGCTGAAGGCAAGAAGACTGTGTGTGAGTTCCGCTGCCCTTTCGGAAGATGCAAGTATCTGATCGACAAATACTCGCAATGGGTCTGCATTTGATAGTCTCATACTCATAAGGTGTCCACTTCCGATGATGGCGGTAAGAATGTTGTTGAAGTCGTGGGCAATACCGCCTGAGAGTTGACCGACAGCTTCCATCTTCTGAGCTTGTAGAAGTTGCTTCTCCAAACTTTTTCGATCTGATATATCTCTCATGATTCCTATGGAATAACACTTGGACTTTAACAACACGCCCGAAATCGACAGCTCAATGGGTACCTCTGTACCGTCTTTTTTTATCGCAGTAACTTCATAGGTCTTTCTTAAATGATCAGGGTGTCCAGATGCTACAAATCGATTAAATGCTCTTTCATGAGCTTCTCTATAACTCTCCGGGATGATAATATTTATATCTTTCCCCATTACTTCACCTGAACC
>Ga0335078_10014295_pt1 | contig 11776 bp, 12 predicted proteins | sample Lox_Sample_32_FD_206711 | JGI IMG/M metagenome (GOLD analysis project Ga0335078, IMG submission 206711) | Soil microbial communities from Loxahatchee National Wildlife Refuge, Florida, United States - Lox_Sample_3.2 | ecosystem: Environmental > Terrestrial > Soil > Wetlands | place: USA...
CGCACGAGATCGGAGATTCGCGAGGCGTCCGACGAAGGCGTTGGTTGAACGAGAACCTGACTCCGGACGTGGTTGGAGAGGGTTTGCACGGCCGCGCTTCGCATCCACCCGACGCCGAATTGATCGGGGCTCGGCATGAAGTCGTTCGCGTCGCGCGAGACCCACAAATACTCCGGGCTCACGGCGACGCCGGAGACGCGCGAGCGCCGACCGCCGACGATGAGCGAATCACCCGCGTCGAGGCGATTCACGGTTGCGAAATGCTTTTCGAGCAGCACCTCGTCGTCGCTCGGGAGCGCACCCGAAATCACGAGCACGCGATCGAGCGCGGGCTCGCCCGCGTCAGGTAGCGAGAGTACGCGCAGCGCGGCGTGCGTCTCGCCCGCGCCGTGCGTCACCGGCACTTCGGCGATCATGCGTGTGTCGGCGGTCGCCACGCCGGGGATTGCGCGAATCTTGGCGAGGTCGTCGGCGTCCGGGGCATCGACGTCGACGTGGAGGCGCGCGAGCGCGAGCTTCGTTCGCGTCGCGGCGTAGCTGTTGCGGAGATCGCGGTAGGCGGCGGCCGATGACACGTAGAGCAACACGCCGAGCGCGGTCACCGCGATCACGGCAATGACCTGACCCTTCTGCGCGAGGAGATCGCGCAGGAGTTTTCTCGCGTAGATCATCACGACGACGCCCGTGAGTCGCTCTTGATCGCGCCGTCGAGCAAACGAACGATGCGGTCGCCCTCCGAAATCATCGCTTCGTCGTGTGTGACGATGACGACCGTGCAACCCGCAGCGGTTGCCGTGTCTCGCAGCAACGCGAGCACTTGCTTTCCGGTCTCGTGATCGAGCGCGCCCGTCGGCTCGTCGGCGAGCAGGAGCTTCGGGTGCTTCGCGAGAGCGCGCGCGATCGCAACGCGCTGCTGCTGTCCGCCGGAGAGCTCCGATGGAAATCGATCGCCGAGCGTCGCGAGCCCTACGTGCTCGAGCCACGCATCGACGTCGCTCGGTGCGCGTTTCACGAGCTGCGCTGCGATGGCGACGTTCTCGCGCACCGTCAGCGTCGGAACGAGATTGAAGAATTGGAAGACGAACCCGACGTACTCGCGACGAAACAACGTCAGGGCGCGCCGATCGAGCTTCGACAAATCACGGCCGTCCACCTCGACGCTGCCCTCGCTCGGCGAATCGAGCCCGCCAATCAAGTTGAGCAGCGTCGTCTTTCCCGATCCGCTCGGGCCGAGCAACAGTGTGACCTCTGCACCTTCGAACGCCAGCGTCGTCGGCGCCAGCGCGCGCGTCTTCACCCCGTCGCCGTACACCCTGGTGGCTTCGATCAGTCGTACGCCTGTCATGACTTCTCCTTTCGTGACGCGAATTCCACGCGAAGCGTTCCGTTTGCGAAATGCGCGTTCGTCACGTCGCGCGTGCGCAGGGACTCGGGAAGGAGCAGTTGGCGCCTCCACGCGCCGACCGTGACGATCAGCTCGCCGTCGCGTTGCTGCAGATCGAGCTCGCGATCGTTGGCGTGCGGTAGGTCGAGCGACAGCATCGGCGTTCCGCGCTCGGTGTGAAATCGCAGCGGCGGCGTCGTGTGCGCGAATCGCGCTGGATCCGTGGACCCATAAAGCTCGTCGCCCGTCTGCTCGAGAGCCGCGACACCGAGCACTTCGCTCGGTTGAAAGCGCAGCTGCCGGAGCTCGAGCCCGGGAAAAGACGAGCGCGCGCGTTCGATCTCGCGCTTTTGGATTCGCGTCCAGTCGCCGAGGTAACCGCGTGCGAGCTCCTTCGGAAGAACGCGGTTCATCACGATCGAGTCGACCGTCAGCCCGAAGAGCGCGAGCGCCGTGTACGCGCTTCGCGTTTCGTCGACGACGACGCGCTCCGGGATCGACACGAGCCGCACGACGCATCGCGCCGAGTCGACGAGCAGGTCGCGGAGCGCGCGCAGCCGCGCCGTCAGCGCGTCGATCGCTTCATAAGTCGCTTCTTCCGGAATGGGCGCGGAGATGAGCTTCTTCGCTGCAGGTCGTGCGATGCGAAGAAATCGCCGCTCCCACGCCGTGAGCTTGCCGAGTGGACCTGCCATGAGCTCGGGAAAGCTCAAGAGCTTCAAGCTCGACGCAGTGGGCGCGAGATCGACGACGACGACGTCTGCGCCCGCCTCGTCGATCACGATCGCGAGCCGCGAGAGCATGAGCAGCTCCTCGAGCCCGGGGATCACCGCGACCTCGTCCGCGTGAACGCCGCTCGCCAAGCCGGCCCACGCGAGGAATCGCGCGAAGTAGCCTTCGAGCGCTGCCTCGTGTTCGCGGAGCTCGGTCTGCGGGTCCACTTCCATCGCTCGGAGATGCTCGCAACCCGCGACGGGCAACGGCTTCGCGCCGAGCTCTGCGCCGAGCACGCCGCCGAGGTTGTGCGCGCGATCCATGCTGACGACGACCGTGCGATGACCGCGCCGCGCGGCCATCACCGACGTGGCTGCGGCGACCGTCGTCTTGCCGACGCCGCCTTTGCCGGAGACGAGGATCACGCGCGTCATGACTTCGCGCGCTCCACATGGATCGGAATGCGCCGCGCGGCGCGCCCCGTCCGGTCGGCGCGCGCGTTGAACCGCTCGAGGATCGCGATGAAGGCCTCGGCGAATTCGCGAAACGCGACGATGCGTTCGCGCAACACGGCTTTGTCGCGTCCGCGCGGAGCATCGCTCGCACCGAGCGCTTTCTCGATCGCCGCGCCCGTCTCGCGAAACATGTCGAGCTCGGGGGTGAAGTAACGCGTCGTCCACTCGCCCAGCACGCTCCACGGATCGGTGACGGCCTCGTAGAAATCGCGTCGGTCGTTGCGTGGCGGAAGCCTGCGTGCGACACGTGCGTGCTCGAGCTTGCGCAGCGCGACGCTCACGGAGCTCTTCGCCGCGCCCACCGCACCGCAAAGCTCCTCGAGCGACATCGGCTCCGTCGAGAGAAAGAGCGTCGTGTACAGACGACCAAGCAGCGGCGACACGCCGTAGAGGCGGCAAATGCGCGCCGTACCATCCGCCATGTCTTTCACCGCCAGCGCATAAGCGCCCTTTCGGTTCATGACGTTCGGTATGAACCGAACGTGATGAACGGTCAAGGCCCGTGCGCGATTCGGAGCGCGCCCCTGGGTTCGCTTGCGCGCCCGCGTCGGCGGCGTCGATCGAGAGCGGCTGCCCGTGTCACGTGTTCGTTGACCGCAACCTCGTAACGTTCCGGATATGCCGTACCCATGATTTCAAATATTTGTAACGACCTAAAACGCTAAGAAACGCGTCAAAAGGGTTCGCGATGATCCCACATCGTTGCGCGGTGGCACCGACGATGGTCTTCTATGAGAACGTCACAGCTCACACTCGATCTCGCGGTCCAAGGTGGTGGCAGCAGGGGCGTCGCGCTCAATGCCGCCGTCGCGGAGATGCTTCGTCGCGGGCATACGCTTCGTCGGCTCGTGGGCACGTCCGCTGGCGCCATCACGGCGTCCCTCGTCGCGGCGGGGTTTTCCGGCGAGGAGCTCGTGCAAATGAGCGTCGCCCGAACACTCGACGGGCGCTCGCTGCTCTCCGAGTGCGTGACCGAGCCGGTCGTACCGATGTCGCCCGACGTCGAACCGATCATCTCCGAGGCTCAGCTCATGGCGCTGAAGCTGCCAGGCGAGCTCGGGCGTCGACTCCTATCCGCGCACGCCGCGCTCGGGTTTCTCGATCGCGGAGGTTTCGTCTCGGGCGAGGGGTTCGTTGGATGGCTCATGCGCGTGCTCGAAGGCAAGCAGCGTGGGCTGTCGCGCGTGACGCTCGGTGAGCTGCATGCGCGAACGGGTCGTCACCTCACTGTCATCGTCAGTGACACCACCGCGCGTCGCATGCGCGCGCTCAACCACGTGAGCGCGCCCGACTGTCCGCTCGTGTCCGCCGTGCGCATGTCGATGAGCATGCCGCTCTTCTTCACTGAGGTCGTATGGCGGACGGAATGGGGTTTGTACGCGGACGAAGACCTCACGGGACATGTGATGGTCGACGGCGGGGTGCTCTCGAATCTTCCGATTGGCTTCATCATGCCGAGCGCCAACGCGGTCGTGGAGAGGCTCATGGGACCACCGCCCGAGGGCTCGGCTATCCCTGTCGGATTGGTGCTCGACGCGACGCTCGAAGTCCCCGGCGCGCCGCCCGCTCCGACTTCGTCCACGCTCGGAGCGTTCTACGCGACGCGCCTCGGTCAACGAATCAAAGCGCTGATCGACACGCTTCTGAACGGCGTGGACCTGACCCTGAGTGACACCGCATCGCTGCCCCTCTGCCGCCTTCCCGTGAAGGGTTACGTGGCGACCGAGTTCGACATGAGCCAACCACGCGTGGAAGCACTCGTTGCCGCCGCGACCCACGCCACGACGCAATATCTCGACGATCTCGAAACGAGTCAGCGGGCAAAGTAGCGCTTGCTCTCAATCACGCGTGCTTCGGGCACGTTCCAGTGGACTTGAGTTGAGAAAATCAAAAACAAAGACGCAGTCGCTGCACGCGGCGCGCAACGAGTACGCGCCCGGGCGGACATCGCTACGCTCCGAAGTGAAACCGTCCCGCCGCGATCGCCACGCAGACGACCACGAGCACCAGCGATGGGGTGAAGCTCTCGCGAAGATGCCGGTGCGTCTGGATGGCGCCGAGCATCAGCACGGCAAGGCACATCGCTGCGATCGGCGTGAGCACCGGCACGACGTGCAGCGCCGTTGGGAGAACGAGTCCGATCGCGCCCGCGATCTCCGCGAAACCGAGCAGCTTGATGCGGCCGGCAGGCCACGTCGCGGCCCAATGCATCTTCTCGGCGAGCTTCTCCTTCGGGAGCACCATTTTGAGCGCGCCCGTGAGCAGAAACACGAACGCGGCGAATCCTTGCGCAACCCAGAGCGCGATGGTCATGACGACGTCTCCTTTTCTTCTTCTTCGAGTGGAAGCTCGTGCTTCATCGCCGCAGAGATGCGACGCGCGTCCGTTCCGAGCGCTTGCAGGTAGAGCTCGGTCATCTGCGTGCCATAGTTCGAAGCGGCCTTCCCGCTGCCGATGTGCAAGAGCGCCTGGCGGATGGCGCCGAACAGGAGATCGCGCGCCACCTCGGCGCTCGGCGCGCGGAAGACACCGTTGCGGAGCCCGTCGGCGACGTCGCGCGTGGGCAGCTCGTCGCCGCCGATCTTCCACACGCGCGCGACGAACCGGCACCACACCGGGTCGGACTGCGCCTTCGCGAAGAAGAGACGCAGTCCGACTCCGAGGCGCAGCGCGGGGCCCTCGAGACCTTCGAGCGCGGCGTCGATCGACTCGATCGTTTCGCGCGTTGTCCATTCGGACGTTGCGATGAGGAGCTCTTCGACGCTCTCGAAATGGTTGTAGAAGGTGCCGCGCGAAATCCCCGCGGCTTGCACGAAGTCGTCGATCTTCGGCGCGTCGGGCCCCATGTTCGCGAACACGCCGAGCGCCGCTTCGAGGATGCGCGTCTCGGTGCGCGCGCTCCGCTCGCGTCCGACGCGCGTCCTGTGGTCCCCCCGTCTCCGCGTGGTGTGTGCCGCCTTCATCTCGCGAATCAATATTCTCACGTTATACTAAAATGTCAACTTGACATAATCGGTCAAAATGAACATGCTGCGTTTATGGCGCTGAAAACGTCGCAGCCGGCGCGCCACGCGAGTCCCACCGCACGCGTGACGGCGCTCGCGCATCTCGTCTTCGTGATGCCGCGAAGCCATGCGCGCGCGTTCTTCGTGCACGGGGCGATGGCCCGCTTGCAGCGCATCCCGCCGATGCGCGGCCGCATCGCCCGCTTCGACGACGATCTCGTCGGACCTCGCGGACGATGTGTCGTCGTCCGACCCGATCGCACCATCTTGCACACTGGCTCGGTCGCGGATGGGCGCGTCTTTGCGAGGCCCCGACGAATCGACTGCGTTCGCGCGCAAAGCGCGCTTGCCTCCGCTGACGCAACTGCGCGCAGGTCATGGCGGCACGCCGAGTGCACGCGCGAAACCCGCAACATCAACAAGGAGACCGTCATGGACAAAGAACTCGTAGTCATCGTGCCGAACGAAGAGGCCGCCTATCAGATCGTGCGGACGCTCAAAGCGCTCGACGACGAAGGATCGATCGAGCTTTACCTCGCGAACGTCATCACGAAGACGGCGGCGGGCGTGAAGCGCATCGAGGAGAGCCGGCACATTCATCCACCGCTCAGCGCGGCGTTGGGCGCGACGAGCGGCGCGCTGATCGGCTTCCTCGGCGGACCGGTCGGCGCGGCGATTGGCGCGGCGATCGGCGGAGCCGTCGGTCTCGGCGGAGAGCTCGCTTACACCGGGATCGCGAGCGACTTCGTGTACGACGTCGCGAAGCGCCTGCCCGTGGGCGGCTGCGCCGTCATCGCGAGCGTTTGGGAGGACTGGACAGTTCCCGTCGACGTCGCGATGCAGTCCTACGGCGGCGTCGTGCTCCGTCAGACGACGGACGACGTCGTCATCGCGCAGATCCGCACGGACATGCAGGTGCTCAAAGAGGAAGAGGCGCACCTCGAAAGCGAGATCGACAAGGCGAGCGGCGAGGCGAAGGCGAAGCTCGTGGCGCAGCGCGATGCGCTCCGCGCGAAGCAGACCGCGCAACGCGAGCGCTTGCGTGCACGCGCGAACAAGCTCGAAGCAGAGTGGAACGCCCGCATCGAGAGCATCAAGCAGAAGAACAAAGTCGCGAAGGCCGAGGCCAAGCAGCGTCACGAGCTCCACGCGCAGAAGCTCGCGCACTTCGCTGACCTGCAGAAGCAGTCGTTCCGCGAGCTCTTCAGCTGATCGCGCCGCCGTTCGAGCGAACGGCGTTTGCCTGAGGTCGCCATGCTGCCCGTTCGAGATCATCTTCCGACGCGCTCGTTCCCCGTGGTCAACTACGCGCTGATCGCGATCAACGTCGTGATGTTCGGACTCGAAGCGGGCGGCGTGGTCGACGCCGAGGCGCTCGCCTTGGTACCAGCGAAACTGGTCGCACACCCTTTGGCGAGCGCACCGTCGCTCTTCGCTCACATGTTCCTGCACGCCGGACTCGCTCACGTTGCGGGCAACATGCTCTTTCTTTGGATCTTCGGAGACAACGTCGAGGACGCCCTCGGGCACGCGCGCTACTTCGTCTTCTACGTCGCGTGCGGGTTGTGCGCCGCGTTCGCACAAGTCGCCGCGAGCCCCCACGCGACAGCGTCGATGGTCGGCGCGTCCGGCGCGATCTCGGGCGTCCTGGCCGCGTACGGCGTTCTTTATCCGCGCTCGCCGATCACGGTCGTGAACCCCATCCCGATCATGTGGCCGTTTTGGGGGTTCTTCGTTTGGCTTCCGGCGTGGCTCGTGATTCTCGAATTCTTCGTCGCCAATCTATGGAACGCATTCCAACCGTCGAACGCAGCGGGCGGCGTGGCATTCGTCGCGCACGTCGGTGGGTTCGTCGCCGGCCTCGGCCTCTTGCCGATGCTCCGCACGCAGGAACCCGTCGCGTACGATCCGTGGGAACGCTTGCGCGGAGCGCGCCGTGCGTAACGCGAAGCGCGTCGTCGCCATCCTGCTCTTGAGCGGGTACGCCGTCGCACAGTCGACGCGCGATGCATCTCTGTTTTCGGTCACGAAGAGCGAGAACAGAAACGAGGTGATTTACGCCATTCGCCTCGACGCGCATTGTGCTCCGATCGGTGAGGCTCCGGTCTACGCGTTTTGGCGCATGAACGAGCGCGGCGGCACGAGCGAACCACTGCTTCATCGCGAAGAGGCTGCGTATGGGATCCACACCCAGCGAGTGCTCGCGCATGATGCGGACGGCGGCGCCGTCGATGTCACGCTGCGCGCTCTGCCGAGTCGCCACATCATGGTCCGCGCGCGACGGCACGACGCGACGTGCGAGACAACATCTACACTCGTGATCGCCGGCGCGCAGGCGAGCCTCACGAACATCGACGTGAAGCTGAAACCGTTCGGTGTCGACTACATCGTCGTGTCCGGACGGACCACGAACAGCGTCGTGCGTGAGAAGATTCAACCCTGATGCGCGCACGCCAGCGGCGCGCGTCGCCTTCCGTTTTGGCGCGATCGGCACGCCGTCGAACGTGCGCGGAGACAAATCTACGTGGCATGACCGCGCTCAGCGCGAAACTGATACTGCAAGCCACCATTCTACGGTGCGAAGACGCATTGCAGCTGCCCAATCCCGGTGACGCACTTCGCGCAGCAGTGCGTGACGCATTCGTCGCTCTCGGGACGACCAAAGCGGACGAGGTGTTCGAAATGCTCAGAGCGATCGAGTTCGAGGCGGATCGTGTCGAGGTGCATGGCACGAACGGTGTCAAAGAACAGCTCGCGCATGCGAGAGCTGCGCTCAAGTAGCTCACTTGCTCGAACGCGCTCGCGCGGGACTGACACCAGTCCAACGCTTGTACATGCGTCGGAAGCCGCTCAGGTCCGCGAAGCGGAGCAGGAAAGCAATCTCCGTGATCGACATGCGCTTCTCCACGACGAGGCGCTCGGCGATCTCGCGGCGAACGGTGTCTACGATCTCGGTGTGGCTCGTGCCGCGCTCACGGAGCTTGCGCTGGATCGTTCGCGGCGATGCGTGAAGCTCGCGCGCGGTGCGAGCGAGTGTCGGGGGTCCGCCATGAAGGGCTCGCGAGACGGCTGCGCGGACGTGCTCCACGAACGATTCGTTCTTCGGGAGATGCTCCAGCGATTGCGCCATGTATCGCTCGAGGATGCGGTTGACGCCCGCGTTTGCGCTTCGTATCGGAAGCGTGAGCTCCTTGGCGTCGAAGACGAGCTCGCTCGTCGCGGTCTCGAAACGAACTGGACAGCGGAAGAGCTCGTCATGTGGCGTGGTGTCTGATGGTGCTCGATGGGCGAACCTGATTTCGCGCGCCACGAGCGCGACACCCGTGAGCTGTCGCGCGCGGAGCGTAAGCAGCGCGAAGTTGGATTCTGCCTCGCAAGGCGGTGTGCGTTCGACACGACGCAGGTGCGCGCTGCCACCGTGTACCTCGAACTTGAACTCCCACGCGTCACAGAGGACGCGATGAAAGCGAATGATCCGCTCGAGCGCGTCATGGAGGGTCTCGCTGAAGTAGAGCGCATAGTCGAGGACGTCGTACGCACCGACCTGAGCGTGCACGGCGACATGCAAACCGAACGCTGGATCCTGCGATTGCTCGGCGGCTTGCACCCACGCGCGGCAACGATCGGACTCCGAGATGCGACGGTCGTAATCGTCGAGCATCGAGGGCGACAGTCCGATGTCGCCGAGGAGCTTCTCGACGCGCACGCCTTTCCGTTGCGCGAATGAGATCATCGGACGGAGCACGGCAACGCTCGCCGTGCCTCGTCCGCTCCAAGACTTGGCGGTCGCACCCCGGGCCACGCTTCATGGTATCGAAGCAGCCGCGCGTTACCAATGGCGCGACCGTCCTCACGTTTTGGCGCGGCGGTCTCCGCACCAGGCATGGGTCGCGACTACATCAGGAGCGTGAAGCGGATTGTCCTGTCCGAATCCATCGCCAATCACGCGAGCTACGCGGAGGCGCTCTCGGCGCGTGGAATGATCATCGCGAGCGCGTGTGAGCCGGGCGACTGCATCGTCGCCACGGGAGACGGGCAAGCCATCGTGGTGCGCTCCAGCACGCACGAGGTGAGACTGCCGCTGTCCACGACGCCACACGAGCTTGCGAGCGTCCTCGCGGTGATCAGCGAGCTCGCCGACGTACGGCGGCGCATGCTGCTGCTTGACTCGATCGTCGAAAACATTCCGCTCATGGTCTTCGTCAAGGACGCCGCGGACCTGCGCTTCGAGCTCACGAACAGAGCCGGCGAGCATTTGTTGGGGTTGCGCCGAGACGAGCTCGTGGGCAAGACGGACCACGACTTCTTCACCGAGGAACAAGCGACCTTCTTTCAAGCAAAGGATCGCGAGACCTTGGCGTTGGCGTCGCCGGTGGAGATCGAAGAGGAGCCGATCGCGGCCGCGAGAGGTCTGCGCTGGCTCCACACGATGAAGATGGCGATTCGCGACGAGCGAGGCACGCCGAAGTACCTGCTCGGTATTTCGGAGGACATCACGGTCAAAAAAGAGATCGCCGAAAAGCTTCGTCGCACCGAGGAACAGTTGCGGCAAGCCCAGAAGCTCGAGGCCATCGGACGTCTCGCCGGCGGCATCGCGCACGACTTCAACAATCTCCTGACAGTCATCCTCACGTACACGAGCGTGATCCTCGCCGATCTCAAGTCCGGCGACCCGCTTCGTTGCGATCTCGAGCAAGTCCAATGCGCGGGCGAGCGGGCCGTCGATCTGACGAAGCAGCTCCTCGCGTTCAGCAGACAGCAAATGATCGCGCCGCGCGTTCTCGACTTGAACAAGACGATCGTCGGAATGGAGAAGATGCTGCGCCGTCTTCTCGGCGAAGACGTTCAGCTTTGCATTCTCGGAGCGAACGGCTTGGGCGAGATCGTCGCGGACGCCGGACAGATCGAGCAGGTCATCATGAATCTCGCGATCAACGCGCGAGACGCGATGCCCGGAGGCGGAACGCTCACCATCGAGACCGCCGACGTCGAGCTCGATGTCGAGTTCGCCGCCGCGCACCTCGGCGTCGCGCCCGGTCCATACGTGATGCTCGCGGTCACCGACACCGGCACCGGCATGGACAACGCGACGCGCTCGCGCGTGTTCGAGCCGTTCTTCACGACGAAGGAAGCTGGAAAGGGAACGGGCTTGGGGCTCGCGACGGTCTTCGGCATCGTTCGTCAGAGCGGCGGCACGATCTGGGTCTACAGCGAGGTCGGGCGCGGAACGACTTTCAAGATCTACCTGCCTCGCGCGACGCAACCGGCGAGCGTGATGCCGCCACCGACCAAGGAAAACACGCGCGGCGGTTCCGAAACCATCCTGCTCGTCGAAGACGACGCCGCGGTGCGCACGATCGTCCGTACGGTTTTGCATCGCGCCGGCTACGACGTGCTCGAAGCCGAGAACGCCGGCGAAGCGCTCCTCGTATACGAGCAGAACAAGAAACCTGTCCATCTGCTACTCACCGATGTGGTGATGCCGCGCATGAGCGGTCGTGTGCTCGCCGAGCGGCTCATCGCGATGCGTCCTGATCTGTCGGTCATCTACATGTCCGGCTACACCAACGACGCGATCGTTCGTCAAGGTGTGCTCGAAGCCAATGTCGCGTTCTTGCAGAAGCCGATCACCCCAGAGCCACTCTTGCGAAAGGTGCGCGAGGTGCTCGATGAATCCGCGAAATCGCGCGGATTCCTTGGTGCACGGGGAAAGACTTGAGCGGCGTCGCGATGAGATGCCGATGCCGAGCGTGGAGAACACGCAGAGCATCGCTCCAAAAAAAAAGAGACGAGCGATCCGCGGATTGGGCACGTGGAAGAGCACGTGCCGAGCACGAGGATCGCGAGCACGTCGATGGGCCCGAAGAAAAGATACGGCAGCACTTTTCCCGTCAGCAGAAGGGTTGAATCCTGGCGACGCTGCTGTTCGCCGTGACGACGGTCGTGCGAGACGGGAGCACGCGCGGCTGATCGGAACAGCAAGCGCGTTAGGGACGAAGAAGGCCGAGAAGCAACGTGGGGCCGCATCGTGAACCCGCCGATTCCTCCCGCGGGACCCAATCTTCGCTGCCACCGTGTCAACGGTCACGATCTGGTTGCGAACGGACGTCGCGTCGTGAGCTCGAAAGGGGTTTGGCCGTTCAAGTCGTCGAAGCTCA
>Ga0335078_10014296_pt1 | contig 11776 bp, 11 predicted proteins | sample Lox_Sample_32_FD_206711 | JGI IMG/M metagenome (GOLD analysis project Ga0335078, IMG submission 206711) | Soil microbial communities from Loxahatchee National Wildlife Refuge, Florida, United States - Lox_Sample_3.2 | ecosystem: Environmental > Terrestrial > Soil > Wetlands | place: USA...
GCCATGGTGCGCGCGCCGCGCTGGGTCGTGACGGTCTCGGCCACCTCGAACTTACCGTCGGACGACTCTCGTGCCACGGTCAGGGTGCCCTCGCCGTTGGAGCTGAACGCGAACCCGTTGCCAGGATCGAAACCGTTCCCATCCACGCCCGCGCCGATCGGCACTGTGGCAATTACCTTGCCGGAGACCGTATCGAGAACCGTCATGATCTTGTTGTGGCAGCCGCTGAAGACGTGATGATGCTGGGCGTCGATCCCCATGCCGGAGGGTTCCTCGCAGGGCGCGAGCGGAAACCGCCTCAGCACGGCGAGCTTTTGGCTGTCGATCTCCACCACCTCGCTCTTGTCTTCAATGTTCACGTAGATCTTGCCGGCCTCGTCGCTGCGGGCGAACTCGGGCTTGCCGCCCAGCGGGATGGTGCCGTCCACCACGCCGGTCTCGGCGTTGAACGCCGTGGCGTCGCCGCTGCGGCCGTTGAAGGTGAACACACGGCCGGAAGCCGGGTCGAAGAGGATGCAGTCGGGATTCTTCCCGGTCTTGACCTCGCCGATGGGCTTGAGCGTGTCGAGCGCGAAGATGGTGACGCTGTCCAAACGCCCGTTGCTGGTGAATCCACGATTCAGCTTCGGAGCAAGCGCGATGCCGTGGACCCCCAGCGTGCCGGGGATGTCGCCGGCAACCTTGCCGGTTTCGAGATCGACCACCATGACGTGCGATCCCCGCGAGACGTAGAGCCGGTGCGAGGCGCCGTCCGCGGTCAGGTAGTCCCACCCGCCCTCGCCGCTCAGTTGCAGCTTCGTGATGACGTGATAACCGGGCCCGGCCGCCGAAGCGATCGCGCCGAACAGAGATGCGCAGCACAGCAGATTTCGGATGTTCACAGACTCGCCGCCTTTAGGCCGATTTTACCAATCGGCGGCCTACTCTTGGCGCAGCGCAGTCACAGGGTCCACGCGGCTGGCGCGGAGCGCGGGCATGAAGCTGGCCGCGAGCGCGGCGAATACCAGCAGCGGAATCGTGATCACGAACGTCGATGGCTCGGCGGGCTGCATCCCGTCCACCATGCGCTGCAATACACGGCCCGCTGCCACGGCGGCAATCGCTCCGGCGGCGACGCCCAGCGAGATCATGCGAAGGCTCTCGCGGAAGACCAGCCACAGGACATCGGCGCGGCGGGCACCGAAGGCCATGCGCACGCCGATCTCCGGCACGCGCTGGCCGGTCAAATACGCCAGGACGCCATAGACTCCGATGCACGCCAGCAACAGCGCCAGGCCGGCGAAGATGCCGAACAGCAGCAGCAGAAAACGTTGCCGGGCGAGCGAGCCGCTGGCCAGTTGCTCCATGGTTCGCACCTCGTAGAGCACCTGGTCGCCGGTCACTCCGCGCACTTCCCGCCGAAGCGGCTCGACCACGCCGAGCGGCGGAACACGGGTGCGGATGGCGATCGACATGAGCTCGGACCAACGCCGCACCCATCGGTCCTGCAACTGGTCGAACGGATAGTATGCCTGCGCGCGCAGAGGGGACTGATCATCTTTGGCGAGCCCCCAGTGCCGCACATGCGCCACCACGCCGACGACCTTTGCAGGCCCGCCCATGTCGGGCACCCACAGGCGCTGCCCCACAGGCTCCCGATTGCCGAACGCGTGCTCGGCCAGGACCTCATCGATCACCACGACGGGCTCGCTCGCCATGCGGTCGTGGTCGTCGAAGAAGCGACCCCGGCGCAGAGGGATGCCCATGACCTTGAGATAGTCCGGCGTGACGGTGGTGATCAACGCGACCGGCTGCCGGTTCTCGGGCGGTACATCCGCGGAGGCCCAGTAGCCGCCGGTGTTGTAGCCCCGGCGCATCGGGACGGTGTCGACCATGGTCACGGACTCGACTCCGGGCACGCGGCGCGCGCGATCGAGCAAGTCGCTCCATGCGGCGCGCATGCGGGCGGGGCTCGAGAGCGTGGCGGGCGAGATTGCGGCGCGGGTGACCAGAACGTCCCGTACGTTCACGCCCGGGTCGAGCGAGGACAGACGCAGCAGAGTGCGTCCGAGCAACCCGGCGGCGACCAGCAGCACCACGGCCAACGCGATTTCGGCGGCTACAAAACCGCTGTGCAGGCGGGACGAGCTGCCCGCCACCACTCGAGTCCCGGCACGCAGGGCGCGCTCCAGGTCCCGCACGTGAGCGCGCAGGGCAGGCGCCAGTCCGAACAGAATCCCGCTCGCGAGCGACACGGCGAGTGCGAACAGAAGCACGCGCCAGTCGATGCGGACATCCTCCGCCCGCGGCAAATTGCCTGGCCAGAACGAGACGAACGGGCCGACGCCGAGCGCAGCCAGCGCGACGCCAAGCGCGCCTCCGGCCAGGCCGAGCACCGAGCTTTCGGTCAGACACTGCCGCACGAGGCGGCCCCGGCCGGCCCCGAGCGCGGCCCGCATGGCGAGCTCACGCTGGCGGGAAACCGCGCGAGCGAGCATCAGGCTGGCCAGATTCGAGCACGCAATCAGCAGCACCAGGCTGACCGCGCCCAGCAGCAGCCACAGCGTGGATCGAACATCGCCGACGTCCGGGGCAAGCGTCTGGACGACAAAACTGCGGTCCGCGTTGGAGTCGGGGTACTGCGCGGCCAGGCGGCGGCCAATCAGCGCGAGTTCCATCCTCGCCTGAACCAGCGTCGCGCCGGGCCCGAGACGCGCCAGGACAGCGATGGGATGCGGCTTTCGATTCCGCAGAAACTCCGCGGTGTTTTGACCGAGCGGAGTGAATACGTCGGGCTCGTCCCCGTCCAGGCGGAAGCCGGCGGCGGCGATGCCGACGACGGTGTAGCGCTTGCCATCGAGCACGAGCGACATCGCGCCCTGGCTCGCGGCGAAATGGCGCTGCCACAGGCTGTGCCCGACGATGGCGACGGGGGCTCCGCCGGGTTGATCCTCCGCGGGCAGGAAGTCGCGGCCCTGGAAGAGAGGCACCTTCAGAACGGAGAACAGACCGGAGGACACCTCGCGGCGATCGACGAACTCGGCGTCGCCCGGCTCGCTCAGAATGCCTCCGCTGAAGAGCCAGCCCGCCATGGGCGCGAGCGTCCGGCTATTGCGCGCGCAATCGAGAAAGTCGAAGTACGCGACGTTCTGGTCGCCATTCGCGTCCGTGTGCCCTTCGAGGGTGACCAGCCGGTCGGGCTCGGGATAGGGCAGGGGCTTCAGCAGAACTCCGTTGGTCACCGTGAACATGACGGTGGTGCCGCCGATGCCGAGGGCCAGCGTCGCCAGGGCCACCGCGGCAAATCCGGGCCGCTGGCGCAAGGAGCGAAGCGCATAGACGAGGTCCTGCCACAAGTCCTCCAGCCAGCGAGTGCCGCGGGCGTCCCGACACTGTTCTTTCACCTGCTCCGGACCGCCGAGGGCGAGGCGGGCCAGGCGCCGCGCCTCTTCAGGGGCGTGACCTTTGGCGATCAGATCGGCCGTGTGCTCGTCGAGATGGAATCGCAGTTCCTTGTCGAGTTGCTCCTCCAGACGGCTTCGAAACCACAGGCGACGCCACCATGTCATTGAGCGCCTCCTTCGGACATCTTGAGAATCAGGCCGACGGCTTCCGCCAGCCGTCGCCAACTGGCGGTTTCGGCTTCCAGTTGGGCGCGGCCATGACGTGTCAGGCGATAGAACTTGGCCTCGCGCCCGGTTTCGGTGTCCTTCCAGTCGGCGGCCAGCAGGCCGCGGTTCTCCAGGCGGTGCAGCGCCGGATAGAGCGATCCTTGAGGAACCTGGACCACGTCACGCGACACCTGCTGCAGCCGCTGCGCGATCGCGTAGCCATGGACGGGGCCGAGGGCGACGACCTTCATGATCAGCAGGTCCAGGGTGCCCTGCGGGAGATCCGATTTCTCAGTCACTGGCCTATACCTCCCTCTTCTACACGTCAGGCTACCACATGTAGAAGTGCGAGGTGTAGGGCGCTTTTAAGACCCGAGAATCAGGGTCTGCTGGGATTCGCCCAATGCATGCGTGCGGCTTTCCGCGAAGCCCGCTTCGCGGAGCATCGCCTCGAGCTCGGCGACCGTGTAGGCGTCGCCGCCCTTCGTTGTCGCGAGCATCGACAGGCTCATGATGACCGCGACAGGCGGGGAGACGCGGTCCTCGTTCGGCGCGTATTCGATGATCGCCGCTCGCCCTGCCGGAGCCAAAGCGGCGCGCACTTTCCGCAGGAGCTTCACGTTCGTGGGCGGGTCGAAATGATGCAGGAAGTTCGGCAACAGGATCAATTCGTAGCCGCTCCCGAAGTCCACATCGAAGGCGCTGCCGGGGATGGTGTGGTAGCGGGCGGCCACACCGGCCTGGGTGGCGTGCTCGACCGCGAGCGCGAGCACACTGGTCCAGTCCTGCGCCGAAACCTCCGCCGCGGGATTGCGCTTGAGGATCTCGATTCCGAATGCCCCCGAGCCGGCGGCGATGTCGAGCACCTTGAGCGGCGTACCCAACTGCGCGAGGATGGCGGCCGCGGCCTGTGCCGTCATTCGGGCGATGGGGGTCATGGAGCGTGCGAACTCGACCCAGCACGGATCGTCCGGGTCGACCGTGTGTTCGCCGGCGACCGAGCCTCCTTTGCGCACCACGGCAGCCATGTCGAGGACGTGAGCGACCTGCGACGGATGCGCGATGAAGTTCGCGACCGAGCCCAGATAGGCGGGCGAGTGCCGGTTGAGAAACACGGCGGTATCCGGCGTCAGGCCGTAAACTCCGTCGCGCTTGGTCAGGAATCCGATCATGGTGAGAAAGTCGCACAGGACGCGCACGCCTTTTTCGGCGGCCGCGATCCGGCGCGCCAGTTCGGACGAAGTGGTCGCGCCTTCCGCGATGTGAGTGAACAGGTCGAGATCCATGGCGCCTTTGAGCGCCATGGAGCGCTGGAAACCGCCGAGCGTCTCGAACATCAGGTTGGGATTGGGCTGCGGGTGCATGGGATTATCCATGATACTCGTCTAAAATGGGGAATTGATGAGCGAAGAGACGCCCCACACCGAGCAGCAGGAAACGCAGCAGGAAACGGCCGGCGCCGAGCGGCGCGAGTTGCCGCCGGCGAGTTTCGGCGAGATGATCTTCTCCGTCCGGTTCCAGGCCGAGATGCACCTCGGGCTGTTGCCGCTGGACGAGCAGGAAAAGCCTCCGGTCGACCTCGGCGCGGCCCAGCATTACATCGACCTGCTGGGAATTCTGGCCGAGAAGACTCGCGGCAACCTCGCGATCGAAGAGCAGCGGTACCTGGAGAACTCGCTCACGGAGCTGCGCTTCCGCTACGTACAGGCGGCTGACCGGGTCGAGAGCAAGTGACGCAGGAGTCCGGCTCGCTGACGATCACCGTGCTGGGATCGGGCACCAGTGTCGGCGTGCCGACCATCGCCTGCGGCTGCGCGGTGTGCCGCTCCACGGACCCCAGGGACAAGCGCCTGCGCCCCTCCGTCCTGCTGAGCTACAACGGGCGGAACGTGGCTATCGACACCACGCCGGACTTTCGCACGCAGGTTCTGCGCGCCGGCGTCGAGCGGCTGGACGCGGTGCTGTTCACCCACGCGCACGCCGACCACATCATGGGGCTCGACGACGTGCGGCCGTTCAATTACCACCAGAAGGCCGGCATCCCGATCTACGGATCGGCCGAAACCATCGGAACCGTGCGGCGGGTGTTCGAATACGTGTTTGCGGAGGAGGCGCACGAGTCTTCGGTGCCTCGCCTGGAGACCCGCCTGCTGGATGGCGAACCCTTCGATCTGTTCGGCCTGACGTTCCGTCCGATCCCGCTGAAGCACGGGCGCCTGAACATCTATGGCTACCGCTTCGGCGCCGCCGCTTACCTGACCGACCACAACGCGATTCCGGAAGCCTCTATGGAGGCGCTGCGCGGGCTCGACGTGCTCTTCCTGGACGCCCTGCGATACAAGCCGCACCCCACGCACACCACCGTGGCGCGGGCTCTCGAATACGTGGTGGAGCTGAAGCCCCGGCGAGCGTTTCTGACTCACATCTGCCACGACCTGGGCCACGAAGAGACCGAGCGGCGGCTGCCGCTGAACGTCCGGCTGGCCTACGACGGGCTCGAGATCCAGGTGGAGGCTGCGTAGCATGGAGCACTTTGGTCCATCGGCCCTCACCATCGGCAACTTCGACGGCGTGCATGCGGGGCACCGTGAGATCCTCCGCCGCGTGGTGGCGCTGGCGCGCGAGCGCGGATGGAAGCCCTCGGTGCTCACCTTCGATCCTCACCCGGCCCGCATCGTGGCGCCCGAGCGCGCGCCGAGGCTGCTGACAACGCCCGAAGAGCGCGTCCGCCTGATGCGGGAGGAAGGGATCGAACAGGTTCTGATCCTGCCGTTCACGCGCGAGCTGGCAGGCTTTTCGCCGGAGCGGTTCGTGCGGGAGATCGTGGTGGAGCGGCTGGAGGCGCGGGCGGTTCTGGTGGGCGACAACTTCCGCTTCGGGCACAACCACGCCGGCGATACGCGGCTGCTGGCGGAACTGGGCCGGCGCTACGCGTTCCTGGTGGAAGCGGTCCCGGCCATCCGCATGCGCGGCCGCGTGGTCTCGTCGAGCGAGGTGCGCCGCTTGATCGAGGCCGGCAGAGTGGCACTGGCGGGGCGGTTGCTGGCGAGGCCTTGCGCGCTCGAAGGCGAGGTGGTTTCGGGGCAAGGCATCGGTTCCAGGCAGACCGTGCCGACGCTGAACCTGGCTGCGGCTGCCGAGGTGATGCCCGCCTGCGGCGTTTACGTGACACGCACCACGGAGCCCGCATCCGGACGCAGTTGGGCTTCGGTCACCAACATCGGCACGCGGCCGACGTTCGGGGGCGACTCGGTAACCATCGAGACGTTTCTGCTCGACCCACTCGAAGGGGCCAGCCCGCGCGCCATCCGCGTCGAGTTCTTGAGGCGGCTGCGCGAGGAGCGCCGGTTCGAAGACGCCGGCGCGCTCAAGGCGCAGATCCTGCGGGACGTGGCGCGGGCGCGGGCGTACTTCCGAAGGGTGTCTCGAATCGGAGTGAGGCGCGGGACCTGAGAGTGGCCCATTCGCGGATGCGGTGTTACCATAGCCCCTCTGGAGGTTTCACGACCAAACGCAACAGCGCCCTCGCCGCCGCTTGCGCCGTCGCATGGATCGCCGCCACGGGATGCGACTCCGCCCCTGCTTACCGGGCCAAAGCGCTCAGCGGCGAACAGTTCACCAGCGAATCGCTCAAGGGTAGCGTCGTGCTGGTCCAGTTTTGGACTACGTGGTGCCCCTATTGCCGCCAGGAGCAGCCCGTGGTCGACGCGATCGAGCGCAAGTATTCCGGCCGCGGCCTGATGGTGCTGGCCGTCGACGTCGGCGAGCCCCGGGAGAAGGTCGCCGAGTACCTGCGCCACTCTCCACGCCACTGCCGCGTCGTCGCGTCCGAGGATACCGACCTGGCGCAGGTGCTGGGGACCGGAGGCTTCCCGACCTACGTACTGATTGGCCGGGACGGACGCATCGTCAACCGCCAAAACGGCGCGGCCGGCGAAGAGTCCCTCCGCCAGCTTCTGTCCGAGGCGGGAATCTCCCTCTCGCCTTGATATAGAATTCCCTCATGCGCGCACCCGTTTCGATCTTGGCAGCCGTCGCCGTCTGCTGCGGCGCGCTGCCGGCCATCAGCTCCCGCGAGCCGGCGCCGAGGTTTCACGCCAAGACGCTCGACGGCGAGGTGTTCACCAACGAGTCCCTGAAGGGCAAGGTGGTGCTCTTGCAGTTCTGGACCACCTGGTGTCCGTACTGCAAGGAGGAACAGGCCATCGTCGACACCCTGGCCCACGATTTCGCTGGCCGCGGGCTGGTTGTTCTGGCGGTCAACGTCGGCGAGTCGAAGAAGAAGGTGAAGCAGTACCTTGCGGATTCGCCGCGCACCTGCAAAATCGTTATCACAGACGACACCAACCTCGCCGCCATGTTCGCCGCCAAGTCCTACCCCATCTATGTGCTGATCGACCGAGACGGCAACATTGCCGGCAAGCAGGACGGAGCCGCGGGCGAGTCCGCGCTCCGCGAGTTGCTCGCGCGGGCCGGACTGGAGTCCGAGTGAGGGCTCGCTAGGGCAACTCGAAGCTGCCGCTCTCCAACATGCGCGCCACCCACGCCGCGTGCGGCAGGCCGCAAGCCGAAAGGGCCTTGATCTCCTTCGCCACGTCGTAATCCACGCGCCGGATGACCAGATCGAACTCATCGAGCAACAGGTATGCGGCGCGGCGGTCGCCGTCGTAGGAAAGGCCGACGCTCCCCGTGTTGGCGACGATCATTCCCGACACGGTGCGAACGTACGGGTGGTGGACGTGCGCATAGATCGCGATCGGCTGGCCGAGCGGCGCGTACACCGACTCCAGTTCCTGGTCGCTCGCATCCTCGGCGGGCGCGCGCCACGCCGTCGAGGGGCTGGCGTGCACCAGGGCCATCGGCGCCTCAACGTGAGTGAGCGGCAAGCCGCCGAGCCACGCCAATCTCTCGTCTCCGAGAACCTCGCGGGTCGCCGCCGCCATCTCCTCGATGCCCGCCAGGAGAGGCTGTATGTCGGGAGACCGACTCGCAAATTCCTGGAGCGACTCGGGGCGAAAGAGCATTTCGTCCGTATTGCCGACCACGCCAGGCCAGCCCAGGTCGCGAATGCGATCGACGGTCTGGGCGGGATTCGCCCCGGCGTCGGCCAGGTCGCCGCCGTGCAAGACCAGGTCCGGAGACGTCTGCCGCAGATCGGCAATGACCGCCTCGAGCGCGGTCAGGTTGCCGTGAATGTCCGCTACGATTGCGATGCGCATGCCGCCCTCCAATCTCGTCCGTCTCTCACCAGGCGCCTTCGTCAGCCGATGGTCCGTAGATCGCCGGCACCGGCGCTTCGTTGAGCCGCAGGTACACTGTCAACTGGCCGCGGTGATGCGCCAGGTGATTGAACACGGAGTCGCGAAGGACGATGTGTCGCGGCTGCTCGCTCACCACATGGCCCGCGGCCTTGAGCTTCCACGGCGTCATGAGGTGTTCGTCGGTGGTGGCGGCCAGCGCCTCGCGAGCTTGCGCGACACTGGCGTCGAACGACTCCAGCAGCTCGCGCCTGGTGCGCAACTGCGGCGGCCTGTACTCCGCGCCGCCGGGCGGCCGGAGATCCAGTTCGTCCTGATTGACGGTCATGGCGACCCAACCCGGCATGGTCGCCACCAGCGTCGCCAAACGCACCAGCGTCATCGATTTCCGGTGCGGCTGATAGTCGTCTCGCCCCTCGGGAACGCGCTCGAGCACTTTGCGTGTTGCGGCCGCTTCCCGTTCCAGTTCACCCAGAAACAACTCGGTCATCAGCATGTCCGGCCCCCTAGAAGAAAGATACCAGTCCCAGGGATGCCGCGAGCGGGGGCGGAGTCCGCTCGCTCACACTCGCGGTTCGGTGCTATGGGGTAACGTGCACCACTTCATCGCCGCCCGCCGCCGAGCGGACGCGGACTCGCAGCAGCTTCTTCGATGGGTCGGCGTACCAGCAGCCAGGGGCGAGCTGGGCGGGGTCCGCCACGGGCGTGAAGTCGACTCCGCCGCCGTCGACTTTGCGGGGCTGACCCGCGTCGTGCATCACCCAGTCGTAGACGCGGTTCACTCGCGATTCGATCTCGAAACGCATCAGATCGCCGGCGGGCGCCGCGTGGAACTGCGAGATGTCCTGATCGCCTTCCTCGAACAGGAAGAACTCGGCGCCGAGGTCGGGGAAGTAGTGGAGCTCGAGGACGTCTCCGTTCTCTGGCCCGAGCGGGACGATGGTCCCGTTCCTGGCGAAGAGCGCGATGTGACCGGCGGGCGGGCGCACGCGAATCTCCTGGCGGCCCTTGTAAGTCTCGCCGGAGTCCAGATCGGTCCAGAGTCCGCGTGGCAGGTAGACCGTGAGGTCCGCGTCGGGCTTGAGCACCGGCGCGGCCAGCAGCTCGTCGCCCACTTTGAATTCGCCGAACCGGTTGCGCGCGGCGGGGTCCTCGTCGGAATCGATTTCAAGCGGGCGTAGCACGGGCACTCCGCGGTTCTGTGCCTCCTTGGTGTAACTCAGGAGGTACGGCTCCAGCCGCTCGCGCCAACGCAGCGTGGCCGCGAACGGCGCCCCGGCGCCGGGCGCGCGAAGGACCGGCATCAGGCAGGCCAGCTCGGCCGCGCTCGCGCGCAGATCCGCATCCGCGTTCGCGTACGGAGCCAGATCGAACTCGGGGATCAGATCCAGCGAGAGGCTGGCGTGGAGCAGCGTGCGAAGGCTCGCGGCGAGCGCGTCCCAGCTTCCCGCGGCGGCGTGGCCGCGGGGCTGGCGCACTTTGAAATCGGCCGCGCCGAACGGCTCGATGGGGCCGGTCACCGCCAGGTGCTCTTCGAAGATGTCCTTGGGCACGGGACCGTAGTAGAGAAGGAACTCGACGCGCTCCGCGGGCGCGGTCACGGCCATTGTTTCGAGCCGCGAAGAGGCGAGATCGAACCGGTACATTCCGCGGGCCGGGAAGTACTCAGCGAAGCCGGCGCTCGAGAGCAGAAACGGATCCCGTGTTTCGATGGCCGAGCCGCGCAGGTCGAAGCGCGCCGCGTCGCGCGCGCCCAGGCCGTAGAAGCGTTCGGAGGCCGCGGCATGCTGCTCTAACACGCCGCGCCCGCTGTCGCGCCTCACACAGCCGTCGATGAGCACGTCCTTGGAGCCCGCCCTGACTGCGATCCTGCCGCCGTCTTTCTCCACTTCGACCGTCAGGTAGCGGCTCTTGAATGAGTAGGCAGTTGCGCTCTCATCGGCGGTGACCGCCACTGGCTTCGGCACCAGCGGCTCCTTGATGGGCTCCGGCTCGGTCCAATTCCGCAGGAACCGGAAGGTCGAGGGGCTGAGCCACTCGATCTGGCCGCTGCCATCCGCAAAGGCGAGCGGGAAGGTGTTGACCACCCGCCGAGGCGCGGCGAAAGCGACCGCAACCGCGGCCAGCGACACGAAGCAGCGAACCAGGGGACGCATGTCAGAGAAGGACGATTCGGTCCTGAATCTCGCCCGTCACATGGGCTCCGTCTTCACCCACGAACACGTTCACCTCGGACCGCACACCGAAGCGGGGCAGGTAGACGCCGGGCTCGACCGAGAAGCAAGTCCAGGGAATGAGCCGCCGCTCGTCGTGGGTTTCCAGGTTGTCCATGTTGGCGCCGGATCCGTGCACTTCAACGCCGATGGAGTGGCCGGTGCGGTGAAAGAAATAGTCGCCGAAGCCGCGTTCGCGGATCACGCCGCGGGCCGCGTCGTCCACTTCGAATCCGTGCAGCACGCGCCCGGCGCGCAGACCCTCCTGGACGAACTTGATGGCGCGATTGCGCGCCTCGGTCACGATCTCGAATACGCCGGCGATCTCGGCGGGCGGCTCGGGGCCGCAGAAACCCGTCCACGTGATGTCGTAGTAGACGCCCGCGGGCGAGTCCAGCTTGGCCCACATGTCGATCAGCAGCCAATCGCCGCGGCGAATCTGGCGGGAGGCGCCCGCTTGCGGTTCATAATGCGGGTCGGAGGAGTTTTCGTTCACGCCGACGATGGGCCCGTGGTCGGTCACCAGGCCGGCGTCGTCAAAGCGGTCGCGGATGAACTGTTTCACCGCGAACTCGTTGATGGCCTCACCGGCGGTCAGCTTGGCACGCACCATGTCGAAGGCTTCGCGCCGGACGCGATCCACCTTGACGCCTGCCTCGATGTGGGCTTCGAGATTGGCCGGCGTCCAGCGCGCCTCGAACTGCTGCACCAGGTC
>Ga0335078_10014298_pt1 | contig 11774 bp, 15 predicted proteins | sample Lox_Sample_32_FD_206711 | JGI IMG/M metagenome (GOLD analysis project Ga0335078, IMG submission 206711) | Soil microbial communities from Loxahatchee National Wildlife Refuge, Florida, United States - Lox_Sample_3.2 | ecosystem: Environmental > Terrestrial > Soil > Wetlands | place: USA...
TTTCCGGCTCCTCACTCCCAGCGGAGTGTTGAGAACCGAGAATGGGCCCTCTCTCACCTACAAAGCGGCGCCATATACTGGGCATTATTACTCTGCTATCAGTCGTTGTTATGTGGCTGTCTTCATCCTTTTTAATGAATGTACTCTCTCATCATCCCATGGATGCCTCGCTCTCCAGGTTGCTTACGGATAGTCAATTTTTGGAGACTTGCACTACGAGAAACCATTCCTGGTTACATATTTATGCACATCGAGTTTTGCGGGATATTTGCTACCTTATCTATTCCTTCGTTCTATGCACAAAAGAAGACCTCGCATACATGGCGCGTACGTCCCCTGGCTCATTGCTACTGATGTGCTATAGCTACGAGAGAATTACAGACCCACAGACCGAAGTCGAGGACGCTAGAAGACATTCTGAAGAGGTTGATCCTGCCTGATATTGTGCTTAATTAGAATGCTCCGAAAGTCGGTGAGCCAGCGGTGCATCCACTCTCATTCAGAGTGGATGCAGAAAATGTCACCACAACATTCCCGATAGAGGTTCAACCAACTGAATTACCGCCCCTCACAGCACGACAGACAGCGAACGAAGCTTTGAAGTTCTGTCTCCTGTGGTTCGCTGCCAACTACTGCAGCAACGGCGCCCTCCAGTACACGAATGTTTCCTCCTTTACTATCATATCATCTATGAGCGGTTTCTTCACATTGTTCATGGGTGTCTCCGTTGGTGTCGAGAGATTTACCTGGCTGAAATTGGGAGCCTTATTGATCTCGTAAGAATCCTCCTGCTGGGTCTTCTTATCCCGTTATAGTATTGCGGGAGTTACAATCGTATCGTTACAAGACTCGGAAGCTTCAGTCACCACACCAAAGTCGGGCGGCAGCTTATTGCTCGGAGATTTTATCTCATTACTAGGAGCTGCGTTTTATGGGTTCTACACGACGCTAGTTAAATTGCGCATCCATCACGAAAGTCGCGTGGACATGCCACTATTCTTCGGCTTCGTCGGTCTCTTCTGTCTACTTTTACTCTGGCCGTTTATCTTTATTCTATCAGCGATAGGAATCGAGCCGTTTGCACTGCCTTCTTCAAGCTCTATTACCATCTTCGTTGTGGTAAGATGCCATGTCTGTTTGAGCATAGGTTGATCGCAAGATAAACATGGCTATCACGTTCATATCAGACTATCTCTGGATTCTGGCCATGTTAATGACATCTCCTCTAATCGTGACCATGGGTCTAAGTTTAAGTATACCTCTGGCGTTGTTGGGCGACTTTTTGTTCAAGGGACACTTGAAAGGATTGATTTATTGGTTGGGTGCAATTTTGGTATTGATAGGCTTCTCGGTGGTGAATCTTAACAGGGACGATGCACCACTTTCGGCGAGAGAGATTGAGCATTCAGAGGACCAAGAATAGATCTGGTTCTGAGGAGCTTGGATACCCTGTATTTATGCATATTGTATTAGACATATTCTGGATCGTACGTAGGACGCCATTAGAACTTGCTTGCAAGAATCCGCTTCATATCCCTTCACCATTTCCATGCACGTATGTTGGCTTTGTCAATCCACTTATAATCACCAGCACTCAGATGATGGATCTCGTCCACGAAAGCGCTGAGAAATGTCCCAGGTCCCGATACCTCGGGCTTGGCTGCGGCAATCTCCGCCGCAACACTGTATAATGTAACGCTTCATCAGAAAGGAATCAGCTAGAGACACACCCGGTGATGCAAGCAAGAAATTTATTAGATTGTTCCACGGCCAGGCAAGCACCAACAACAGATCCCAATGAGCATCCGGACTAGATCAGCGATGAGAGTAAAAGGGGACTACCCCCGTAATCATCCCGAGTAAAGCGTCGCCATTACTAATAATGACAGTATTCGTTCCGTCGCTAATTACGTCGTCCTTGCCCGTAACGATGATTATATTTCCTAATATGTTAGCCTCGATCTTATCGTGATACTACGCTCCCTCTGTGCAAGATATGACGCCAGACGACAGCGATCATCCAGATTCCCGATGTCGAGACTATCAACTCCTCGACTTTTCCCACCTTTCCATCCTGCCACTGCCATGATCTCACCAAGATTCCCCTTGATAACATCGCAATATCCCTTCTCTAAACACTCTGCAGTAGCATCTGCACGAAACTTGGTGGCGCCAGCACCCACAGGATCTAATATCACAGGCCACCCTGCCGAATTGTATTCAAAGAGTGCCGTGTGATATGCGACGAACAAATCAGGGGTAAGTGTTCCCAAATTTAGTACGACAGAATGAGGAGAAGGTATGTTGGCAAGAGCTGGACACTCGAGTGGTGCCTCGGACATTATAGGAGATGCACCTAGGGATAATGTTATATTTGCTGAAAAATTCTTGACCACCTGCACGTAAGCAAGAAATCGGAGTGAGAATACATACATTGTTGGTGAGATGATGGACTAGTGGCGTCTCTTGTTGGATTTTCTCGAGAATCTGGATCATCTCAGATTCCAACATCGCCGCATTTATGATTAGCTTTGACTCCCATTTCTGTGACATCATGAAAGGAGGAGGCGTATGGAACAGTTGCTTTAATTGCCTTGCTGTCTCCCGTGGATTAACAGCTGCCATCATGGCACTGACAATGGCGACCCCATCGAGGCGTGCGCTCATTGAGACCGTCTCGGACTGATAGCGGACGCGCGAAATGTTTGTTGCATTGAGGCCTCCAATGGCAACTGTTTTAACCTGAGGCTTACTAGTTGCAGCAATCTTTACAATCTCTCGAAGGCCTTTAATACCGCAGAGAGGAGATGTCAGCTTTTTGGTTGCGGTGTCGAAGACTGCCCCGATGCCTGTTGAGATGATTCAGCCGTGCTAGGAAGGGTTTGATTTTACCTAAATAGTCTGCTCCTCCCTCAATAGCTACTTTGGCTTGTTCTATTGTATTGACACTCACACCGATGATTTTATTAGGCCCCACCAGTCGACGGGCCGTTTGTAGATCTACGGAGTGTTTAGCTGAAACCCTTATAGAATCCCGGATTACCCATGTCATCTTGGCCAACATGAACTCCGTCGGCATCTATTGCAAGAGCGACATCGATTCTGTCATTGATGATAAGCGGGATCCCTTTCGGTCGGGTAATTTCCAACAATCGTTTTCCCCTCTGAACAAAATCAGCCGTCGGCAGGGTCTTCTCGCGGCATTGCACGACGGTCACTCCACCTTCAATCAATTGGGATACATGGTCCTCGAATGAATTTGCAGTCGGCGATAATAGCCCGGAGTCTGTAACAAGGTACAAGGAGTAATCAATGTCTTCCCTCTTCAAAATCCCCATCCTGTTCGAAAGAGTCGAATGTCGGGGATCTGCGACGTTGGGATTGCGGGATGATCTGCGCTCGTTTCGACTTTTTCCCCCTCGTCGTCTTTTTCCCTAGCAACGTCGATCCAATTCATACACATTTCCTTCAGGAACGCGATATATGATTGCCAGAGTAGGGACGCCATGGCAGTCTCTGGAATCAATTGTGACGAAAAATAAAATCACTATAAGTCGTGGTACAGTCACTTACCGTGCTCTAAGATGCTTTGCGACCGTTGCTCCTGGAAATCAACTACCATTATCCCTTCTCGTCACTCAATCCGTGAGAACACGATTTGCACCGAGCCCAACGGGAAAATTACATTTGGGGTCACTGCGTACGGCTTTATTCAATTATCTTTTAGCCAAGCACTATAATGGGCAGTTCATTCTAAGGATTGAGGATACTGACAGAGTAACTTACGCCAAGTAGCCAAGGAAAGAGTGTTAATGTTAGAATCGGACTGTAGATGGAGCCGTCGAGGGAATTTGTAGACTCTTGGAATGGGCCGGAATTCGTTGGGATGAGGGTGAGAGCTTTCACTGGGACCTTTCTGATTCAAGGTCCCGGAATTGGCGGTGTTCAGGGTCCATATCAACAGGTAGGATTTCGACAAAATTAATTTTGCTAATGCTTGGAACAGTCAGAACGATTAAAAATATATAAAGGACTCGCGGATTGCTTGATTGACGTATGGATGCTCTTTCCCCCTTCCTGATTCTTAGTCGGGAAAGGCGTACAGATGCTTTTGTTCCTCAGAGAAGCTAGAAGAAGTCCGCGTTCGGGCTCACAGGGCCAAGCAGGAGGGCAGTTACGATCGACGGTGTCACTACATCAGCCCAGAAGAATCTAGACAGCGAGCGAAGAACAATGAACCTCACGTTGTTCGAATGCTTGTAATTCCCCACCCTTACTGACCATATTGAACATTAAGAGTCCCGACAAATGGCCCGTGGTGAATGACTTGCTGCGTGGTTGTATTGGTTTTCCCACGGGTCCTTTGAAAGGTCAGGATAAGTACTTTTTCGAGGACGCAATTCTTCTGAAGTCAGATGGCTGGCCAACGTACCATCTTGCCTGTGTCGTCGACGATCATCTCATGGAGATAAGCCATGTGATTCGTGGAGAGGTTGTCCTCGGCCTCTATATATCTGACCATCTTAGGAATGGCTGCCTTCGACGCCCAAACATCTCGTCTTATATGAAGCTTTTGGATGGGAGCCTCCTGCTTTTATTCATCTTCCTTTACTCCACTCTATGTCAGGAGAGAAACTGAGCAAGCGAAGTGTAGGGAGCGATATGTCATTTCACATTGAGGACTACCGGACTGACGGCATTCTTCCCGAGGCACTAGTCAATTATGTTGCGCTTTTTGGATGGTCTGCTAAGAGCGACTCGGATGTGTATACTATGGATCAGCTCATTGCTGAAGTATCTTTTCAAAACATCCCTGCTAAGTTAGTTCTCCGTGGATGGATTGTCGCGGCGTAAAACGAAAGTCTCATCTGACAAGCTTCCTTTCCTCAATCATCAGCATATTTTGAAAAAATTATCTAGTCCCGAAGGCACAGAAAGTTTGGTGGATCAGGTCATGCCCTTTCTAGTAGAAAAATTGTCTCCTAGGTAAGCCCACGTCTAGCGATATCATCTAAGATATCCAGCGAATATCCCTCAAAAGCGTATCTCGCAGCCGTTCTGAAAGTTTCTCAGGAACGCATGCATACCCTTAAAGATGTGTACGATGCGGGGCCCTACTTTTTCAGAGACCCAGATTACTCGTCAAAGAAACTCGCGGAATTTCGCAAACGTTACTCCCAAGAGCTGATAGGTATGTTCTCTGGCGGACTGCTCATGATTTTAGATGAGGTCTTGACTACGGCATGGAACAAGTTCCACACCTTGAGTATTTGGGAGGCCGACCCGATTTTCAAAAGTCTTAAGGAGATCGCAGAGAGAGCGAACGAGCCTTCTAAAGTGGTAATGCAGATTTTAAGATATGCGTTGGCTGGCTTAGAACCCGGGGTTGGCGTACCGGTGATAATAGAGATTCTCGGGAAAGATACCACGCTAAGGCGACTGGTAAGAGCTGGAATAGATCAACTGCCATCGTTGGATGATTTGAAATTATAATACAACTATAATTACAGTTACATTGTACAGAATCTGGAATATGTGCATCTACCACTTCAAGCGACTCTTGTTGAATGCGGATATATTTACATCTTCGCGTTCTCTATCACAGCGCCGGGGAAGAACCATTCTAACCTTCTCGCTGACCAGTACGCCAGTATTTCCATGAGCGTCGGTTTCTATTAGTGGGCCGCTACCGAATTTCCCACTTCTGCGCATCTCCATCTCCAGTGCCAGTAATCTTAAAAAGTCGCTATTCATTCGTGCTTCTCTGGGTTTTCGAGGTGGACCGAGAGAGACAGAATAGGTTTGCAGTTGAACTGCAGACGATGGTGGTTCTTCGTGATCGGATATTTCAAAAATGGGTAGAGATGACGAGAGAGCTTGTCGTACGACCGTCCGAGTTTCAATTTCAACATGGTGGGCGGAATGTAGCAATGGCGGTGAATATAGCGTCGGGGTAGGTAAGGAAGATGGAAGCTTCTCTTTGAGGGCAATCAACGAGGCGGTGAGACTAGACTTGAATTGTGACGACCTCCGACGAGGTGGTTTTTTGGAGGGTACAAATTCTTTGGGTGGTTCTTCTGAAACAGAAGTCGGCGAGATCGGAACATGGAGTTGCGTATCATCCGAGTCAGAATCGTCGTCGGTGTCTCCAAATGATCGCAATGGATCATTGGCGATGACCTCTTCTCGGGGAGGAGAAAGTGCACGGGAACAGAGTCTAAATGAAGGCGAGGTGCAGGTGGAGGACGAAGGGGATAAGACGGACTGTATCGACGATGACCGTGACATGGTCAGCGGAGAAGGAGCGAACTTTCGTCTAGCATCGAGAGATTCAAATGATTTGTATGGCTTGCCAGGCGCATGATCATCGTTTAAAGAGTTATCAAAGGCTGAGGGATGTACGGTGGAAGAAAGGGGCGTTGAAGTTGAGGTAGTCGAATCGAACGCGGAACTGTAGTCTAAATAGGGCGAGTCGGAGGAATGTGATTCCGACTGTGGACGAGAGCGTCCATCCCGTCTCCGTTGACTAGATTTGGAGATAGGGATAGCAACAGGGCGGGATGATGAACTTGTCATCTCTGTATTAGACTATTATCCCGCCGAAGTTAGCGATAAGATCGAGCAACTATGCGTCTTTAAAGATAGCAAAGAGTAGAAGGAGAACGCGACATAGCGAGGATAGAATGGGCGATACGATGCAGGATGGCGGAAAATGTCTTTTGTTTCATTTCATTCTCCCTTGTTCCAATTTAATCCTTGCACCGGCATCATTTGAAGAGAGACTCACTGCCGTGTGTGTGGGTATCATTACGGTAAGAGCGGAATTACATATGGCTACGATGAGATTTACCCCCCACTTCCACCCGATCCGCACCACATTTTAATTTACTAACCAATTTTCATCGGGTGCTATTATAATTTAGATCCCAAGTGGGGGCATTACAAGTTCCGCGGCAAGACCGCTTTTTTCTTCCATCTGAACTAACAGAACCTCAATTCTATAGCCTTCGACAGATTTATTGGTTTGTCACACTCTTTTTTAATGCTCCAGATTTGGGTAGGATCTCGTGATGAGATCTAGGCCCGATTACGTATGTGCCAATCGGTCCTTATAACGGTCCTATCCCATGGGGCGGATCTTTGCGCCAATTCATAAGTGCATTTTTAATAGCATTCCATCAGGTCTGATTGGTTTACGTAGTTAGCTTCCCGACTGGCTAATGGAAGCTGCAAATTTACGGGAGGATCGTCATGTCGTGTGGTTGCTGTAGAAACGAAAATCAGGTGACGGAGATGCCGATTGTTTTTGTCGTGTTTACTTTCTGAGGAGTTGGTTGTGAATGGGAGAAGAGGACTGTGCACTCGCATCAATTTCAGCTCTTGTGTTGTCTTTTTTGACTCTACACACGCACACATAACATAACTTGAAACCGCCTTTCTTTTCTTCTTCTCTCTATCTTCGTCTCCTTTTCTTCATTTTCTTGTTCGTTATAGTAGGCGTTCGTCTCATCTTGCACTGTTTGTCATTCATACATTTTAATCAAGTCCTTGTCACTATTGATCTTGTTTGAGAGGTGTAAACAATCAAACCTGCTCCCACCATGGACTGGCAATCATTGCTCAATCAGATTAAAACTCGACATGAAGTCTTGCACGCAATTCAGGACGAAATCGGAGCCCCATATGCTGACAGAGCTGCACGAAATCAAGCTCTGTATAATGCAATCACCGACGCAATCGATGGCCAAGTAGAGAAAATAAACCGCGAAAAAGATGCTATCATTCAGGAATGTCGCGATTATATCTTAAAGACAGTCAATATGCGCAAGGCCATGGGCGAAAGACACTCGGTCGATAGTACTTCGGTCAATCACATTGAAATCCAAAAGGTAATTATCCTCTATTCAGCTCGCTCATGCTGTCATAGCCTTTTCTACAAACATTACAACGATTGAAACAAGAACATCGTACCGTTGAAGCAACATACAAGGAGCGTCTCGTCACCGTTAAAAGTAACTTGTGCTTGCATCATACAGCGCTAACATTCAGAACTCCACGATACTCTGGCCATATACACTCCATATCTAGAGGACAGTTTCCTCAATATCACTATCCCTGATCCTAATCAACAAGTCGTAGACGTCACAGCCTCGTATGTCTCCGCAGTAACCACAGAACTAGCTCGTTGCACAGAGGAATACAAAGCTCGATTGGAACAATGCCAAAGGATCGCAAACGAAATCGTCAATCTCTGGGCTCAGCTAGGTTCAGAAGCTTCAAAGTCCTCCTTATCGACTTCTACATCTTCGTCATCTTCGGCAACAAGTTGTTCTTCTCAGTTCGATCCTCAATCAGATTTCGACCGAGTCATACTCGAGAATCATAATAAAGCTCCTGAAAAGATCGGATTGAAACAAGCGACACTTAATCAATTGGCTGCAAAACGTGACGAGCTCCTCGAAGAGAAACAACGGAGACAATCCAAAATCAATGAACTCCGAGCAGCCATCGAACCGATGTGGCAAAAACTCGGTAAAGACAAGAAAGAGTGTGAGACTTTCCTCAGGCGGAACCGGGGTTTCAGCGACAGAGTGATTGCTGCTGTATCTCTTCTCCTTTTACACTGTATTAACAAACTTAGTTCGAAAAGGAGTTGGCACATCTCACAGAATTAAAGCGTGAGAATATGCATGTTTTTGTGGAAGCCGCGAGGGCAAATCTTCAGCATTTATGGGATGAACTCTATTTCTCTGAAGAACAAATGGCAGAATTTTCCCCAGCCTTTACAGGTCTATTCCCGATACGCATCATGCTGAATGGTAGACATATTTACCGATGCATCTCTTGCCGCTCACGAATACGAGGTTAAGCGCCTCGAAGATCTGATGGAAAGTCGACAAAATGCGTTGGCACTAGTCAAAAAACATGTGGACCTAGTCGCCGAAAAACAGCATTTAGAAGAAGCCAGCAAGGATCCGAGTCGATTGACCCAACGTGGTGCACAAGCCGCAGGGCGGCTGTTGCAAGAGGAGAAAATTCGGAAAAGGTTAAACAAAGAGCTTCCAAAGGTAAATGCCTTTATTATGTCTGCTAATGTTCAGCTGGAGCAAGACTTGGTCACTGTTCTGCAATCTTGGGAAGACGAGAATGGAGAAGATTTCCTCGTATATGGTGAACGGTATTTGGACGTTCTCGAACGACTTTCAAAAGTGGAGAAGGTCCCAAGTGCTCGAAATGTGATACCCAGTATAACGACACTGACCATGTAGAGATTAGACAGAGCAACTCCCGCTACCCCTTCCAAAGGTCAAGCTATCGGTAGAGCAGGCTCGAGGGCACCTCCGAGCAGACCTCCCTCCGTGGCTCGATCATTGCCTCCTGCAGCGCGCACAGAACCTAAGGTAACTAGCAGCACCTACACCAACCCGCAAAGCCCCAGCAAAGCCAGGCGTCCATTGGGTACTCTCTCTTCTCAAGCAGCCTCTGTTCGTTCTGTCCCCGAGAGCCCTTCGCCAACTAAAGCAATTAGCTTGGAGCATTCGCACCTTAAGATGCGACCTCCGCCAGTCCCCAAACTCGCTGTAGAGACGAGTCCAATTGGTAGATCGCAACAACACTCGGTATTTGCGATGCCTCCTCCACGCCTTCAGCCACCCTCCCCAACAAGGTCTGCGACTTTCAATCAGTCTGCGGGCTCCCCCATGATGACAACATTCATGAGTTTGTCAAACATTCATCCGAACCATCGAGACTTCTCAAACGGCTCTAACAATGCGCCCTCGGTGGCATCGATGACAAGCGAAAACTGGGAAACTTATGACGAAGGCTCAGAACCCGAGGAAGAATTCGATACACCTCGAGCAATGAGGGCAAGACCTGTCAGCTATGCTCACAATCGACCCTACTCCCCTTCACCTAAAAGGCGTAGTGGTAGTATGAGCTCAACAGCGAGTGGAAAGGCGCGCCTGTATATTCAACAGCAAAGCCAAAGAGGCCAGGACCTTATCGCTGAGTTGATGGAGGAAGTTCAAGAAGTGGATGACGAATGGGGAGAGGAGGGCTTTTAAATGTCTTTGTTGGGTGGAAATTTTGCGACGATTCTTCACTTTGTACTTGACAATTCAGATGTATTTACTAGGAGTTCCAAGGCGAGCACTTTCATTTTACCAAAATTCATTCATATTCTTCTATTATCTTCTCTCATTAACGGAGGTATGATTAAGTATAGTCTCCTATGACTCGGAAAATTGAAGCTCTCTTCCAATATCCAAAATCTGTCACCGCTCTTCGCCCCTCCAACAGTGGTATCGACATTTTACAAAATTTTATTCAACAAGAATTTCGAGGTCAGCGGAGACCATACCAAATCTAAGATTTTCTTCATTTCTTGTAGAAGTCCGTGTGACGCTGAGCTGATCGCCAGGTCTCCGAGAGAACACATTTCACAGGAACCTTCCGCCCATAAAGGGTCTGGTCGATGAGCCACATGCCAACTACGAACTCTTCTCTTGTCAATTTGCCCTTCCGGCCTCGATCAACCAGCGCCCTACGAGTTAGGGATTTCGTATCTCTGGATCTACCAAATTCGCCTCAAAATCTCTGAAGATAATTTGCTACGACTCCAAAGCTCGCGCACTACGAGTCTATCAAGGCACCGTGATTCCTTCTCTGAATTCAACGCTGTGGAAGACTGCCAATTTGAAGCCCAGACTCCATCATAGCGTTTCCTCTCGTTTTCGCTTAGAGTCTCAACCCCGTGGTGTTTTCGACCCAGCTCTTTATCTAGACTGTGGACATTTCGCATTGTTGTCTTCAGATGTACAGGACGCTTAGGCGAAGGTTCTGGGAGGTCGAGGGTAGTGGAACGATCCCCCGTCGACGATAGAGTGGGAAGAGAAATCTGGGTTGAGCTCCTCGATGTCATTGCTGTCGCAGCTCCCCTAGTTGGCAGATCTGAGGAAACGGAAGATATGTGCCTTCTTTGTTTGAAGCCCTTCAATTGCCGTGTGGAATTGTCCAGGCTCTCGAGAGGGCTATAGTTTGACAAGACCGGTTCTGATATCACTGCCTGTGGCAGGTAATAGACACATGCGGCCGCAGTGAGTGGAGAACGAATTCTGGGCTTGGGATGTACTTCGTTTGATTTGCTTACGAGAGAGGTTACGGAAAGTTCGGCTGCAGGTGTCTGCGGGTTGCTTGAATCGCTGCATACTGTCGCTGGCGATGTCGAAAAACTTATCACGGATTGAGCAGCAGCTAACGATTGAGAGCTGGAGGTGCGAGAGATGGGAAGATTGGGGGCTGAAGGGAAATGATCTACGAATGGTCGAGGGTTTTCAACAATGTTATGCAGATCTAGTTGCTGACTGACGCTAGCCTTGGCAGCTAGACTAGCAGATTTCGAGCTTTTGGATGAAGAGATCGTTGCGCTCCTTGACTGATTAACATTCTTCGCTGACGTTTTAACGCTAGCCTGTGCCGCAGCCAGCCCTTCCGACATGCCCCTCGGTAAAGAAGGTCTCTCGATTGAACGAGGCTGACGAGTAGGTAGGGGGCTGTCATCACGTTCAGTGGAGCGGGTGCTCTGAAGCCGGGCTTGCGTATTATCTTTGACCGAATTAAGCTGACCGTGGGAAGCGAGCATTGCGGCCTGCAACGCTCCAGGGAGAGGTGCATTCGGTTTGGGTTGTTTACCTCCATTCCGAGCCATTCCTTCCCACTAAAGACGAAGCGGATATATTGTCGGTTAGAATCAATCAATTTTCGCAGCTCCA